>Ga0209541_10004745_pt1 | contig 24009 bp, 25 predicted proteins | sample RifCSPlowO2_01_FD_184027 | JGI IMG/M metagenome (GOLD analysis project Ga0209541, IMG submission 184027) | Groundwater microbial communities from Rifle, Colorado - Rifle CSP2_plank lowO2_0.1 (SPAdes) (version 2) | ecosystem: Environmental > Aquatic > Deep subsurface > Groundwater | place... | reverse complement strand
GGGGATGCCAGACATATTATCAAGTGATACAATAATAGTTAATTTTGAGGTGAAACTTCATGACAAAGCTCCCCAGATTGTCAGGGAAGGAAGTGATTAAAGCGCTTTCAAAGGTTGGTTTTGTTCAAACAAGGCAGAAAGGAAGCCATGTTTTTATGAAAAAAATTACACCTGAAGGGCATGTGGCTTTAGTTGTCCCAAATCATGTTGAAATAGATAAAGGGACTCTTATTGAAATTATTAGGCAGGCAAGACTAACAAGGGAAGAATTTTTCAAACTTATTTAATCTTTAGCATCTATTTCAAACCTTTCCACCCAACTTTTTTATCAAGCAACTTTTTCAATTGAGGCCATTCTTCTTCAAGAATTGGTTTTTCCTCTTGATAAAAAATCCCAACAGGAACCTTTCCCTGTTTTTTATTATAATCCCACTCATCAGCTAATTCAAATGCTTTTTTCATATCTTTTCCATTTTCAACTTTATAAGTTTCATGATTCCTGAAACTGCTTTCTAAATTAAATACAATGCAGTCAACCATTATCTCAACAAATGCAAATCCCTTGTGCTTTATTGCTTTTTCAAGAATTTCAGAAGTATGGACAATGTCTTTTGCATTACATCTTGCAACAAAGCTGATTCCAGAAGCTAATGCAATTTTTATCGGATTAATTGGCTTATTAAACTCTCCTAAAGGCTCTGCCTTGCTTTTATATCCTTGCTGTGAAACAGGTGTTGGCTGTCCTGTTGTAAGAGCAAAATTCTGATTATTTCCAACAACATAAACCATATCAGGGTTAAATCTTCCCGCATGAATTAAATGCTCAATTCCTTCTGCATAAGCATCTCCATCACCTGCAAATCCAATAACATGAAGATTAGGGTTTCCTAGTTTCATTCCTAAGCATATTGGAACAACTCTTCCATGGAGTCCATAAATTCCGCTTATATTCAAATAATCATAAATCTTTTGATGGCATCCTATTCCAGTTGCCATTGCAAAACCTTCTTGTTTATAACCCTCATTAACAAGTTTCGCAAAAGTATTTTTTACAGCTTGCAATACCATGAAATTCGGGCATCCAGGGCACCAGGTTATCTGATTTTTTGTTCCTAATTCAAGTCTTTTTATTTTGTCTGTCATTTTTCTCCTTTGATTTTCTCAGCAACAGCATTTAATTCTTCAATAGATTTTTTAGGGCCTTCCCGCGTGGTTATATATCCCTCATATTTTTCAAAATAAACCTGCTCTTTAGCTATCATTTCTCTAAACTTTTCATCAAGCCCGTGCAGGGGATATAATTTAATATGTGCATGATTTATTTCCATCCCCTCAATAACCATTGCAGCTCTTTTTACATTTAATCCACTTTCAAGGATTTTTGCAACCTTTTTAGCAGCAATCATAAATTTTTTATAAACATTATCAGGCATATCAAATGCATCAGAATCATAATGCTCTTTTGTCAAGACAAGAGTCATTCCTTCTGTGTTTGGTTTTACATCTAAGATTGCCAGAAATTCTTCATCCTCCCATATTTTTACAGAAGGTATCTCACCCTTTACAATCTTGCAAAAGATGCAATTTTCTTGGTCCATTTTTCCTCCTCTGCAACAATAAATGACTCAAACCCACAATCCCCGCATTTAAATTTCTGAGGCAAGCCAACAGCAGCTGTTAAAGTAATATCAATCTGCAAATTTTTTGAGCCGCATTTTGGGCATATTTTTGTTTTTTTTGGTTTCATTTTTTAACTCCCTTGATTTTATTTAATAATTCCTCAAAATTTGATTTTGATTTATTGTCTGTCTTATACCATAAATTAAGCCCATCATTTTCTTTTCTAGGCACAAGATGAATATGAAAATGAGGAACACTTTGCTGTGCATTTATCCCGCTTGCATGCATTAAATTTACTTCCTTTACACCAAGCTTTTCTCTATAATCTAATGCTAATTTCTTAGCAACTGCAATTATTTTTTTTAATTCACCCTCAGGAATATCATATATATTTTCATAATGCTTTTTTGTGGCTATTAAAGCATGCCCTTCACTAGCAGGATTAATATCCAAAAAAGCAATTATATCTTTATCTTCATAAACTACATAAGATTTTATCTCTCCATTCACAATTTTGCAAAAAGCACAATTTTCTTGATTCATTACAACAGCCTCCCAAAGATATAAGTGTCAATATATCTTCCATCATCAGTTAATAATCCTTTTTCAAGTCTTCCTTCAATTTTAAATCCTGCCTTTTTAGCGAGTTTTAAAGAAGCAGTATTCTCAATAGCTGCTTCTGCTGTAGCTTTTTTAAATTTCTTTTTTTTAGCAAAATTAAGAGCAGTTTTAAGCAGTGCTGTTGCTATCCCCCTACCTTGATAATCTGGATGCACCCCCCAACCAAAGCTAACTCTATGCCTTACTCTTCCTGATTTTTTAAAAGATCCGCTAACAGAGCCAATTACTTTTTTATTTTTTTTATCTATAGCAACAAAAATAAATTCGTCAGAATTTTTTTTATATTTCTCCTTCATTTTTCTAATTTTTTCTTTATTTGGGGCTTTATTTGAACCATTATAAATCCAGTTTTTTCTTGTAATTCCTTCTTTAATCATTTCAGCTATTCCTTTTTCATCCCCAAGTTTTGCTTTTCTTATTACTATTCCAGTTTCTTTCATCTTACCCTTTCTATCTCCCTTTTAAGTTCATCTGAATAAAACGGTCTTCCATCATATTTTAAAATTCTGTTTGGGATTTTAATTCCTGTTTTTTCGCGAATAAGCCTTCCTAACTGCCCAACTGAGTTGCACTCAACTAAAATAACCTTATCAGCTTTTTGTATTTCTTTTTTTATTTCATCAGACATTGGCTTTATATAAATAACATGAAGAAACTTGTAATCCAAGCCTTTAATTGCATCTAAAATAACTGTTTTGTTAGAGCCCCAGCTGATTATAAGATTTTTGTTGTTCTTATTTCCATAAATCTTAAACATCTCAAACTTCTTGCACTGTTTTTTTATTTCTTCATATTTTACAATTCTTTCATCTGCATTTTTCCTAGCTATTTCAGAAGATTCAGTTGTATTTCCAAATTTGTCATGCTCGTAACTGCTAGATTTTACAATCCCCTCTCCAGGAATTTTTCTTTTCACTTCAATTTTTAATGCCTTGCCTGCGCTTTTGTCAGAACTAAACTCACTTTCAGCAAGATGCTTGTCAGAAAGTATTATAGACAAAGCCCCAAATTTTTCAGCAAGATAAAATGCCTCATTTGTTTTTTCAACAGCTTCAATAGGGTCCCCAGGTGCAATAACAATTCTTGGGAATTCTCCATGCCCTCCATGCAAGGCAACATCTAAGTCAGCTTGTGTTGAATAAGTTGGAATTCCTGTTGAAGGCCCTGGGCGGGAAGCTAAATAAACAACTAAAGGAATTTCTGACTGGCCTTGAAAACTTAATCCCTCTGTCATTAAATCATATCCTCCTCCAGAAGTTCCAATCATAACCTTAGCTCCAGCAAAACTAGCCCCTAACCCTGCATTTACAACAGCTATTTCATTTTCAGGCTCAAAAACCATTAAGTTGTTTTCAATTTGTCTTGCAGCAAGCTCATGCATAACAGCAGTAGCAGGAGTCATTGGATAGCTCATATAAAGATTTATCCCAGAATTTATTGCTCCAAGAGCAACTCCCTGGCTTCCAGTCATTATGCTTATTTTATTGTTTAATTTCTTTAAATTAAACTTATTTTTTTCACTTTCATAACCCTTTTCAGAAGCATCTACAGCTTCTTTATTGTTAAACTCTTTTTTTATTCGTTCAATAAGAATTTCTTTTGAAATTCCCAAAATTTTAATTAAAGCTCCTGCAAGAGCAATGTTCAAATTCCTCCCTAAATCAGAAAATTTTTCAAATCCAATTACAAATCCATTTTTCTTTAATTCCTTTTTATGAACATTAACTGTATTTTCATCCATTGCTATAATTCCATCTAACTCTGATTCAATGCTTCCAACTCTTTCATCAGAAATAGAAAGAACATTGAAATTATGCCCTCCTCTTATCAGCGAAGGATAATCCCTGTAATTAAAAGTAAAATATCCAAAGCTGGATAAGATAGATGAAACTATCTCAGAAACCTTGTTAATTCCCTGCCCAGCTTTTCCGCCAATTAAGATATTTAAACGCATTTTAAACCTCGATTTAAATCTGCTATTAAATTATTTAAGAAAAGGGATTTATAAACTTACTTATTATTTGCCTTCACAACCTCTTTTATCTTCTCAACAGCTTCAGGATTTAGCAAAGTCATTAATCCCTGGGGCTCTTCATTTGCAAGAATATTCTTCAGAATCCTTCTCATGATTTTTCCGCTTCTTGTCTTTGGCAAGTCCTCGACAAAATAAATCTTAGCTGGCCTTGCAGTAGGCCCTATTTTCTTGTCAATATGCTTTATTAATTTTTCTTCTAATTCTTTTGAAGGCTTTCCTTTTTGAAGGACAGCAAAAACAACAGGCACCTGCCCCTTTATCTCATCAGGAATTGGAACAACAGCGCACTCAATTACTTCCTTGCTATCATTAATTGCTGTTTCAAGCTCAGCTGTTGCCAGCCTGTGCCCTGCAACTTTCATTACATCATCTGTTCTTCCAGTAACCCTGATATACCCCTGTTTTTCAAAAGCTCCATCGCTTGTATCATACATTGTTTTGAATTTATCCCAATAAGTTTCAATATATTTTTCATGATTATTATAAATTCCATGAAGCATTCCTGGTGCAAAAGGAGATAATTGAACTAAAAACCCGCTTTCACCCTCTTTAACTTCTTTTCCATTTTCATCAACAATAATATGCCTTGTCCCTGGAAAGCTTTTTCCAGCAAAAGTTGGAACAAATGGCCCTATTCCAGGAAGTGCATTAATTAAAGTTCCCCCTGTTTCTGTCTGCCACCAAGTGTCTATCAAAGGGCATTTTGATTTTCCAATTTTATTAAAATACCAATTCCAGGCTTCATCATCAATTGGCTCTCCAACAGTGCCTAAAATTTTCAAGCTGTTTAACTTATAAGTTTTAAGCAATTTATCTCCAAACTTCATGAACATTCTTATTGCAGTAGGAGCTGTGTAAAACACACTTACCTTATTGTCATCTATAATTTTCCACCATCTCCCAAAATCAGGGAAATCAGGTGAGCCTTCATAAATTAAAGTTGCACAGCCATTTAATAAAGGACCATAAACAGCATAGCTATGCCCTGTAATCCAGCCCACGTCCGCGGTACAGTTATGAACTGAAAATCCATTTAGAGTATAAGTTTCTGATTCTGTTTTTAGATTAAAAACTTCTCCATTATATTTTTCTTTATTAATAGACACAACAGGCACCCAGAAAAAATTTTTAGTGATTTTCCCTCTATTAAATGTTTTGCTTCTTTTATTTATAAATGGATGGTCAATTCCTAAGATTTTTGCCAATTTTTCTATTGAATTGCCAGTTACACTTATTCTGTAGATGTCATTTTTATAATTAAATTTTCTTCCTTTAGAGTATCTTTCCTCTTTTCCATCAACTCTACGAATGCTTGTGGAAGAGATAACTCCTAATTTTGTTAAAATCATTCTTAATTGATCATTTAAGATTTTCGAGGTTGTAACAAATTCAAAACCATTATTACTTATATTACCATCCCCCCTCCAAAAACCTTTGATAAATTCTATAAGTAATCTGTTTGGTAAAAATATAAACCAATTTGGTAGTTTTTTCTTACTCGCATATTTTTCAAAAAGTTTTTCGAATAGTTTAGAAAGAATAGTTGAGCTTATATATACTGGTGATGCAGAAGGATTAGAATTCTTTACCTTAGCATCAATATTAAATATACTAAGCAATAATCTTTGTGTATCATTAATATACTCTTTTTCATGTTTCCCAAAATTGAAATAAATAGCATTCCTATCCATCGATCCTTCTGCGCAATAGTAACCAAAAAGGCGCATTAATTTTTCGTTTATTTCTAATTTATTTGATATTTTGTGTTTTCCCCTTATAGAAAAAATTTTTCCATCACTTATTTTATATTTCAATTTTTTATAATTAATTATATCGCTAATTTGGATACTCTTTTTATAGCCCTTTGTTCCTTTTATCTTTGGAAAAAGAAGATAGTATCCTTTTTTTATCTCAGAAGAAGGAATCCACTCAAAGGGACCTTTTTTATTTTTTGATGCCCAAATCTTGTGATTTGGTGTGATTAAGATGGGATCATTAAAATAATGTAATTTAATTTTAGTTATTTCTCCAGTATAGGGGCGTTTAAGTATATTAAGCACCTTAGTAAATTTTCCGTTATGGGAAAGAACATAATCATTTTGTTTAATTGTGGATATCTCTTTTGTGCCAAAATTAGTTATAATAGAAGTTTTTGGCGGAACACACCACATAATATCATCCTCATGCAAATTAAAATCCCATTTAGCAGTCCAGTATGCCTGAACAGCATAACCACCTGTATCATGGACAATTCCCTTTGGCTTTCCAGTTGTTCCAGAACTATAAAGTATAAACATAATATCCTCGGAATTTACAGATTCAGTTGCGCAGTCAGCACTAGATTTTTCTATTTCTTTTTTAAAATCCAAAAGGTTTTTTCCAGAAAGCTCTTTTCCAAGCCTTCTTGCAACAATTATCTTCTCAATAGTTGTGCCGACAGCAGCTTCTTTTGCGCTATCCACTAGATTTATCTCCTTTCCTCTTCTGTAATATCCATCAGCAGTCACAAGAATTTTTGCTTTTCCATCTTCAATTCTTGATTTAAGAGATTCAGCTGAAAAAGCAGAAAAAACAACAGAATGAATAGCCCCGATTCTAGTGCATGCAAGCATAGAGATAAATGCCTCTGGAATCATAGGAAGATAAATTGCAACAACATCTCCCCTCTTAATCCCATTTTTCTTAAGGACATTTGCAAACCTGCAAACCTTATCATACAATTCATTGTAAGTTAGTTTAATTGTTTTTTCATTAACAGGCTCAGGCACCCAAATCAAAGCGGTTTTATCTCCATTCTCTTTTAAATTCCTGTCAAGACAATTATAACAGAAGTTCAGCTTTCCTCCTTTAAACCACCAAAAATAAGGTAGCTTTTCTTCATAAGCTTTTTCCCATTTCTTTTCCCAGGAAATTCCTTCTTGTGCAAGATTTTCCCAGAATTTTACAGGATCTTTCTCAGCATCAGAATAAATTTTCTCATCAGAAACCCAGGAAATCTTCTTCATTTCCTTGCTTGGCAGGTACATGCTCCCTTTTTTTACAACATAAGATGCCATTTTTTCCTCTTTTTTATTAATAACTTGAAGTTTTTAATACTTATTAATCTTTTTGTTTAATTAGCTTGCAATCATCCAAGAATTCTTTGTTTAGAAAGTAGAATTCATCAATTTTATTGAATAATTCTTTGTTCAATGAATCTTTATTTGCAAACAAATAAACAATCGCTCCATAATTTTTTGCTTCTTCAACAGAAGGAACAAAATCAGAATCTCCTGCAATTAGAACAGCATAATGTATTTGTTTTTCAAAACATTTTTTTGCTATGTCTAAGGACATCATGACATCAATCTTCTTTTGCTTATATGAATTTCCGATTAATTGTAATTCTCCAAGTTTTACATCAAATCTCGGTAGCTGCATTAGTTTAGTTATGAAATCCTTCTTTTTTTGGTAATGAATTTTGTTCTCATCCTTTAAAATAGGCAGACAATCATAATAATAAGTTCTCAACCTTTCCGCATTAATTATCTTTGAAATCTTGTTTGAGAATTCCAAATAATCTAAGGGGAAATTATCATACTTTTTTAATATGGCTCTCAAATAACCTCCGTCAATAAAGATAGCACAAATTTTTTCCATTTTAAAATGTAAAATGCCCATGAGTTCGTAAACCCATGGGACTCGGATTGTATTTAGATAAATATCAGATTATATTTAAACTTTGCTATAACTGTGTGTTTTCTTCATATACTTGTACCATATTTTATGGGTAATTCGCAAAAGTCCAGGTTAAAAACAAATTATCATCAGAATTTCATCTGAATATTAAATAAGCTTATTTATTCTTCCTATAAAAAACAATGCAGATTAAAAAATAGCTTATTATAATTGGAAGAATAATCTTTAAGAAAATATTTGTCAACAGTGCAGAATTATACTCGCTTGAAGAACATGCTTGTTCGCAGGATAATGGAACGTGCATAGCAGGAATAGCATATCCATAAATGGGTTCTTGTATAGCTCCAGGAGTTTCTGAAGTTGCAGGGCACATACGCGCCATAAGAGTACACCAAGAAGTAGCTGAAATTATAATAAGAATAAGGATTATAGATAAAATAATTGTAAAAATAATTTTCTTTAGGTTTAATTTAAAAAAGCTTTCCATTTTATTTTTTTGACCTAAGAAGGAATTTTTTTTGCTCTTTTATTCCTTTATACCAAAGCATCTTTGTATATCCTGTATTGTCAATCTGAGTCTGCCTTATCCCAAGCTGTTTCAAAATCTTCCTTATTTTTTTACGTGCTTTCTCTAAATCTCTTAGGGGGCATAAATACTCAATCTCCATAAAATAGCCAAGATGCTTTACATTGTTTATCTCAATAGAAACTTTCTTATCCTTTTTGTAAAGATAAGTCTCATTATGCTTTATTTTTTTCACCCATTCAATAAATCCCAAATCCCTGAACAACTCAAGCAAATCTTCAACTTCTTCCTTTCCCTTTAGCCTGAATTCAAACTCTTGCTTCACAACTATGTCCTCTGTCCAGTATTTCTTAAGCCATTTTTTAAAATTAATTTCAAATTCATCTTTCGTTGCTCTTATCCTGAAAGCTTTCTTGGGATAATCCAGGCTTTTAATTGCAAAATAATCATCTGCTTTTGTGCCTGATTTTTCAAATCTTGCAATTTTCAGGATTTTTTCCCTTAAAGCAGATACTTCAGAATCTGCAAGTTTAACCTTTGTCTCAACCTCAAGCCATGCCATTTTTATCCTCTTTTAATTATCAAGAAAGGAAAGTTTATAAACCTTTTCTGAAGATCTTATATTGGGGTTCAAGATTAAATAATTAATATTAAAGAGGCTAAAAATGAATAAGCATAATGAAATGCATTCGCATCATGAACTAATGCGTCATGAAGAAAATGAAATGCCTAATGAAAATGAAAAAACAGAGCATACTCATGAACATGTTGAGCATGGCAAGCATGAAGGCCATTCTCCAGAAATGTTTAAAAAAAGATTCTTTATTTCTTTAATTATAGTTTTGCCTTTACTTTTTCTCTCTCCAATAATTCAGGAATTTTTTAAATATTCTTTTGAATTTTCTTTTTCAAAATATGTTTTATTTTTTCTTGCTTCAATAATTATCTTTTATGGGGGCATGCCTTTTTTCATAGGAGGGTTAAAAGAACTCAAGCATAAAAATTTAGGGATGATGTTTTTAGTAACAGTTGCTGTTTTATCTGGTTATTTGTATAGTGTAGGAGCAACTTTTTTTTTCACTGCCCCTGATTTTTATTGGGAAATCTCAACTTTAGTTGTATTTTTATTATTTGGCCATTGGATGGAGATGAAAGCTGTAAATAAAGCTTCTTCTGCATTAGGGGAGTTAGCAAAGCTTGTTCCTAAAAAAGCAAATTTAGTCCAGGGAAAAGAAATAATTGAAATCAATACAGAAGAATTAAAAATTAATGACCTTGTTTTAATAAAGCCAGGTGAAAAAATTCCTATTGATGGAATTGTTATTGAAGGGGAAACAAGTGTTAATGAGTCTATGATTACAGGAGAGTCAAAGCCAGTTTCTAAAAAAATAAAAGATAAAGTCATAGGAGGAAGCATAAATTTTGATGGAAGCATTAAAATAAAAGTTGAAAAAACAGGGAAAGATACTGTCTTAAACCAAATTATTGAGCTTGTTAAAGAAGCCCAAACCTCAAAGCCAAAAACACAAAAAATTGCTGACAAAGCTGCAAATTACCTTGCATTTTCTGCAATTACAATAGCAATACTAGCTTTTCTATTCTGGAATTTATTTACTAGCCAGTCATTTTTATTTGCATTGACTTTAGCTATAACAGTAATTGTTATTGCATGCCCTCATGCATTAGGATTAGCTATTCCAATTGTCACAATGATATCAACAACTCTTGCTGCTAAAAATGGAATGTTAATAAGGGATATGAATGCAATGGAAACAGCTGAAAAGCTTGATTATATTGTTTTCGACAAAACAGGGACATTAACCAAAGGTGTTTTTGAAGTTACAGATATTATTGGAGATAAGAAAGTACTTTCATATGCATCAGCAGTTGAATCTCATTCAGAGCATATTATCGCAAAAGGAATAGTTAAAAAAACAAATGAAAGCAAAATTAAAATTTCAGATATTAAAAATTTCAAGGCTATTCCAGGAAAAGGAGCTTTTGGAAAAATTAATAATCTTTATATTTATGTTGGAAATCTTGCATTAATTGAGCAATTTAAAATAAAAAATGATTTTAAGGCAGAGGCAGAGAAACTTGCATCTCAAGGAAAAACAATAGTTTATGTTGCTAACCAGGTTAAAGTTCTTGGGGTTATTGCACTTTCAGATGTTATAAGGGAAGAAGCAAAAGAAGCTATAAAACAGCTGAAAGAGGCTGGAATAAAAACAGCAATGCTTACAGGAGATAATAAAAACGCTGCAGAATATGTCGCAAAAGAGCTTGGAATTGATGTTTATTTTGCAGAAGTTCTTCCAGAAAATAAGGTAAATAAAATAAAAGAGCTTCAGGAAAAGGGAAAAGTTGCAATGGTAGGCGATGGAATAAATGATGCTCCTGCATTAACTCAGGCTGATATTGGAATTGCAATAGGTGCTGGAACAGATGTTGCAATCCAGTCAGCAGAAGTTGTCCTTGTAAAAAATAATCCTCTTGAAGTTGCAAAGTTAATAAAATTAAGCAGAGAAACTAAGAAAAAAATGAAGCAGAATTTATGGTGGGCAGCTGGCTATAATATTATTGCTATTCCTATTGCAGCAGGGGTTCTTTATCCTATTGGAATTATGCTAAAGCCTCAATTCGGAGCTTTGTTAATGGCTGCGTCATCAATAATTGTTGTTTTTAATTCACTGATGTTGAAAAAATTTAAGTGACAAAATATTTAAAAAAGAGGGGATAATCAACTTTTAGATTCAGGAATTATGGGGCTATTATGGTTTGGAAGAATAATAATCCTTTTCAAAAATGAAAAACATAAAAGAGGGTAAGAAAAAAAGATATTTGGCAATTATATTTGATTTAGATGGGACTTTGATTGATTCCCTACCTTATCATGTAAAGGCTTTCAGGGAAATTTTAAGGGAAAATGAAATAAAAATTAGCAATAAGAAACTTAAACTTTTAATAGGAGTTCCTTCTGAAATTATTTTTAAAAAGTTTAAGAAAAAATATCATCTAATGAAAAAAGTTGAGGATTTAAGAGAAGAAAGAAGAAAATACTATTTCAAGCTTGCTGGAAAAAGGAATATTGTTTTTCCTGGTGTGAAAAAAATTCTTAAAAAATTAAGAAAAAAACATAAGCTTGCAATTGCAACAGGCTCTTCAAAAGTTGTTTTTCACTATTCCTTTAAAAAGGATTTTCAGGAATTGTTTAATGTTGTTGTTACAATAAGTGATGTGAAAAATGGAAAACCTAATCCAGAACAATTATTGCTTGCTGCAAAAAAAATGAAAATAAGGCCTGAAAAATGTTTAATGATAGGTGATTCAATTTATGATGGAATTGCTGCTTCGCGAGCTAAAATGGATTTTATTGCAGTTACAACAGGATTTACTTCTAAAAAGGTATTGAAGAAATATGGGGCAAAAAAAGTGATTTCTTCCCTTCCAAAATTAAGAAATCTAGTTTAATCTCATTTATATTTTCTTCCTTTTCCAATGTATTATCCCCTTTACTAAAATTGGAATAATTGAAATAAAAATTATCGCAAGGATAACTAAGCTGAAATTATCTTTTACAATTGGAAGGTTCCCAAAAAAATATCCTCCAAGGACAAACAGAAAAACCCAGGAAATTCCGCCAATTATATTATAAGAAAGGAATCTAAAATATTGCATTTTTCCTATTCCAGCTACAAAAGGGGCAAAAGTTCTTATTATTGGAATAAACCTAGCAATAATAATTGTTTTTCCTCCATGTTTGTTATAAAAATTCTCTGTCATCAACAAATGCTTTTTATTAAAAAACCATTTTTTTTCGTTTTCAAAAACTTTTCTGCCTAATCTGGATCCAATCCAATAATTTACACTATCCCCTATAATCGCTGCAAATGAAAGCAAAATTAAAAGAAGAAAAATATTGAGATAGTCAATAGCTGCAAAAGCTCCTGCTGCAAAAAGCAGGGAATCTCCTGGAAGAAATGGCATTATAACTAATCCAGTTTCAATAAAAATAATCAAAAAAAGTAAAGGATAAACCAACAAGCCGTAACTTACAAAAATTTCTCCTAGATACTTATCAATATGCAGAAATATGTTAATAATTGAACTAATCATTAAATATACAATCTTTCACTGTTTTTAAATATTCTGAAAAACTTCTGTACAGCTTTCTGCACAATGTTTCCTCTGCTCTTTTGAATTTCTTTTGCATTCATTTTTAATCTCTCTTGCTGTTTTTTTGCATTCTTTGCTTGCTTTTAATGCCTCTCTTATGCACTGGGATTTTTCTTTTCCTTTTAATCCTGTGCAATTAGCTAACGCTAAGTTTCTTATATCATTGCATTTATGAATTGAATCTGCATAAACTCTGCTGCAATTTTTAGTTGAATTTGTAAAATTCATATTGCAGGATTTCCTGCAATCTCTGAATGAAAAATTAGTATTATTATTCCCTGTTTCATTTTCCTCTGTTTCATTGTTTTCAGTATTATTGATTGGATCAAAAAGTTTATTCTTAGGCCCATTTCCAGGCTTAGCCAGAACTAATCCTGCTAATAAAAAGATAGATACTAAAAATACAATGAAAATTGCTATTGGTTTCATAAAATTCTCATCTAAAACTGATATAAAAAGCTTGTTGGGATGAAAAAAAGGTTTTTGAATTCTGATATTTAGAATATAGATATTTGATAAAGTATATTCTTCTGCATGATAATTAATTTAAATCATGGAAATAGATAAGTTTATGGCAAAAAGAGAAGCTGTTTATGATATCAGCGGAGAAAAAAGAGATGATTTAGATCCTTCTGATTCTGAAAAAATCATCTCTGGAGCTGAGGAAAAAGAAGAAGAGAAACCAGAAGAAGAATATAATATGAAGAAACTGACTGTTTTTAGTGCATCAAAACTGACTACCCTTTTTGGCTGTTCGCTGGCTTTTTTCTTAAAATATGTAAGGCATGAAAAAATACAGGAAGCGCCCAAGCTAGTCTTTGGAAAAGCAATGCATTATTTGCTGGACAGATTTTATGATGTTAATTTTAAAAGCCCTGAAAGTTTTGCAGGCTTCTGGAAAAGATACTGGTTTGGAATTGTTGGGGGAGAATTTTTAAAAGGAAAAGCAAAAAAAGAATTGCAGCTCGATTATTATCCTTTTATAGGAAGGGATGAAACTGGAAAAAGAGTTGAAAAAATGCTTGCTGTAAACAGGGATATAAGATTTGGAGAAGGTGCTGAATACTGGATGAAAAAATTGAGAGAGGGAGGAAAGATATTTAATGAGGCTGAAGAAAGGGCCAAATCTGTTGTAGGAGAATTTTTTAATTACATGAGAGTCGGCGAGGAGATTCTTACAATGGCTTATAAAAGACATAAACCCAAGCCAACCCCTGTTGAAAGAGAAAAAAGATATACTATTGATTTACTAGGGCACAGGGTTATTGTAATTCTTGATAGAATTGACTTTCTTAATGGAGGTTTTTTTCTTGTGGACTATAAAACAGACAGAAGCTGCCCTGATGAAAATTCTTTTGTTTTGCATAGGCATCCACAATTTACATTATACAGCGCAGCATTCAGGCAGGTTTTTGAAACTGAAGAAAAAAACATTCTTTACTATCATTTAAGAACTGGAAAAGTTCTTAAAACAAAAAGAAGCCAGAGAGATTATGATTATTTAAGATTATTAATGGATACTGCCCAGAAAAGGATTGAAGCAAAAGATTTTGTGCCTTTTTACGGGTTTCACTGCAGAATGTGCGATTATCAGGTTCCATGTGAAAAATATTCTGTTGCTCACGGAGGCCCAAGAATAGATAGTGGTGGAAGAATTATCGGAGCTGAAAACTTTTTTGGATTCCATACGCAAGAAGAACTGCAGGAATATGTTCCACAAATGGGACTAGAAAAAGAGATTGAGCAGTGGATGGAAATAGCTGAGGAAAGGTGAAATTATAATTATCGCAGGAATAAAAAATAGATTTGAATTTTAAAGGTTTTATTTGCTAACAGCTAGAAAGCTATCAGTTCTATAACAAGAACTAGGGGGAAAAGATATATTGCAGAAGTGTCATAAACTACCTAATGCTAAAAAAATAATAAAATTAATTTTGTTTTTCATCTCCTCTTCTTAACAGGCCTTGCTTCCCTTTTCTCCCCCCATTTTGAGAAAATATAAATATACAATATATCAAGAATTCCTATTGTATTTACAATTAACAAGACTATGAACCAAATCATATGGCTTTTTCTTGCTGATTTCCACAAAGCAAGCCCTTTCCAGACAAGTGTCCAAATAGCAATTACAAAAACTAAAACTGCTGCAAGAGCCAAAGAAATTCCCAAATTATTCTGGATTATCTGAAAATAATCAAGATTTCCTATAACAGTTGATGCATCTGCCATTTTTCCTCTTTTATATATTCTATAATATATTTTGCTTTATAAATGTTTGCTTTGTATTTTTTATAGGAATATTTATAAATTGCTGTATTCTTTTAATATAATAAAAAAGAGGAAAAGAATATGAGATTTTTAGATTTTGATGACAAAAAATCATATGGTAATTCATCTCCAATGTATGTTGCTATTTTTGCAAGGCTTCTTGGCTTAAGCGCAACTATCCTTGTTCTTATTCTTACAATAAAATCAGAACTTCTTGCATATGATATAATTACTTATCAATTAGTCCTTGCTATTCCTTTTCTTGTAATTGCAATGCTTTCTGAAGCAAAAATACGCCATAGTGAAAATCTAAAAAAATACTTTTTTATAAACAAAATTTCATCTGCATTTGCATATGCATTAATCTTTAATACATTAGGATTGCTTGTATCTAGATATGTTTCGGTTTATGCAGGAATTTTATTCTTTGCAATGTTTATAGCTGGATTTTTGATAATGTTTTTCACAGACTTTCATAAAAGAAGGTTTTTCCATGAATTCCTGATTATTTTACTTATGATTTTATTTGGCTTGCTCCCTACACTGGAATTAATAAGATTTTAATTATTTTTCAAAAACTCTCCAAACTTTCCTGCGCTTCTTCATCTTTCTTTTCTGCGATTTCAAGCATCTCATCATTAATAAAATAAGTTGGCTTTTTTCCTGAATAGGTTAAATATAATTTTTCTTTTGCCCTGCTTATTGCAACATAAAATAATCTTTTTTCCTCTTCTTCTTTGTCATAATCTTCAAGCTTGATTAGCTCAATAACTGGATGGTCGCTTGCTTTGCAGGGAAAATTTGATTCTGTGCATCCTATTACAAAAACTATTTTAGCTTCCAATCCTTTTATTGAATGGATTGTTGCAAGTGTGACTTCCCCTTTTTTTGCAAGAACTGGCTTGTTTATTTCATCTGTTTTCACAATATGAAGAATGTTTTTTTGTTTCATTAAAAAAGAAAACTCTGCAAGCTGGGAATTTGTTCTTGCCAAGACAAAAATTTCCTCTCTTTCTATATCTGAATTAAGAATATTATCTACAACAAATTCAAATTCTGCTTTTTCTTCTGGAAATTCATATATTTTTATTTCTTTTTCCCCATGAAAACTTGGCATTACATCTGGCAATGATAAATCTCTTATTGAAGCATTCATGAAATCCACAATATGCCTAGTGCTCCTGTAATTTCTTGTAAGGGTTATAATCTCGCAATCAGGATATTTTTTTGGAAAATTTAAAATATATTTTATATCAGAGCCGCGCCAGCCAAAAATTGACTGCCTTGGGTCCCCAACAGCAAAAATATTTTCTAGGTTTAACAGATCTAATAATTCAACCTGCATTGCACTAACATCTTGATACTCATCAATTAAAACATGTTCATATTTTGGGATAAATTCTTTATTTGCTTTGAAAAAATTAATTGTATCAAGAACCTGGTCAGTATAATCTCTTAATCCTACAAGTTTCATGTAATCTTTCAAATATTTGCAAATTTCATAAATCATTCTTGCTGTTTGCCTTTCTTTAATCTCAACTTCACTTGAAAAATCATAGAGCTCCTGATTTTTCACCTTGAAAAAGTCAAGAACTGAAAAACAATCATTCATGAAGATATTTGAAAGCTGTTCATGAGTTTTGTTTCTTTTTTGAGAATAAGAAAAATATTGCTCAATTGCATGCTCCATTGTAATTCCTTGCTTGTTTAATGCTGAAATAATAGCTATTATTTTATTTGCATAGCTTATTACCTTGACTTGTCTTTTATATATCAATTGAGAATATCTTTGCAGAATTTTTTCTGAAAAAGAATTAAAAGTCTCCACATTTGTTTCTATTTTTAGCTTCATTAATCTTTCCTGCATCTCCTGCCTTGCTTTTCTTGTAAACGTTATCGCAAGTATTTTTTTAGGCTCAATTCCTCTATATTTTACTAGAAATTCAATTCTTTTTGTCAAAACTGTTGTTTTTCCAGAACCAGCACCTGCAATGCATAAAATCTCTTTTTTATCAGAGATAATTGCCTTTTTTTGCTGCTCATTAAACCCATTAAGAAAAGAGTCTAATTCCTTAAAAATCAATCTATCTGCTTCAGTTATCTCACTTTCTTTTGAAATTAAATTATTATTAATTTTATTTGCATAAAGTTTTGGCTTGAAAATTTCATTTCTTCCCCTTGTTGTTAGCTTCAAGAGCTTTACAAAAGAATTATCTTTTGCTCTTACAACTTCAATTAAGCCATTTCCAATTAAGTTTTCAATTATTGTTTCAATCTCTTTTTCTGCCAGTTTTAAACTCCCAAAGTTATCCAATACAAAAATTCTATTGCTTTTTATTGACTTGTTTTTCAAATCTCCCTTTAAAAAATCAATTAAAAGCTTTCTTCCAACCCCAAATGGGATTTCTTTTAAAGCTCTAAGCACCTTAAGATAATTTAGTTTATTTTCACTCATTTTTCACTCTTATTTTTACAATAAGTAAGAGTTATTTAAAGGTATCGATAAATATTTTCCATTACAATAATCCTTAAAAATCATTTTCTTTTATGATTTTCATGCCAGAAAAACAGCCTATATATATTCTTCCTGAAAATATTGAAAGAACTATTGGAAGAGATGCTCAAAGAAATAATATTTTTGCAGCTAAACTTGTAGCTGATGCTGTAAAAACAACTCTTGGACCAAAAGGAATGGATAAAATGCTTGTTAATTCTATAGGCGATATTATAATAACTAATGATGGTGTTACAATTCTTGAAGAAATGGAAATTGAGCATCCTGCAGCTAAAATGATGGTTGAAATTGCAAAAACACAAGAAAGCGAAGTTGGTGATGGGACAACAACAGCTGTGATGCTTGCTGGAAAGCTTCTTGAAAACGCAGAAAAGCTTCTTGATATGAAAATACATCCAACTGTAATAACTAAAGGCTATAATCTTGCTGCTGAAAAAACTAAAGAATATCTAAAAGAGCTTGCAATTGAGGTTATCTCTGAAAGAGAAGATATTCTAAAAGCAGTTGCAATGACTGCAATGACTGGCAAAGCTGCTGAAGTTGTCAAGGAAAAATTCGCTGAGATAATAATTCAGGCTGTAAAACAAGTAAAAGATAGTGAAACAGTTGACATAAAAAATATAAAATTAATAAAAAATAAAAGCAGTGGAATTGAAGACACTGAATTAATAAAAGGAATTGTAATTGACAAAGAGAGAGTTTCAATTGACATGCCGAGAATAATTGAAAATGCAAAAATAGCTTTAATTGCCGATGCACTTGAGCTTAAAAAGCCAGAAACAGAATCAAAAATTTCAATTTCAACTCCAGAACAGCTTCAGGAATTGATTAACAGAGAGGAAAAAATGCTTAAAGATATTGTTGAAAAAATAAAATTTTCAGGAGCAAATGTAATTTTCTGCCAGAAGGGAATTGATGATATTGTCCAGTATTACCTTGCTAAAAACAAGATCTACGCTTGTAGAAGAGTCGCAAAATCAGATATGGAAAATCTTTCAAGAGCAACCGGAGGAAAAATTATTTCTAATTTAAATGAATTAAATGAAAATGAACTTGGAAAAGCAAAAATTGTTGAGGAAATTAAGCATGGAGAAGAGGCAATGACTTATGTCAAAGGCTGTGAAAATCCAAAAGCACTTACTATTTTAATCCATGGAGGAAGTGAGCATGTTATAGATGAAATGGAAAGAGCTTTGAAAGATGGCTTGGGTGATGTTTCAGAAGTAATAAAAAACAAAAAAATAGTTGCAGGAGCAGGTGCAATTGAAATTGAATTATCAAGAAGATTAAGAGAGTTTGCAAATACTTTATCTGGAAGAGAGCAGCTTGCAATAATTGAATTTGCAAATGCTTTGGAATTTGTTCCTTCAACACTTGCGCAGAATGCAGGACTAGACCCTATTGACATTTTAACTGAATTAAAAGCAAAGCATGACAATGGAGAAAAACATGCAGGAATAAATATTTTCCATAGCCGGGTTGAAAATGTTCTTCATGAAGGAATAATTGAGCCAGCAAAAATAAAATCCCAGGCAATTAGCTCTGCAACAGAAGTTGCAACAATGATTCTAAGAATTGATGATGTTCTCGCATCTCGTGGAGGAAAAAGCTCTCCGAGGATGCCGCCACAAATGGGTGGGATGGGAGAGATGGAGTAAAGATGAGAGAAGAAACTCTTGTGAATTATGTGTCTGAAGAAGGAGAAAGAATTTCAGTTGTGTCCTTCCATGGGTTTGAAGACCTTGGTCCAAAAATGAGACCGAGGATTTCTGCACTTAGCGGAGCTAAAAAAGTAGATTTTTCTTTTAATGAAAATGATCCGGGGGCTAGAATATATAGTTATAGTGCAAAAATTTTTGTTGAAGGAGAGCTTGCAAAGCAGTATGATTTAGAAAGAGATATATATAGTGGCATAAGACCAATATTAAGAGAAAAACTTAAGGAATTGGCAGAATCCCAAGCAGATTCAGAAGAACTTATTTCAACAATAGAAGGATTAGTAGATGATTTTATCGAAAGACAACTTTCCACAGAAAATTAATCCCGAGAAGAATTCTTTAAAATCAACTTCTCATAAAAGGCCCTTCAACACAAGTTCTCCTTCCAGATTTATCTTTTTTATCTTCCATTTTTACAGATTAGGCAGCTGTTTTTTAAACATAAACCTTACACCTTCTGCTCTAGCTTCTTTTCTGTGATTTTCCATGCTCATTAATACTGCTTTTAACCCTCTTTCTTTTGCAGCCTTAATTACTCTTAAGCCTCCTTTTGGGCATCTAGGGCCTAAATATAAATCTGTTACAACAATATCATATTTATTTATTTTAATCATTTCAAGAGCTTGTTTTTGAGTGCTTGCATAATCAATTGAATACCTTCCTACGAGGTTAAGCCGAGCTATTTCATGAACAGAATCTGCCATGATATAAACAGAAATTTGAGATTTATAAATTGTAGGTTTTTGTTAAAAAATCATCTCAAAACCGTCTCATTCAACTCATTCATTGCTATTTCATTTATACCCTGTTTTATGTAATTGCTTTCTAATGCAAATCCTATGTTTTCTCCTCCAGCTATTTTGAAATTGTTTATTCCAATTACTTCTCCATCTGTACCTATCAAAGGCCCCCCTGAATTTCCAGGATTTAATGCTGCATCAGTCTGTATGTAATAAGGAAGGTTATTGCTCCCTTCTCTTTCAACTCCTGAAACAATTCCCTCTGAAACTGAAAATGACAAACCAAGGGGGTTTCCAATCGCAATTACCTTTTCACCGACTCTTACATTATTAGAATCTCCAAGCCCTAAATATTCATAATCTCCATCAATTTTTAACAAAGCAATGTCTAAAGTTAAATTGTATCCAATTAAATCCATTGGCCTTATCTCTTGATTAGAAGTTATCGCATCTGCATATCTAGCTCTTGATAAAACATGGGCATTTGTTATTACATATCCATCAGGGGAAATTATAAATCCTGTTCCTTGAGCCGCATTGGTTTTTATGCTAACAACTGAATTAATTGCTTTTTCAATTATTCCTGAAAAATCAGAGCTTGTTTTTGCTTTTATAGAACTTATCTGTGTCCCTAAACTTCCAATGTCAGTCTGAGTTTTCATTAAATTATCAGTTAACTGGCTTATTTTGCTTTGGATGTCTGCATTGTTAGTGTTTATTTTTTCATCTAACTCATTTTTAGTTGAATTCAATTGCGAATTCAACTGTATTTTCAATAATGAAATTTGATTCATAAAAAAAATTATAGAGCCTGAATATAGGATTATAATAAAAACAAGCAAAATTATAATTATCTTTACATCTTTTCCCATTTTTTTCTCTTTTTCGACAAGCCTTGTTTTAACATATGCCATTTTAGAAGTTAGTGATATAAGGAAAATTGATTTTAAAAAGCTTGTGAATTTGAGGTCCACACAGAAGGTTTCCTTCCAATCAAAAGTTATAAATACAAGCTTAATCTTAATCTTTTATGAGTGTGCTTGAAAAAATCCTGAATTTTGGGAAAAGATTCTCTAAGTCTATGTTAAAAATGCCGCTTGCATTAACTGCTGCAGCCTGTTTTTCACTGATACCTGTAAGTAAAGCGGATGAAGAAAAATTCAGTTTTGTAGTTATTGGGGATTCAAGGGATGGCTATGCAATTTATGAAGAAATGATTCCAAACATTCTAAACACAAATCTGGATTTTGTTATTCATACAGGGGACATGGTTAATATTGGAAAAAATCCTGAGGAATGGGTTGAATTTGCTTTGGCAAGTAAACCTCTTTTGGAACACCCTATTAATCCTCCATTGGCTTGCTTTGTATACCCTACAATTGGCAATCATGAGTTATGGGATGACTTTAATTTAAGAAACCTTAAAAATTATTTTGAATTATTTAATAAGCCCCCAATAAATAATCTTTATTATTCTTTTGATTATAAAAATTCCCATTTTATTTCTTTGTTTATGCCTGATGAATTTACCTATCCTATTGATATTGAAGAAGGAAGCGAAATGCATAGCTGGCTTGAAAATGATTTTAAAGTTGCAAATGAAAATCCTCAAATTAAATGGAAGTTTGCATTTTTTCATGCGCCTATTTTTTCTAATACAGAAATGCATGGATGCACCGAAAAAATCCAAAAAGCAGTAGTGCCTTTATTAAATCAATATAAAGTAGACGCGGTTTTTAATGGACATTCTCATGCCTATCAAAGATACGGTCCATTAAAATTTTTTAAGCCAGACCTTGATGGGATTACTTACATTATTTCAGCAGGTTTGGGCTCATTTTTATATCAGTTTAATAGGGCTGATGCAAATTCAGACCTGGAAGGAAATCCATGCGATGCCTGGAATGGAGAGCATAAGCCAGTTAATTTAACTTTTGGAAAAGTTGATTACCATTATGTAAAAATTGATGTAGGAGAAAAAAATATTTTTGGAACAGCTTATTATAGAAATGGAGAAGTAATGGAAGAATTTGTTATAAGGGGGCAAAGGCAATTTAGAAGGGGGGATGTAAATGGAGATGGTAGATTAAATATTGCTGATGCAATCTGCCAGTTAAGCTATCTTTTTAATCCTAAAGAAGAGCTGTGCAATGGACTTGTTTCAAAATGTTTTGATGCAGCTGACTCAAATGACGATGCAGGGGTTAATATTGCAGACCCAATTACAACTTTAACCTATCTCTTTGGCAGTGGAAAGCCTCTTCCTAAGCCATTCCAGAATTGCGGAATTGAAGAAACAACTGATAATCTAACCTGCGATTCTTATAATTTTTGCAGGTGAAATTTTAAAGAGTATAGAAAAAATATAATTTTTATTATGATTTCTTAAAGTTATTATTGATATAATGAATAAGCTTGCTTCCTGACATTTTCACGCTTGCAGGCCCGATTCTTATGTAAAATTCCTCTTCTTTTTCACCTTTAAAAAATACAGGCTTGTCACTTTTCATGCAATCAACTTTCAGGATTGTCTTCCCTTCTATCAGGATTAATTCAAAATTTATATAAGGAAGAAATTCTTTTCCTATTTTTTCTATTATTAAATTTGAAAAATGAAGGCTGAATTTGTCATTGCTTGGAAATTTGTCATGCTCAATTCCTATTATCTTTTTTTCATCTGATATTCCAATTAATAAAGCCCCGCCCTCTGTGTTAAGAAAAGCGTTTATTGTTTTTATTACAGAGCATTCCATGTTCTTGTCAAATTCTCCTGTATGAAGATTAGTTCTCAAGCTTGACTTAAATTCAAGTTTTTCATTCTCACCTTTTTCAATTAATCTTAATAATTCTTCAGGAGAATCAGTTTTTAAAATAAATAAATTAGGGTTCCTTTTCTTGAATTTTGCTGCTAACATTTTAATAATTTCTATCTTATACCATTTCATATAAATATATCCTATTGTTGCAGCAACTAATGCTCCTATAGCAACTAAAGTTAAGCTTGTCATTGCATAAGTATAATCTGCTAATGTAACTTCTCTGTCAAAAAATAATTTTGAATAATATTTTAAAATTTCAGAGATTGATCCAAGGGCAACTGAAAAGCTAAGGGAGAATAAAATTACCATGAAATAATTTGTCTTAAGCTTGCTGTTGGAATAAAGAATAAGCATTATTACAAATCCTATAAATCCTATCGCCAAGCCAAAAAACAGCTGGATTATAAATCCCCTTATATCCCCTAGAAAAAATGAGACAAATATAAAAATAAGAAATATAAACTCAATTTCTTTTGGAATCCTTATCTCGCATTTTTTTTCAAGAAAATAAAGGATAAAAATAAGGGATAATAACAAGATATTGACAAACAAAATTCTCCAGAGATGATAGTAAATAGAATAAATAATTGATATAACAAGTATTACTTTTATTATTAAAGAAAGGGAAGTCCTCGCTTTTTCAGAATGCCTTTCAAAAAATTCACCTATTTGCATAATAATTTAAACCTTTCAGAGTTTAAAGTTTTTATGGTGGTGAAGTGAAATGCGGCTTGCGGGAATTGAACCCGCACAATCACCTTGGGAAGGTGAGGTCATAGCCATTAGACCAAAGCCGCTTTATTACTTTATTAGGATTATTGGGTTTTATAAGATTCATAAATTTATCTGTTCTTCTTCCATATAAATCAATATACCAAAAATCTTTTTAAATGTTTTTTATATCCTTTTTCGTAATTTCCAGTAAATATTCTTATCCTATAATTATAAAAGCTATCTAAAAAAAGTTTCCATCGCCTGTAAATATTCCAATAAATTCACCTATTCTTTCTATATTGCTTTCGTCAATAGAAATCCCTTTATATTTCTTTCCTTTAATTTTTTTGCGTTAATATATTTTTCTTTTTTTATTCAGCGAAATTATTCTGCCACTAAACTACTGGCGCATTTAATGAATTAAAATAAGATTATATATAAAGATTTTGGGGGGATTAGGCTTCTTTATAACTGCCCATAAACCTGTCAAGCCTTCTTCCTGCGATTGTTACAACTCTTGCTGAAGATTCTTCGATAAATCCATTAGGTTTTCCTTCTTTTGTGTCATAAACTCCCAGG
>Ga0209541_10004744_pt1 | contig 24010 bp, 32 predicted proteins | sample RifCSPlowO2_01_FD_184027 | JGI IMG/M metagenome (GOLD analysis project Ga0209541, IMG submission 184027) | Groundwater microbial communities from Rifle, Colorado - Rifle CSP2_plank lowO2_0.1 (SPAdes) (version 2) | ecosystem: Environmental > Aquatic > Deep subsurface > Groundwater | place... | reverse complement strand
CTGGGGGGGTTTAACGAAAAAATCATGCCCAACGAAGAGACAGAACTTCTGCGACGGATAAAAAAAGCCGGCTACAAGTTGGTCTACAAAAAAGAACTGTCAATTTATCGCCAGCAAAGAAAGTCAATTTGGGATTTGGCTAATCAATTTCACCACTATGGCATAGGAAGGATGAAACAGATAGTTTATAACGGAAGCTTTGAGGATGTCATATTTTTTGTCCCGATTATCTTTGTGCTCTACCTTTTTAGTCTTTTATTTTATGATCCTGTCTGGTACTCGGCGCCCTTGCTGCTGTATCTTGGTTTATCTTTCGCTACTTCATTAAAAGCCACTTTAAAATATAAACAATTTGGCCTTTTATTTACTCTGCCTCTCATTTTTCCTGTAATTCACATTTCTTACGCTCTTGGTTTGCAACATGAAATCATCCGGCGAATCTTTTTGAAAAAGCAGTCCGAAACCCGTCAGCCAAAATTAAAAGTAAAAACACTCTACTTGCAAGATCTCTCTTAAAATAATAATAAAATATTAATATTCTAATTCTTGTAGTCAGCGCAAAACAAAATGACCGGTTTTGATAAATGTCATGCCGAACTTGTTTCAGCATCTATACCCCCTCTTAGTTGATTTTGCAAATTGTCAACTAAAGTCATCTTATCAAATCAACTAAGGAGGGGTATACTTCGATAACTTAAGGTTTGCAATTGAGTTACTCAGTATATACCCATCTAATCCGCTTTTTCGCTCCGAGAGAGCTGCAAATCGGAGTAAGATGGGTATATATACTGATTGCGATTTCAATTAACAGAAGTATAAACAACAAGATCCTGAAATAAATTCAGGATGACAAATATGACATTTCGCATTGCGGTAGCTACTGTCTGCAAATTATTCGTATTTGCCTGGTTAAAGTTAACTTACTCCACAGCAGGGAAAAAAAATTATAAATAGGTTTGGGAATATATGGATAATAAAATCTGCTTAAAGGCACCCATGCTCTCTCTACTATCCCGATGTCTTTAATCGTATACCCGCATTGCGAGCACAGATTCCCCAGCAATCTGGGTGTCCAGGTGTACAAATGCTTATTTATGTCGTCTCTGTCATATTTTTTTTCAACTCTCCAGTCGTCGATCGGAACCGCTACGATCAAATATCCGCCCGGCTTAAGAAATTTTTTTAGCGACTTTAGGACTTCTGCCGGGTTTTCCAGATGTTCCAGCGCGTGATGGGAGATGATTACGTCAAATTTTGGACCAGCGGGCAGATCGCCAAGTTTTTTATACGCTTTAATGCCTCTTTTTTTTGCCTCATTGCGGGCTTGGGAGTTAATGTCAATACCATATTTTTCATTACAATCTATTTTTTCCAGCATATATCCTCCGCCGCATCCGAAATCAAGAACCCTGTCTGTTTTTTTTATAAAAGGAGCGTACAACCAAAGATCCTGTTGCGCGCCATACATCCCGGCCTTCTTTTGCCAGCCGAAGTATCCTTGATTATAATGATTTTTCATTTATCAAAGTTTCGTAAAGGCCAATAAACTATCCTGCAAATAACTTATAAAACTCTTTCAAGATTTCTTGATTGTTTATTAATTTTCTGATATGCCTTTTATATTGCTTTTTCTTAATATTTTTTTTGCTGTTTTTGATTACATCAACCAGTTTAAGACTAAATTCTTCCAACGAGTTTACAAGATAACCGTTTACTCCATCTTCAACAATATCTTTACAACCGTGGATATTATAAGCAATTATGAGAAGTCCGAACGATTGTGCTTCAATAAATGTATAGGGAAAACTTTCCCAGCGGCTGGTCGAGAGAAAAAGATCGCTTTTTTGATATAAATGTTTAAGTTCACCGGCATTTAAAAATCCAAAATGTTTAACATTCCCGTATGACTTCGCTAAATTTTTTATTTCTTTTTCATATTCCCCTGATCCTGCAATCAACCATTTGATCTTTTTGTCAAGCTTAGTTTTTTTCAGTTCTTTAATTAACTCGATCAAATCGTCGACTCCTTTTTCTCGGGTCAACCTGCCCACCCAAAGTAAATTCAGCCTATTTTCGTATCTATTTCCTGTCACTTCGCCCGAAAAATTATCGCTGTTAAACTCAAATGGATTATAGATTTTCTTAATCTCTTTATCGGCAAACCATAACCTCAATCTTTTCTCCGTAAATCTGTTCAAAACATGATACTTGTCAGCGTCTTTTATCAGATATTTGTAAATAAAAGAGTTATATAAAAAGTTGTGCAGATACGACTGTAGATTATAGGGTCTTTCGTAGAAAACAGGGGTGTGAAATCCGATTATTAATTTATGAATAAATTGCCGGCCGACAAAATGCCTCAAGATTAACAATTCTAGCAAATCATTTTTACTGTAAACTACATCTGCCTCTTGCAATTTCTCTCTTAGTTCTTTGCCGCTATGCACTGTCTCATAATTTATATCTGATTTTCTTAGGTATTGTTTAATATTATTATTTGACAATCTTTGTTCCTCACCTATATTTCTCCGAAAGTAAAAAGAATACAGCGATTGAATTTTCTTAACTAATTTTTTATTTAGGGAAAAAATTGAGAGCTTCAGGTTTGGGTATCTTTGCTTAAGTCCGATTGCTGCGTCGATAAAAAAACGCCCGGTACCTCCTCCGTATTCAAGCATCAGATAGTTAAAAAAGGCAATTTTCATTTTATCTGCTTTTTAACTTTCTCCACCAGGTCTTCGTTAAATCTGTCATCATATAATTTTATTAACTCATTTTTTTCCTTATCGGGTAATCCGCATTCATCATAAAGAATATATAATTGCAGATAATACCTCTTCCAAATCTGATATAAATCTATCGCCTCTTTCAACTGATTTACTGATTCTCTGCAGTCTCCATAAGCTTTATACAAACTAAGCCCTAACCCCGCATGACCTCCCGGGTTTTCGTTATCAATCCACAGCGCTCTTCTATAATAATGTTCTGCTTTGGCTGGATCGTTGTATTGCGATATCAAATAATCCGCGACTCTTATCAAACCGTTTGAATAAATCAAGGGAATTTCCGGCGTTACCAAATTTTGCTCCCAGGGAGCAAGAGTTTCTCTTCTTGCCGGACGCAACTTTTTCCACTGCGACTCGACTTCGGAAAGGTATTTTTCTTTGCCGGGTATATTCTCTTCCCAAACCAATTCATATACCAACCCCCGGGGAACAAACTTTGTACTGGGCAATCTTATGTTCATCTCATAAGTAGAATAGAGAGTTCTTTTTTTACGCAGTTCTTCAATCGTCTTATGAACAACCTCACTTAATTTTGTCTTGGGATATTTCTCAAAATAAGCATTGACGGCATTATCCAGAAAGATGTTTCCGCCCACTCCGCCCGGATTGATGATTTCAACGTCAGGTCTTAGATTTAACCCATACTTTGCATACCATAGATTAAAAGCAGTTGTGTCTCCAGATACAAACAATAGGGAATTCTGGGGAAGGTAAGAGATGAAATCTTTGGCCAAATTATTGCCTATTTGGGTTCTGTCCAAGCTGGTTTTGGGAAAATTATATTTTATCAAAAAATATGGTACAATCAGAAAATAAGCTAATAAAACATAGGTTAGTTTTTTACTTGCGACTCTCTTATCAATAAAATCCTTCACCCGGCAAAAACCGTAGGGTAGAAAAAAAATAAATATGACCGAAGCCATGAGGTAAAACCTTTCATTCACTCCCCAAGCTGTTGTCGTAGTAATCACGCTGGCCGAATAAAAGATAAACAAAGGTCCCGGAATTATAAAAGCCGTAAGCAGTGACAATAACAGCCATTTGTCCTTCTTCAACAGGCTAAAAGCTCCAAAAAAAGCAACCAGCAGGATCTGGTAAGAATAAAGCACGACGATATTTTTGAGAAAATTTTTGGCGACAATAGTTTTGACGATAAAAGGTACGCCATTGACAACGCTGGGTGCAAAACCGCCGTAGTCAAGACGCAGAATCAGGCGGATGAAATTGTTCAGATTAATTGCGTTATCCCAATTTATATTGGGATTCCTGCTGGCTGCAACGGGTACATAGAGATAAGGCAACAACCCTATTAAAAAAAATAGAATCGGTTTAAAAATATTTCCCCACTGTTTCCGATTCCCGATTATCAATAAGCCGATCGCCGGTAGCAACAACAGGATTGTCTGATGATGAGCCAAAGACAATCCGGACAGAAAAGAAACAATATGCAGATCCTTGAGTTTTTTACTTTCGTAATATCGTATTGCAAAATATAAAATCGCAATGATAAAAAAGTTATTTAAAGCAAATACCTCCGGAATCTCTGCGTGAAGCCAATATAGATAAGAAAAAGCTAAAATCGAAGTTGTCAATAAGGCTAAAAAAATGCTTTTAGTAACTTTCAACGAAAATTTATAGATTAATATAAGCCCGAAAAGCGACGCGAAGACGGATATTAGACCGACTTTGCTTACCGGCGGCAAGGGAATCGGCAGCCTGGATAAAATATTACCTAAGAATGTAAATAAAGGATATCCCGGAGGGTGTGCAACGCCGCCTGTCACAGCCGCAGTCACCAGATCTCCCACATCGCCGCTATAGATGTCACGGGTGAGGTTGTGAAGATAGATTGAAAAGACGGTTAAGAAAAATAAAATAACGATAAGTTTTTTTATCATAGATTAAAAATCAAATCTCAAAATGAAAAAGTTAAAAGTACAATCAATGTCATGCTGAACTCGTTTCAGCATCTATCACCATTTCTCAGATAAATCTTTAAGCTTGGGATTTTTAGCTTTAATCAGATTAAACTTCCAATTCCTATGCCAATTTTTAAGCTGTTTCTCTCTATTTATTGCTTCGACAATACTTTTATATTCTTCAAAATATAGCAAAAATTTCAAAATATATTTTTTACTAAGCCCCTCTACTAATCCTTGCTGATGTTCATAAATTCTTCCTAGTAAATTATTAGTTACTCCAATATAAATTACTGTACGTGTGAAGTTAGAAGCAATATAGACGTATGCCATGTAATAAAAAATAAAGATCCCGAAACAAGTTCGGGATGACTTTAAAGTCACTTTTGAATTTTAGTTGTGATTTTGAATATTAGTTTTTGACTTTTAGCTTGTAATCCTCTAGCTACCGCAATACGAAATGTCATATTTGTCATCCTGAATTTATTTCAGGATCTTGTTGTTTATACTTCTGTTAATCGAAATCGCAATCAGTATATACCCCTCTAAGTTGATTTGATAAGATAACTTTAGTTGACAATTTGCAAAATCAACTAAGAGGGGGTATAGATGCTGAAATAAGTTCAGCATGACATTTATCAAAACCGGTCATTTTGTTTTGCGCTAACTATAATTTCATGAAAATTGAAAAATTCAAATTGAAAATTTGTATATATTTGTATATGTAGTATTATTATGAGTAATTATATGGACAATAAGCGTATTTTACTAGTCGAGGACGAACCTCTTTTGCAGAAGCTTTATTCTGATCTGTTGAAAACGGAAGGCATGAATTTCGAACTTGCAACCGGTGGAAACTCCGCCTATGAAAAAATGAAATCGGGCGGTTATGATTTGGTCCTTCTTGATCTGCTTTTACCCGAATTGTCCGGAGTTGAGGTCATAAAAAAATTACAATCCGACCCGCCGGAAAAACCAAACAAAAAAATTATCTTCCTCACCAATCTGGACTCGGGTAAGGATTTTGAAGAGGTAAAGATCATGGGTTTTGACTGCATCGTCAAGTCCAACTTCAATCCTCAAGAGTTAATGAATAAAGTTAAATCTTTACTTCAGTAAATAAACTATAATAGATATATTGCGTAATAAGAAATTTAAATTATTATTTACGTCATTCTGGTAAGCTAAAACAAAGTTTTAGCGCATCCAGAATCGTTGTTTATCAATTTGTAGATTCTGGACAAGCCAGAATGACAAATTGATTGCTAATTACGCAATCGTTCTATAATGAAACTCCTCGACGCAGAGCGTCGAGGTATCTAGTCTGTCATTCCCTCTGAGGAGGGAATCCAGACTGGATCCCCGCCTGCGCGGGGATGACAAACATTTCGCAGCAAGCTGCGAGGAATTAAACCATTAAGGTTAAAAATTAAAACTATGGTCATCACAATTACAACAGGAGCAGGACACGGTAAAACTCCACTTTCTGCTTTTGATGCTGCTTTAAAACTCGCAGGAGTTCATAACTACAATCTTATTTATATCTCTTCAATAATCCCAAAAGGCGCAGTATTAAAAGTAAAAAAATATGCACCTAAAAGAAGCGAGTATGGAAATCGCTTATACGTTGTGAAGGCCGAAATAAGAAGTCGTGAGGTGGGAAAATTTATCGGGGCTGCCTTAGGTTGGTATCAGATAGACGACGGACGAGGAATCTTTGTTGAACATGAAGAAATTGGAATTACCGAAGAGTCGGTAAAAACTAATTTGATTAAAGTTGTCAATGAATCGTTAACCGACCTTTGCCGTACGCGTAATTTTCCTCTGAATAAAAATAGATTTAAAGTTAAAATGAATTTAATTAAAGTAGATTATTCAGCTGCATCTGCTCTTGTCTTAGCTATTTATAAGTCCGGGGGTTGGATAAATATAAGGTGAATAACATCATCTCTATTTTAATCTTATTAATTTTAACAGTTATAACCGGCTGGGGTGATACTCAATTTTTTATCCATTCCTCTCAAATTTGGCAAAAAGGTAGAATTATCTGGCCGGAAATTGTCAAATCAACCTTCGGGGTATCGATAGCAATAGTATCTTACTGGTTAGCACTCAAATATCTACAAGAGTTTAAAATTATTTCTGCAGAAATTCAAACAATCCTATGGTTTTTAATTGTTATTATTGGTGTTGCAGCCGTTTCGGGAAAATTTTCAACTTGGCCTGCAACTGAAAAAATTATTTCTCTTGTGATTATAGTTGGTTTAGGATGGTTATTAATCAAAACTGGTGGATAGTAAATATGGTAGAAATCTGGTCTAACACTGACTTTCCTTATATGTGTCTTAAAGATAAAATTAGAACCAGTACTTTTCGTAAAGCAATTAATAAAATAGTAAAGCATGGAGATACTGTGCTTGATGTAGGTGCCGGAAGCGGAATTCTTTCCTTTTTTGCGGCAGAAGCGGGAGCAAAGTTAGTTTATTCTGTTGAAATTGACCATCTCCTGGCAGAGTCTTTAAGAAAAAGTATTGAAGCAAATAATTTAACCAAGGTCATCAAGGTAATAGAAGGGGATATTTTAAAAGTACCGCTACCTAAAAAAGTTGATGTATTGATCGCAGAAATAATTGAAACCGGACTTTTAGACGAACTGCAGCTTCCTGCGATAAATTCACTTTATCAAAAAGGTGTAATTGATAATCACAGCCGATTAATTCCCCAAAAATATAGAACTTTCCTCCAACTTGTATACTCGAATAATAAATATTACGGCTACAAAATTCTTGCACCCAAACATGAATGGCCTTTTTACTCTAATGATAGAGCCGGTTGGTATAAATCAGCTATTAAGCTTGTCAGTAATTTAGTAGAAATCGTAACATCAGAATTCAATAATGGAATTGTCCAAGAATCTATTGATAAAGATGTCATATTCACTTTATCGAAGAATAGCAAAATTAATGGGCTTAAGATTTCCGGTCAAATATTTTTAACTGAAAGTTTAAAATTAAATTCCACCAATGCATTAAACGGTGATAAAATCATAGCTATACAACCAATAATTGCTAAATCTAAAGTAAAACTAAATATTAAATATCGCATGGGTGGCGGATTAAACTCTTTAAAAATAAAATTGCTTGACTTCAGTTGAAAATGATATTAAATTTATCTTAAACATGTATAAAACCGTACTTAAATCTAGATTAGCACGGATTTTAATAATTTATTACCTGATTTTATTTTTCTGGTGGTTAAAAATATACATTTCGGGTGTGCGTGAAACCCAAGAAAATTATCTATTTGGGTTTATCTATGCTTTCATTGCGCTCGCAGGAGGCGTTAACGGACTTTTAATTTCAAAAAAGTGGGGAGGGGTTAAAAGTTATGTTGGTCGGGGATTGATTTATTTTTCGTTGGGTCTGTTAGGTGAGTGGTTTGGTCAGACTACTTGGACTTATTATAATGTAATTCAAAAAATTGAAGTACCTTATCCATCGATAGCTGATATAGGTTACTTCTCGATTATTCCTTTATACGCGTTAGGAGTAATTTCACTTGCAAAGGCAACCGGCGCCAAATTTAAACTTAGAACCATGTGGGGAAAATTGATCATAGTACTTATTCCTATAATAATGGTAATTATTTCATTCAATTTGTTCTTACAAGAATTGTCTGTCGATATTACAAATCCTATTAGAACTTTTCTGGATTTTGGATATCCGCTCGGAGAGGCCGTAACGATCTCAATTACTTTAGTAGTCTATGAATTTTCTCGCGGAGTTCTAGGTGGCAAAATGAAAAATCGAATTCTATTTATTTTAATTGCCCTATTTACACAATATATCACTGATTTTACATTTCTTTATAAAGCAGGTTTGGGAACATATTATAATTCAGGACCTGTTGATTTAATGTACACAACCTCTTTTTTGATCACGTCATTAGCTTTAATCGGTTTCAACAGTTATGACTAGATTTAAGTAATATGAATATTTTTGCAAAAATAGCTGAAAAAATAATTGAAGAGCAGGAAAATATTATTGGTCCAATCGCTATTGAACAAGCTAATAAAGTACAGGGGTTAAAGATCGACTGGCCAAAACGGGAAGTCTCTCTTATTGGTAATGCGACTCAAGTTTTACAAAACTTGGTAGATCAATATAAGCAGCTTTTCGGTCAAGCTTCGGTTGAAGTCTGCAAAGAAGCCCTAGGGAAATTTAAAGGTCAGATTCCTGAAGATCAACTCCCAAGTTTACTTCGCCATTGATATAATCAAACAATACTATGCTTGACCAAAACGTAGCCAATGCCGACTCCAAGCACATTGCCGAAGAACTCTACAAGAAAAATCTTGAACTTGCTGAAGTAAATAAATCGTTAGCGTTGCTTAGAAAAATCGACGAGATTGTCTTAAGTTCGGTCATCGACATTAAAAGTGTAGCCCACCAGGTTACAGATGCTGTAGTATCGGAGGCCGGATTTAAAGCTGTCTATATTTTGCTTAAAGACAATAAAAACAGATTATTAGTACCGCTTGCCGTTTCGCTGAATAAATCATTGAGCCAGATAGATTCCGATTTGCTAAGGGCTATTTACTCTCTCAAAGTGCCGTTTACGGACGAATCTAACATCATTATCCAGGCAATCAATGACCAAAAAATGCAAAGAACCGATAATATGTTTGCCATTTTCAAGTCTTATTTAACTGAAGGCGTCTGCAAAAAAATTCAGGATATAGCCAGAATCAAGTATTTCCATATTTATCCTCTTATCATCAGGGACGAGGCAATCGGAGCCTTCATCATCAGCCCAAAAGAAGAATCCGCTCCCTATTTTGCCTATCAGGAAAATTTGATAGAAAGACTGCCGGGAGTCATCTCAATTGCGATTGACAATACCCTTTTGTACCAGAATATTGAACGAACAAATATTAGGCTAAAGGAACTTGATATATTAAAAGATGAATTTGTTTCAATTGCCTCTCACGAGTTAAGAACTCCGCTAACTGCAATCAAAAGTTACATCTGGATGACCCTTAATAAATCCACGGACCTTAATCCTCAAGTTAAGAGTTATCTGGAGATTGCGGCATCGGAGATAGAACACCTCATCAAACTTGTCCAGAATATGCTGACTATCTCCAGAATCGAGAGTCAAAGGCTCGAACTGACGCTTGAAAATATTGACTTGTACGAGTTGGTCAAGCAGGTCTTTGATACTTTAAAGATAAAAGCCGACGAAAAACAGCAAACTTTTATTCTCGTCCCCTATCCTGAAAAACTTTTGGTCAGCGCCGACAAAGATAAACTCACTGAAGTCTTTGAAAACATAATCGGCAATGCTCTTAAATACACTCCCGATCGAGGTAAAATCACAATTCATTTTAGCACCGGTAAAGATAAAACCAGAATTCACATCACGGATACTGGTCCGGGTATCTCAAGCGATAACCAGACAAAAATTTTTCAAAAATTTGGCCGCCTTGAAGAAGCAAAACACAACAGAACCCCGGGAACCGGACTTGGCCTTTATATCTCAAAACAGATTACCGACTTGCACAAAGGATCGATAAATGTCGAATCCGAACTGGGCAAAGGATCAACCTTTACCGTAACTTTGCCGATGGTTTAAACCAACGCCCTTCCTATATTGATTTAAAATCGCCTTAGTCATCTTTGCAAAGGAAAATTTTACCTTCAGTCCTTGATAGTCAAATTTGGGCTTTTTTTTAAGAAAATAGTCAATTTTTTCCGACATCTCATTTATATTTTTTGGGTCGAAGTAAACTGCCTTATCAGCCAAAATTTCGGTAAAGATGTCGATTCTTGAGGCAATTATCGGCAGGTTAAAATAAGCAGCCTCAAGCAAAGGTAACCCGAATCCTTCCGACATTGAAGGGTGAATCAAACCTAACGCATTTTTATAAAAAAAAACCAAATCTTGTTTTTTTGGTTCGTGGTATATAAATATCCTATTCTCCTGTTTAAATTGTTTAATTAACCGGGTAAGTCTTGAGGCAAAATAATCATCAGGTCCGATCAAGATAAGTTTGACAGACGTCTCGACTCTTGCATAAGCCTTGATTAAATTCTCGACATTTTTGTGAGGATAGAAGTTACCGACGTAGATGAAAAAATGATCCCTTTTCGTCATTCCGAATTTATTTCGGAATCTCATATCAGATCCTGAAACAAATCCGGGATAACTAACAGATGATTGAATAAGTTCATAATCCACTCCTTCATAAATCGGCCTAATTTTGTCTCTATATTTATTGCCGTATATTTTTACCAGCTGGTCTTTTACGGTAAAAGAGGGGGTAATGATAATTTTTGCATTTTGAACTTGTTGCGAAATTACATATTTTAACACCTGATGTTTAAGGACGTAAACTAATTGATTCCGGGTAGAAGCTTTAAATGTCTTAAAATTTAGAGGAGTCGTATCGTGCAGGGTTGAAATGAATCTTCTTTTATAAAAGACTGGATAGCTGAAATAGGTAAAATGCATTAGATCCAGTTTGTCTTGATAGAGTCTTTGCCAAAAGCTGAACTGTTCTGATAAAGTATGCCAACGCTCATAAACAACTTTTTTTTTAAAGAGTCTGGTATTTAAATTAATTTTGTCTATATCTTCAGCCAGAAAATAGACATAAAAAATAAATCCGGGATTTTTTAGCCGGTTCAGCTGATAGAGCAGATTTTTTATATATACTCCGACACCGGTCTGGCCGAAGAGCCTAGCGTCAATACCGACTTTCATAAATCTATATTCCGAATGTTTTTAATATTGAAATTCTAAAAACATAAAAAGCGTTTACAAAAAAAGTCGTTACAGGTCCATATTTTTTAGCTAAATTTTTCCTATAAAATAAACGGTTATTCAGATGAAAATAAAGCTCTGATTTAATTTTTCTTTCTTTATCTGTATGCGCCCTTCCGCTTTGCTTCTTTTTATGCAGTACCTTTACTTTTGGATTAAATAATATTTTCCAGCCTGGCGAACGAATCCTGTAAGCCCAATCAAGATCTTCACCGTATAAAAAATATTCTTCATCCAGGTATCCGACCTCATTTACCACCTTCTTTCTTACCATAAAAAATGCTCCTGAAATACAATCGATTTCATGCACGGTATTCAAATCCTTATACCATTGATGGTATCCTCCGAATAATTTTGATTTTGGAAATAATTTCTCCAGTTTGCTAATATAGGTAAAAGCTACCCAGGGTGTAGGAAATCCCCTATGGCAGGCAGAGTCCAAAGAACCGTCGGTTAACACCAGCTTGCATGTTGCCGCCCCGGCTCCAGGATTGCTATCCATAAAACTTATCATGGAGAAGAGTGATTTCTTAGCAACTTCCGTGTCTGAATTTAAAAGTAAGATGTACCTGCCTTTCGCTGCTCGGATACCCGGATTATTACCTGCTGCAAACCCTCGATTATTTTGATTTTTAATTATTTTGACGGTTGGAAATTCATCTACGACCATTTCTGCGCTATCGTCCGAAGAAGCATTGTCGCAGACTATTACTTCCATTCTGAAGCCTTTCAATTCTGAAGACAATACGGATTTTAAACATTTTCTGGTTAAGCCTTTAGTATTGTATGAAAGAATAATAACTGATAGATCAACTTTCACTTTTGACTGAAAACTGATAACTATACTTTAGATAACTTAAGGTTTGCAACCGAGTTACTCAGTATATATACCCGTCTCATCCGCTTTTTCGCGCTCCGAGAAAGCTGCAAATCGTAAGTAGGATGGGCGTATTGTTTTATCTCTTCGGCGACTGCTTTTTTCTTCTGGCTTTTCCTCCGGTGCCGACTTTCCTTCTTTCTTTTACTCTCGCATCTCTCGTCAACAGCCCCTTTTTTTTCAACACGGCCCGATAGGCAGTTGGGTCAACTTTTTCAACAGCTCTGGCTAATCCGTTAATTATGGCATCAAGCTGGCCGGTTTTTCCTCCACCCTCGGCATGTATTGATATGGCAAAACGGTCTTCGGTCTGGGTTAGTTTTAAAGGTAGAAGATAGCGATTTTTATCATCCTGGGTAGGAAATATCTGAAAAATGGGCTTTTTATTCAACATTATTTCCCCGCTTTTTATAATCATGTTGTTAAGGGTTATCGACTTATTTGCTCCCGTAACATATAGTCGAATTCTGGCTCTTGCTTGTTTGCGCTTACCTACCGCTTCGTAGAACTGTATATTTTTGGCTTTTTTTGTCATTTTGATTTTTAACTTTTGCTTTTTAACTTTTCACCAAAGGGGTGTTTTTCATCAGGATAAATATTAAGTCTGGCCAATCTTTGATCTCTTAGTTTATTCTTGGGCAGCATACCGGATACAGCCTTTTTAATAACTTCTCGTGGATTTTTATCTATCAGTTCTTTGTATCTTATCCTTTTTAATCCGCCCGGGTAACCTGAATAACGGGTATAAACTTTGCTCGTAGCCTTCTTACCAGATACGACTACCTGTTTTGCATTTATGACAATTACAAAATCGCCGGAGTCCAGATTGGGCGAGTAATTAGATTTGTGTTTGCCGAGTAAGTATTTGACTGTCATTGATATTGCTCGACCCAGTATCTTTCCTTTCACATCAACCAAGTGCCAGTCTCGTTTGATTTCATTTAGTTTGATTGGTTTTGTCGATTTTGTAAGTTGTACCATTATTTTTGTTCTTTTTTAACTAATTTTATAGCTTTTTCGGGTTTCTGATTTTTCTTGATTTTTTTCTCTTCTGGCTTTTCCGGTATCGCGACTGGATAAACCCACTTAACTGCTGCCGTCTCAGCTCCATCTGATTGACGAGCTCCCAATCGTACAATTTTTACATAACCGCCAACTTTATCCTTTAGCGCGCCTCCAACCTGATCAAACATTCGCCGGACCAGTTTATTATCGTTTAGAGTTTTTAATAAGTAGTTTTTATTTGCTTCAGATCTGACTTTAGTTTTTTCCACAAGTCTTTCTACTGCGCTCTTTAATACCTTGGCTTTAGCTAGGGTCGTTCTTATTTTTCCGTGAGTTACAAAGTTTCTTGTCAATTTACGCAGTAGCATCTTATTAGCATCTTTGCCGAATTTAAATTTAATTTTCTTGACTTTATGCCGCATGTTAAAAACTCGAAATTCTAATTCCGGAATCCGAAACGCTATCTAGAGCCTATTTCAAAACCTGGCTACTTACGTCATTCTGGCAAGCCGAATGCGCGTCCAGAATCTGAAAGAGGTTTAGAAACTCTGGACAAGCCAGAGTGACGAGTATTGAAATAGCTTCTAAATTCAATTTCCCAAAAGCTCAAAAATATATTAAATTTGCAATTTTTGAACGTTTGGATTTGTTTAGGATTTAGGGTTTCGAGCTTCGGATTTATTTCAACTCTATACCCATCTTCTTCAATTCGTTGTCGATTAGCTCGATCGATTTCTTGCCTACACCCTTCATATCGGTTAAGCTTGCTTTTCCCGCTTTAATTAAATCCGCCACCGTCTCAATATTTTCCCGCAAAAGCGCGTTAATCACTCTCGAAGGCAAATTGAGCTCGTCTATTATCACTTCATAAAGCTTTTTATCGGTAGCCTCTTTTTTAGCTACCTCCTCGCTTACCTCAAGCTTATGTTTCGGCGTATCCTTGCCCGAAAGCATATAGAAAAAGTGCTCCGCCAGAGCAGTAGCTGTCTGCTTTAAGGCTTCGGAGGGCTTGATTGTTTCATCAGTCCAGATCTCGAGAATGAGTTTGTCCAGATCGCTTTTTCTACCAACACGGGCTTCTTCCACTTTAAAATTAACTTTTCTTACCGGTGAGAAAAAAGCATCCACAGGAATAAAATCAGATTGGGCATTTTCTCTTTCATCAGCCGGAAGATAACCTATTCCTTTCTCAACTACCGCTTCTATTTCAAGATTACCTTTCGCAGTTGTAATCTCTGCTATATATTGGTCTTTGTTAACTACGTCTACTTCACCAAGCAGGTTTTTTCCGAAAATTTTTTTTGCACCTTTGGCCGAAATTTTTATTTTAAATGGGCCTTCGCCATTAGTCTTAAATCTCAGACGCTTTAGATTTAAAACAATATCCAATACGGACTCTTTGACTCCTTTAAGAGTTGAAAAAAGATGCGCAGCTCCTTCTACTTTTACATTGGTGATAGCTGCTCCCGATATTGAAGACAGGAGAGCCCTTCTCAATGCTACTCCCAAACTTTGCCCATAACTAGGGGCTAACGGCTCAAGAATAAACTTCCCATATCCATTTTTTTCCTCTACTTTTTCTGTAAAGAAATTTGGCTTGATCATAAAAATTTAATTAAAATTATAACGATGAGCATCAACGGGAATAATGCTCAATAACTAATCTTAGATTAACCTGCTTCTCAATATCACTCACGGTTGGTTCATCAATCACCTTAATCATGACTCCTGTTCGATCTAACCATTCAGGTGAAATTATGTCCTTATTGCTTAAAATATTTTCAATATAAGGAATTTTGCTTGTTTTTTCTTTGGAAAAAGTTATTATATCATCTTTTTTAGCTTGATACGAAGGGATAGAAATTACCTTATCGTTTACTTTAATGTGTCTGTGTGAAACTAACTGACGGGCGGAAAATCGTGTCGGACTCAATCCTGCTTTAAAGACAATATTGTCAAGCCTCTTCTCCAATGAAACTGCCAGGTAAAATGCCGTATTGCCTTTTTTAATAGTTGCTTTCTTAAAATATTTTTTTAGTTGTTTTTCCGATAGTAAATAAAGATAACGCAGTTTTTGTTTTTCTCTCAATTGTCTTGCATGATCGGAGATCTTCCTGCGTCTTTTGCTTCCCCGTTGACCGGGTGGTACATTGATTTTTTTTAGCAATCTCTCATATGATTTAGAACCTACGGTTTTAAAACCTAAGTCTATGCCTTCTCTTCTGGAAATTTTGTTTCTTGGACCTGTATAACGCATATATTCCTAATTTCTAATGAATTTATAAATTTTCAATCTTGTTGGAAAATGGATATTGGTTATTGGAAATTATTATTAAACTCTTCTCACTTTTGGCGGCCTAACCCCATTATGTGGTATTGGTGTAATATCTATAATTCTATTTATCTCCACGCTCGATTCTTTGATCGCCCGTAATGCAGCCTCTCTGCCGGGGCCTATACCTTTTATAAAAATGTCAGCATATTTTAAACCGTTATTGGTTACTGCTTTTTTAAGAGCGGCGGAAACAGTAATTGTTGCCGCATAGGGAGTAGGTTTTCTTGTACCGCTAAATCCATACATGCCGCATGAAGCGACAATTACCGGACTTCCTTTTTCATCAGCTACAGTAATTATTGTATTATTAAAAGTAGCAGTAATATAGATCTTTCCTTTTTCAATAATTTTTTGATTTTTTTTCTTAGCCATAGATATATAAAAAACTAAATTCGAACTTAGGATTTCGGCTTTGCAACAGACTTTGCTTCTGCCCCTCCTGGTTTACCCTGCCCCATTTTTGCCCAAGTCTCTTTTCTTAAGGCTCCCACTGTCCTTCTTTTTCCTCTTTTAGTTCTGGCATTTGATCTGGTTCTTTGTCCTCGAACAGGTAGATTTTTTGCGTGTCTTATACCTCGATAACTGTTGATTTCTTTCAGCCTTTTGACATCACCCGTTATTTCTTCTCTCAAACTGCCCTCTACTTTAAAATTTTTCTCTATGAATTCAATAATTTTTTTAATCTCATCTTCACTCAAATCCTTCACCTTTTTACTTCTATCTATCAATACCTGCTCTAAAATCCGGCCGGACCTTGACCAACCTATACCATAAAGCATGGTCAAAGCGTATTCTATTCGTTTGTCATCCGGTAATTGCACTCCCAAAAGTCTTGCCATTTTTTTGGAAATTAGAAATTTTTTAACTATCCTTGTCGCTGTTTATGCTTGGGATTAATACACACAATGTATAATTTACCTTTTCTTTTTACTAACTTACATTTAGGACAAATTTTTTTAATAGACGACCTGACATGCATAATAATAAATTCAAAACTCAAAATGCAAAAGTCAAAACTGGAACTTAAAATTCAGGAATGTTAATTTTTAAGTTGTATTTTTGAATTTTGATCTTTGATTTTTGATTTATAGTCTATAGACTATTCTCCCCCTATTCAGATCATATGGGGTCATTTCTAATCTTACTCTGTCTCCGGGCAAAATTTTGATATAATTTTTTCTCATCTTACCCGACAAATAACAAAGAATAATTTTGTCGGAGTTATCCAACTTAACCTTAAACAGGGTGTTCGGCAAGTTTTCGGCCACGCTCCCCTCAAGCACCGTAACATTTTGTTTTGTCATATTTAAGCTTATTATTTTACCATAAACTCAGGTTAAAATGATCGTCTTAGTATCGGTAATAGCGACTGTCTTTTCAAAGCAAGCCGACAAACTTCCATCAGCTGTCTTAATCGACCAGTCACTATCATGTTCGTACTCCATCTCGGAACGACCCATGGCATAAATTACCTCAATTGCAATCACCAAACCGCGCTTGATCACTATCGTTTTGTCAATCGGTATGTCAACATAACCCGTGATCATCGGGTCTTCGTGAAGCTTGCGTCCAATGCCGTGACCGGTCAACTCTCTTACCACCGAGTATTTCTTGCTCTTGACTTCGGTTTCGATAGCATAAGAAATTTCACCCAATCTTCTGCCTTTTTTTGCTTTAGCTAAGGCCGACCGCAAAGCTTTTTTTCCCGTTTGTAAAAATTCTTCTACTTTTTTGTCTCTGCTGCCAATCGCCAATGTATAAGCAAAGTCTGTATGAAAGCCTTTATAGTACATTCCTATATCAATTGTCAGCATATCACCGTCTGCAATAATTCTCCCTGACGGAGGTGTATGGACTATCTGTTCATTGAGAGAAATACAGGTGCTCCAAGTGTAGCCTTTTACCCTTTTAAATGATGGTTCTCCCCCCATCTTATTTATCAACTCTTCCGCTTGGCTATCTATTTGCCTGGTTGTAACTCCCGGTTTAATTTTTAGCCTTAAAATATTGACTACCTCTTTTAATCTCTTTCCTCCCTCTATCATTAATCTAATTTCTTCTTTAGTTTTCAGTTTTATCATCTTCTTGCTTCTTTCCAGTAAAGTTAGGTGAAATAAATTTCTCTGTAAACGTCTTCCAATTTATCGTAAAACTCATTTTTGGAAAAATTATTTTTTATGACATAGTCTGCATATGCGATTGTCGAACCCATATTGGTTCCGATTAACTCATTGATATCTCTTGTTTCACCATACATGCCTTTACCCCTGTAGCTTCTTTTTGCAATTCGCTTGTGTCTTATATCTTTATCGGTATAGATAGTAAGAATGTAAATTTTCACTTTCGGAAATTTTTTCTTGAGATATAAATACTCTTCCCATGATCTCATCCCCTCAATCACAACAATCATATTTTTACTCAATTTTTCATTCAATTCTTTCTCGCCTAGGATGGCAAATGCAGCCATACCGTATTTTTTCCGCCATCCTTCACGGAGTTTGCGGTGAATTTCTTCGCTGTGTTTGAAATTGTGCTTGTCTATATAATCGTTTAAAATATTGCTAAAAGATACGACCGGTAGCTTTTTCTTCCTAAAAAAAAGCGCAGCCTCCGTTTTCCCTGCTCCCGGCATTCCAACAACTGCTATTACTGCTTTTTGTTTAAGCTCCCAAGTCTTAACCTGATTTCTGATTAACTGTTTGCCCAAACTATTCAAAATTTCTTTGTTTACTTCACCGATTGAAGCAGTTCCGTCAACCGCAAGAAGTTTACCCTGATTTTCGTAGTAGTCTAAAACAGGTCTCGTATGCTTGTGAAAAAGTTCGATTCTTTTTTTTAGAGCGGGCAAAGTCTCATCTCCCCGGGAATCATCGTTTCTATATACCAGTCTGTAGATTGCTTCTTTATCGGGAACTTCCAGATAGATTACTTTTTCAATATTATTTATAAATGCCTGTGCTTGTTTTGTCGTTCTGGGGAAACCGTCTATGATATATCCTTTTTTATATACCTGACGGGAAAGATATTTATGCACGATTTCAATTGTCTTATCATCCGGTATCAACAACCCGGCGTTCATTGTTTCTTTTACATACCTTCCTAATGAGGTTTTTTCTTTGGCTATTTCTCTAAATATATGACCCGTAGATAAGTAAGGGATCTTCAATTGCTTTGATAAGAGATTTCCTTGCGTTGATTTTCCCGATCCTTGAATTCCCAACAAAACAAGCTTCATATAATCGTTACAACCTTAATAAAAATTATAATTAAATAATCCCTAGTCTAATTTTTTCTTCTCCTTGTGCGTAGTGTGCTTTTTGCAACCACGGCAGTATTTTTTTAGCTTTAACGCAACCTGCGTATTTAATTTATTCTTCTCAACCACATAATTTTGGCTTTTACAAACCTCGCAAGTTAATCCTACTAAGATACGTGATCCTTTTTTAGCCATAGTTATCTGATAAAACGGTCATAACTTTTCATCACCAGTTGGGCTTCAATCACTTTAAAAGTTTCCAGGATTACTGAAACTACTATAAGAATTCCCGTTCCTCCTATCACTAAGTCGTTAATATTGGTTAACTTTGATACAATCGCCGGCAGTATGGCGACTAATCCCAAAAAAATTGCTCCCACGCTGGTAATTCTATAAAGAATTTTTTCCAAATATTGTTTCGTAGCAAGTCCCGGCCTTATTCCGGGAATAAAACCTCCGTGCTTCTGAATTTCCTCGGAGATTTTTTGCGGGTTGAATACAATAACCGTATAAAAATAAGTAAAACCTATAACCAGAATAAAGTAGACAAAATTGTAGACAAATCCTGACGGATTAAACAGACGAACTAACAAGGCTGCTAAATTGGCTAAAAAAGGATTTTTAACATATCTTAAGAAGTTGCCTAAAAGTTGGGGAAATAATACAAAAGATACCGCAAAGATTATGGGGATAACGCCGGCCTGGTTTAGTTTTAAAGGGAGAAAGTTGGTTGCGCCTTGATAAACTCGGTTACCCCTTATTCTTTTTGCATAATAAACAGGTATTTTTCTTATTGCTTCATTTATAAATACGATCGCGGCGATTACTATCACCGCAAGGACAATAAAAATTAAGATGTTAAAAAGCAACTCTTGGTTAAAGACGGCTACCGTTCTGCCTAAGACTACCGGAATCCGCCCGACAATTCCGGCAAAGATCAAAAGTGATATACCATTTCCCAAACCATATTCAGATATCAACTCGCCGAACCAAACTAAGATAAAAGTCCCCGCTACCATAGTAAAAATAAAAGAAAAAAATTCTAAAGGGGCCAAATCGCCAACAATATTTTGATTTTTTAGTAAAACAAATATCCCTATTGACTGAACTATGGTTAAGGGTGCGGTTAAAAATCTGGTATATTGATTTATTTTATGTCTTCCGTACTCGCCTTCTTTACTTAATTGTTCCAGTTGAGGAAAAATCGCTGTTGAAAGCTGTATTATAATTGAGGCGTTGATATAGGGATTAAGACCCAATGCCATGACTGAAAAATTAATCAGCGTTCCCCCCGAAAATATATCCAAAAGTGACAAGAACTGACTTTCGGCAAATAAAGCTCTTAATCGTGATAAATCTATTGCCGGTACAGGCAAAAAGGCAAATATCCTAAAAGCTAAAAAAATAAACAGAGTGAAGAATGTCTTTCTTTTAAGCTGCGGATCGGCAAGCAGCAATTTAAGTTTTTCTTTAATTTCTTTCATATAGCGCTTTTCTTTGATTTTATAGTTTTAGCATAATATTTTTCCTTTTTTTCTTTTGCTAAAACTTTAGGTTTGTTTCGGCCTTTGCCCCTCAAGAGTGGGAATTTTTTAACCATCCTGCCTTGACCGCCTTCAAAATGTAAAGGAATTTTTTCTCTGGCTTTTTGATGTCTGGTGGTGCCTCTACCTGATTTTGCTCCCTTTCCGCTACCCAAACCGCGTCCGAGCCTTTTATTTTTTTTGCTTTTCAACTTTGGCAAATTACTTAAAAAAGATTTCACTTTCGATTTTTAACTTTTAACTTTTTTAACGCTTCCATTATCGCATAAGTGTTGACTGTCTGGTTGCGGGATCTGATTATTTTACCGGAGGCATTGCTGATTCCCGACAAATCCAAAATAACTCTGGCAACGCTCCCTACCTTGAGTCCCGTCCCCTCAGGCGCGGGTTTAAGAAGCACCTGCGCCGCCTTGAATTTAATCTTGATCTCATGGGGTAAGCTATTTTTATAAATTGGTACTCTGATCAAGTGTTTTTTTGCAGATTTAATTGCTTTCTGAATAGCAGGCGGAACCTCCCGCCCTCTCCCCAAACCAATGCCCACTTGGCCTTTTTTATCACCCACTGCCACCAGAGCAGAAAAAGTGACATAATTTCCGCCTGATGTTTTTTTGGAAACTCTCTTGATAAGTAAAACTTTCTCCTCAAATTTTTTCTCCCCTTTTATTTCTTCCCGCATAATTTTTCTAGAAATAATAAATGTTAAATTTGTATCCCTTCTTCTCTCAATCCGTCAGCCACCGCTTTAACTCTGCCATTATAAGAGTATCTGCCTCGATCAAAAACTGCCTGTTTTACTCCAATCTTTTTTATTTTTCTTGCTAATTCAATTCCAACCTTTTTTGCTTCGCTGACTTTCTTGTCTTTCTTGTAGTCTTTGTCTCGAGCCATTTTCAAACTGGAATACTCTGTCAAAGTCTCGCGGGCTATATCATCTATCGCTTGAGCATAGGTATAGAGTTTTGAGGCAAACACTGAAATTCTTGGTTTATCTTTACTGCCGGATATCTTGCTGCTGACTCTTTTTTTTCTTCTGCTTCGACGATCTTTAATGTTCTTATTCATGTTTTTTTCGGTTTAACTGTTATGCTGCACCCTCGCTGGCTGTTTTGACTTTTTTACCGGGTTTTAGCTTGATTATTTCACCCTGATATCTTATGCCTTTGCCTTTATACGCATCGGGCGGCTTAAGCTTCTTAATTTGATAAGCTATCTCCCCCACAAGCTGTTTATCCGCTCCCAAAACAATGACTTTATTATTACCTGCGACTTGAAATCTAATTCCGGCAGGTTTTTTAAATATGACAGGATGCGAAAATCCAATCTTAAATAATAAGTCTTCACCCTGTAGCTTGACATTATAACCCGTACCCACTATTTCTAATATTTTTTGCCAAGGTGTCTCCAAACCTTTCATCGCATTACTTATCAATTGCCGATAAAGGCCGTGCAATGATTTTGTTTTTTTTTCTTGATTGATAGTTTCCAACTTCAGTTCAACCGCTTCCCTTTTCAACTTTAATACGCTGGGGATATTAAAACGCATCTCTCCTTCTTTACCTTTAAGTCCAATGGTATTGTCTTCTAAATTCAACTGAATTGATTCTGGAATCTTGATTGGTTTTGAGCCGATTTTTGACATATTTAAAAAATATTTACCTACCAAATTGAAAATAAAAGCTCGCCGCCTACTTTTTTGGTTCTTGCTTCTTTGTTTGATAAAATTCCTTTAGAAGTTGAAATGATCGAATTACCTAACCCCCCTATAATCAATTTCAAATTTTTATATGAACTATAGTATCTTCTTCCGGGTTTAGAGTAGATTTTTACAATAGTGAAGGCGGGATTTTTATCTTTGTATAAAAGTTCAACATTAAATTTATTATCTTCTTTATTGTATTTTTTAATATACCCTAACTCCAGTAATTTCTTTAGAATATCTTCGTTGAAACGAGAATAAATTATCTCAACTATTTCTTTTCTACTCATATAACCGTTTTTTATTCTTATGATCAGATCGATCGCAGAATTATTCATTTTTTACTGTAAAAAATTTATAAACTAAGTTGCTTCGATTATTTTTTTGGTAACCTTACCATGACTTCTAAATGTCCTGGTGGGAGCAAATTCTCCCAAACGGTGACCCACCATATTTTCACTGACTAAAATTTCAATAAACTTCCTGCCATTATGAACGGCAATTCTCTGCCCGACAAATTCGGGAGCAATCTGCGAATCCCTTGCCCAGGTTTTAATCGCTTGGCTGTTATTTATTTGTTTTTGCCACTGAACTTTTTTTAACAATTTTGGGTCAACATAAGGACCCTTTTTTTGTGACCTTGACATAATATAACTTTTATAGCCTTAATAATAATTATAAAATTTATAATCACCACGATATCTTCCTCACTCCTGGTATCTCGCCCTGCAGGGCTTTTTCCCTAAAACATATTCTGCACATGCCAAATCTTCTCATAAATCCTCTTGCTCTCCCGCAAAAAAAACATCGGTTAACTTCCCTAACTGAAAATTTCTGTTTTTTTTTGAATTTAACTTCGTCCGATGTTTTAGCCATATTTTTTAACTTATTATTTAGAAAAAGGTATCCCCAAAACTTCAAATAATTTTTTCCCTTTCTCGCTGTTCCCGGCGCTGCTTACTATGGTTACTTCTAAACCTCTAATTTTATCAATTTTATCAAACTCTATTTCGGGAAAAATTGTCTGTTCGCTAAATCCCAAATTTAAGTTACCTTGGTTGTCTATGCTGCTTGCCTGTATTCCCCGAAAATCTCTCAATCTTGGGATCACGACTTTAATTAATTTCTCCAAAAAATTAAACATCATCTTATTCCGCAAAGTCACTTTCACGCCAATGGGAAATCCTTTTCTAATTTTAAATGCCGAGATTGACTTTCTGGCTTTGGTAACTACTGGCTTTTGACCGGTAATTAATTTTAACTGTTCTTGTATTTTATCAAGGACTGATTTGTTAGTTACGGCTTCGCCGGCACCGACATTTACTACGATTTTTTTTAACTTAGGCACTTCCATGATATTTTTCAATTTTAACTCCTCTTTCAACTTCTTTTTCACTGCCGAATTGTAATAATCCTTAAATGACATACTAAATAATTGACCTAACTTCTAATTAATTTAAATAATTGGGTCAATTAAGGTACTTATAAATTTGAAATTTTAAATTTTGATCTTACACTTCCTGCATTTTCTATATTTTTTATCCTTAATTACTTCGTATCCAGTCTTTGTGCTTTTTCCGCATTTCGGACATATAAGCATTACTTTTGCAACATTAAGCGGGCGTGGTACCTCGACAGTCCCGCCCTGTGGCATTTTCTCATTCTTTTTTATATGTTTTTTATAGATATTTATACCTCTCAGCAGTACTTTGCCTGACTTGGGATAAACTTTATCCACCACCCCTTCACGGCCTCTGTCTTTAC
>Ga0209541_10004742_pt1 | contig 24014 bp, 38 predicted proteins | sample RifCSPlowO2_01_FD_184027 | JGI IMG/M metagenome (GOLD analysis project Ga0209541, IMG submission 184027) | Groundwater microbial communities from Rifle, Colorado - Rifle CSP2_plank lowO2_0.1 (SPAdes) (version 2) | ecosystem: Environmental > Aquatic > Deep subsurface > Groundwater | place... | reverse complement strand
CAAATGCAAAATACGCATTAGTAAAAACCGACGTTCGTCGGTTTTTACTTTAGTGGTGGATTAGTAGTTTTTAAAATGAATTGCTATACTCGTGAGATGGAACTACCACCTAATCCCGAATCTTTTCCGACTGAAGCCGAAGTTCGAGCTTTGTTCGAACAGCTTACGGAAGGAGAGCAATTTCAAGAGCGCCAGAAAGCAGAAGATAAGGAGGGTGTTTACCTTTGGAGCATTCTCGTAAAGAAAGACGACGGCGATGTTGAATATCTCTATCTTCGGAAAGGAGACTATCCGGAAATGGTTACCAAAGCAACAGAAATTAAGGCCGTATACTATGATACCGAAGGGAGAATCGTGGGTGGAACTCAAGTTGCAGAGATGGTCAATGGCAAACTGGAAATTATCTAACTAAAAACCGCCAAATGGCGGTTTTTAGTTTACTTTCGGGCTGCCGGGAGTTGAACCCGGGTTGCATGACCCCCAGCCATGTGTAATACCGTTATACCACAGCCCGTAATAGCGAAGAAATAATAGCATCTAAGACGGACTAACAAAAGACCCGCCTCCGGCGGGTCTTTTGTCTTACGCGGCTGCGTAGGTGCGATGTTTGTTGAGGGTTTTGATGCAGTCGGTGCAGATCTTGGTGCGCTTGCCATCAACGCGAGCCCATTGGAGATTTACAAAGCGGCGGGATTTAACCGTCGGATTATAATGACCGCGAAGGAGTCTTCGGGTCGTGGCCATTACCGGTTTTTTGCCGCATCGAGGACATCGAGTCATAAGCCTTGGAATTATAGATCAAAACTGGTATTCTTGCAACTACATGTCTACTTTGACTCTCTTCGGGTTGGTCGTCTTTATTTACTCCGTTGTCATCCATGAAGTAAGCCACGGGTTGGCTGCCCGCTCTCTTGGCGATAATACCGCGGAGTCTATGGGCCGCCTTACCCTCAATCCGATCAAGCACCTCGATTTGTTCGGTTCGGTGCTCTTGCCGTTGTTTCTTCTGTTTGCCGGCACGCCGTTCGTGTTCGGCTACGCCAAGCCGGTACCGTACAATCCCCTCCATCTGCGAGATAAAAAATACGGTCCCATCAAGGTCGCACTGGCCGGTCCGCTGTCCAATATCTCCATCGCTCTGATATTCGGTTTACTGCTCCGCTTCTTCCCCGAATCGTTGCCAGTAGTTGGTCTCTTGCCGCAGTTGTTGTCGATTATCGTGGCGATCAATCTCGTGCTGGCGGTCTTCAATTTATTCCCGGTACCGCCCTTAGATGGCCATTGGGTGCTTGTGACGCTCCTGCCAGCCCGATTCCACGCATTTCGCATCCTTCTCTATAAATACGCCATCTTCTGGTTCCTGGCGTTCATTATCCTAATTTATCCGGTGATTTATCCTGTGATTCCTTGGCTCTTCCGCCAAATCACCGGCCTTGCCTTCTAGCTTGGGTTTTGGTACTATATCTCTACTGAATACAATTCAGGCGTCAGCGAAGTCTTTTTTATTGACCAAAAAGAGAACGCCGCGGCCAGCAAGTTATATAATGCCTACTTTCAGACAATTACTAAAGAAGCCAAGAAAGATCGCCCGGGCGAAAACCAAATCGCCCGCGTTGACTTTTGGCATGAACACAATTCATAACCGGCCGGTACAATATCCCGCGCCGTTTAAGCGCGGCGTTGCCCTTCTTGTCCGCACCACTACGCCGAAGAAACCTAACTCTGCTCTTCGTAAAATCGCCCGCGTCCGTCTGACCAATGGTCAAGAAGTGACCGCGTATATTCCCGGCATCGGCCATAACCTTCAAGAGCACTCCGTGGTTGTCCTGCGCGGCGGCCGCGTAAAGGATTTGCCGGGCGTTCGCTATCACATCGTCCGTGGACGTTTAGATGCCGCCGGCGTTGATGGCCGCAAACAACAGCGCTCAAAATACGGTGCCAAGAAACCCAAATAACTAGATGAGGCGACCTGTTAAAAAGAAAACTCATGTCGAACCGGATCTGAAATATCAGAGCCTTTTGGTTTCCAAAATCATCAACCGAATCATGGTTGCGGGGAAAAAATCAATCGCCACCGGGATCGTCTATCGGGCACTGGAACTTGCCGAAGAAAAGACCAAGAAACCAGCACTGGAAGTGTTGGAAACCGCCATCACCAATGCCGCGCCGAATATGGAGCTCAAGTCCCGTCGTGTTGGTGGCGCCAACTATCAGGTGCCGATCGAAGTACGGCCCGACCGCAAAATTGCTTTGGCCATCCGCTGGATGGTGGAAGCTGCTCGTTCGGGAAAAGGCAAGCCGATGCAGGAAAAGTTTTCCGAAGAACTGTTGAATGCGTTTAATAACACTGGCGGTGCCGTGAAGAAGAAACTAGATATGCATCGCATGGCGGATGCTAACAAAGCTTTTGCCCACTTCGCCTGGTAAGTTAGTTTTGTATGGCTAGAGAATATCCATTAGAAAAAATTAGGAATATCGGGGTTATTGCCCACATCGACGCCGGAAAAACGACCGTTTCCGAGCGCATTTTGTTTTATACCGGCATTAGCCACAAAATCGGCGAGGTCCACGAAGGGGATACAGTCATGGACTGGATGGAACAGGAACGCGAGCGAGGCATTACCATCACCGCCGCTGCTACGACCGCTTTTTGGACGCCCACAACTGCTAATGGCGATGAGTCGCAAAAAATAAAAATCAACCTGATCGATACTCCGGGCCACATTGACTTTACCATTGAAGTGAAGCGTTCGATGCGCGTGTTGGACGGCGCGGTCGTGGTTTTCGACGGCGTGGCCGGCGTGGAACCGCAATCGGAAACCAACTGGCGCTATGCGGACGACTACAATGTACCGCGTGTCTGCTTTATTAATAAACTCGATCGCCTGGGTGCGTCATTCGACCGCTCTTTCCAGTCGATCCTCGAACGGCTTTCTCCCAATGCGGTAAAGATGCAGATCCCGAACGGGCACGAAGATCAATTCACTGGCGTCGTGGATTTGCTTGAAATGCAGTTCGTCCAATTCGAAGGTCCCAAAGGAGAAAAAGTGGTTAAGGGCGACGTTCCGGCAGAACTCAAAGCCGATGCCGAAAAAGAACGAGCTATTTTAATTGAAAAAATCGTCGAGAACGACGAAGCCGCCTTGAGCGACTATTTGGAAGGAAAAGAAATTCCCGTCCCGCGCCTCAAAGAAATTCTTCGCAAAGCTGTCGTTGCCGGCAAAATTTATCCCGTCTTCACCGGTTCCGCACTCAAGAACAAAGGCGTTCAGCTCGTGCTGGACGCGGTAGCTTTATATTTGCCATCGCCGCTCGATATCCCGCCGACGGTCGGCACTGATCCAACTGGCGCCGATGTAGTGGTTGAACCACGCGATGATGCACCATTCCGGGCACTTGCCTTTAAAGTGGCCACCGATCCGTTCGTGGGTCAGCTTACCTTCTTCCGCGCCTACTCCGGCGTATTACAAGCCGGTTCTTATGTATTAAACACTCGCACCGGCCAGCAGGAGCGCATCGGCCGTATCGTGCGCTTGCATGCTAACCAGCGCGAAGAAATCAAAGAAATCGACGCCGGCAGTATTGCCGCGGCGGTCGGCTTGAAAGCCACGAAGACCGGCGACACCCTCTGCGATCCGGAACATCCGATTACCCTCTTGGGTATCGATGCGCCCGAACCTGTTATCTCGCTCCGTATCGAGCCGAAGACCAAAGCTGACCAGGAAAAGATGGGTATGGCATTGCGCAAGCTTTCTGACGAAGATCCGACATTCCGCATCCGCACCGATGAAGAAACGGGCGAGATGATTATTTCAGGCATGGGCGAATTACACCTTGATGTGCTCGTCGACCGCATGCGCCGTGAATTCGGCGTCCAGGCGAATGTCGGCCGTCCGCAAGTCGCATACAAAGAAACTATCACTGCCGAAGCTCAAGCCGAAGGCAAGTATGTCCGCCAGTCCGGCGGCCGCGGCCAGTATGGCCATGTGTGGCTGAAAGTTGAACCGATGGAGCGCGGTACGGGCTATGAATTCGTGAACGCGATCAAAGGCGGCGCCATCCCTGAGGAATTCGTAAAACCGACAGAAAAGGGTATTCAAGAGGCATTAAACAAGGGCGTGGTGGCCGGATTCGAAATGGTGGATATGAAAGTCACGCTCTACGATGGTTCCTATCACGAAGTCGACTCATCTGAAATCGCCTTCAAAATCGCCGGTGCGACCGCGCTGGCTGAAGCCTCCAAGCGGGCCAAGCCGGTTTTACTCGAACCGATTATGAAAGTCGAGGTCATCATCCCGGAGAAATCGATGGGTGAGACGACGGGCGATTTGGCATCGCGCCGCGGACAGATCAATAACATTGTTGACCGCGGCAGTTTAGGCTTAAAGGTCATCGATGCGCGCGTGCCGCTCTCGGAAATGTTCGGCTACTCGACCTCGCTCCGCTCGCTCACCGAAGGCCGCGGCAACTACACGATGGAGTTTGATCACTACGAACCGGTCCCGGCGAATATTGCGCAACAGATAGTGGAAGGCAAGAAATAGCCGCTCATATACCGGTTTCAACTACCGCTCGCATTCCCCAGCGAGGAATGCTCCCTGCGTTCTCGTCTCGCTTTTGTAAAGACACTCAAGCCCGCCGTTCCGGCGGGCTTTCGGTCATTGACAAACCATGCAAGCTCGATGCGAAAGCTAGTTGAAACCGGTGTACTCGCTTGAGTGATTGATTATTTCCCACTGCGTGCTACTGTGTTCACCAAGGAGTTTTGGAGATGTCCATTAGAAATGATCGGGTAAAGGGGATCAGAGAAGCTAAGGGTTTTTCCCGAGCTCAACTCAGCCGGATAAGCGGAATCAGCTACTCATTGATTGTCAGATACGAAACCAAGTCGACCCCGCGAAAGCTGGATAACCTGGTGAAACTTTCCGATTCGCTGGAAGTAAGTTGTGACTACTTGTTGGGACTTCCTGGCGGCGGGCCCAAACAAGAACCTTTTCGGGTAGCGGCAAGCAGACTCTCTCTGGAGATGTTGTCTTGGAAGGAGCCTGGAGTTCATGTTCCAGAATCTTTTCGAGAGTTCGTCTCACATCCGAATGCGCCGGTTACGATAAGAGGATGGCGTACGCTAGTAGATCTAGTCCGCGAGATACTTTTCAAAGAAAAGGTGAGAGTTTTCTCCCGACCAAAGCGCGACAAGACTTGATAGCGCCTCAGCTCACCTGAGGCGCTATTTATCTTATGCTCCATCTAACTACATTCATGAGACTGGGACTGGATAATTCGATAATAACTTGCCTTGCCCTCATATAATCATATAGTAATATAACAATATGAGTGGAAAATTGGCATACGGCAAAGGGCCGAGAACACTGGAAAAGTTTCCTGGCGCCAAGGATAGGGAGAAGCGAGAACAAAACCAAAGGCACCTACAGGAGCTTTTTAATTCCAAAGATTTTAAAGAGATTAGTCGTTTCGGTCGGGCGATTGCCAATCCGTTTAGATACTTGATACTGATTACTCTTCAAAAGTCTCCCAGAAATGTCGGCTACTTAACTAAAGCTACCAGTCTAAGCCAGCCAGCCGTTTCCCAGCACTTGAAAATACTCCAGCAAGCCGGATTGGTGGATGGCTACAAAAGTGGTAAGCAGATCACTTATCGATTACAAGCCGGCTACATTTCCAAGGTTCTTAATGCTCTCAATGGGCTTTGGAAATAGAGAAGGTGAGAACTCATATAATCATATTCAGATATGATTATATGAGCATCCATCACGAGTCCGGGGACTCGTGATGTTGCAGAGTTGAGATAATTGTGGTATAGTTATGGCTTGGTTCGTTCACAACTGCCTCGGAGGGAACGCCCTGAGATTCTCGAAGGGATGGCTCTTGCGGCACCTACCACCGCCAGACGTAAGGTCTGGGCTGGAGGAAACAATGTCTGCTTACCAAATTACCTTAGCTTTTCTCTTTGTCTTAGGATATTTTCTTGTAGCCGTGATTGCTGGCTTCGCTATTTTCAAAGTCTTGGTGTCGGTTTGTAGATGGCTGGCCCGCTTCTTCGAAGAGAGACTCATCGGCTCGCAGGAGAGGTTATGGATCGCTCTGGGCAATCTCAATCATTCTAAAGAGCGGGGTCTGCCGATCAGATTCCACCTTCAGCAAATTTCAGGTTCCATCATCGTCATCAGAAAGGGTTGGTTCCGGCGCCGGAGCGCGATCTACGGTGATGCGGCGAAGAACTGGCGGATCAACGGAGTCGTTAAACGTTCTGGCTGGGATTCCGATATGGTCCAGCTTCAGGATCAGTTCGGTCTTCCGGTCGGCGAAGCGCTGCAGCTAATCAATCGGTATCCTTCGCTGGCTACCATGCTGGACGAGATCGCGCTTCTGAAGCAGGAGCGGGATTCTCTCAGGCAACAGAGCGAGAAACAGCTTGAGCGGGCGAATCAAAATGGGCTTCAGCTCTGGGCGGCGATCGAAGCTTTGAGGGCCGCTTTGGACGAAGATCGCCCGCGCTTCCGCTCTCAAGCCTCTGAAGCAATTCGCCGGTACTTGGAAATTGCTGCCGGGCATCCGCTTGACTGGGGAGGCTCGCGGCCATCGGATGAAATCATCGAGAATTGGAAGCGAACCTTCCGGCAGCAGATGCCCCAGGTCTCAACCCGCCGGCCAGGTTCTTTTAACAAGTTTCCCACAGGCTGACAGTTCTCGTCCCTAGGCGCGCTTCGCGCGCCTAGGGACTTTTCTTTTTTAATTGGTTTGCTAGGATTCTTACACTATGGATATCGGCGAACTAAAATCAATGCTCAAGAAGTCAGCGACAGTGGTAATTCTCGACAACGGGGAGCCATCCTTTGTGGTGGTAAACTACGATACCTACAAGGAACTGGTAGGTGGCGTGGCCCAAGAAGTGAAGATAACTAACGGATCTGAACCTTCGGCCCGCCTACGCCAAGGCTCCGGCGAGGTAAAAGAAGTTGAACTATTGGAAAGGATTAATAAGGACATTTTGGCCCTCAAAGCCCAAATCGAGGAGGAAGAGAAGACTCTGGGGACAGTGGAATAAGCGAGGTATTGACTAATCGTATCAATTCGTCTAGAATTGATTTTGCACGCTTTAATCAGGGACTAAGAAACAAGCGATAAGCGACGAGGGATCAAACCTTGGAACTTGTCTCTTGCTCCTTGTCCTCTAACATAGGGAATGGCAGGAAAATTCGAACGAAATAAGCCGCACATGAATGTCGGCACCATCGGTCATGTTGACCACGGTAAAACCTCCACGACGGCGGCTATTTTGCATGTCTTGGATCTTAACAAGTCCGAGGGGTATGAAGCCCGTGTCGAAGGGATTGATGCTATCGACAAAGCTCCAGAAGAACGGGCTCGAGGTATTACCATCTCGCTCCACCATTCAGAATATTCCACCCCGAAGCGCCACTACGCGCACGTTGATGCGCCTGGTCATGCTGACTACATCAAAAACATGATCACCGGTGCCGCCCAGATGGATGGCGCTATCTTGGTCGTGTCCGCTCCAGACGGTCCGATGCCGCAGACTCGCGAGCATATCCTGCTTGCCCGTCAGGTCGGCGTACCTAACATCATCGTGTTCATGAATAAGATGGACATGGTTGATGATCCCGAATTGGCCGATTTAGTGGAAACTGAAATCCGCGAACTTTTGAACAAATATCAATTCCCGGGCGACACTACCCCGATCATTCGCGGTTCTGCCGCGAAGGCCTTGGAAGCCAAGTCGAAGGACGACGAGGCCTGCAAGCCGTTCATTGAATTAGTCAAAGCATTGGATGAATACTTCCCGGATCCGGTTCGTGAAACCGACAAACCGTTCCTCATGCCCGTCGAAGACGTCTTCTCGATCGAAGGCCGTGGTACGGTCGTGACCGGCCGCATCGAACGCGGTATGGTGAAAATCAACGAAGAAATTGAAATCGTCGGTTTGAAGCCGACTGCCAAGACCGTTATCACAGGCATCGAGATGTTCAACAAGCAACTCGACGAAGGTTTGGCGGGCGACAATGCCGGCTTGCTTCTCCGTGGCTTGAAGAAGGAAGACATCGAGCGCGGCCAAGTCTTAGCCAAGGCCGGTTCGATCACGCCGCACACCGACTTTACCGCTGAAATCTATGTTTTGACCAAAGAAGAAGGCGGACGACATACCCCGTTCCTCAAGGGCTACAAACCGCAATTCTACTTCCGCACTACCGATGTCACCGGCGAAGTGCTGTTGCCGGAAGGAACCGAAATGGTCATGCCGGGAGACACGATTACCTTGGATGTTAAACTTATCGCACCGATTGCCATGGAAGAGCGCCAGCGCTTCGCGATTCGAGAAGGCGGCAAGACCGTAGGCGCCGGTGTGGTAACCAAGATTGCTAAATGATAATGTACTCGGTACTTTCTTAGAAAGTACCGAGTTTGTTCTTTCGAAACCATCATGACCGCCAAGAAAAACAACACCGAGCAGCGGATTCGCATCAAGTTAAAGGCGTACGATAACAAGATTATCGATAAATCAGCGGCCCAGATCATCGAAACCATCGAGCGCTACGGCGGCAAGCCCATCGGGCCCGTGCCGTTGCCGACGGAGATTCACAAGTACACCGTCAATCGTTCGTCGTTTATTGATAAGAATTCCCGGGAACAGTTTGAGATGAGAACCCACAAGCGCCTCATCGATATCTTAGCCCCCACGCCTAAAATTATAGATGCCTTGATGAACCTAAATTTGCCAAGCGGGGTCGACATCGAGGTTAAAATGTAAATGAGATCATGGTGAGCGGAAGCGAACCATAGATTGAATTTATCCGCCTCTGGCGGATAACCAAATAAAAATATGGAACCAGGAGAACCCAAAATAACAGAATCAGGCTCAGAGAACGCGGTGGTTCGCTTGCGCAGTCAGTTTGAAAGAGTTTCTGAACTAATGAAAAAAGCGGAAGTTATTCCAGATAGCCACTGGAATGAGGAAGAACTCAGGAAAGCCGCTGAAGCGTTAACCGAAGTTGCTAATTTTTTAGAAGGCAACGTAGGATCTGAAAATTAAAATTGTTTCCTTACTTCTCGCCTCAATCCGCCGGCTGGCGGATGGGACGAGAGAATAAGGCAATAATCACCAGTGGCATTAACCCAGCTCCGGCCAATCGGCTGACTGGTTTACTAAAAATGCATATGGGAGGCCTGCCTTAATTACACATCTTGGTTTCAACTGAAAGTAAACCATAGGGAGTAATTACAAAGACAAGCTTTGGCATTGCCGGCTCGTCCGGCGTTTTTTGTGAAAAAATATAGAACGGAGCGACCGACAAGTTATATGAAATTCATTATCGGTACAAAAGTAGGGATGAGCCAGTTGTTTAAGGAAGACGGGAGCGTCGTCCCGGTTACGGTTGTTAAAATCGAGCCGAACACGGTAGTTCAGATCAAGACGAAAGATAAGGATGGCTACGAAGCGGTTCAGATCGGCGTGGGCAAGAAAAAGAAATTGACCAAGGCGGAGAAAGGCCATCGCAAAACGCTCGGTGATTTTGCTATTTTAAAGGAATTTAAGGCGTCGGGAGAACTGAAGGTCGGCGACACATTGGATGCATCTGTCTTTGCGGAAGGCGATACGGTCAAAGTGACCGGTACCACCAAAGGTAAGGGTTTCCAAGGCGTCGTGAAGCGACACGGATTCTCGGGTATGCCTGCCAGCCACGGCCATCATTCAGTGATGCGCCACGCCGGTTCCATCGGTCAGCGATTTCCGCAGCATACCCTGAAGGGTATGCGCATGGCCGGTCGGATGGGCGGAGTGCAAATGTCGACCCGCGGCTTGAAGATCGTAAAGATCGACGTCGAGCACGGCTTGATGGCCATCAAAGGCGCTATCCCAGGCAACAACGGTTCAATTATTCAAATCATTTCCAAATCCCGTTAGAAATTCGACCATGACCATATATGTAATTAAATCAAAGCGATTCATGACAGCCACCGTATTGGTGTCTATTCATGCACGCGTAAATTTCTAACGGGATGGAACTGCCGTTATACAACCAAAAAGCTGAGAACATTGGAAACGTCGATGTGTCTGACGCAGTATTTGGCGTACCGGCAAACAACGACTTGGTTTACCAGGTTGTGACGGCTCAGATGGCTAACAAGCGCCAGACCATCGCCCACACCAAAGGCCGTGGGGAGGTTCGTGGTGGCGGCAAGAAGCCATGGCAGCAGAAGGGCACTGGCCGCGCGCGCCACGGTTCAATTCGTTCGCCTATTTGGAAGGGCGGCGGCGTTACCCATGGCCCGTCCAACGAGCGCAGCTTCAAAAAAGATTTAAGCAAAAAGATGGTGCAGAAAGCGTTGAAAGTCGCTTTGTCAGCTAAAGCACGCGCCGGTCAGCTGGTTATCGTTGACGCGTTGGAATCTACCAATGGTAAGACCAAAGAGATGGCAACGGTGTTCCAGAATTTCAAACCAGTATTCGGTAAAGCGTCGAGCGTATTGCTAGTCATGCCTGCCTCGCCGGTAGGCAGGCCCAATGATTCAGCCAAACTGTATAAGGCCTCGCGCAATCTGCCGTTCATCGACACGATTGAAGCGCAAAATCTGAGCCCATTAAATGTTCTGTCATCCACCTACATTATGGTGCCGAAGCCGGCGATGGAAGTAATCGAAAAACGATTAGCGAAATAATATGGCGTTCAACTTATTTAAAAAAGAAAAAGAGAACAAAAAGACTCAAGCGGAGCCGGTAGTTGAAATTTCAAAACAAAAGGAAACTGCTGCTCCGGTAGTGATTGCGGGCAACTCCGTGCTTAAGAATTTTTATGTAAGCGAAAAAGCGGCTCGTTTAGAAAAGACGAATCAGTATATGTTCGCGGTCACCAAGAATGCCACGAAAAGTGAGATCAAGAAACAAGTAACCAAGCAATACAATGTCCGGGTTGTTGCCGTAAATATTTTAAATATGCCCCAGAAGATCAAGACGGTTAATCGACGCGAGGGCGTACGCCCCGGATTCAAGAAGGCGATTGTCACGCTCGTCCAGGGGGATTCAATCGATCAGGCAAAAGCATAATATGGCTAAGAATTACCGACCAACAACGCCGTCCCGACGGCATATGCAAGGATACGACTTCTCTCAACTGACCAAGATTGAGCCCTTGAAGTCCCTGAAATCAGGCTACAAGAAAGCATATGGTCGCAACAACCAAGGCCGTATCACCGGCGGCCGTCGCGGACGCGGCGGCGGAGCGAAACAGCTCTATCGGGACATTGATTTTAAGCAGAACAAGTTCAACGTGCCCGGCACGGTAGCGGCATTGGAATACGATCCGAATCGCACCGCTCGCATCGCGCGCATTCATTTCAAAGACGGCGAGAAGCGCTACATTCTTGCGCCTCAAGAACTCAAAGTTGGCGATGTTGTGATCACTTCCGAAAAAGCATCTTTGAAGCCGGGCAATCGCATGAAGCTTAAGAATATCCCGCAAGGATCATTGGTCCACAATGTCGAATTGCATCCGAACAGCGGCGGCAAGCTGATTCGTTCGGCCGGTTCAGCCGCGAGCGTGTTAGCCAGCGAGCACGGCTGGGTTCAGCTCGTTATGCCGTCCTCGGAAACTCGATTGATTTCGGGCGAGGCGTATGCCTCGCTGGGTCAGCTATCCAATGCCGAACACAGCTCCATTACTATTGGCAAAGCCGGCCGGACTCGTTGGATGGGCCGTCGGCCGAAGGTCCGCGGAACCGTCATGAACCCGGTCGACCATCCTTACGGCGGCGGCGAAGGTCGCCAGGGACGCGGCACGCGCCGACCGAAAACCGCCCACGGTAAGATTACCGGCGGCCGCAAGACCCGCAATCCGAAAAAGAAGACCAATAAATTTATTGTTAAGCGTCGCACCAAATAATTAGCAGACTATGTCACGATCACTCAAAAAAGGACCATACGTCGATCAACGGCTATTGAAGAAAATCGCCAATTTGAAGGCGGGCGATAAGACCATCATCAAGACCTGGGCACGGGCCTGCACGATCGTGCCGGAAATGATCGGCTATACTTTTGGCGTGCATAATGGCCGGGTCCATATTCCAGTGTTCGTTACTGAAGATATGATCGGACATAAGCTGGGCGAATTCTCCCACACGAGAAAGTTTGCCCGCCATGGCGGCCGTATGCAGCGCGAAATGGAAGCCGCCCAGAAGCAAAAGGAAATCACAGCTGCCCAAGCCGCGAAAGCTGAACCAGAAACAGCCAAGAAATAATTATGGCAAACGTAAAAGCACAACTCAATAATGTCCGCCTCGCTCCCCGAAAAGTTCGGTTGGTAGTGAACGCGGTTAAAGGCAAGAACGCGCTCAAGGCGCTCGAGCAGTTAGAATTCCTGAATCGCCGGCCATCAGATCCAATCATGAAACTAATCAAGTCGGCGCTCGCCAACGCCGAGAATAATTTCAATATGGTGCGTTCGAATCTTTATATCAAGGAATTCTTCGTGGATGAGGGCATGAAACTCCGCCGCTACCGGCCGAAAGCTTTTGGCCGTACCGCGCCGATCCAAAAGAAAACCAGCCACATTCGATTGGTACTGGCGGAAAAAGTTCCGGGTCTTAAAATTGAGAAAAAGACAGAGCCGAAGCATGAACATAAACATGATCATGAGCAGGGCGAACATTCGGCCAAAGAGCACAAAAAGATTCAGACCGATTTGCCGGGCAAACCTGAAGTGAAAACCGACCTGAAAGAAAACAAGGGTGCATTTTCAAGCGCGAAGAAGAAGTTCTTCCAGCGTCGGAAAGCAATCTAGTTAATAATCGATAATCAACCATATGGGACAAAAGATTTCTCCAACATCACTGCGCGTCGGCATCCAAAAGGACTGGTCATCCCGATGGTTCGGCGGCCGCAAATATATTGCATATCTCAAGGATGATTTGAAAGTCCGGGACTTTTTGACCAAAAAATTAAAGAGCCTAGGCGTGGCTGATGTCCAGCTAGAGCGAGGCAGTGACGCAGTCAACGTGATCATCATTACTTCCCGTCCGGGATTATTGATCGGCCGCGGCGGCACGGGCATCGAAGAACTCAAGAAACAGATCAAAGATCTGCTCAAGAAAAAAGTTGCGATCCGCTTGGAAGTCCAGGAGTTGAAGTATCCTGAATCTTCAGCGGCGGTGATGGCTGAATCAATCGTCGACCAGATCGAGAAGCGTATTCCATTCCGCCGAATTATGAAGCAGACTCTGGCAAAGATCATAGCCAACAAACAGGTGAAGGGCGCGAAGCTCCAGATGGGCGGCCGCTTGGACGGAGCCGAGATTGCCCGCACCGAGCATTTAGAGGAAGGAAATCTTCCGTTGCAGACCCTCCGGGCAGACATTGATTACGCGAAAGCGACCGCCCTGACGACCTATGGCACGATTGGCATCAAAGTCTGGATTTATAAAGGAGAAAAATTCGACAAATAATCCAAAATCTGTTAAAATATCCTGGCTAAAATATCATGCAACCCGCACGCGTAAAACATCGAAAGACTCATAAAGGACGGATCAATGGATCCGCTCGCTTGGCTACGCGCGGCGCGAAGGTGAGTTTCGGTTCGTTTGGCCTGAAAGCCGAAGAAGCGGCGTGGCTTAAGGCGAACCAGCTTGAGTCCGCCCGAAAGGTGATGGCTCGGTACATCCAGCGCGGCGGCAAGATTTGGATCCGTGTATTTCCGGACAAGCCCCGCACTGATAAGGGTGGCACAACCGGATTGGGCGGCGGCGCCGGCGCGCTCTCACATTTCGTAGCCCCGGTTGAAATCGGCCGCATCCTGTTTGAAATCGACGGATTGCCGGAAGTCACCGCCCGCGAAGCCCTGCGGCGCGGCGCGCACAAACTGCCGATTAAAACGAGAGTCGTATCCCGTTAGAAATAATATGGAAATTCAACACCGAACACTGAAGGGTTATGTAGTATCAGACAAGATGGACAAAACCGTCGTGGTTGAGATTTCGCGCATGATCAAGCATCCTAAGTACAAGAAATATTATAACAGTCGAAAGAAATACAAGGCCCATGACCCTGCCAACGAATACCATGTCGGCGATAAAGTCGTAATTCGCGAAACCCGGCCGATTTCGAAAGATAAGCGCTGGATCGTGGTCGGCAAACTATAATATGTTGCAACTTCGTTCCATTGTTGATGTGGCGGATAATTCCGGAGCCAAAAAGGTCGGGATCTTCAAGGTGCTCGGCGGATCGCGGAAACGATACGCCCGCATCGGCGATATCGTCGTGGCTTCTGTTAAATCTGCCGTGCCGCGCAATGTTAAAGGCGTAAAAAAGAAAGACGTGGTGAAGGCGGTTGTGGTTCGCCAGCGCCAGCCGTTCCGCCGCAAGGACGGCTCCTACGTCCGCTTTGATGACAATGCCGTGGTGCTGTTGGAAGGCACCGAACCGAAGGGCGGCCGTATTTTCGGTCCCATCCCCCGTGAAATTAAAGAAAAAGGATTCAATACAATTGCCTCACTTGCAAACGAACTCGTTTAACATGAAAATCCACAAAGGCGACAATGTAATGATGCTGACCGGCAAAGATCGCGGCAAGACCGGCAAGATTTTGGTTACCATCCCGCAGGACGAGAAGGTGGTTGTGGAAGGATTAAATCTTATGAAGCGTCACACTCGAGCTCGAAAACAGGGACAGAAGGGCCAGATCATTTCCAAAGAACGGCCGGTGCATGCGGCGAGCGTGGCTCTAGTGTGTCCGTCGTGCGGCAAAACGACCAGAATCGGCTTTAAAGTCGAAAGCGACGCCAAAACCCGCATTTGTAAAAAGTGTAAAAATGAGGTAAAGTAGAGCGCCATGAATTCCTTACTGCAACAATATCGAAAGACTGTCATTCCTGCGATGCAGAAGGAGTTTTCGATTGATAATGTGATGGCAGTACCGAAGATCGAGAAAGTTACAGTAAACGTCGGCGTGGGCCGCATTCACAAGGATGACGCGGCGATCGAGCGGATCGCTAAAGATATCGGTATGCTTGCCGGCCAGAAGCCAGTGCTGCGCAACGCCAAAAAATCCATCGCGAGTTTCAAACTTCGTGAAGGCGCGCCGGTCGGCGTTTCCGTAACCCTGCGCGGCGGCCGGATGTGGGACTTCATCGATCGCTTGGTCAATATCGCCTTGCCGCGTTCAAAGGACTTTCGAGGCATTGAACAAAAGAACGTGGATGCCAGTGGCAATCTGAATCTTGGTATCAAGGAGTCTAGTATTTTTCCGGAGCTGAATTACGAAAACAGCAAAGATATTTTCAGCCTCCAGATAACAATCACAACCACCGCCCGAACCAAGGAGCAGGGAATCGCTCTGCTCAAGAATATGGGTTTTCCAATAAAGAAAGATTAATTCAATGGCCAAGAAATCAACCATCGCCCGTTCAAACAAAAAACCTAAATTCTCATCGAGAATTGTTCGGCGTTGTTTTTTGTGCGGACGGAAGCATGGATATATCGGCCGATTTGGTTTATGCCGCATCCATTTCCGAGAATTGGCCAGCCAAGGACTGCTGCCAGGAGTAAAAAAATCGTCATGGTAGACCCAATTTCAGACATGTTAATAAGGATCAAGAACGCTCAGGCGGTGCGCCATGAGCAGGTTTCGATGCCATTTTCCAAGATGAAGTGGGCAGTCGCTTCGATTTTGAAAGACACCGGCTATGTCAGCGACATCGAGCGCAAAAAGAAGCCGGCCAAGCCGGGCCGTCTGGTAAGCGCCGGCGCCGACAGTGAAAAGAAGTCTGAACATGAGCACCTGATACTCACTCTGAAGTACCAACAAGGATTGGGTGCGGTGAGCGGCATGAAAATGGTCAGCAAGCCTTCCCGTCGGATGTATCTCAAGACTAATGAGATTCATCCGGTCCGGTCGGGCCATGGTATAGCCATTCTCTCAACTTCCAAAGGAGTCATGAGCTCCCGTGAAGCCAAGAAACAGGGACTGGGTGGAGAAATAATCTGCGAAGTCTGGTGACGAACGTATACATTCAATAACACATGTCTAAAATCGGAAAAAAACCCATCGCAATTCCTTCAGGCGTTGATGTCCAGATCAGCGGGGATTCGATTATCGCAAAAGGTCCCAAAGGAACGCTGACCAAACCGTTGCCTCAACAGGTGACGGTTAACGTGGCCGACGGCCTGGTAAAAATCGTCCCTGATAATCCGCGCAGCAAGGAAGGGAAAATATTCTGGGGTTTGGCTCGATCGCTGGTGCAGAATATGATTATCGGCGCGGCAAATGGATTTGAAAAAGTCCTTGAATTCCAGGGCGTGGGCTATAAAGCCACCGTCAAAGGAAGCGATCTTGAACTCGGCCTGGGTTTTTCTCATCCGATTACAGTGCATGGTGCCGAGGGCGTTACCTTTCAAACGGAAAAAAACAGCATTCGGATTCAGGGCATGGACAAGGAACTAGTCGGCAAGATCGCGGCCAATATCCGCCGCTATCGCGAACCTGAACCTTATAAAGGAAGCGGTATTCGCTATCAAGGCGAAGTCATCCGGCGCAAGGCCGGCAAGAAAGCCGCCACCGCAGCCTAAATTAATAATTGATTACTGATTATTAATCATCAAGATGAATACGACACGAACAAAGAGAATATTGCGTCACCGAAGAGTTCGAGCGCGCATTACCGGCACATCAACTTGTCCGCGCGTTGCCATTTTTAAAAGCAATCGCCATGTATTTGTACAAGTAATTGACGATGAAGCTGGTAAGACCTTGCTAAGCAACACGATTGCAGCCAAAAAAGCAGTGAAAACTAAAGGCACCAAAACGGAGACGGCAGCTTCTGTCGGAAAAGTGATTGCTGCAAATATGAAAGAGAAAGGAATCAGCCAGGCAGTCTTCGATCGCGGCGGATTCAAATATCACGGCCGCGTGAAGGCGGTCGCCGAAGCCTTGCGTGAAGGCGGAATTAAAATATAAGTTTAATAGTTTAAAGATTTAATAGTTTAAAATGGAACCGGAAAACAAACAACCAGAGACTCCTGCAACCGAAACTCCAACGGCGGAGGTTTCGGGTACCCCGGCACCGGCTTCTCAACCCGCTTCGCCGCGAGGCGAACGGGACGATCGATTTCGCCGCGGCCGCGGCGGCGGCGGACGGGGAGGCAGAGGCGGTCCGCGGCGCGGCGGGGCAGATCGGCCGAAGTCCGAGTTCGACCAGAAAGTCCTCGATATCGCCCGGGTATCCCGCGTAACTAAGGGCGGCAAGCGATTCAGTTTCCGCGCGACAGTCGTCATCGGCGACGGCAAGGGCCGCGTGGGTGTCGGCATGGCGAAGGGTAAAGATGTGGCTCAATCGATTCAGAAGGCCACCAATCAGGCGCGCAAAGGATTGATTACCATTCCCCTGAAAAACGGAACGATTCCTTATCAAGTAGAAGCTAAATATCACAGCGCGGTTGTGATCCTGAAACCGGCACGTGGCGGCGTTAAGGCCGGCGGTCCGGTCCGCGTCGTAGCCAAACTGTCCGGCATCACCGGACTCACCGGCAAGTTGATTGAACGCACCAATAACAAGGTCAATATTGCCATGGCCACGCTCGCCGCATTCAAGAAGATCAGAATTTAACATGCAACTTAATACCATAAAACCGAATACTGATAGAAAGCGTGCCAAAAGAGTAGGTCGAGGTGGTAAAAGGGGCACCTATTCCGGCAAAGGCACGAAGGGTCAGAAATCTCGCGCCGGCTCGAGCGTAAAGCCGGGATTCCGCGGCGGCGACAATCGCCTCTGGCAGCTTTTTCCGAAGAGCCGCGGCGCTTCCAAGAAGCCTGGTTCAAATCGGCCGCATCATCGCCACCGCTTCTATCAGATGCATCGCGATAAGACCGCGTCTTTTAACGTGGATGCATTTAATCGCTTCAAAGAAGACTCGCGTATTACTCTTGACCTACTCATCAAAGAGGGCATGATTGCCAAAGGAGCCAAGGCTGCCAAAGTGCTTGGCCATGGCGAACTCAAAAAGAAACTCGAGTTCGAAGGCTTCTTATTCTCCGCTTCCGCTAAAGAAAAGATAGAAAAAGCAGGCGGCACGATTATAGGATAATATGAATAGAATTTTACAAATATTAAAGAAGCCGGACCTTCGCAACAAGGTGTTGTTTATTCTCGGCATCTTGGCCGTCTATCGTTTGGTTTCGAATATTCCTGTTCCTTACGTAGACCAGACCCAGCTTCAGGCATTCTTCGCCAACAACCAGTTCTACGGCTTGCTGTCGGCCTTAACCGGCGGCTCCTTGGAACAGCTTTCGATCGCGATGCTCGCTTTGGGTCCCTATATCTCCGCATCTATCATCATGCAGCTTTTGACGATGGTGTTTCCGCAATTGGAGCAGATGTATAAATACGAAGGTGAGGCCGGCCGCCAGCGATTCAATCAATACTCCCGCATGCTCACGGTCCCGCTCGCCCTGCTTCAAGGATTCGCGTTCTTGGCCGCGCTGCAGCGCCAGCAGGTCATCGGCTACTTGTCACTGACCGACTGGATTTCGGTATTGGCGGTGGTGACGGCGATGAGCGTATTCCTGATGTGGCTCGGCGAATTGATTTCGGAGAAGAACATCGGCAACGGCGTTTCGATCATGATCTTCGCCGGCATCGTGGCCGGATTTCCGGTCGCGCTCCAGCAGGCGCTGTTCAAATATACCTCGGCTCTGTTCTTCAACTACGCCTTGTTTGCGGTGCTGGCCGTGGCGGTGATCGTCGGCGTCGTTTACATCTCCGAGGCCCAGAGGAACATTCCGATCAACTACGCGCGGCGGATCCGCGGCAATAAGATTTACGGGGGCGTTTCGACGTATCTGCCGATGCGCATTAACAATGCTGGCGTGATTCCAATTATCTTTGCCCTTTCATTACTTCTATTTCCGGGTATGGTTGCGGGCTTCCTAGCCAACACTCAAATCGCGTTCGTGTCGCGCGCGGCAAATGTAGTCAACCAATTCCTCCAGCCGACCGGCGTGCCATACATTGTGTTCTATTTCCTGTTGGTGTTCCTGTTTACCTATTTTTACACCGCCGTGACTTTTGATCCCAAGTCGGTCTCGGAAAGCATCCAGAAACAGGGCGGCTATATCCCCGGCATTAGGCCCGGTCCATCGACGGCTCAATTCCTGTATCATCTCCTGAACCGCGTGACGCTTGTCGGCGCGATCTTCCTCGGTCTCATCGCGGTCTTGCCGAATATCGTCCAGAACTCGACGGGCATGACCGACTTTGCGGTCGGCGGCACCTCGATTCTGATCGTGGTTTCCGTGGCCCTGGAAGTGCTCAAGCAGTTCGGCGCCCAGTTGGCGATGTACGAATACTAGCCCAGTTCTTTTTAAGGGGTTTTTATGAAAGTGGATTTGGCTGACTTTGAATCCATGCTTTCTCCGCGCCTTCGGAGTTATTGCATGAGGCTACTCACGAGCAGGAATGTTCGCCGAGAAGACTATGAAGATATATGGCAGGAAGCGATTCTGGCGGCGTGGAATAGCATACAACAAGACAAGTTCCCAGGAGAGATTAAATTAGGTGGTTGGTTTATTGGGATCTTTCAACACAAGGCTACTGACTACTTTAGAAGACGTTCTCGAGCATTGAAGTTTGAAACTCCTACGCCTAACGCGTATCTTGAAGATCTAACTTCGAGAATACTCATTTCAGAAGCTCTCCAAAAGCTTTCAAAATCCAGGAGAGAAGTGATATGTTTGCATTTGCAGGGTTTTTCTACCTCCGAGATCGCCACAAAGTTAAACCGATCTCCTGGTAGGACAGGTGCCCTTCTCTGGGAGGCAAAGAAACAGTTGCGCAAACTGGTAAAATGAGAGCGGTAAGCAAAAGCTGGCCGCTCTTTTTAATTTCTGAAGTTTGTGATATGACTCAGGGTCAGGTTGGTCGTTCGGAACTTTTCTCTCTGGACTCAGGGGACCACTGGCTCCTTTTTGAGTTCAACCGCCGTCATTAGCACGTTCCAAGAAGAGCACGTTTCTTCCGGGACGTGCTTTTCTATTTTCTTGTTCTCATATTGTCATATAATTATATGACAATATGAGATGAGTACTCCAAGGCGTTTGAATTTGGCCAAGCCAGAGAGTTTATGTTCAAAGCCGAACTTTTAACACTTCCAGTTGACAGTTTTAACCTACTCGTATATCATTGAAATATAGTTCGTTCACAACTTCATATTATCAAGAGTGAGCCGAGGGTACTGACCCTGTGACGCTCCAGCAACCTGCTTCCGTAAGGTGCTCCATTCAGCCCGCAAGGGAAAGATGATGTGGAGGTGAGAGAATATCTCGCAAAAACCGCCATATCGGCGGTTTTTGCTTTTCTCTGAGGAGGGAGAAATGAAAGAAAAGCTTTACAATCAAACTCTTTGGGATTACTGTGCGTGGAATCACGGGGGTCCAGCTCCATTTCACAAGCATTGCAATCGTGTGTGGAGTAGGATTGGCGTCCTGAGTGAATTTGGAAAGGAGAGAAGGAAAAGTCTCATCTCGCTCCTTATCTCCCTCAAGAAGAGCGCCAAGGAAATAGAGATAAGCTTTGTGAGACTGCACGAAAAAGAAGGCGCGGTTTCTGACTTGAAATGCCCTGGAACCGTCAGGGAGGTAACTGAGGTAGAAATTATTTTCGAGGTTAACTCCGACCCGCTCTTGGATATTGCAATCCCGCTCAGACACATCACACTGATACATCAGGGGAAACAACATGGCTGAGAAAAAAGCTGAAGGTCTCGATAAGTGTGGGTATTTAGAAATCCACGACGATGAACTTGATGACGTGGATAGGCTTATCAGCAGAGCTCGAGAGCTCGGCGCTACCAAGCCTGACCAATACTTTGACCCTCCAGAAGCATTCTTCATCACCTTCGTCGACGCAAAGCCTTCGAGTTCTAGGACTAATGAAAAAGGGTTTCGTGAGCGTGTCGAAGAGCGAAGGCAAAAACTCAAGAAGAAAAGATAACTGCTTAAAACCGAGCTTTTTAACAACCACTCATATTGTTATATAGTTATATGACAATATGATTGGTTCCAAGGCATGGAACCAATTACAAGGCACTTGACTTTTAGGTTGGAAAGGAGTATAATGATAGTATAGAGCCTTGAAAACTACCCGCTTGCGGTCCCGGCAATTCCGCCGGAGCTGCAGGTGAGCCATTCAATAAGGAGTCGTCATGACCATGCAGGCCGTGACCACCGCGCAACTCGAACAGGTCCGCAAGCTCGCCAAGGACAAGAAAATCAGCCTGGCAGAGTTCCAGCAGGGCCTCGACAACGGCACCGTTGCACGGATGCTCGATACCCTCCGAACATGGGTCGCCATCCAGGTATCCGACACGACGAAGCCCGCGCCGCCGTATGAAGGCTGGGAGCTGGTCGAGGATTCGACGGCACCGGTCGGCACCATCGAGCTCGAGCTGAACGAGTTCCTCAGAGAGGGCGAAGAGTTCGTGAAGGGCGAGGTGATGCGGGAGCGGTCCAAACAGCTGGGGTTCGTCCTCGGTGAGCGGCATGCCCGTGCGCTGCTCAAGCGACAGGACCGCATCCCCGAGGCCTGGCGCCAGTACTACCTGGTCTTCCCGGGAACGGTCTGGCGCGATCACGACGGCTTCCTCGGTGTCCCGTACCTGCGCTGGTACGGCGGCCAGTGGGACCTGGGCTTCCGCTGGATCGGGGGCGACTTCTGCCGCAGTGGTCGAGTCGTGGCTCCTCGCAAGTAGCAGATCCTTGGATCCTTGGACCCTCGGTCGGCATCAAGTCCTGTTGCAGCGTGCTGCAACAGGACTTTTAAATTCCTTCGTACAAATTGAAAAAGTCCCTATCGATGTTATGATGAATTGATATGACAAACGATAAAAAATGGGCGGCGATAATCGTGGGGCCGCCTGGATCGGGCAAAGATACCCAAGCCGAATTATTGGCCCGCGAATTGCGCCTTACGGAAATTAAGACATCAGATATTATCAACGATAAATTTGCCCAAGCCGATCCAGACGATCCATTTATGCAGGAGCAGATTGCTCGGAAGAAAGCAGGGGAATTGGTAGACTCAAAAATAGTCGAAAGATGGGTGGAAGAGGCCGTGCATACCGCCGCCGCGGGCGACACCGGTATTGTGTTGACTGGTTCGCCGCGCACGCTTGAAGAAGCACAGGTTATTATGCCAATCCTCGATAATCTATATGACAAAAATACCATCAAAGTCGTTTTGATTACCTTAAGCGAAGAAGAATCAGTCAAACGAAATTCAAAGCGGCGGGTATGCCAGGCGAATGGCCATCCGATTTGGGACACGGAACAGAATAAGGATCTCACAGCTTGTCCCGAGGACGGAAGTCCGATTATCCTGCGCGGCGATGACACGCCGGAAACGATCATCAACCGCTATCAGGTCTACTTACGCGAAACGGCGCCTGTACTTGACTGGCTTAAATCTCAAGGGTATAATATTGCCACTGTCAACGGTGAGCAATCGATTGAGGATGTTCATCGGGACATGCTCAATTCCCTATGGTAAATCTTAAAACTCCGGAGCAGATCGAGATCATGCGCGAAGGCGGGAAGATTTTGCATATGATTCTCGAACGGCTCGCGAAGGCGGTCCGGCCTGGTTTGAAAACAATCGAGCTGGACGCCCTGGCGCGCGAGTTGCTTGTCCAGCATGACGCCGAAGCTTCCTTTCTGAACTACAACGGCTTTCCGGCCGCGCTGTGCGTTTCGATTAACGAAGAAATCGTCCATGGCCTGCCGTCTGGCAGAATCCTCAAAGACGGCGATGTGGTGAAACTTGATTTCGGAGTTCTATACAAAGGCTTCCATACCGACTCCGCAAGGACCGTCCTTGCTGGCCCGGGCAGTCCTAAAAATAAAAAACTTATCTCCATAACGGAGCGAGCATTGGAACTCGGCATCGAACAGGCTCGTGCGGGCAATACCACTGGCGATATAGGCCACGCGATCCAGTCTTATGTCGAGTCAGAAGGGTTTAATGTTGTTCGCGATCTTGTCGGCCACGGCATTGGCCGGAGTGTCCATGAAGAACCGGAAGTTTTGAATTACGGCGAATCTGGCGAGGGCATCGCGCTTGAGCCAGGCATGGTCATCGCGATCGAACCGATGGTTGTCGAGGGCAGTTGGAAAATCACCGACGGCTCGGACGGCTACAGCTATGTTACCAAAGACGGCAAACTCGCCGCGCATGCCGAGCATACGGTGGCCATCACTGAACGAGGTCCCGACATCCTTACTTAGAATATGTCTTTGTTTCATACCGTAAAAACATATTTTATTCCGTGCGCGCATAACGGTTTTCGGCCGCGAGTTTTAGCCACCTCGACTTTTTTGATTCTGATCGGCGCGGTGATAGGCTTGAAGCTGGTCAGCGTGGTTTCGTTTTCGATATATACCGGCGCTAATCTGTTCCATCAGGTATCCCAGACGGATCTCTATGCGCTGACCAATCAAACCCGCAGCCAATACCAACTAAAGCCGTTGACTCCTAATCCGCGTCTGGAAACAGCCGCGCAATTAAAACTGGCCGATATGACCAGTCAGGGATATTTTGCCCATGTTTCGCCAAAAGGTGTGGAGCCCTGGTATTGGTTTGACCGGGCCCGCTATGATTATTCGATCGCGGGGGAAAATCTGGCTATGGATTTCACTACTACCAATGAAGTGATGAATGGTTGGCTCAATTCGGAATTACACCGCAAGAACATCCTTCTCGCGTCGTTTACAGAAATTGGGATTGCCGTTGGCACGGGCGTTATTGAAGATGACGAGCGAACAGTTGTGGTCCAACTGTTCGGCTCGCCGCGCGGTGCGGTGAGCGTCCTCGCGGCAAACCTGCCTGTGCAGACAGGAGCACCGGTACCGACGCCGGTGCCACAGAAACCGGTTCCGCCTGCGTCGACTCCATTTAAAACACCATTTAAAAAACTGGTTCCAATCCCCACGCCCACGCCC
>Ga0209541_10004741_pt1 | contig 24015 bp, 12 predicted proteins | sample RifCSPlowO2_01_FD_184027 | JGI IMG/M metagenome (GOLD analysis project Ga0209541, IMG submission 184027) | Groundwater microbial communities from Rifle, Colorado - Rifle CSP2_plank lowO2_0.1 (SPAdes) (version 2) | ecosystem: Environmental > Aquatic > Deep subsurface > Groundwater | place... | reverse complement strand
GCTTGCCGACTGCGCGGAAACATTCCCCGCCGCGTCGTAGGCGGAAACAGTAAAGGAGTAGTTCGTGCTGGCCGAAAGGCCGGTATTTTGATAGGTCGTTGTGGTTGAGGTTCCGACTTGAGTGCCGTTACGGAAAATACGATAACCCGTCACGCCTACATTATCCGTGCTCGCCGTCCAAGACAAATTGATCTGGCTCGAAGAAACCGCCATCGCCGTCAGGCCGGTGGGGACAGATGGCGCGTTAGTATCGGAGGGAGCGCCGGAAAAGGTAAACCCGCCAATAGTGTCGCTATAGCGCCCCGCGCCCTTAAAAGGCGAGGTGTCGGAAATAGAGTAAAACCGGTTCCCCGCAACGCCGGTTCTTGTAATGCCATGACTGGCCACAATAACTGACGACCCATTCCAGCTTGAGGACGGTAGACCGTTCTGGTTCTCAGCAGTGTCACGGATGGCCGTGGATGGATAAGCATTATAGTTCCAATAGCTCGGATAGTTTACAAAGCTTGATGTCGTTTGTGGGTTAATCGTATCTACCAGTCCATAGAATAGATTATTCCAGAACTCACCCATCGCCTGAACACCTGCATTCATACAACCACTATCATCACATCTTAACATTAAGCCAGTTCTTACGCCTGAAGTTGCGTTATAGATAACATTATCGTGAAATTCTACATTGCGTAAATCCTGTGTGTTGGTTCCTAATCGATCAAATATAACATCATTAACATTATCAAAAACATTATGATAGACAAATATATCTTTGTGGTAAGGTGGGGCACCTAGATTACTATAGGTAGTTCCAAATATAATCGCTTGCGGACAATTCTCAAACCTATTATAGGCAATTGTGACATTATCGGCGGCGCCTTTAAAAGCTACAGCACCATAGCCAACAGTAATACCATAAAATCTGTTATAGATTATTGTAAAATGATTACTGAAAGCACCATATTCTTTAAACGCATGGGAGTCAGCGCTTGGCCCGAAATAATTATTTCTTACGGTTATATAACTTGAATACATATAAGCACTGACACAGAAACCGTGGATTTGGTCTCCGACCGGGTCTGAACATTCACCAAAAGTACTATTCTGAAGAACTACATTATTTGCCCATGATGAACTTTTGCCACCCACCAAAAATGTTGCCCATTGTCCAAATGTTAAATTGTCCAAAACGATATAACTTCCATGTATAGCAAAAGACATATGACCGCCTGTCTGCGGAACATAAGTGACTGGTCCCGATAATATTGGGGTTTCACCTGGATAAGCTGTTATGACAATATAATTACTGGCAGTACCGCTTTTCTTTAATGCGGATGGCGAAGATTCGTCATATCCGTCTGCCGTATTTGATAAATTATTGTATCGAGGGTACGTCCCGCCTCTCATATAGATTAAATCTCCTGGCCCAACTGCATTAGCTGGAGTTGAGCCTCCTGTTGTCGCTCCGGTAAATGATAACCAAGGGTTGCCAACAGTCCCATTCCCCGTTGTATCATTTCCCGTCGGAGATATGTAAAAAGTGTGAGCAAACACCCCACCGGACACATAACTTGTCAGAGCAGGGGCAGCTTCATAGGGCGGGAATAAATCACTATTGGCAGAGGATGTATTAGCGGCCGTTGTCATCGCGCTCGCGGTCGCGGACTGCGCGGAAGCATTCCCCGCCGCGTCGTAAGCCGATACCGCGAATGAATAATTGGTGTTTGGAGAAAGGCCGGTATTCGAATAGCTGGCCGTCGCTGCTGTGGCGACCTGAATACTGTTCCTGAAAATCCGGTATCCGGCCACGCTGACATTATCCGTCGAAGCAGTCCAGAAAAGATCGATCTGGCTTGATGAGACAGCCGTCGCCGTCAGCCCGGTCGGCACCGATGGAGCCGTGGTATCCAGCGCAGGTTGCGTCGTCGCGCTCGCGGATAAAGATTGTGCCGATTCATTCCCCGCCGCGTCGTAGGCTAAAACCGTAAATGCGTAATTCGTACTGGCAGAAAGCCCCGTGTTCGAATAGCTTGCCGTCGTTGACGTAGCGACCTGAACACCGTTCCTGAAAATCCGATACTCTGCCACCCCCACGTTATCCGTAGAAGCATTCCAGGAGAGATTGATTTGAGATGAGGAAATAGCTATGGCTGATAAATTGGTTGGGATTGAAGGAGGAGTGGCGTCAGCTGGAGCAAAGGCTAAATATCCTCCATTGACGATATCTTGCCAATTGTCTGTCAACATCATCGCATCGTATTTTCTTATATGTGCTGGGGAATCATAGGCTGGTTGAGCTATAGTGCCCCCCATCGTGATATAGTCAATGTTAGGAGTACTGTTTGCCGCTGTTATTATGTTGGTGTGTTCAAGAATTTTAACTCCGTCAAGCCAAACAGCCACTGAACCAGTAGCATTATCTGCTATTTTCAAGGCTGTAACGACAGAATACCACCTCTCATATTCTAACTGTGGTGGATTTGATAAACTATATCCATTCTGATTGGGAGGCACAACAGTCCAATTAGGGTTACCCTCAAATTGTGAATTAAGATGATACGTAGGATTACCCATCCAAATTGTATAACGATGATCTGATAAATTTCCCAAAGAACCCCAGTGTCCCACACTGGTTATCCAACGAATACCAGAACCATGAAACTCAATTCCCTTATCACCACTATCATCTGTTTCATGCCAAATATCCAGCCCGTTAATTCTTGTATAATTAAAGTAATAGGCTATATAGAAAGTCTTTCCTGTTATGGAAGTTGCTGGGAGTGTGGTTGGATTATTTACTAAATTGTAAGCCGAATGCTGAGAGCCGACGGTTGTCCACTGAAAATATTTAGTCCCTTCGGGAGCACCACCATCAGACGCATACTTTCCCACCTCGTATGTTTCCCCGCATTGAGTATGGCAAAAAGGTGGGTTAGGGAGGTTGCTGCCTGCGGTTCCATTTTCAGCATCAAAGTAAAGCAAGGGATTTGTTGTAACAGCCAGAGTTGTGGTAAAAGTAGACGTTGATTGGGAAGAATTGTTCCCCGCCGCGTCATACGCTAAGACTGTATATGTGTATGTTGTATTAGGGGAAAGTCCCGTGTTCGAGTAATTCTCCGTCGTGGACGTGGCGACCTGAATATTGTTCCGGAAGATCCGGTATCCCGTCACACCCGCGTTATCTGTCGAGGCGATCCAGGAAAGATTGATCTGGCTCGAGGAGACCGCTGTGGCCGTCAACCCCGTGGGCACGGACGGCGCGGTCGTATCAGCCAACTGCTCGGTCAAACAGCTTTTGCTACATCCATCGCCATTGGCTGTATTGCCGTCATCGCATTCTTCCCCAAGCGTTGTCTGGACAACTCCGTCTCCGCAGAATTCCAACGCGCACGCCGCGGAACAGCCGTCGCCGGAGGCCGTGTTATGGTCGTCGCATTCTTCGCTGGACTCGGCAACGCCGTTGCCGCAGATCGCCGGGCAGTCTGACGGGCAAGAAGTTGTCGTCTCCGGTGGATTGCTGCATACCCCGTCCCCGCAGAAGAGGTCCGTGGCGCATGTATTAAAACCAACGCATTGTATGCCGCAGTTTTGCGTGCCTGGATATTCTGTCAATGTCGTGCAGGAGCGCGTATTAGAGTCGCAAACTTCGCCGGCACCCGCCTGAATGATGCCGTCCCCGCAATATTCGTCCTTGCAGCTGGCGTTACACCCATCGCCGGCGGTCTTGTTGCCGTCATCGCATTCTTCGCCTAAAACAGTCTGGACGATCCCGTCCCCGCAACTCTCAACTGCGCAGGTGGCGGAACACCCGTCGCCAGAAGTCTTGTTGCCGTCGTCGCAGGCTTCGCCAGCTACGGTCTGGACAGCCCCGTCCCCGCAAAATTTATTCAGTGCACAGGGATCATACACGCAATTTGCCGCGCAGGATTGAACACCGTTATATCCTCCCGCCACACAGCTCCTGATACTGTTGCCCTCGCAGGCCTCACCCAGTCCCGTCTGAACGATACCGTCGCCGCAGCGTTCCACCACACAGCTCGTGGAACAACCATCTCCGGAAGTCTCGTTGCCGTCGTCGCAGGCTTCGCCGGCCTCCTGGATACTATTACCGCAGACACCGGCCGTTGTCCCTGTGCACTGCGCATTACAATGGTTCGGCGTGCCGTTACTCGTCCCTTCATCACAGACCTCGGTGCCATTCCTGACCCCGTCGCCGCAAAATTCAATCTTGCACACCGCATTGCACCCATCGCCCGCCACCATATTGCCGTCGTCACACTGCTCGCCGAGGCCGGCCTGAACGATACTATCGCCGCAGAATTCCTGCACGCACAAAGCAGAACATCCGTCACCTGAAGTTTTATTGCCATCATCACATCCCTCACCCGTTTCCTTAATATTGTTGCCGCAAACCGCGGCCGTTGTCCCGGTGCACTGGCTATTGCAATGATTAGGCAGTCCGTTACTGGTCCCCTCATCACAAACCTCGGAGCCATTTTTGATTCCATCGCCGCAAGATTCGGTTGCAGTACAGGTTCCCAATTCGCAGGTTGCTCCACAAGTCTTTTTACCGGCATAGCCATTAACGGTACAATCCTGGGTCGTATTGCCTTCGCATTCTTCCCCTAAACCGGCCTGGACAATATTATCCCCGCAAATTTCTTTGACACAGGCGGCTGAACACCCATCGCCGGAAGTCTTGTTGCCGTCGTCACAGCCTTCATCGGCTTCCAAGGCGTTATTCCCGCAGACCGGAGCTGTTGTTCCGGTGCATTGGGTATTGCACTTATTCGGCTGGCCATTACCGGCGCCGTCGTCACAAACTTCGTTACCGTTTCTGGCCCCGTCCCCGCAAAATTCCGTCGCGGTACAGGCGCCAAATTTACAAGTCGCGGCCGCGCAATTATTTTTTCCTGCATATCCGCCAACGACACAATTTTGCGTCGTGTTCCCTTCACACTCTTCACCTAATCCACCCTGAACAGTTCCGTCACCGCAAATTTCTTTGACGCAAGTTGTTGAACAGCCATCGCCGGAAACTTTATTGCCGTCATCGCAGGCCTCCCCGGATTCCTCAACCCCGTTGCCGCAGACGGCGGCGGTCGGTCCGGAACATTGATTGTCGCAATGGTTGGGCGAACCGTTCTGGGCGCCGTCATCGCAGGTTTCACCGCCGTTGAGCGTACCGTCCCCGCAGACCTCGACCGTGACGGCGACATCCTGGTTGTCCGTGTTTTTCCCATCGGAGACGCTGACGGTCACCGTATGGCTTCCGCTGTCATTGTGTTTTACGGTATAGCTGGAGGAGCTCATCCAGCCGCTGTAGATAAAGGTCAAAACATCGCCATCCGGATCGGAGGCCGTCGGCTTGAACGTCACCGTCTCTCCCTCATAAACGGTAAAATTAAAGATAAAATCCAGCACTGGCGGACGGCTGACGTTCATAACCGTCACCGTGACATCCTCGTTATCGGTTAATGTGCCGTCCGATATCGTCACCGTCACCGTATGCGCGCCGGCATCCGTATACCCGGTTGCCCGTGACGGTGAATTCATCCAGCCCGTATAGGTAATCGTGGTGCTATCCCCGTCCGGATCGTTTCCCAAGGCGTTCAGGATAACCGTTTCACCTTCATTGATGGTGATATCCGCGATTGCGTTCAAGGCAGGAGGACGATTGGTATTAAGAACAGTGACGTTAACATCCTGCGCGTCCGTTAAATTGCCGTCCGTAACCGTGACCGTGACTTTATATGTGCCGGCATCACCGTAGCTGGTTGTATAACTCGCGCTTGTCATCCAGCCGGAATACAGAAATGTTAAACTGTCCCCGTCCGGGTCGCTTGCCGTCGGATTAAAGTTGACGGCCGCGCCCTCATGAACAGAAACATCCGCGGCCAGGCCCAACACCGGCGCACGGTTGACGTTACTGACCGTCACTGTCACATCCTGGGCATCCGTTAAATTACCGTCCGAAGCTGTGACGGTAACCGTGTGCGCGCCGGCGTCACTGTAACCGGTCGTATATGAGGAAGTGGTCATCCAGCCCGAGAAGGAGAATGTGACCTTGTCGCCATCGGGATCGTTCCCGGTGGGGTTAAAGCTAACCCCCTGCCCTTCATCGATCGTCTTATCCGCAATGGCATCCAGCATGGGAGGACGATTGACGTTCTTGACGGTGACCGTCACGTCTTGCGTATCCGTTAAATTGCCGTCCGAAGCCGTAACTGTAACGGTGTATACACCGGCGTCCTCATAGCCGGTGGCGCGCGCGGCGGAACTCATCCAGCCGGAGTATATAAAGGTAACACTATCACTATCGGGGTCAGCGGCGGCCGGATTCAGGACGACCGTCTGGCCTTCATTAATCGTTAGATTCGCGACCGGATTCAACACCGGCGCGCGGTTCACGTGGTTGACGGTGATCGTGATCTCTTCAGAATCACTAAACTCGCCGTCCCCCGCCTCAAAATGGACGTTGGTGTAGACGCCCGCCTGATCATAGCCAGGCTGCCAGAAAAATGTGCGTGTGTTGGTGTTAAAATTCGAGCCTGCCGGTAGACCGGAGGCCGTAGAATGAAGTGCATCGCCATCGGGATCGCTGGCGGCGAGAACAAATTGCAATAAACTTCCTTCGTCTGCGGTGTGATTACCAATAGCCGTCAACTGCGGCGGCCGGTTCACGTCGCCCACAGAAAATACAATGACTTCCGTATCCGTTAATTTCCCATCGGTAACGGTAAAAGTTACCGTATAGTTTCCGCTGTCGCCGAAATCGGGATCAACGCTAAACGTAGTGCCGTTAAAGCTCATCCAGCTTGTCAACGGCGCCGCCGCAATGGTCAAACTGTCTCCTTCCGTATCCGTGGCCGTCATAGTAAATTCCAAATGCGCATTTTCAGCCACGCTCTTGTTGCCGATCGGCTCAAGGACAGGGGCGTCATTGACCGGCTGCACCAGAATATCGACCGTGGCGGCACCGGAATCGACGCTACCGTCGTTGACTTTAAACGTGAAAATATCAATGCCATTATAATCTTTGCTAGATGTATAGGTGAGGTTGGGCGCGCTGCCGGAGACCGTTCCGTGCGCGGGCGCGGTGACCAGCACGTACTGAAGACTGTTTTGATCCGGATCGCTGCCGGTCAAGACAATGGCCGCCGGTGTGTCTTCATCAAGAGAAACCTGCCGGGCGTCGGCGGACGGTTGACGGTTGACGTTGTTGACGGTAATGCCGACGTTCTGGCGGTCCGTTAAATTGCCGTCCGAGACCGTCACCGTCATGGTGTGCTTCCCCGCATCGTCATACGTGGTGACATAATCTGGGCTTGTCATCCAGCCCGAATACGTGAATGTGAGACTATCCCCGTCCGGGTCCGTTGCCGCCGGATTAAAGTTGACCGTCTCCGTCTCGTTGACGGAAATATCCGCGATCAAATCCAGGACCGGCGCGCGGTTGACGTTATTGACGGTAACAGTCACATCCTGGCTGTCTGTCAACTGGCCATCGGAGATCGTTACCGTCACCGTATGCACCCCGGCATCGTCGTAACCGGTCGTATAACCCGCGCTCGTCATCCATCCCGAATAACTAGACGTGACACTGTCCCCGTCCGGGTCGCTGCCGGATGGATGAAGACTGACCGCCTGTCCTTCATTAACGGTGATATCGGCGATCGGATTTAAGACCGGCGGACGATTCACTTTGGTGACCGTCCGCTGCAGGATGTTTTCGTTTCCCACACCATCCTGTGCCTGAATCGTAAGTTTATTGTCCCCCGGCGCCAGCCTGAAATTGTTGACCGTAAATGTGCTGTTGACCAATGGAATGCTTTGTCCGTTGAGAGTCAAGGCAACCGTGTCGCTGCTCACCGACCCATTAATGGCAACCGTATTTTCCTCGATCGTACTGCCGTCGGTGGGGGAATCGACCGTGATCCGCGGCGGGGTCTTGTCAAGGGGGATCGTCAACGTCTTGTGCGCCTCTTCGTTTCCAGCCCGATCGACCGCGTAGTATTCCAGGACATGCGTGCCGTCTTGCGTAACAGCGATCAGAGCAGTGACGGGGGCAAAACCGGCCAGGTCCAATCTGTCAAAAATGGCAGCCACGCCACTTTGAGCATCCGTTGCCGCCAAGGCAATGACCACATCCTGATTGGTCGGATCAATGTGCCCGCCGTGACTATCGGCCGTTACCGGCGCTGTTTTATCCAGCAAGACCGAGATAAGATGCGGGCTCTCCGCGCCGCCCACCTGGTCGACGGAATAATATTCGACGGTCCATTTACCTTCCTGATCGATCGCGATCGTCTGGCCTGAATTATAAGAAACAAACGCCGGAGGATTTTCCCCCTGGGCGTAAATCCGGTAATAAGTGGCCTGGATGCCGCTACCGGCATCGGTGGCCGTTAAATGGATCCCGACGCTCTGATCGACCCAGACGTTATCAAAAGCGTAATCATCCGTCGTGATGGGAAGCGAGGCATCCAAAGTCACGCTGACGGTGTCGCTCGTTTGCTGGCCGGCTTCATCGAAGGCCTCGGCGGTGAGTGTCATCTGCTCCTGCGTCAACGGTACGGTGAGCACAAAATTTCCGTCCGTAACCGCCGCCGGCTCTCCGTTAACAAGTACCCGGGATAAAAAAGCATCACCGGCATCTCCACGCACATCCACACTTTTACCGCTGACATACGCCCCGTTCCTGGGTGAGGTAATTTTAACCGCCGGGGGGGTCTGGTCGATCCAGACGGAAATATCTCGGTGTTCTTCTTCATTGCCTACCTTATCGGTGGAATAGTACTCGATGGTGTATTTGCCTTCCTTGCGGATATCCATCGGCCTGCGGTACTCGCTAAATGCTTCGTTGTTCTCCCGGTAATACGTCGCCGCAACACCGCTCCCTTCATCCGCCGCCGATAATGCAATCCGGGCATTTTCTTTTATCCAGGCACCGTCGTAAGGGTAATCGTGATCCGTCTTGGGCGGCAGAATGTCTCTTAAGACCGTCCGGGAGGCCGCTCCTTCATTATCCGATGAATCTACCGCCTTAAGTTCAATTACGAAACTATCTTCCGTGACCAGGATGGTCTTCGCGAATTGCCCGTCCACCACGTCGACTTTTTCTCCGTTAATCAAGAGTTGCTTGAGGAATATCTCCTTGACCTTTCCGCTGACGGCAACGGTCTGGGCCGCGTAGGAATGGTCCGCCGGCGCATCGAAGGTAATTTGGGGCGTGGTTGAATCCATTATATTGACGTCGGTGAAGCCCAATGCACTATTGCCGGCATGGTCTACGGCCTTGTAGAGTACCCGCGTTGTCCCCAAGGGGTAACCTTCTGTGGATACATGTTCCGCATCCAACTGTACCGCGGGGTCCAGATTGTCCCTGGTCGATGGACGGGGAAGATTGACCCCGGTCAATGCGCCGGCGGCCTCGCTGGTCACCGCGGAGTTGACATCAATGACCGGCGGCGTCTTGTCGATCTTGACCGTCAGGGTCTTCGCCGGTTCCTTGTTCCCCAACCGGTCCTGGGCGTAATATTGAATTCTTTGGGCACCCTCGTCATGGATCTCAATGGGTGATTGATAATCGGAGAAGGCCCCGCCACCGACGCGGTAGAAAATGGAGTCAACACCGACACCGGCGTCCACCGCCCGAAGGGCGATCCTGGCATCTTCCTTCGACCAGATATCCGTCTTTTCGTAATCGTTCTCCGTCTCTGGCGCCGTCCGGTCAACGCTGAAGGAAACCGAAAGGCTCGCGTGGTTTTCATACGCGTCGACCGCCGCAACGCTTAGCGCATACTTCCCGTCTTTGGAGATCGGCGTGCCGGATGAAAATGGTTCGCCGTTTAAAGTAACCGACGCTTCTGTTCTGCTTTGGGTGTCATCGACCACTACCACCGGCGTCACCGCCTTCGGATAAAAGGCGCCCGGATCTATTCCTTTGATCGTAATTGCCGGCTGGGTCTTGTCCCACAGACACTCAATAACGGCATCGCGGGCCGTTTTATTCCCCGCCTCATCAATGGCCTCAAATTTGAACACGTTCTTTCTTGCCGGTAAAGAAACGTGCGCGATGGAAAACGCTCCAGACTTAAGAAGGACCTGGTGCCCGTCCATGGTCATGGCACTCGTATCCCCGCTGACGGTTCCGCCGATGGCGGCAGCATTCTCTAGCGTGGATGAAAGATAGGAAACGGTCAGGGCCGGGGCCGTCCGGTCAACGCGCACCGTAAGCGTTTTAGGCGGGTCTTCTTTATTGTCGCCCTTATCGATCGAATAATACTCCAGCAAGTGCTCACCATCCGCGAAATCGCTGAGGGGCCTGTCATATTCCCTCCAGTTACTTCCATTGATCCTGTAAAAAGTTTTTGCTACTCCCGAGACATTATCGGTCGCCTGCAGCGTAATCCTGACATTCTCATTGGTCATGATGCCATTTTTCTTATAATCGGCATCCGTTACCGGCGGGATAGTGTCTTTTACCCTTGAATAAAAAGGCGGCACGTAAGAAGTAGCAGGCGGCGTTGATGCCACGAGGGTTTCGCTATCCTCTTGTTTTGATATTTCCTCTTTGGGAATAATCTTCCCTTGTCCTTTGGGCGGCATGGCAACCGACCCCGTTTGGGAAGACTTTTTAACAGCATTAGGCGGCTCGGTGGTTCGGGGCTTCCCGGAAGCTATTTCTTCGGTCTTCTCCGATCTTTGATCCATGCGGCTTTCTTCTGTATGTGTATATGGATCGTCCCTGGGGCCGGGAGAAAAATTTCCTGCTGTGTCTGAGGAGGGATCCGCATCATCGAAGGAAAGAGCCACCGCTTCGGTTTCTTTTATCTTTTCTTCAACCGCGGCATTCAATAATATTACCGGTCTGGATAAAACCACAATGCTTTTTGAGGCCTTGGCCAAAGGCGCGCTGAGCTGTTCAACAGAGGATCGGATCTTCTCCACCGCTTTCCCTAATTGATCAATTTTCAGGTCTATCTTTTCCCTCTTCCAAAACAGGAACCACCGGGAATTCCGCAGGCGCTCGATGTCCTTCAAGAATTTTTCTTTCTGGATCAGCAAAACCTTTGCCCTTTCCTGCCGGTTTCTTCGGTAAACCATCACTTCAATGGCAGGATTTTCTTCGTCTGCTTCCAGGATACAAGAAAACGTCCCACGGCTGTCCTTGTACTCCTTCAGGGTCAAGGCTTCCCCTTTTTGGAGCAAAACCGTTTCAACTTCCAGTGAATCCAGCGCAACAGGCTCTTGACCATGAAGCAGCCGGACATTTAAATAAGCGGTTTCACCTGTGTAATAAGAGTCCTTGTCGGGCTCAATGAGAATGTTGTAGGAAGGGATTTCTCGCGAAGACACAGCCGCCGCCAGCCTTGGACAAATTCCAACACCGAAAGCGGCAAGGGCTATTATAGTAATATATAAAATAGAGCGTTTATGCATAAAGATGCCTTCCGGATGAGATGGAGAGAGTATAACATGCAGGCCGACAAGAACAATGCTTTGCGGGTGAGCGAGGGGAAACGCTTGCCTGGACTATAATAAAGTATCTATAATATATTGCGTAATATAGAGTTGCATAATTATATCCATGCACACGTGTGGTGCCAGATTGACAATTATTTTACCTCTTTTTCAAAGAAATTTGCTGCTGCAAGATGGCGGATGGGAGTTGAGCAGAACAAAGAAAAAACGGGAAATAATCCCGCGAAACTTGGGATATTTCCCGCTTTTGAGGCAAAAATTATGTCCTGGAGCTTATTTCTTCGCCAAAGCCGGCTGTTTGGCGGCGATATACTCGATCAAATCGACAACTTTATTGGAGTAGCCCCATTCATTGTCGTACCACGAAACCACTTTAACAAAAGTATCGTTAAGCGCGATGCCGGCGTCCGCGTCAAATATCGAGGTGCGCTTGTCACCATTAAAATCCGATGAAACAACCTGGTCTTCCGTGTAGCCGAGGATCCCCTTTAAGGGTCCCTCGGAAGCCTGCTTCATGGCCTGCTTGATCTCATCCCACTTGGCCGGTTTGGCCAGTTTGCAGGTCAAATCCACGACGGAAACGTTGGCCGTTGGCACGCGAAACGCCATGCCGGTCAATTTTCCGTTTAACGCCGGAATGACCTTCCCCACGGCTTTGGCAGCACCCGTTGAGGAAGGGATAATATTCTGGTACGCCCCGCGGCCGCCGCGCCAATCTTTTTTGGAAGGCCCGTCCACGGTTTTCTGGGTTGCGGTCACCGCATGACAGGTTGTCATCAAACCTTCGACGATCCCCCACTTATCGTTGAGGACTTTGGCGATCGGTGCCAGACAGTTGGTCGTGCAAGAGGCGTTGGAAATGACATTCATCTCCGGTTTATAAGAATCCTGATTGACACCCATGACGAACATCGGGGCATCAGCCGATGGAGCGGAGATGATAACCTTTTTGGCCCCGGCCGTCAAATGTCCCTTCGCGGTATCAATGGTCGTAAATAAACCAGTGGACTCAACGACGTAATCAGCGCCGATCTCGTTCCATTTCAGGTTCGCCGGGTCTTTTTCCGCCGTCACCCGGATCTGTTTGCCGTTGACGATCAGGGTATTGCCTTCGACGTTGATCGTGCCCTTGAATTCGCCGTGGGTCGAATCGTATTTGAGCATGTAGGCGAGATAATCCGCCTCAAAAAGGTCATTGATACCGACGATCTGAACCTGAGGATGTTCCATCGCCGCGCGAAAGACCAGCCGCCCGATGCGTCCAAACCCGTTAATTCCTATCTTAACCATTGCTTACCTCCGCATTTATATTGTGGGAATATAACCTGAAATCATTGCGAATAGATTTTATACAATATCCTTTGAGATTTAAAATGTCAAGGATAAATTACGGAACACGGACGCGTTTTAGCGCCGGGAGGCGGCCGCGGCTTCCCTTAAATACCGCGCGGCGTGGCCGGGGTCGGTGGGCACGCTGAAAAAACCGGTCCCGCGCTCGAGGCCGACGGTGCGCATCAGCTTGGGGACGATCTCGATGTGCCAGTGGAAATGTTCGTGCGGCCCGTCGTTGACCGGCGCGACATGGATGTAGAGATTATAGGAGGGGTCCCAAAGGCACCCTTTGATCCTGGCCAAGGTTTCGCGCAGGATATTGCCCAAGGCGTGTTTTTCCCCGTCGTTCATCGTGTCAAACCGGCAAGCGTGCTCCCGCGGAATAATGCAGCATTCAAAAGGATACCCCGATGCGAACGGACAAAAGGCCAGAAATTGCGCGTTGTCCGTGATAACGCGCGCGCCGTCGCGGTATTCCTGGGCGATCACATCGCAACAGACACAGCGTTGATAGCGATCGAAATATGCCTTGGTCCCCTCCAACTCCTGCATGACATACTGGGGGACCATGGGGAGCGCGATGATCTGGCTGTGCGGGTGCTCAACCGTGGTGCCGGCGGACTCCCCGTAATTCTTGAAGATCAAAACGTACTTGAACCGCCGGTCTTTGGTCAAGTCGTTGAGCCGGCTTTGGTATTTATCGATCACGCGGAACATCTCGTCATCGTTAAGATCAGCGAGGTTGCGCTCGTGCGCCGGCGTTTCGATGAAGACTTCGTGCGCGCCGATGCCGTTGGAAAACGTGTACATTCCGTCGTGACGCAGATCCAGATTTCCTTCGATCCGCAAGGCGGGGAATTTGTTGGGGATGACCCGGACCTGCCACCCTGGGGAATTCGGCGCGGAACCCGGCGGGCTCCTTCGGACCGCCTCAATTTCCGGCGGCGTGAAAAATTCCCGGCCCGGACAAAACTGGCAGGTCGCCTTGGCGAGGATCGAATGGTCCTCCCGTTCGTATTTTTCCGGGCCCCAGGAATCTTCCACGTGAACGATAACCCATTGACCGTTTAAAGGATTGCGTCTTAATTCCGCCATAGTTTATTCCTCTTCATATCTCCTTGTCCCGCAGATATTCCGCCATTTCCTCGGGAGGGATGGCGCAGATATAAAACCCGCTTCCTTTTTCGAACCCGGCCATGCGCGTCAGCCGCGGGATCAATTCCACATGCCAATGATAATCCACGTCGATCGTCCGCCATTTGCCGCGCGCGGCATCTTGACGACGAAACGGCGCCGTCTGGATGACCCAATTGTACGCCGTGTCATCAAGGCCGTTTTTGATCTTCTGCAAAACTATTTTGAGTATTCTCGCCAGACCCTCCTCCTGGCCCCGGATGCCCTGGGCGAAATCCGCGTGATGTTTCTTAGGGATGATCCAGATCTCAAAAAGGAACCGCGCCGCAAAGGGAATGACCGCTAAAAAATCGTCGGTCTCAACGACGATCCGCTTTTTGTCCTTGGTCTCCCGTTCGACTAGATCGCAATACACGCAGCGCTTGTGATCCCTGAAATATTGCTGGGCGCCGGAGAGTTTTTCTGCGATCTCCAGCGACGCCACGGGTATGGCCATGATATGGGAACAGGCGTGGTGGGCGAACTGGGACAATCCGTAATTTTTGTAGATCAACGCGTGCGTCAGGCGGGTGTTCTGCTCTATCTCGTTGAACCGGGCGACGTAAGTTTGCACGATTTCCCTGATCCTGCCGACCGGCAGATCAGCCATATTGGACACGTGATCGGGCGTCTCGATGACCGTTTCATGAATGCCGACGTCCTTGATCACTTCGTAAAGACCGTTTTGCCCATTGAGGGCGGATGTTTGTTGTCCAGGCGCCTGCCCGGTAGGCTCCTTACGGGAGGAAGATTGCCGGGAACGCACCACGCAAATATCCCCCAGAGTGTACACCGGGTTATCGGGCTTGACGCACAGATCGCACGCTTCGTCATCATCGCGCCGGCGCCGGTTTATTGGATCGATAAAATTCCCCGGCCGTCGCGCCCTCTCGACGGAGATAATGACCCAGCGGCCAATCACAGGATCTTGTCGGAATTCTGGCATATATTTTATGAGTAGTAGAGCAGAGGGTACTTTCTACTCTCTACTTAAAAGTAAATCCTACTCCCAATTGATGTCCCATCATGAATTGATACGCGCTCATCGGCTTGGCGGCTTCCAGATGCACCGCCTTGACCAAAAGCCCCTGGTCGGCGGTGGCGACGGTAAAACCCTTCGTATCTACCTTGGCCACCTCTCCGGGCGAATACGAAAAAAAACTGTTCGGGACCACTTCCGTTTCCAGTATCTTCAAAAGCTTTCCCTGATAATACGTATAGGCCGCCGGCCAGGGCAACAACCCGCGCGCCAGATTATTAATATCCCGCGCTGGTTTGCTCCACTGGATCTGTCCCAATCCTTTCGTTAATTTGGGCGCCAGCGTCGCTTTTTGATCGTCTTGGACGGTAAAAGTATAGGTTCCCTTTTCAATGGAGCCAATCGTCTTTAAAAGAAATCGCGGGCCTGTTTCCATCATGCGCGCGCGTACGCTCGCGGCCGTATCGGCCTTGAGGATCTTCAATCTTTTTTGGGCAATAATATCGCCCGCGTCCATTTTCGCCGTGACCCGCATGATCGAAATACCCGTTTCGCGCTCCCCATTGATGATCGCCCAGTTGATCGGCGCCGCGCCACGATATTCAGGAAGCAAGGAACTGTGAACGTTAATCGAGAATGCCCGCGGAATGGCCAGCACTTCAGCGGGAAGGAACCGTCCGTAGGCAATGACCACAAATAGATCAGCCCCCAATGCCCTTAGTCCTTTCCGGAAATTCTGTTCCTTCAAATCCGCCGGCTGGACAACGGGAATACCTTTACGCAAGGCCGCCGCTTTGACGGGAGAAGCGGATACCTTCATGCCGCGCCCCTTAGCTTTATCCGGCTGCGTCACGCAAGCGCAAACCTTGTGCTTCGAACCAACCAAGGCCTCGAGATGAACCGCGGCGAAATCATCACTGCCGAAGAAGACAATATTCATTTGCATAGTCACCAAGACACAAAGTCACCAGTCCCCCGTCGGAAAATTTTACTTGTGACCTGGTGACGTGGTGTCTTGGTGACCTTTTGTTACGGATCTACGTTGATTGTTACAATCGTATTTCTTTTCCTCGAAAAATCCTTCAGCACCTTCCGAATAAACGCCAGTATACTCTTGACCGAATGGCCTTTCAACAGGATTGTAAAGCGATATTTATCCCGCAACTTCGGGTTCACGTCGGGATGAGGATCGGATATTTCCACTTGAGAACTACGGTCCTTCTCCAGCCGCGCGAAGAGTTCTTTGGCCTGTTCAAAGACGAAATCTTCGTTGACCCCGCGCAGGCCGATGGCAACCAGATGCCGGTAGGGAGGAAATCCCAATTCTTTGCGCAAACTTAACTCCCTTTTATAGAACCCTTCGAAATCATTCTTGCGCGCGGTCTGCAAGGCGTAATTATCCATCAGGCGCGTTTGCACAAGCAACTTCTGCGCGGCCAGCTGGCGCAATCGTACCAAAAGGGCAAAGGCGTGATGGCCAGAGCGAAAGTCCAGATGATGCAATTCCGCGTCAAAATTGATCACGCCAATCAGGGAAGCGCCAATCGCCTCCTGCTCTCTTAAGACGGCCTTGGTGGTGATAACGACGTCGGCCTGGCGCGGAAAACTTTTGCTGTTGGTATCAAAACGTCCCACGCGGGCCAGCGGGTACAACCGCGCCACTTCGCTCTCGAGCTTTTCGGTGCCCGTCCCGCTCGAGCGCAAATACCCGCCGCGGCATTGTGGACAGACTTGAGGCAGCTGCGCTTTAAAACTACAATGGCGGCACACCATCACCTTCTGGGAATACAGGTAGGTCAAATTCACGTTACAGCGTTCGCATTTGACCGTAAAGCCGCACTGGTGGCAATGCGTGCGCGTCGTAAAACCTTTGCGGTGCATCAACAAGACCACCTTGCCCTGTTGGGCCAGCGTGTCGCGGATGGCGTTCTGCAAAGGAAAAGAAAGAATAGAGGTCTTTTGGGGATTATAATTGGTCATATCAATGATCTGCAGGACGCTTGAACGCTCGGCGTCGCAGGTGATCTTCTGCCACTTCTCTTTCCGGGCCTGTTGCCACGTCTCGGCGCTGGGAGCGGAACTGACGTACAAAACGGAACAATTCTCAAGGCCGGCGCGCATCCGCGCGAGAGCGCGCGCGTCATAGTGGGGCGTTTGTTCCTGTTTATATGCCGTATTCTCTTCTTCATAAATGACAACGAGTCCCGGATCCGCCGCCGGCGCGAAAACCGCCGAACGCGTGCCGACAACCACCCGGGCCTTACCCTCTCTGACCGCAAGCCAGTGTTCCAGCTCCTTTGCCGCGGAGGCCTTTTTATCGAGGACGACGATCGGGACAGAAACGGTTTTCCCGAGACGGGCAACGACGGCGTCGTTCATCGCGGTTTCGGGGACCAAAAAAACCACGCTGCGGTTAGCGTCCAATGTTTTGCGGATCATGTCCAAAATCAGCGGCCAGCGTTTATCCAGACTTTTATCGTGAAGCAACGTGATATTTTTTGTGAAAGAAAGCGAGCTTCCCTGCACTCTCCCAGGCGCCGGCGGCGTCCATGCCAGGGGCCTGGCCGTTCGCAGCGCCGCCGGCAACCATGTTTCGATGGCCTCACCCCAGGAACACGCGTAATAGGCGCTTAATTCTTTGGTGAAGGCCAATGCCTTTTCATCAAGAGCCGGAAGGTTATCGAGGCAGGATAAAACGGGGTTTAACCGTTTGAAAAAACTTTTCGCTTTAAACCCGACGATAATGCCGAGCCGTTGCCGCCGGTTAAAAAGGACGCGCACGCGCTGCCCGACGGCAACCTTATCCATCAGCGCCGGCGGCACCGAATAATCAAAAGGGCCTTCCACGGGAAGGCCGACAACTACTTGGGCAATTCTTGAAGACATTTTTCGTCGCTCGTATCTCGTGATTCGTATCTCGCTTGCGTTTCGGAAATATCCAAAACGAGATACGAAATACAAGATACGAGATACGATCTTATTTAATTAATGAAATGATATCCTGCACTGCCGCCGGCCGCGCCAGCCGCTGGGTGTGCTTGAGCGCCGTCAGATGCGCATCGCGGGAAGATTTCATTTTTTTTAGTTCCCCGGCAATGCCCGGCACGTCCGCCGGCATGCATCCGATGCCGTATTCGCGCAAGACCCGCACGTTACCGGTCTCCTGCCCTGGAATAGGATGAAAAAAGATCATCGGCAGCTGGCTGACCAAGGCCTCGGCGATCGACAACCCGCCGGGTTTGGTCACCATGCAATCGGATACGGCCATCAGCTCGTACATATTGTCGACCAATCCGAAAATTTTTGCCCCGCAATAATTGCGCCCTCTTAGCCGCTCGAAAAGACGCCGGTTATGCCCGCAGACAACCAGCGTCTGAAGACCGTCTTCCAGTTCCAGAATGCGCAGGATCTCCTCGATGGGGCCGATGCCGAAGGAACCGGTGGCGATAAGGATGGTAAATACGTTTTCCTTAAGGCCCAATTTTTGTTTGAGCTCCTCCCGGTCGGCGGGGCGCGCGAACTTTTCATCGACCGGGATCCCGGTGACGTGGATCTTCTCTTGGGCAACACCCAACTGCCGGAGCTTGAACTGCGTCCATTCACAGGCAACGGCGTAAAGGTCCGTTTCGGGACTAAGCCATATCCGGTGCACGTCAAAATCCGTCACCACAGTGACCAGTTTTGAATCGATCGCGCCTTTTCGCTTTAAGGCCGCGGTGACCTCATTGGCCATAAAGTGCGTTGTGAACACATAATCAAAACGCTCTTTTTTAAGAAACGCGCGCAACCCTTGCGCATTAAGGCTGTTGAATATCCTGCGGCATATTCCGGAGAGCGGCTGAATCCAGGGCAGATCAACAAGCTGGAAAAAAAATCCCCACAGCCAGGGCATTTGGGTAACCATAAACACGTAACTACGCCGATAAAATGTTTTAAAGAAGGGACTGGTATAATCCAGGGAATCGGCAAAGACAGCTTCGTGGGTCGTGTGTTTTCTTAAGCCATCATAAATGGCCCGGGCGGCCTTGAGGTGTCCGGCCCCGGCGGAAGCATGGATGACGAGGGTCTTCATGAGGCCTTACTTAGAAATTTTTCTTTTTCCTGATCCTGGAAGGTTTCGCGTGGTTACGGCTGATGATGGCGACGGCTTCCAGGAGATTGGCGGCGATGAAATCCGGACGCACCGTCCACGCGCGCATATGCCGGCGGTCTTCGCGGCCGGAGAGGACAAAGATCGTTTTGCACCCGGCGTTATGTCCGGCGAGGATATCGGACTCCGTGTCCCCGACGAAAAAGGCCTTTTGCGCCGCGCGGATGCTCTTGTTCATCGTTTCAAAAGCCTTGCGCACGGAACCGATTTCCGGCTTGCGGCAGTCGCAGCCCTCATCGGAGCGGTGCGTGCAATAAAAAACTCTCTTGATCCGTCCCCCGGATTGCCTGATCTTGTCAAGCATGTTGTGCGTGATGTGGCTAAGCTTCTCTTTTGTGTAGACGCCCTTGCTGACGCCGGCCTGATTGGATATGATAAAAACCGTGAAGTGCTCTTTGGTAAGACTCCGCAGGGCCGCTAAAGAACCCGGGATAAAATGGAACTCCTTGAGTTTCGTGACATATTTTCCATTGCCCGGAAACTCATTAATGACCCCGTCTCTGTCGAGGAAGACAAGTTTCATAGCACTCGTTGATAGAAAAAGGTTGGGAGATGTTGAAAAACGTTGCAAAAGGGTACAAGAGGTTTTAGGTTAACAAAAGGTTGATCAAGGAAACCTGTTAAAACTTTAAAAAACCTTAAACCTTTTCCAACCTTTTCAAACATTTCGAAACCTCTTTTAACTTTTTATATTGTTCCTTTTCATTTCCAGGTATTTTAAATAGCTCATCAACTGATAAAACGAGTCAAAATAAGCAATGAGAAAACCATACATTCCATCCTTGTATCCATTCTTACGAATGTACCGTCGAGGAAAGCGGTCAACCATGCGCCAGAGCGCCTTGCCCAAAGACATTTTTCGATTGGTGGTGATCCACTTCTGGGCCTCGAGCGTCGTCTGACGGTTGACGCTCGCCAGGAAATGCTCAATGTCCGGATACCCTTTATGGATGATGTCTTTGGTCAGGTGCCCTTCGGTTTTCCCCGGCGCCAGGAACGCCCGTGGATGAACGCCGACTTCCTCGTATTGGAAATGTTCTTTTTGAAAAAGCCGTATCTTGCTCGCCGGATACCACCCGGAATGCCGTATCCATGTTTTGCCGATATACGTTTTGATGGGGATCGAAAAACAGCTGTGTGGTGTGCCGGCTAAAGAATCCGCGATCTCCTGTTTCAGCTCCGGGGTCGCCTGCTCATCGGCATCGAGGATCATCACCCAGGAATTCCGCGCTTGCGCGTGGGCCCAGTTGCGGTGGATGCCTTCGTTGTCCATCTTGCGCCGCAAAACTTTGTCGGTATACCGGCGCGCCCGCTCCGGTGTCTTGTCCGAACTTTCATCGTCGACCACGATGATCTCATCGGCCCATCCGTGCACGCTGCCTAAACATTCGTCGACATTGTTCTCTTCATTCTTGGTAATGACCGCGACCGTGACTGGGACCGTGCTCATTCTTAGCTTTCAGTCATCGGCCATCATTCTTCAGCTGATGGCTGACGACTGATGGCTGATGACTAATCCTTTCAAATTTTCGCACACATATTCAACTTGATCTTTTTTCATGTGCGGGAACATCGGCAGCGACAAAATTTCCCTGGCGATTTTCTCCGAAACAGGGAAATCTCCCCTTTGATATCCCAAATCCGCGTACGCCTCCTGCAAGTGCAAGGGAATCGGATAATGGATCAAAACACCGATGCCCTTGGTTTTCATCGCGTCGCAAATTTTATCCCGGTTCTGCAAACGCACGGCATAGGTCTGATAAACGTGCGTGCGGTCTTTTTTGAGGATCGGCGTGACAACCCCTTCAGTGTTCTTGAGCAGCTTGCCGTAATGGAGGGCAACGTCGTTACGCATCTTGTTCCATTGGTCCAAAAGCGGCAATTTGGCCGCCAGGACGACCGCCTGGACGGTATCGAGCCGCGAATTATGTCCTTTGATCTTATGGTCATAACGGCCGGTCCGGCCGTAATCCCGAAGCATCAGGACTTTTTCGTAGACATTTTTATTGCTGGTCACGACCATACCACCGTCGCCAAAGGCCCCCAGGCTTTTGGTGGGATAAAAACTAAAGCAGGCAATGTCACCGAGTGACCCCGCCTTCTTGCCATTATACGTTGATCCGTGGGCCTGACAGGCGTCCTCGATAACGGTAATATTATGTTTTTTCGCGATTGCGTTGATCTCGTTCATATCCGCCGGCTGACCGTAAATGTGCACCGGGATGACCGCTTTGGTTTTTTCCGTGACCGCTGCCTGGAACCGGGCGGGATCGATATTGCAGGTTTGCTCCTCGACATCGACAAACACCGGCCTGGCGCCCGTGCAGGAAACGCACAAAGCCGTTGCGATAAAGGTAAAGCTTGGCAGGATCACTTCATCCCCGGGGCCGATATCAATGGCCTGGAGAGCCAGATACAACGCATCGGTCCCGGAATTAACACCCACGGCATATGGGGCGTTGCAATAACGGGCGAAATCTCCTTCGAACGCCTTTTCCTGCGGCCCTAAAATGAAACTGCCATCCTCGAAAACTTTTTTGAGCCCGGCATCGATCTTGTCTTTGATGGCATGGTACTGCTCACGGAAATCAACGAATGGAACGTTCATAAAATTTCTTCAACCTTTCTGTAAACCTCTTCCATGCTCAATTGATTTAAGCAGCGGATATGCTCACAATCGGCCCTGCGGAATCTTCGGTAACACGGCTGACAGGGCAGATCCTTTTTGACAACCTTTTGTCCGTCAGCGGGATACGGGCCGTAAACGACTTCATCAACAGGACCAAAAATCGAAACAGTTTTGCTTCCTGCCGCGACTGCGACGTGCAACGGCCCGCCGTCGTTGGTGACGATCAGCGCGCATTGTTTGGTGAGCGCCGCAAATTGGCTTAAAGACGTCCTCCCGCAGGCCGAAACACAAGGATTCTTCATGCCGCGGGCGACAGAGTCACATAATCCAGCTTCCGTCGACCCACCCAACAGTATAATTTGCGCGGTGAATTTTTCAATTAGTTTGTCAGCTAATTTCGCGAAACGTTCAGCGCTCCAACGCTTGCAGGAAGCGTCCTTTCCCCAGCTTTCCCCGCCTCCGGGAGCAAACCCGATGACCGGGCCGCGGCCGGAAATACGACTTTCTAACAAGAATCGGTCGGCCCAGTCCGTGTCTTCCCTGGTCAAAGACAATTCTATAGTCCGGTGCGTGACCGGCACGCCGATTGCCGTCAACAGATCCAGATAATAATCGACCACATGTCTGCCTTCGTAGCCTTCCAAAGGAATTTTTTGCGTGAGGAACCGGCCGCGGCCCTTGTAATCGAACCCCACGCGCCGCGGGATCCCCGCCGCCCAAGCCAAAAATCCCATAAAACTGTTCAGGGAAACGTCCAGAACCATATCGAACTGCCCGCTTTTGATATCCTGGATGAGTTTTCCAACGGCCTTCAGGTATTGTCCCGTGGATCTGCGGCGGATGGCCTCGAATTCGTCCCGCTCGTACACGAAGATCCGGTTGACCCTGGGATTGCGTTCCAATAGTGGTTGGGTCCGGCGATTGCAGAGGTACCCAATATGGATATTGGGGTACGCCGCCTTGAGATTGCTGATCAAAGGCGTGGTAAACAGCACATCCCCGATGCCGAAGATATTGATGATAAGAATTCTTTGCGGAGGATTGTGAAGCATGCTAAACGATCCTCATCCATTGCCCCAATTTTTTCTTCACCGCCGCCTTGTAGATGAGGCTGGCGACCGCGGTATCCTGGATGGCGAGGCCGGTGGAATCAAAGACGGTCACTTGGCCGGGTCCGGTCCTTCCTTTTTTCTTTCCGGCAACGATCTCGCCTAAGGTCGCGGGAATGTCTTTGAGCTTAAAGAGTCCTTTAGCGACGGGAACGTTAATTTCACCACTATGGCTGGCTTGCTCCGGGTCATCGACCACCACCCTCGCCCGTTTTAGAATTCTCGGGTCGAGCTCTTCTTTCCCCGGCGCGTCAGCGCCGATGGCATTGATATGCGTGCCGTCTTTGATCCATTGCGATTGAATAATCGGCTTGCGCGACGGCGTGGTTGTCACCACAATGTCGGCGCCTTCGACACATTCCTGAATGTTCGCGGCGACGGTCATGGCCTCGCCGGGCTTTCTCATCGTGCGGATGAATCGCGCGGCCAAAATCTTTTGATGGCCCCACACGCGTACTTCCTTGATCTTAAAAATTTCACGTAGTGCCGCAAGCTGTGAGCGTGCCTGCACCCCACAACCCACGAGCGCCACAACACGGGAATTCCTTCGCGCCAGATATTTGGCCGCTACCGCCCCGCCCGCGCCGGTACGCAGGCTCGTCGCCAGCGTTCCGTCCATGATCGCCAAAGGAAAACCAGTTTTAGGATCGCTGACGATCAAAACGGCCATGACCGCCGGCAGCCCGAAAGTAGCGTTGTTGGGATGCGCGTTGACCCATTTGAGCGTGCAGAGTTTGAACTTGCCCACATAGGAAGGCATGGCGCGAAAGTCCCCCGCAAATTCCGGAAGGTCGAGGTAGATCTTCGGCGGCATCCGCGCCCGGCCAAGGCCGTATTCGGCGAACGCCTCCTCGACCGCTCCAATAGCGCTTTTGACATCGACAATCTTCATTACATCTTTTTGACTAAGGATTAAAGTTTTCAAACAACCTCACCAGTCAATCGGAAAATAATCTTTAAGGAACTTTCCACACCAGTGTTTGCCCGTCAGGATACCATCGAAAAACGGATCACATACCCGTGCGGCGCCATCGACGATATCCAGGGGCGGCTGAAAATCATGCACCTGCTGCTTGCGCCGGGAAAGCGCGAAAGGATCTTCATCGGTGACCCAGCCGGTGTCCACCGAGTTCATAAAGATGCCGGATTTGACCAGATCGCT
>Ga0209541_10004740_pt1 | contig 24022 bp, 22 predicted proteins | sample RifCSPlowO2_01_FD_184027 | JGI IMG/M metagenome (GOLD analysis project Ga0209541, IMG submission 184027) | Groundwater microbial communities from Rifle, Colorado - Rifle CSP2_plank lowO2_0.1 (SPAdes) (version 2) | ecosystem: Environmental > Aquatic > Deep subsurface > Groundwater | place... | reverse complement strand
AGATGAAGAAATCGTAAGATTATTAATAGAGGCCGGCACTCATACTTTTACCATAGCCGTTGAATCGGGTTCTCCTGAAATGCAAAAACGAATCAACAAAAACTTAAATTTTAATATGGTAAAAGATGCGGTAAAAATGATGAAATCTCACGATGTTCATATTCACATTTGCTGGATGATAGGCTTTCCGGGAGAAACATTAGAACAAATTAACGAGACCTTTAATTTCGCTCGAGAGTTAAAAGCCAATTCCAACCAGTTTGTTACTGTCTTGCCATATCCAGGAACGCAACTGTTTGATGAAGCGAAGAAAGCTAATCTCTTGGTTTTTTCAGAAGACGATTTAGATAAATTTGATAATCGGCGATGCGATTATGTGAAATCAGACCAATGGAATTATGATCAGTTACAAAAAATTATATATGACGCCAATATTGAAATGAATTTTCTTAACAACCCCTCTCTTCAAACTTCTGCCGGACGGGACAAGCTTTTAAGTTTTTTTATCGACAACGAACTTTTGCTATCGATACCCGACCACATAATTTTATATTTAGTCATAGGGTATATTTATAAACAAAAAAATTGTTATGCTGAATATGAAAAACACTACAATAAAGCTAAAGAGCTTTTCAAGGATGAAAAACTTGCCGAAACTTTTTCCAAGTATTTATCCTGGGATAACCCGATTATAAAAGATTATAATCAATTTCTTAGTAAATCCCAATAAAATTTTTAATATGGTTCTAAACATATATCTTGCCGATTTAACGTATAATACTATCAAAACAAATTATGTTGTGCCCTTAAATATAGGGTATGTAGCGGCATTTCTTAAAGAAAAATTCGGACAGGAGGTTAATATAAAACTTTTTAAATATCCGGATATTCTTGAGAAAGCCCTTCTTGAAAATTCTCCTGATATTTTAGCTTTAAGCCATTACAGCTGGAATGTGAGGCTCAGCTTGCTTTTTTTGGATATGGCAAAACGTTTAAATCCTAAAACGTTAACAGTAATGGGCGGTCCGAATATCAGATCGGGGCCTGCTGACATTAAAAAATTTCTCACTGAACACCGAAATCTTGATTATTATATAATAAATGAAGGCGAGGAATCTTTTACAAGAATTGTAGGCGAAATTTTGGAAGGATGCGATAGGCCGCGCTCTTTAGGTTGCGCCACTATTGTTGACAGAGAATTTTTTTACACTGCGGATTCGTTAAATAAAAAAAGTATGGAAATAAACCAGCCGAGTCCATATCTTACCGGATGTCTGGATCAGTTTTTGGCTGACCCCAATATGATTCCCCTTTTGGAAACTAACAGGGGGTGTCCTTTTCGGTGCGTTTACTGCGCATGGGGGACAATGCTTTCAAAAATAAGAATAAGACCGCTTAATCAAGTCTTAGAAGAAATTGAGTATATAGCGGAAAAATCAGTAGGTCAGTCTGCTTGGATATTTTGTGACAGTAATTTTGGAATTTTGCCAAGAGACTTAGAAATTGCAAAAAAGGTGCGCGAGGTTATGGACAAAAAAGGATACCCAAAGGACGTTACTGTCTGGCAGTCAAAAAACACGGCCAGCCGGAATATAGAAATTTCCGAACTTTTAGGAGAAAACAATAAAGGATTAGTTGCCATACAATCAGCCGACCCGAAAGTTCTTGATAATATCGGCAGAGGCGCCATAAAAATGAGCAGTATAATGGAACAGCTCAATTATTTCCATAAAAAAAATCTTGAAGTACGGACAGACATTCTTATAGGATTGCCGGGCGAAGACGCAAAATCGCACTACAATACTCTTGCGGCCGCTTTTGACATGGGGTTTGATTACCTCAGTCCGTTGAATATTACACTCTTGCAAGGCACAAAATATGAGAGCGATGAATATCGCCAACAATATGGAGTCAAAACTAAATACAGGCCGATTTTTGGCGCTTATGGCACATATGACAACAAAATAGTATTTGAGGTAGACGAGTCTGTAAGAGCCACGAAAGATATGTTAGAGGAAGAACTTAACAATTTTAAAATTCATCATTGGCTTATTCTTTTCATCTGGAATATGGGCATATTCAAGCCAGTTCTCCTACTGGCTAAAAAACAAGGAATTAACCCTGAAATAATTATAGATGAACTATCTAAAACCAAAAACCCCGTGCTGAAAGGTTTCTTTGAGCGCATAAAGAAAGAATCTATGGATGAATGGTTTAAAACCAAAGAAGAAATAATTTCTTTTTATGAACAACCAGAAAATTTTAATAAGCTGGTCAACACTTTTATAAAATTAAACATTTTTTATGTCGCATTAACCCTCCAAGACTCGGAAATTTTTAAAGCTTTGCAGAAAGAAATAGAAACTATCGTAACCGAGAAGCTAAAATCGGGGAATATTTTTAGTCAAACGGCAGTAAATAATGTAATTGAACTTTCCGACCTTTTAATCTGCAGAAATTTTCTGGAAGATGAGAAACGAATAATTGTGAAATATCCGGGTGAGATTGTTTCGCTTGTGACCGGCAGCCAGAAATTTACCGGCAGAGATGCCGTTGAATTAGAAATTTATCGTTCTCGGGAAGCAGTTTCTTTTTGCAGGCTTCATTTAAGCCCCAACCGTAAGGAAAATTTATCTTTAGGAAACATCGCCAGGTTTTTGGAAGCAGGGGGCGTAGAAACGCTCAAAAATAAGATAAGAGTGTTATAAAGGTATTTGTTGAGAATATGCAAAAAAGTGGACAATATAGAAAATATTGGCTATACTATGTTAATGAGAAAATACACATGGTTTTTTAGGGGCAAAATAAATATAAAATTCAGATATAGGGTGTAATTTTAATTTTTAAAATAGCCATTTTAATTAATAATTAATAAATAATAAATTTATGAAAAATTCAAAGTTTGTCATCGCCTTGCTTTTTGTTTTAATAGGAGTCAGCTTAAGGCTTATTCCCCACGCTCCGAATTTTGCGCCCATAGCCGCTATTGCCCTATTCGGCGGAGTTTACTTTTCAAAAAAAACCGCTCTTATTTTGCCAGTTGCCGCAATGTTTATTTCAGACATATTCATCGGTTTTTATGATATAAAAATAATGGCCGCAGTTTATGGAAGTTTCCTTTTATCCGTAATTTTGGGTCTTTGGCTGAAAAATCATAAGAAATGGCATACGGTTGCCGGGACAGCAGTTTTGTCTTCTGTTTTGTTTTTTCTTATTACTAATTTTGCAGTCTGGGCATTTTCACCTTGGTACGCTAAAACTTTTTCAGGACTAATTCAGTGTTATATTATGGCTCTGCCGTTTTTAAAAAACAGCTTGCTAGGCGACTTATTTTACACAACAGTTTTCTTTGGAACCTACGAGCTGGCAATAATCTGGGTTAAAAAAAGATTTAAAACTAAAGAAAATAATGCCGTTTTAGTTTAATTTTCCCGTAAACGTTAAATTTATCAATTGATACCCTTTGACCCCCCTTGACATAGAGTTAAGGGGGGTTTAACATGGTGTAATGATAGAAGAAATTAAATCGAGCAAAGTTTATACGCCAAAAGAAACCCGTGATTTTTTGAAGGTTTCAGACAGCACGATGAAGCGGATGATTAAAAATGGGATTATCAGGGCATATAAGGTTTCAGGACAACACAGAATTTGGGGCGCAGAAATTTTAAAACTTTTGTCTCCAGAGCTTGGTTCTGGAATTTATAAGGTTTATAGGAATATAAGGGAAAAAACTAAAGAAACCATTAAAAAATGGTAATTTTTATTGCGATATAAAAAATATGAATGAACACATATATCATATTCATAATCTTATAACCGTGCGCGTTAATCCAGAAGTGCGTCCGTGGGTACTAAAATCAATCAATCGGCAAATAGGGTCTTTTAAAAGCCAAAAGCAAGAACATTCTAACCCATTAATGATATTGGTTAATCCATTTCCGATGTTTTCTTTTCCTCAAAACAGAGAGATATTCCAAAACTCAGAAGGCGGCAGAGATTCGTGGTACGCGAACCGCGACTCTCGCCTGGCAATAGAAAAAATACCGGCAGGATATGTTGTATTCACCGATGCCATGTTTTCTTTTACAGGCCTTATTCAGCAGATTTTTATTAGTAAAGGCATCTCATTCGCGCATGCGGCTGCTTTACAAAATCCCGCGGGAGGCGTTACTATTTTGGCAGGTTGCGGAGGAGTCGGTAAAACAACGTTATCCGGCTTCCTTGTAAAAGAAAAGGAGTATAAACTTTTAGGCGATGATATGATAGCGCTCACAGAATCCGGTATGTGTTTGGCGTTTCATAAAGCATTTGTGCTTAAGGAATATCATCGTTCGGTTTACCCAGAGTTATTTACTACTCGCAAATATATGAGCCTAAAAAAACGCGCCATTCGTTCCATTATTTGGCACCTGTACGAGAACGTTCCATTCCGAGGAATTATTGATAAATTTCTCAAAACCCAAGGAGTTTACAACAGAATTGCGTTTATTCCTTTTATCCGCCGAGATTATGTAGATATTGTTCCCGCCGAACAAATATTCCCAGCCAACTGTTTGGCGCAACAAGGGCCTGTTGAAAAAACAATACTGCTTCTTAGGTGCTCTGTTATCGATTTCTCAATAGAGGAACAAAACGGGGCGTGGATGGCGCGCCGCATTTTTGCTGTTCTCTACCAAGAGCTTGAAAATGATCTTAAACGGCTTCTTGAAATGGGGGCTGTGGGTTTAGAAGACCTCGGAGATAATTTTTGGCGTGCCAGAGTTATTTTGGAGAAAGCAGTGTCTATCACGCCTTGCTATGTATTGCGCATTCCCCAAAAGGCGACCCCCGAAGAGCTTGCCCGCGCTTTTGAGCGACTGGGTTGTATAAACTAAGCTGAACCTTTATGGAGCAAGAATTAAAAAATAAAAAAATACTAATAACCGGCGGAGCTGGTTCAGTTGGCAGCGCATTGATAAAAGATTTGTTAAAATATGACGTAAATGTTATTCGTGTTTTTGACATATCGGAAAATGAAGTGCATAAACTTAAAAATAATTTTATCGGAGAGGAAAGGTTGAGATATCTGATTGGGGATGTGAGGGACTCAAACAGATTAGAGCTTGCAATGGATGGCATTGATATAGTTGTTCATTTAGCCGCTATGAAACATGTATATTCCTGCGAGTATAATCCTTTTGAAGCCGTTAAAACAAACATAAACGGTTTGCAGAATGTTATAGATTGCGCAAGAAAGGAAAATGTTGAAAAAATGATTTTCTCAAGCACAGATAAAGCCGCCCGTCCTTTAAGCGTGATGGGAATAACAAAACTGATGGGTGAAAAACTTGTTTCTTTGGCAGAGTACTATAAGGGCGACAAAAGAACCTTATTCGCTTCTGTGCGCTTTGGAAACGTAATCGGGTCTAATGGTTCCGTTGTCCCTGTTTTTAAAAAACAGATTAACGAAGGCGGACCGGTCATAATCAATGATATAGAGATGACCCGTTTTGTGATTACAATGCCCGAAGCGGTGGACCTGATACTTAAAGCTATTAAATTTGTGAAGGGAGGGGAAGTTTTTGTTTGGAAAATGAAAACATTAAAAATTCCCGATTTGGCTCTCGCAATGACAAAAAGATATGCCAACGGAAAAGAAATAAAAATGATTATCAGAGGAAAGGGAGAGGGCGAAAAAATACACGAGGAAACGATGTCAGAGGAAGAACTTTCGAGGTCGGTGGAAATGGAAAATCTCTATATTATTTTTCCTATGATTGACCACGCGCGGGTTAGAATCAAATACCAAGACGCACAGGAAATTAAAAACCCTGTTATATCTTCGGATATGGGCGAATTTTTATCTCAAGAAGCAATAGATAAATTATTAGAAAAAGAAATAGACCCATGTTAAATGTTTTATTAATTGACCCGCCTTTTCCCGAAAGGCCATGGGATATAAAATGGCTGACGCAATTTCCTCCAAAAGGACTGATGTATTTAGCCGCATATTTAAGAAACGCCGGAGCAAATGTAAACGTTTTAGATACGAAACAACTGCAGTATGAAAAGCCGTCTCTTCTCTCCCGCTCAATTGAAGAGATACAGCAGTTTGTAAGATATTATATCAATGACAAAAAGCCAAATATTGTCGGTATAACGTCCACAACCATATCATATATTCCTGCAACAAAAATAGCCAAAGCTGTAAAAGAGGCTGATCCAAAGGCAATAGTAGCGATTGGGGGCGTGCACGTTACATTTATGGCGCATGAAACTCTAAAGGAGTGTCCGTGGATTGATATTGTTGTAAGGGGAGAAGGTGAGCGTCCGATATTTGAGCTTGTGCAGGGAAAACCTTTTTCCCAAATACAGGGCATCAGTTACCGCCAAAATGGAGAAATAATTGACAATCCAATCGGGCCGTTATTGAGCCCGGAAGAGATTCCTATACCCGCGTACGATATGCTTGATATGAAAAATTATGCTTATGTTGTTTTAATGTGCACGCGGGGATGCCCCCACAATTGCACTTTCTGCGAATTGCCGTCAGTGCATGGAAAGGGAATACGATGCCGTCCTGCAGACAAAATATCGCAAGAATTGGAACTTGCTCTTTCATTAAATCCAAAACTTGAAATAAGATATGAAGATGAATTTATGGGCTTGTTTCCTGAACGCACAAAACAGGTTTTAGAATTAATAAAAAGCAAAGAAGTCGGGCAATTTCGCGCCGCCACCAGACCGGACGGCATTACTGATGAAATTTTAAAAAAATTAAAAGAGGCGGGTTGCACCAATCTTTATATCGGGATGGAATCGGGTTCGGACGAAGTTTTAAAATTTAATAAACGGGCTATCACCGTATCTAAGATATTAGAAATTACCGAAATGTTCCAAAGAAATGAAATGATGTTCCACGCCGGATTTATTTTGGGGCTTCCGGGCGAAACTAAACAAACGCTTGAGCAAACTCTTGATATCGCTTTGAAATGCTGCGACTCCACATTTACAACAGTAAAAAAGAATTTTAAAGAACTTCTTGAAATGATGTCCTTTAAGCTAATCGTAGAAAATTCAAGGGCAGAGTTTAATCTTTTGGCTCCGAATCCGGGAACAGAGATATTCAGGAATCCTGAAAAAATGAGATATAAAATATTTCATAAAAATTGGGAGCTTTATGACTGTAATACAAGCGTCGGCGAACCTTACGATGTTACAGCCCCGGAAATTGAAGAATTTAAAAAGAAGGCATTTAAAGCTGTTCAAGATAAAATGCAAAAATATAATTTACCCGTAAATTGGTGGGACTATGGATACAAAGGTTAAAAAAATTTTAATAACGGGAGGGGCCGGGTTTATGGGCCGGTGGACCGCAAAAAATTTGCTTGATAAGGGGCATAAAATTTGGATTTTGGACAATCTTTCAAATGGTTTTGAAAAAAATATTGAAGAATTCAGGGACAAATTACAAAGCTTTACAACGGGAGACATTAAGGACGAAAAAGCGCTTGAAAAACTTTTTGAAAATAATTTTGACATATGCGTTCATTTTGCCGCGGCCATAGATGTTCAAGACAGCATTGATAATCCTGAAAAAAATTTTAACGATAATTGCGTCGGCGCCTTCAATGTTTTAGAGCAATGCAAGAAACATAATACAAAAATTGTTTTTATAAGTTCTGCTTTGGTTTATAAAACAGCTGAATCGGGACAAAAAATAACCGAAGAACATCCGCTTAATGCTTCTTGCCCATATACCGCAAACAAAATAAATGGCGAAAATCTTGTTATGTCTTATTTCAAAACATATAATTTGCCCACTGTTATTTTAAGGCCGTTTAGTATTTACGGTCCTTTTCAGAGAAGCGATTCCGAAGGCGGAGTGATGAGCATATTTATAAATAAAAAACTAAAATCAGAGCCCTTGGATGTTTTCGGCGATGGAGAGCAAAGCAGAGATTTCTTTTATATAGAAGATTGCGCAGAGTTTGTTGCAAGGGCATGCCTTTCAGATAAAGCGATCGGACAAGTTTTTAACGCCGGTTTTGGGGAGGAAGTAAAAATAAAGGATTTGGCAAAAAAAATAACCGGCAGTGAGGCAGATATAAGATTTATAAAACATCATCATCCCCACGCTGAAGTAATGAGTATGTGCGCGGATTCAAGCAAGGCGGAAAATGTTTTAAATTGGAAACCGACAATAAGCTTAGACGAAGGAATTAACAGGACAACACAATGGCTAAAATTAAAATAATACCATACGGACACCAGTGGCTGGATGATAATGATATTAAAGAAGTTATCAAGGTTTTAAAAGGCGACTGGCTGACTCAAGGCCCGAAGATTGAAGAGTTTGAAAAAGCGGTTGCTAAATATTGCGGAGCAAAATACGGAGTGGCAGTTTCTTCCGGAACTGCCGCGCTTCACGCGGCTTATAGCGTTGCAGGAATCTCATCAGGAGATGAAATAATCACAACTCCAATGACTTTTGCCGCCACTGCCAATGCCGCAGTTTTTTGCGGAGCGCGTCCGGTTTTTGTTGATATTAGGAGCGACACTCTTAATATCAACTCAGAACTTATTGAAGGGTTGATAACCTCAAAAACAAAAGCAATTGTTCCTGTGGATTTTGCGGGCCATCCGTGCGATTATGAAGAGATTTTTAAAATTGCAAGAAAGCATAATCTTTTAGTGATTGAAGATGCCTGCCACGCTTTAGGGGCAAAATATAAGGGCAAAAAAGTCGGAAGTTTCAGCGATATGACAATTTTGAGCTTCCATCCGGTAAAACATATTACCACAGGAGAAGGCGGGATGGTGCTTACAGATAATAAAAATTTTTATGAAAAATTGAAAATTTTCAGGCACCACGGGATAATAAAAATTCCGGAAAAAGGCAAATGGTATTATGAAATAGAAAACCCGGGATATAATTATCGGATTACTGATTTTCAATGCGCTATAGGCATAAGCCAATTAAAAAAACTGGATAAATTTATAGAAAAAAGGAAAAAAATTGCGGAAAGGTATAACAAGGCATTTAAAAACATAGAGAAAATTATAATTCCAACTGAAAAAATATATGCCAAGTCTGCCTGGCATATATATCCTATTCAAATTCGGGGAGCTGGGAGAAAAGAAGTATTTGAAAAATTGTTTAAATTAGCCGTTGGCGCGCAAGTCCATTATGTGCCCCTTCATATTCAGCCCTTCTATCAAAAAAGGTTCGGGTACAAAAAAGGCGATTTTCCAATAGCCGAAAAGTATTATGAAGGAGCAATCACTTTACCCCTTTTTCCCAAAATGACAGATAAAGAAGTCCAATATGTTATTGATTCTGTTAAAAAAATATTAATTATCAATAATGCGCAAAAAATGATATGAGAACCAATAATGAAAAAAATTACTCTAAAGAATTGAATCAACACCTAAACGAATTAATTGTTAAAGAAAAAAAACCCGTGATAGAGATTGTTGATGATTTTCCCAAATATGCTTCGCGACAAACCATTTCCCGCTTTTTGGCTCAGTATGAGTTATTTAAAATGATTTTAAATAATAAAGGTTCAATTGTAGAATGCGGGATTTTTAGAGGGTCTGGATTAATGACTTGGGCAAAGTTATCTGCAATATTTGAACCGACAAACTATCACCGTGAGATTATCGGGTTCGATACTTTTTCCGGTTTTCCCGATGTTAACACAAAAGACAAAGCAGAAGATAAAAATGTTGACGCAAAAAGGGGCGGCATATTTGCCGATTCATACAGCGAACTGAAAAAAGTAATAGATTTATATGATTTAAACCGATTTCTTTCTCATATTGATAAAGTTAAATTGGTTAAGGGAGATTTTTTAAAAACCGGTCCCGAATTTCTTAAAAAAAATCAGCATATCATAATATCTTTGTTGTATCTGGATTTTGATATTTACAAACCCACTAAAGAAGCCCTAAAATTATTTTTGCCGAGAATGCCGCGCGGGTCAATTTTAGTTTTTGATGAAATAAATAATCCAAGATGGCCCGGGGAAACCGCCGCTTTAATGGAAAAACTGGATTTAAGGAAGTATGAACTGAAAAATTTTTGCTACGACCCGGATATATCATATATTGTTTTGTAAAATATTAATAAGATAATTAGCCCGTTTTTAAAATGCCATTCAGAATAGGAATTGATTTAGTTGAGATTAAAAGGTTCAAAGATATTGCAAAAAAAACCCGGTTTTTAGAAAATAATTTTACTGAAAAAGAGTTAAAAGATTGTGAAAAAAAACAAGCAGAGAGTTTAGCCGGACGATTTGCGGCAAAAGAGGCGGTAAGAAAAACTATTTCAGAAAATATTGCGTTTAATCGCGTTGAAATATTTAACAAAAAAAACGGCGCGCCGCAGGTTAATTTTTTAGATAAGAATATTAAAAAGAAATACAAATCAGAAATAAGCATTACCCACACAAAGCATTTATCCCAAGCAATATGCCTGACAGAGATACTATAAAAAATGTAATAAGCGAAGCAGAACCCAAAACCATTGGAGATTATTTTTTATTGGATAAAAAAATAGAAGAAATAAAGAAAAATCAGGAAATAGAGAGCGAATCTCTGTTTAAAATTGCTATTCTCTTTAGTTTTACTGCAAAGGGGATAAAAGAGGCCATTAATGTTGAGTGTTGTAAGTTAGGTGTTATCCCAGAATTTTTTGCGGGCGACTACAAACAATATGCCCAGGACATATTAAACAAAAACAGCGAGCTATACAGGTTTAAACCAAATGTAGTGTTCTTTTTTATTGACATTAAATCTCTGTTTGGGGAAAATTTCTTTTCGCCTTACCAGATTTCAAATGAGGAAAGAAAAAGGTTTGTTGAAGAAAAGATTGAAGAGGTTAAAAAATTATTACAAACTCTTTCAAAAAGGACTTCAGCAAAAATAGTTTTCCATAATTTTGAAGTTCCTTGTCATTCTCCACTTGGCATATTGGAAAGTAAAGAGAAATTTGGATTCATAGAATCAATAGAATATTTAAATTCTGAATTAAGAAAATTTATAAAGTTAAACAGCCCAATTTTCCTCTTTGATTATAATTCTTTTTCTTCAAGAATCGGAAAAGACAAAATTTTGGATCATAAAATGTATTATTTAGCTGATATGAAGATAGGAATGGAATATCTGGCAACTTTAGCCAAAGAATATCTTTCTTATATTAAACCCTTGCTTTCATTAAGTAAAAAGTGTTTAGTTCTGGATTTGGATAACACCTTGTGGGGAGGAATCATAGGAGAAGACGGCATAGAGGGAATAAAATTGGGGCCAACGTCAGAAGGAATGCCATTTTGGGAATTTCAAAAATACATTTTAGAACTTTTTAACAGGGGAGTTATTCTTGCCATAAACAGCTCTAATAATCCCGATGACGTCCTGAAGGCTTTGAGGGAGCATCCTTATATGATTTTGAAAGAAAATCACTTTGCATCAATGCAAATAAATTGGAATGATAAAGTTTCTAATATAAAAAAAATTGCAGAAGAAATAGGAATTGATGTTTCAAGTATGGTTTTTATTGATGACAGCCAAGTCAATAGGCAAATTATAAAGGAAGCGCTTCCGGAAGTGACAGTTGTTGATATGCCAGAAGACTCTTCTCTATATCTTAAAACCATAATGGAAATTGACGACTTTAATACTTTTTCTCTTACAGTTGAAGACACAAAGAGGGGACAAATGTATTCTGCCCAAAGAGAAAGAAAAAAGTTCCAAGAAACTTCAGGAAATATTGACGAGTATTTAAAAAACTTAAATACAGTTGTGACATTTGAAAAAGTGAATAATTTTACTATTCCACGGATTGCCCAACTTACACAGAAAACGAACCAATTTAATATGACAACAAAAAGATATCTTGATACGGAAATAAAAAATTTTTCAGAGAACGAAAATTATTTCGTGTTTTCAGTAAAAGTGGAAGATAAATTTGGGGATAACGGAATAACTGGAACAGCTGTAATTGAAAAACAGGGAAAAGAGTGGAGAATTGACATATTTTTGCTTAGCTGCCGAGTTATTGGGCGCGCAATTGAAAAAGTTATGCTTGCCCGTATTATTGAGCAGGCAAAAAAAGAAGGAGTGAAGACATTAATCGGAGAATTCATTCCTACTGCCAAAAATAGCCCGGCGAAAGATTTTTACAAGGATAACGGTTTTAAGCTGGCGGAAAAAAAAGAAGAATTTCAGAAATGGAATTTTGAACTGTCCGTCAGTAATTTTAATTATCCGGATTTTATCAAAATAAAAAATGAAAAAGCTTAAAAAAATTTTAGCGAAAGTGTTGGAAGTTAAAGAAAGCTCAATCACAGACAAAACATCTTCTGAAAATGTTTTAAGCTGGGATTCTTTTAATACTTTAATGATAATTTCTGAAATAGAAACCGTTTTTAATACAAAACTTACAATACAGGAAGCAGTTAATGTAAAAAGCGTTAAGGATATAAAAGATATTTTAAAAAATCATGGAGTCGTTTTATAAAAATAAAATATTATTTAAAAACGAAAAAAAGGATTTTAGGCAAAAAGACGTAATTAACGCTCTGAAAAAAGCAGGAATAAAAAATGGCGACACCTTAATGGTTCACGCTGATTTGGCGCGTTTTGGAAAGTTGGGAAACATTATCAATAAAAAAGAGTTTGTTGATGTTTTTATTGAAGCATTTTTAAAAGTTATAGGAAAAGAAGGAACCTTGATTGTTCCTACTTTTACTTATTCCTTCTGTAAAAACGAAATTTACGATCCTGACAACACTCCGTCAACAGTAGGATTATTTACCGAGGAATTGCGCAAAAGAAAAGACGCTTTTCGAAGCATTCACCCCATATTTTCAGTTGCCGCTGTTGGAAAAAGAGCCAAAGAGTTAACCGGCAATCTTAGCAAGAATAGTTTTGGAGAAGGTTCAATATATGATAAACTTTCAAAAATAAAAAACAGTAAATATGTAGTATTCGGCGTTGATTATTTTTCCTGCACTCAAATACACTACATTGAAGAAATGCTTAAAGCGCCCTACAGGTATGCCAAAAAGTTTAAAGGAAAAATAACGAATAAAAATAAAGTATATGACGACGAATATGAATTTTATGTAAGATATTTAGATAGAGGAATAAATCCCGACTTTGATAAAATAGAAAAGCGCCTTTTAGATAAAGGTTTTCTTAAAAAAGTATGTCTGGGCAGTGATTTTATTAATGTTGCTAAAATCAGCGATATTTGTCGGGAAGCCAAGAAAATGTTTAAAAAAGACCCAGCTTACTTTATCAAAAAATAAATAAAAATTGTTTAGAAAATTTTAAATAACATGATGAAGTTAATTAACGACATTTGGTTCAAAAGAAGAGACATAATTTCTGATGGTTTCAGAGAATCTTTGAAGTACATTTCGAAAATAATTCCTTTAAAGATACACAAAATTCCTACGGGCGCAAAATGCTGGACGTGGATTATTCCTGATAAGTGGACAGTAAAAAATGCATACATCGAAGATTTAGATGGCAATAAACTCCTTGATTTAAAAAACCATCCCTTGCATATTGTTTCTTATTCTTTGCCTGTTGATAAAATTGTCAGCAAGGAAGAGTTGTTTAAGCATTTGCATACAAGCAAAGAAAGACCCAATGCCATTCCTTTTGAGTTTAAATACTATCAAAGAGATTGGGGGTTTTGCATACAACACAGCAAATTAAAAGAATTCACAAAAGATGAATATAAGGTTTTTATTGATTCCAAATTTGAAAAAGGAAATTTAGAAGTTGGAGAGTGTATAATAAAAGGTAAAACTGATAAAACCATTGTTTTAGTTGCCCATCTTTGCCATCCAGCTCAAGTGAATGATGATTTAACCGGAGTTACGGTATTAGTTGCCCTTGCCAAAGAAATGCAAAAAACCCTTCGGCATCCTTCGGCGCGGCTCAGGACAAGGGCTCAGGGCAAGAAAAATTATTACACATACAAGTTTCTGTTTGTTCCGGAAACAATCGGTTCAGTTGCTTATTTAAGCAAAAACGAAGATATAATTCCAAAATTTAAATACGGTGTTTTTCTTGAAATGCTGGGAAATGATAATATCCACGCCTTGCAACTATCAAGACAAGGAGATACGCGGATAGATAGAATTGCTAGATATGTAATGGAAAGAAAACTTAAAAATTTTAGAGAAGGGCCCTTTCGGACTATTGTGGCAAATGATGAGGTGGCGTTTAACGGACCTGGCGTCAATATCCCAATGATTTCAATTAGCCGGTATCCTTATCCTGAATATCATACATCAGATGATAATCCAGACATTATATCAGAACAAAGATTAGAACAATCTAAAAATTTAATTTTAGAAATATTAAATATAATTGACAATGATTATACGCCTAAAAGGCGGTTTAAAGGTCCGATATTTTTATCAAGTTATGATTTATGGGTCGATTGGAGGGAAAATCTAAAATTAAACCAAAACATTGAAAAAATAATACTGAATCTTGAAGGCGATAAAACCGTATTTGATATAGCAGAAGAGTTAAATATGGAATTTGACGATGTTTTAGATTTTATAAATAAATTAAAAAAAGATAAGCTTATAAAAAAATATGAACAATAATTTAGAAGTAAAAACAAGAGAAAAATGGGAAAATCTTCATTCAAAAAAAAGATTTCAGCCCAAATATCCCAGCGAACATGTTATAAGGTTTATGTTTACCAATTTTCCGGAAGACATGAAAGAAAAAAATAAATTAAATATATTAGACATAGGATGCGGAGCCGGCTCTAACACGGTTTTCCTGGCAAAAGAGGGGTTCTCCGCTTATTGCACAGATATTTCAGAAGCCGGTTTAAATATTACAGAAAAACGTCTCCATGAGAATAATTTAAAGGCCGTGATAAAAAACGCAGGCATGGAGAGCCAGCCGTTTGAAGATAATTTTTTCGACGGAGCAATTTCTTTCGGAGTTTTTTATTACAATACAAGAGATGGCTATCAAAAAGCAGTTGACGAATTGATCAGAATTTTAAAGGTCGGGGGCCACGCGCTTGTTTTTAGCAGAACAACCGATGATTATAGATTCGGCAAGGGAAAAGAAATAGAGAAAAACACTTTTATTTTAGATATTCAAGATACAAATGAGGGAGATATGCCCAGCCATTTTTTGAGTCGAGAAGACATTGATGTAATTTTTAGCAAATTTACAGAAATTGTTGTTGAAAAAACAGAAACTACTTTTTCTAATTTAAAAAATAAAAATTCAGATTGGATAATTAAAGTAAAAAAATGAACAAAGAATATAATTTTAAAATTGGAAATAGGGAAATAGGACCAGGAAATCCGGTTTTTATTATTGTTGAAATGTCGGCTAATCATAACCAGGATTTTGAAAGAGCAAAAGAAATAATTAAATCTGCCGCAGAATCAGGAGCAGATGCAATTAAATTGCAGACCTATACTCCAAATACCTTAACCATTAACTGTTCTGAAGAGTCCTTTATTGTAAGGGGCAGCAACCCTGATTGGGAGGGGCTTACTTTATATGACCTTTATACAAAAGCTTATATGCCTTGGGAATGGCAGCCAAAATTGCAAAAAATAGCAGAAGATTGCGGGATAATTCTTTTTTCCACTCCTTATGATGAAACTGCAGTTAATTTTTTAGAAAAAATGGATGTTCCTGTTTATAAAATAGCTTCTTTTGAGCTTGTTGACATAGAATTTCTTAAGAAAGTGGCAGAAACAAAAAAGCCTGTTATTATATCAAAAGGAATGGCAACAATAGAAGAGATAGAATTGGCCCTTTCAACCCTGCGAAACAACGGAGCTAAAGACATCGCGCTCCTTCATTGCGTAAGCAGTTATCCGGCTAAACCAGAAGATATGAATTTAATTACAATCTCCGACCTTGAAGAAAAATTTAGGACTGTTCCGGGGTTATCAGACCACAGCCTTGGTATTACTATGTCTATAGAATCTGTTGCTTTTGGCGCCTGCGTAATTGAAAAGCATTTTACTTTGAAAAGGTCTGATGGAGGACCGGATTCTTCTTTTTCTATAGAGCCAAAAGAGTTAAAACAATTGGTTGAATCAGTGAGAGAAGCAGAAAAGGCAATAGGCAAAATTCAATACGGAATCATCGAAAGCGAATTAGCCAATATCGCAGGCAGGCGTTCTTTATTTGTGGTTAGAGATATTAAGGCCGGTCAGGAATTTACGACAGAAAATATCCGTTCTATTCGGCCTGGATACGGTCTTGCTCCGAAATTTTTGCCGGAAATTCTTGGAAAAAAAGCGGCAAAAGACATAGAACGCGGCACTCCTCTTAATCGGGGTTTAGTCGCTAAAAGTTAGGTAATAATACTATGAAAATAAAAATACCGTTAAATAGACCAACTTTGACTAAAAAAGATGCCGATAGTTTTAAAAAACTGGCGGTTTCGGACCTCTTTTCCGGCGAAACTATAGAAAAATTTGAAAATAAATTTGCGAGGTATCTTGGAAGGAGGTACGCAATAGCGGTTAATTCTGGGACATCTGCTTTGCATTTAGCCCTAATGGCTTTAGATATTAAGGAAAAAGACGAGGTCATTTGTCCGTCGTATACTTGCGTCGCCCTGTTAAATGCTATCAATTATGTGCAAGCTGAACCGAAATTAGTTGATTGCAATTTTGATGTCGAAAAAAGCGATTTTAATATTTCTTTTTCGGACTTAAAGAACAAAATTAGTCAAAAAACCAAAGTGATAATTGTTCCCCATATGTTCGGCTTCCCGGCCGAAATTGAAAAGATAGTTTCCTTGGGCATTCCTGTCATAGAAGACGCAACTCAATCCTTTGGCGGTTCATACTGCGGTAAAAAATTGGGCAGTTATGGAGCAATATCAATTTTTTCTGTGCACTCTTCAAAAATGATTACTACAGGAAACGGCGGAGTGTTTGCAACAGATTCTGAAAATTTATACAAAAAAGCAAAATTTTTCGGAGATTACGAAAGCACAATCGTATCTCAACGCCTTAGGAAAGCGGATAATTATCAGATTCAATATAATTATAAAATTAGTGATTTAAGCGCTATTTTGGGCATCAGTCAATTGGATCAGATCGATAAATTTGTTGAGAAAAGGAAAAAAATAGCTAAAACCTTCAGTAAATTTTTGAAAGGTTCGGCGCAACTCCCGTTATTATCTGAAAATAATATTTTTTGGCGGTATGTGGTGGAGATTAAAAAAGATCCGATATCGGTTATTAAAGAAGCTATGAAATACGGAATAGACCTGGGCAGAGGCGTTTATCCGCCGCTTCATCAGTATCTGAAAATGGATGATAAGTTATTTCCGAATACTAAAAAAGCCATTTTTTCATTGATAGCCCTTCCAATTTATCCTTCTCTAACTGATAAAGAAATAGATTATTTAATTAAAACACTAAAAAAGATTATATGAGTATAGGAATTATTATACAAGCGAGGATGGAATCGGAAAGATTGCCCGGAAAAATGTATAAGAAAATTTTAGACAAGCATTTATTGGAATGGGTTATTTTGAGGACCAAAAAAGCTAAATTAGTAAAAAAAATAGTGGTGGCAATCCCAGATACTAAAAAAAGTTCAGTTCTTCTTCCGCTTATTAAAAATAATAAGGTTGATTTTTATCAAGGAAGCTTGAATAACGTTCTTGAGAGATATTTAAAAACCGCTGAAAAATTTATGATTGATCCGGTTATAAGAATCACTGGCGACTGCCCGCTCATTGATCCGATTTTGATTGATAAAAGTATTAAAAAATACTTGAGCTTAAAAGACAAACCAGATTATTTTTTTGTCAAAGGATATCCGTTCGGTTTGGGAGATATTGAAATCATTGGATTGAAGGCGCTTAAAAATATTTTTCAGAAGACAAAAAACCCTTATCATCTTGAGCATATGATATCTTTTATATCAGATAACCCTGATTTATTTAAAATAAGAGTCAAAACAGCTTCCCAAAAATTTTTCCGTGAAGGCTTAAGGGTTTGCGTAGATAAACCCCAGGACCTGATTTTAGTAAAAAATATAATTAAGCATTTTAAGCCGAGAGAAGATTTTACTACCGAAGAAATATTAGAATATCTTGATAAGAACCCTAAAATATCGGATTTGAACCGACATATTAAGCATAACTACTCTATTCCGGAAGAGAAAAAATGTTGATAAAAAAAAACAAAATAAAATACGGATTAAAAATCTGGTCTTCTAATAAAGATTTGTTTAAGCTGTCTGCTGAATTATTTAGAGTTGGGAAAATTGATTTTATAGAGCTGTATATTATTCCAGACTCTTTGCCAGACACGTCTATTTTAAAAGATTTTAAAAAAATACCAACAGCAATTCATGCCACTCACATGGAACACGGCTTTGATGTGTTTTTGCTTGATGATAAAAAAATAGAATTTTTTAAAAATCAGATTATAAAAACAGCCGATTTTTTAGACAGCAAGTTTATAATAACCCATGCAGACGTTGGAAATTCAAACGAAGACTTCAAAAAAAATATTGAAAAAATAAGCGACAGCAGAATGCTGATTGAGAATCTGCCTAAAGTCAATTTAGAGGGTAAAACGTGTTACGCCTCAACTTACGAGCAGTTAAAGTTTATAAAAGATTGCGGATTTAAATTTTGTTTTGATTTTTCACATGCGATAAAAAGCGCTATCAGCCAAAAAATAAATTATAAAGAATTTGTTGAAAAATTAATTAAAGAATTAAATCCCAATTATTTCCACATATGCAATGGAAAATTAGACAATGATAGAGACGAACATATAGATTTATTTGACGGCGATTTTGACATTAAATGGATGAAAAATACATTGCTTAAATTAGCAGAAAAAAAAGATGTATATTTAGTTTTTGAAACGCCCAAAGGAAAAAATGGGCTTGAAAACGATATTAAAAATATTAACTATTTTAATTCACTATAAAAATGAAAACCATAAAAAAAATATTATTTTTAAATCCGCCCGATCCAGTTTTAGTTGGAGAATTAAAGAACCAGACATACTCTTATTTTGAGCCGCCGATAGGTCTTCTTTATGTTTATTCTTATCTTAAAGATACAAAAAAATACGATACTTATTTTGTTGATCTAAACATTGAAATGAAGTTTATCACTAAAAAAAGCATGGAAGAAACAATAGAGCAGATTGTCACTTCGTATAAGCCAGATTTGGTTGCTATTTCCGCATTATATTACACGAGCAGAAATATTTTTCATACAATAGCTAAAAAAATTAAAGAGGTTGATGAGAATGTAAAAGTTGTTTTAGGCGGCCATTATCCAACACATATAACAAAGCTGACCTTGGCAGATAAAAATATAGATTACGCTGTTGTGTCTGAAGGAGAATTGGGGCTTTCGGATTTAATTGATGCTTTAAATAATTCTTCTGGATTAGAAAATGTTGAAGGCATCGCCTTTGTAAAAGACGGCAAAATAGTGAAAAATGATAGGAAAACATTCTGGCAGGGATTTAAAACCTCAAAAAGACTGCCATGGGAAGACATCAAAATGGAATATTATTATAAGGAAGGCAAAAACTTTTTATACCGGATATATAAAAAAGGAGAAATAAAATTAGGAGCCATGACTGCCACTAGAGGCTGTCCGAATCAATGCACATTTTGTTCTTCGTCTAAATTTTTTAAACACATATGGAGATGCAGGGAAGTCAAATTAGTGATAGAAGAAATAAAATTTTTGAAAAAAAATTATGGCGTAAACACGATTGTTTTTAATGATGAAAATATGGCCGTAAACAGGGAATGGTTTTTAGAATTGTTAAACGAGATCAAAAAACTGAATATCAAGTGGATTGTGGGCGGAGGGTTATCGGTAAGAACAATTAACGACGAAGAGGTGATAAAAAGCATGTATGAAGCCGGCATAGCCGCATTTAATATCGCTATTGAGTCCGGCAGCGCCGAAACGTTAAAAAAAGTTAAAAAGCCCCTTTTTCTCAGCGAGGTGGAGAACCTGGTTAAATTAATTAGGAAACATGGTAATGCTTTCGTCGTCGGATTTTTTATTGTGGGTTTTCCCTTTGAAACAAAGGAGGATTTTTTAGGAACGCTTGAGTTCGGGGGAAAATTAGATCTTGATTGGAGGGCTTATTATTGTTTTCAGCCTTTTCCTGGCACAGAATTGTACGATTATTGTATTGACAATAAATTAACAGCCGAATACGGGGCAGAAGATTGTAAAGAATATGAATTCCATAGCGCAGCAGAAATTAAATATATTGACTATACAAAAAAAGAACTGAATGATCTGAACTATTTATATAATATCAAATATAACTTTTTAGAAAATAGAAATTTATTGCTGGGAACAGAAGAGTCGCTAAAACAAGTCGAAAGGGATTTTAACTATGTTTTAGAGATAGCCCCAAAACATTTTTTCGCCTATTTTTGCCTCGCAGAAATTATGAAAAAAAGGAATGATATTGAAAAGAGAAAGCAATATTTAAAAATAGCTAAAAATATATTAGAAACCGATAAGTCTTTTGATTGGTCTTTTTATATTTCCGGATTAAAAGTAAACGTTAACAAATCATTTTCGGACATTTTGTTATGAGAGGAACAATATTACAACCAACTTATTTGCCTTGGATAGGATACTTTGAGATGATAAATTCTTCTGACGTTTTTATTGTTTTTGACCATGTTCAATTTGAAAGGAAATCATGGCAGCAGAGAAATAAAATAAAAACCGCAAATGGAATTGCTTATTTAACCGTACCGGTTCAAAAAGCGCATAGGGAAACCAAAATTTCTGAAATAAAAATATCATATGAGGGATATAACCCTTTTGAAAAACATTGGAAAACAATAGAATTGTCATATAAAAAAGCGCCATATTTTGAAAAATATAAACCATATTTTGAAAAAATATATTCTAAAAAATATGTTTTATTAAGAGATTTGAATGTTGATATAATAAAATTGATTTCTGATATTTTGGGCGTTAAGAAAAAAATTATATTTTCTTCCGAGTTTAATTTAAAAGATGGGGGTATGGGAAAAAGTGAAAAAGTGATAAATTTGTGCAAAAAAGCAGGCATAGATCATTTATATGATGCTAAGGGAGCGGAAGATTTTTTAGACAGGGTATTATTCCAAAAAGAAGGCATTTCAATTGATTTTCAAGAGTTTTTACACCCCGAGTATCCTCAGCTTTGGGGAAAATTCGCGCCTTATTTATCAGTAATCGATTTAATTTTTAATCAAGGAGACAAATCTTTAGATATTATTAAAAGCGGAATAAAAAATAATAAATAATAAGAATATGCAAAAATTAGCTTTATTAGGAGGCAAGCCTGTTTCAAAAAAGCCATTGCCCCAATATAATTCTATTGGCAAAGAGGAAAAACGAGCCGCAATGAAGGTAATGAGAGAAAAAAATCTTTCTGGGTTTGTTGGCAGGGCCGGTAAATATTTTTTAGGAGGCAAATATGTAAAAGAATTAGAATCAAGATTTTGCAGGCATTTTAAAGTAAAATATGCTGTCAGTTTAAATTCTGCTTCAACTGCCTTACAGGCGGCTGTTGGGGCTTTGGGAATAGGGCCAGGAGACGAGGTTATTACTTCGCCGTATACCATGACAGCCACTGCTTCTGCTATACTTTTTAATAACGCTTTACCTGTTTTTGCTGACATAGAAGAAGACAGTTTTTGCCTTGACCCTGAAAGCATAGAAAAAAATATTACAAAAAGAACCAAGGCAATTTTGGTGGTTAATATACTGGGTAGCTCGGCAGATTACGGTCCAATTTTAAAAATAGCCAAAAAATATAATTTAAAAGTTATTGAAGACAATTCGCAATCTCCTGGAGCCACTTATAAAGGTAAATTTGCAGGAACAATAGGAGATATGGGCATTTTTAGTTTTAATGTGCACAAAGTAATACAGTGCGGAGAAGGAGGCATGCTGGTTACAAACAATAAAGATTACGCATTTCGCGCCCAGCTTATAAGAAACCATGGCGAGGCAGTAATTAACGACTTATATAAAAGCAAAAAATATTATATGCCGATTTTGGGAAATAATTATCGTTTGAGTGAAATTCATGCGGCAATTGCCATAGAACAATTTAAGAAACTAAACAGACTAAACAAAGGAAGAATAATTCTTGCCGACTACTTAACTAAAAAACTTTCACAATTTAATTGGCTGGCTCCTCCGTTAGTTTTTAAAAACAGCGTTCACGTTTATTATGGTTATGGTTTTAAGTTTTTACCGGAAAAAATTGGAATTAAAAGGGCAACTTTTATCAAAGCAATGAAAGCCGAAGGGTTCGAGCTTGTAAATGGGTGTGAAGATCCTGTCCACTTAATGCCGATTTATCAAAAACAGCAAATTTATCCTAATTCAAGATTCCCTTTTATTTCCAAAGAGTATCCCCATAAAGTCAGTTATAAAAAAGGAATTTGCCCTGTAACGGAAAAAATGTCTGAAAAAGAGCTTTTAGAGACAACAATTTGCCAGCCGCCACAGACAAAAAAAGATATTGATTTGTTTGTAGCCGCTGCTAAAAAAATTGAACAGAATATTGAAGATTTGAAAAAATATGAAAAAGCATAAAATCATTTTTACCGCTCAAGATCCGGGAGGATTTAACGCAATGACTCCGGTTATAAAAAAACTTGAAAAAGACCCCAGATTTAATGTATCTATGATTTTAGCTAAACATGCTTGTTTATTTGCCAAAAAACAGAATATAAGATATTTAAACGCCGATAAAATGTTGTTTGATATAGAGGGAGCGGATTTGGTTTTCACTGGCACCAGTTTTGGTGATTCTATAGAAAAAAGGATAATATCTGCCGCCAAGGCAGAAAACATACCGACAATAAGCATAGTTGATTTTTGGACAGATTATATTCCATCTTTTAGCGATTCAGAAAAAAGAAACTTTAAATATTTGCCAGATTATATTTTAGCAGTAGATGAAATAATGAAAAAAGAAATGGTAGCTGAGGGTTTTCCTAAAGATAAAATTTTTATTACAGGAAACCCATATTTTGATTCATTTTCAAAAAAAAATCGGCAAAGAACAAATAAAAATCTAATAGCATTTTTTTCTCAGCCTTTTTCAGAAATATATAAAAACAGCGATAAGGACTACAAATATGGCGCTAATTTGAATGAAGTCCAGGTTTTTGATGACATTGTTGAGGTTATAGAAAAAATTGATTTAAATAAAAAAATTATAATTAATTTTCATCCGCGTTCTAAAAAGCTTGATAAGTTTGACAAAATAATTGAAAACTCAAAATTAGAAATAAAAAAAGAAAAAGAATTATCCAACAAAGATTTAATTAAAAGAGCAGAAATAGTCACCGGGATCAATTCCGTAGTATTGTTTGAAGCCGCTATGAGGGGCAAAAAAGTATTAAGTTATCAGCCGGGTTTGAAAGGTTCAGACCTTTTAATCAGCAACAGATTAGGTTTGTCTGCGCCTGTTTATAAGAAAGAGGACCTTTATCAGACATTTAAAAAAATGTTTTTACAAAAACCATTAAAAAATAATCCAAAATTAGTTAAGAAATACACAGAAAATAAATCCACCCGAAAGGTAGCGAATTTTATAATTAATGTCCTCAAAAATAAACCTAGAAGAAAACTAAAAGTAATTGCCTGTATTCAAGCCAGAATGGGGTCTCGGCGCCTTAAAAAAAAGGCATTGTTAAAAATTTCTGGCAAGAGTTTAATTGAAAATATGTTCTTGAGATTAAAAGCAGCCAAAGAAATTGACGATGTAGTTTTAGCGACTTCAAACACCAAAAAAAACGATATTTTAGCCAGGCACGCCGAAAAAATCGGTCTTAAGTATTACAGGGGGGAAGAAAACGATTTGATTTCAAGACAATACGAAACCGCCAAGAAATTCGGAGCCGACGCTTTGCTTTTGGCCACCGGCGACTGCCCCTTGCTTGACCCGGAAATAGTAGACAGGCTGGTAAAAATTTATAAAAAAAACTATAA
>Ga0209541_10004739_pt1 | contig 24025 bp, 40 predicted proteins | sample RifCSPlowO2_01_FD_184027 | JGI IMG/M metagenome (GOLD analysis project Ga0209541, IMG submission 184027) | Groundwater microbial communities from Rifle, Colorado - Rifle CSP2_plank lowO2_0.1 (SPAdes) (version 2) | ecosystem: Environmental > Aquatic > Deep subsurface > Groundwater | place... | reverse complement strand
TTATCCTTGTCGAAGGCTCGTTGCCAGGACCGAAGAAGCGCCTGATACGTCTGCGATCGGCAGTCCGCCCCGTCCGAGCACGCGTAGTGCCTGTCGAGATAAAAGAAATTATCAAAGGTGGATGAATGGTGAGGTTGATAAAAAATGAAAGTTGATGTTTTTGATTTGAACGGAAAGGCAACGGGAAAGATAGACCTGCCAGCAGTTTTCAGCGAGCAAGTGAGAGAAGATTTGATACGTCGTGCAGTCTCTGCAATGCAGAGCAAGCGCAGGCAGCCATATGGAACTGACCCATACGCCGGCTTGCGTTCATCAGCCCATTACCATGGCTACCGCAGGCACAGATACACGATGATGAACAGGGAAATGGCAAGAATGCCGAGAATTCACGGAAAGACCACTCCGCAGTTGACGTGGCGCGCGAGACTTGTACCGCAGGCAGTGAAAGGTCGCGAGGCCCATCCGCCGAAAGCTGAGAAAGTTTGGTCGCTGAAGATAAACGACAAGGAAAGGAGAAAGGCGATACGTTCGGCAATCGCGGCCACCGCGCTGAAGGAGCTGGTAGCAAGGCGTGGGCACAGGTTCGCGCTAGATGCGTTGCCGATTGTCGTTGACGACGAGCTGCAGAGTTTGAAGAAAACGAAGGACGTCGTGGAATTTTTCAAAAAAGTCGGATTGGAGAAGGAACTGAAGAGAATTTCGGAAAGGAAAGTGCGGGCTGGAGTTGGAAAGACGCGCGGGCGAAGATACAAGAGAAAAACCGGACCGCTGATAGTTATCGCAGAGGACAAAGGCATAAGCAATGCAGCGAAGAATTTGCTGGGAGTCAACATAGTGCGAGCACAAAATCTTTCTGCAGAGCATCTGGCACCAGGAGCAGTGCCTGGACGCTTGGCAATTTTCACGAAGTCAGCAATCGAGTGGCTGAAGAACAAGCATGGTGAATGAAATGTCAAGTGTATTAAAACAATATAATTTGTCAATTGAAGATTACAAAGCAATTTCTGCTAGAATGACAGCTGTGCAAACATTATTAGAAAAACACATTGAACGCTATGGAGAACGGCCAATGAATAAAGATGATTTGATTCATGGATTTGCAACGATAAGACTTGCACTTGCAGCAACTGCCAACGGCGATTATAAAAAGTTTGGATCTGGAGAGTTTGTTGATTTTCTGCTTTACTGCGAGACTAAAGAAGCTTTAGATTTTCGTAAAAATCCCAAGCAATTACATGAAGAAATGGCGCATGCGCTGGAAGAATGGAAAGAAATGTTACGTAAAAGAGGAGAACCAGAAGCAAATATAAACGAATGGGCTTCAGAAAGTAAATTTTATTTATCTAGACCAAACTTTTTGCAAATGCTACAATCAGTTCTTCAAAAACCTGTTTATGAAAAATTAAAAGAGGAGAAATTAATTGGTGAATAAAAAATGAGTGCGACAATTCAAAATTATTTGGAAAATAAAATATCACAGGCAGAATTTTATGAAAAATTTTTATCCGAATTGAAAGCACAAAGAACAGTGGATGTACAGCAACTTCTTTGGATTCCTGACAATTGGGTTCTTGACAAAGACGACTACCGTATGAATGCTGACGATATTTCTGCTATGTTCAATGGATTGGCAGAAAAAGGAAGCATAAGGAAAATTATAGTTTGGCCTGGAAAGCCTACGGAAATGGAAGGAAGTGTAAAGAATAGTGGTTATAGAGAAATTATTGTTTTGTCCGAATATGAGAAGGAAGTTTTAGGGCAATTGGTAAAAAAAGGTTTCAGAGTTACGTATAAACCAAAAAGGAGTGGGGAACCATGGACGCTTGGAAAATTTTAAAATATCCTTACATGACAGAGAAATCAATCTCTCTTGTCGAAAAGGAAAATAAAATTGTTTTCGTTGTTGAAAGAAAGGCGACGAAAGAGCAGATAAAGAAAGCGTTTGAGCAGACGTTCGAAGTGAAAGTCGCGAAAATAAACACAGAGACGACGCTGAAGGGAGAGAAGAAAGCTTTTATAAAACTCAAACCAGAGTTTAAAGCTGTGGATGTGGCAACGAAGTTGGGATTGGTGTGAATGATATGAATGATATGAACAATAATATAAACCATATGAATTTGAGGCAGAAATTCGTGACATATTTGATGCGCGGATTAGAAAAAGTGATTGAAAGGGCGGAAAGATACAAAGAAATCGATAGCCAGTTTTCCACGGATTTTTATCGCGCCGGCAGGCTTATATTCAGGTTGCCGAAAACAAATGGCGAATGGCTTGAAGATGAAAAATGGAAGAAAGAACACATTAGATATGCGATGTGATGAAAAATGGCTTTATCAAATATGAATAGTTCAATTAATGGATTGGAAAGAATGATTGTGACTCCAGTTGGCAATGATAATACGAAATATAAACCAAGAGATTATGGCGACCTTGAGTTACTCACATCAAGAAATATTATAACTAGCGCACTTGAGAGTGAGATAAAAGCGAACAAAAATATAACAAAAATATTTTATATTTCGAATTTCGTTTTTGTTGATGATGTGATAATAACCGCATCACAGGGCGAAGTAAATTATAATGTTTTGAAAAGGAAGATGAAGTGAGTGGGAAAAAGAATAATTCCAAGAGCGCGCGGAAAAGGCGGGCCGCGTTATGTAGCTCCTTCGCATCGCTACTTGGGCAGAATTGAGTATTTTCCTTTTGCAGGCGCGACTGGCCGGGTCGTCGATATCGTCCACGATCCAGGACACAACGCGCCGGTTGCGGTAGTGAAGTTTGAGAACGGAAAGGAAATTTTGCACATCGCTGCAGAAGGCATGCAGGCCGGGGATGCAGTCAATTACAACGGAGAGCCGAACGTAGGAAATGTGCTGGCGCTTGAGAAAATTCCTGACGGCACGAAAGTTTTTAGCGTTGAAACTTATCCTGGAAGCGGTCCGAAGCTGTGCAGAAGCAGCGGGACGTTTGCAATTGTCGTAGGAAAGTTCGGTAGCCGCGTCAAGATTCAGTTTCCTTCGGGCAAGCAGGTCGAAGTCGCAGCGGCATGCCGCGCGACAGTCGGTGTTCCGGCAGCAGGCGGCCGCACTGACAAGCCGTGGGTCAAGGGAGGCAAGCACGCGTTCGCTATGCTTGCCCGCGGAAAAATTTTCCCTCGCAGCAAGGGAGTTGCAATGACTGCGACAGACCACCCATACGGAGGCCGTCAGAAAAGGCCGAGACCAAGCAAAAGTGTCAGCAGGCATGCTCCGCCCGGACAGAAAGTCGGTTCAATCAGTCCTCGCAGGATGGGCAAGAGAAAGGGAAGATAGATGTCGCAAGTCAAATATGGGGAAGAATATCTCATCGGACTACCTGTTCCAGCAAACGTTGTTCTTGGGAACTTAGATTCAGTCAGCAGTTTGTTTCCTTACAAAGATCTAAAAGCCACTGTGGACGCTATGAATAATAATCGTAAATGCGTTCTTTCTCTTTCTGATTTGGTTTTGTCAAGGGGAAATGGAGAGGACAAAACAATCTATGTTGGTGCTTTTCTAACAATCATAGCGCAGGAAGAAAAAAATATCGAAAGAATTTGTCGTGAACTCAAAACAAAAATGCCACATTTGTTTGCAGGTGTTGATTGTTCGCACAATGGTTATTCAAATGGTCATGCAAATGGTTATTCAAACGGCCATAGCAACAATGACGGTCATGTCAACGGCAGCGTGAAAAAAGAGGGTAAAAAGTAGAGAGGATTGATGAAAAATGCCAAAAATTTTTAGTTTCAAAGGACATTCGCTCGACGACCTGAAGAAGATGACGATCGAGGAGCTTGCCAGAGTCCTGACTTCACGAGAGAGGCGCACGCTGAAGAGAGGACTGACCGACCCGCAGAAAAAGCTGCTGGAAAACGTGCGCAAGAATCCTAGCGAGTTCCACAAAACCCACGCCCGCGACATGATAATTTTGCCTGAGATGGTCGGAGTGAAGTTCGGAGTTTTCAACGGAAAGGAATGGATCAACGTCATAGTCACGCCCGAGATGATAGGCAGACGACTCGGAGATTTCTCAATATCGATTAAGCGTGTCAAGCACAGCGCGCCGGGAATCGGGGCGACGCGCGGAAGCAAGCACATACCGTTGAAGTAAGAGCAAGAAAGCAAAAACCGCGGTGAAAAAAATGGCAGAGAAGGAAGAGAAAAAAGAGGCAGAAAAGAAAGAAATGAAAAAAACTGGAAAGAAAATTGCATCAGCGAAAATCAACCAGGCGCGAATTTCGTTCAAGCAGAGCCAGGTGTTGACAAGACAGATAAGGGGCAAGCGTTTGTCGACGGCGAAAAGATGGCTTGAATACTTGAGCGACGGCAAAACGACGATTGAAGGAACAAAGCATGGGAAGACGTATCCGACGGCAGCAGAGAAGTTCTTGGAGGCAATCCAATCATTGGAGGCAAACGCGAAAGTGAAAAACATGAATGTTGAAAAGTTGTTCCTCGTCAAGGCGCATGCGAACGCAGGCGAATCGTTTTACAGGCCGAGGAGCCGTTTTCATCTGCGGGGACGAAAGGCGAAGTCGACAAACCTGACATTTGTTGCAGCAGAACGATGAAAAGTGAGAAATGAAAAGTAAAAATTAAAAAGGAAAAAATTATGGCAGTCGAAAAATTGTTTGTGAAGGAAGGGATTAAGGCGGCCGAGGTCGAGAGCTATCTAGCCCAGCGTTTCGCAAGGGCCGGTTACAGCCACACGGAAATCCAGCGCACTCCTCTTGGCACTCGTATAATTGTTTTTGCGCACAAGCCGGGGCTTGTCGTCGGACGAAGCGGCAGGCGCATTTCGGAAATTACTGATGAAATAAAGCAGAAGTTCGGTTTTGAGAATCCTCTCATCGATGTGAAAGAGGTGGAAAATCCTTTCCTTGACGCGAAGATAGTCGCCCAGCGTATCGCAAATGCACTCGAACGCGGGATTAATTTTAAGAAAGTCGCAAATTACTACCTCGACAAAGTCATCGAAGCTGGAGCGATCGGCATAAGCATCCATGTCGGAGGAAAGCTGATGGGTGCGGAGCGCAGTCGCTTCCAGAAGTTCAAGAGGGGCTTCGTCGCTTACAGCGGCGACTACGCGGAGACGCTCGTCGACAAGGGCTACGCCCAGGGCAGTGTCAAGCCGGGCACCATCGGCATCCAGGTCCGCATCATGAGGGAAGCTCCGAAAGAGTTTGAGTTCAGGAAAGAATTGAAGAAGGAAAATGAGAAAGAAGTTAAAGAAATGATTGCAGGCATGAAGGAAGCCAGTGAAAAAATTTAACTTAGATAAAACCCGACTAAAATCAGGACAACGACAACTTCAAGGTATGCACCTTTTTGTAACGCTTGTAACTATTGGCTGAAAAATATATTTTCTAGTATATACATGCAATACTTACAACAAACATCCCTCTCGATCCTGTCGTAAAGACGCTGACTTGCTTTCGTGCCAAACGTCATCGCAAAGTTTTTATACGTGTAAGAAGTATAGAAAACAAGGATAAAACTGATGGCAATTCTCAAAGTTAAGCAAATAAGGGAAATGAAGCCTGACGACATGGCCAAGAAACTTTTTGAACTAAAGCTCGAGCTGGCGAAGGAGCACGGCAGCGTAAAGATGGGAAGGCCTGTCAAGAATCCAGGAAAGATACGCGAGCTGCGCCGGGCGATTGCAAGACTTAACACGATAAAGCATCAGACAAAGAGCCAAGCAAAAATGAAAAGTAAATGAAACGGAAATGAAAAGTAAAAAGTAAAAGGAAAAAATAAAAAATAAAAAGAGGATGAAAAAGTAGTGCGACAAAAAGGACTTCATGCAAAACCTGAACTGATTTTCTTTTTAATCGTAGCAATAGTTATCGTGCTTCTGATGGTGGGGACAGGAGCTTTGCAAGGGTGGTTCGTCTAGTGGCAACGAATGTCTGTAAGAAATGCGGAAATGCTATGAGTCTCGGCAACTGCTCCACATGCGGCCTGCTAGAGGATTTGTGCGTGTGCGCAGCCCTCGGGCGCGAAGGGCAGAAGATAAAAATCTGGGTCGAAAAGCGAAAGTTCGACAAACCTATGACGATCGTTGAGGGAATAAAGGAAAACGCTAAGGAAGTGGCAAGCCAGCTCAAGTCGAAGCTTGCGACCGGCGGCACGTATAAGCACGGCCACATCGAGCTTCTCGGCGACCATCGCAACCGCATCGTAAAGATTCTCGTCAAGCTCGGCTACAGCGAAGAGCAGATTGAAATAAGTTAAGCTTAAATTTGTTGTGTACATATCTTTCGCTATGTACGTCGTCGAATGCTCACAATGTGATGAAATCAGGAATTTCGAAAAGAGATTGTTACAAACAGAAATTTTTGCCTCCTCTCCCACTCGCTTGTGGTATGTAGGGCTAAACAGCAAGAAATCACCTTTTGACGGAAGAGTATATGCTGTTCTTGGGCGTCATTTGAGCGAAGACGACGCCAAATATTCTTTAGGAGCATTGACAGATGAAGAGACGTTAGATTTTCGTGATGTGAATGTGAGAGTCAGGACTGCCATAATGAAGGAGTTTGGAACGCGCGACGTAAAGAGAATTCAAAATTTCATGAAAAATGACGCGGCTCATTCACCGCACCCCGATTTCGATTTTATGCCAGTTTATGACGAGAGCCCTTACGGCGACAATACATTACTCAAATCTCATTCCAAAGACGAGGATATTCCATCAGATGCACAACTATCTCTGAAGCTGCGTCTTTCAAAATATTTTTGAGGATTTTTTGATTTTTTATAAACGTGCAAGTTCTATTTCTCTATATGCCGATTACACCGCACAACTTGGTAAGGCATGAGCTGATCGGCTTGGCAGTAAGAATCGTCGAAAGCACTGACAAAGGTCAGAAAAACTTGCGCGGACGAGTGGTTGACGAGACGTACAACACGCTGAAAATCGAGACGACGGGAGGAAAGGCTGGAAATGCCGGAAAGGTCGGAAAGCAGACAAAAGAGAAGACAGTTATTAAGCAAAATAACGTTTTTATATTTACCCTTCCAAACAAAGTTAAAGTTCAGGTCGATGGCAAACTGCTTGTTGCGCGGCCTGAAGACAGGATAAAGAAGAAATTTCCGAAATGGTAAATTAACACTTATTTGCATGGTGTCGGTAAAATGGCAAGAAAGAAAGAAGCTACAAAAGCAAGAAATATCGGTATAGATGTAAAACCGCCGAAAGAAATTTGTAGTGATGAGTTTTGCCCTTTCCACGGAACGCTGCCTGTCCGAGGTAAGGTTATCGAGGGAAAAGTCGTTTCAGCCCGCGCGCAAAAGACAGCGATAATCGTGCGACAGTACTACCAATATTTGTCGAAGTACGAGCGTTATGAGAGAAGGCACAGCCGAATTGCCGCGTACAGTCCGGAGTGCATTGCAGCGAAGACAGGGGACATCGTGAAGATAGCCGAGTGCCGACAGCTGAGCAAGATAAAACATTTCGTAGTTGTTGAAGTGATACAGAAAGCTGGAGAGAAGTGAAGAATTATGCAGGTAAGTGGAAGTTATAATTCTCGAAATGCAAGAAAAAGGCAACGTCTTGAATTGCTAAGTGCGGACGCTGGAAATTTCGAAGGCTTTGTTTATTTTGTTCAACTAATTAAAGGCAAGATGAACAGAGTTTATCACATTGAAAATTTCAGAGGACCTTTTGAGGAAATGTCACTTGCTTACTCCCATCTTAACGAAGCATCAAACGAAACAGATGTCGATTTACCTGCTATAAGTGAAAGAATTCCGTTTAGGGCCTTTTTTGAAGAAGCTAGAAAGCAGCCTGAAGTACCGGTCAGTGAATTGAAAAGAATGGTGAAAGAAGATTCTATGATGCCTAGATCTGCCATGAAAAGTTTTGAGAGTGTATGGCGAGATTATTCAAAAATGGTTGTTTATCAGTTCATCGGAGAGGAAAAACAATGAAACCGATAAAGGCAAGCATTACAAGAGCAATACCAACAGGAACTTATCTGACGTGCGCGGACAACACAGGAGCTAAGATTGTTCAAGTAATTTCTGTTTTCGGCTACAAAGGCGTGCGAAGGCGACAGCCGGCAGCCGGCGTGGGAAACATGATCAAAGTTACCATTAAGCAAGGGGATGTGAAACTTAGGAAGACGCTGAGCAACGCGATCATAATTCGGCAAAAGGCAGAGTACAGAAGGAAGGACGGGCTGCGCGTCAGTTTTGCGGACAACGCATGCGTGCTTGTCGATGACACTGGCACTCCAAAAGGAACTGATATAAAGGGACCTGTTGCAAAGGAAGCCGTCGAACGTTTTAGTTCTTTGGGAAAAATTTCAAGCATCGTTGTGTGAGTTGAAAGAAATGAAAATAAAAACATTGCAGCCAAGAAAGCAGAGAAAATTTTTATACACCGCGCCGCTGCACTTGCGAAGAAAACTTTTGGCAGGACACCTGTCGAAGGAACTGAAGCAGCGTTACAAAATAAGGAGCTTCCCACTGAGAAAGGGGGACGAGGTGGAAATTATGCGGGGGAAGTTCAAGAAAAAACACGGCAAGATAACGCGAGTTGACTACAAATATTACCAAGTTTTCATCGAAGGAATAACGCGAAAGCGAACGGCGGGGACGGAGACGCAGATTCCATTCCAGGCTTCAAACCTGCGAATCGTGAGTTTGGATATGGCAGACAAGAAGAGAGTTAAAGCTTTCGAAAGAAAAACGAAGAAAGAAGTGAAAATTGAAGTGAAGAAAGAGATGAAGAAAGAGGAGAAGAAGTAAAAGGGAAAAAAAAGAATGGAAAGAAAGAGTTGAAAAAAAATATGGCGAGACTGAAAAGATTGACGACCCCGAAGTTTTGGAGAATACCGAAGAAGGCAAGCAAGTGGGTTGTTGCCCCTCGCGCAGGGCCGCACAGAAAGTTCGACAGCATACCGATGCAGATTTTGCTGAGAGACATTCTTCAATTCGCGGAGACCGGAAAGGAAGTGCAGACGATTTTGTCCCAGCGGCAGGTCTTGGTCGACGGGCGCGTCGTGACCGATCACGCCTTTCCCGTGGGTCTGATGGACGTGCTGTCGATCCCGAAGATAAAGAAATTTTACAGGTGCAGCGTCAATAAGGACGGGCTGAAGCTTGTGGAGATTGAAGAGAAGGAGGCGAGCGTGAAGCTGTGCAGAGTTAGAGGAAAGAGGACGATTGGCAAGAAAGGAGGAAAATTAATGATGCAGCTGAACTTGCACGACGGAAGAAGCATTTTGGTTGACGAGAAGGAAGGAAAGAAATACGCGACAGGCGACTCGCTGCTGCTGGAGATGCCGAAGCAGAAAATTGTTGAAGTGCTTAAGCTGGAGAAGGGGATGAGCGTGCTGATTTTCGAGGGGAAGAACATTGGAATTGTTGCGAAAGTGAAGGACATGGTCGTGACGAAGAGCAAGGAGCCGAACAAAGTTGTGTACGAGGTCGGAGGAAGGCAGAGCGAGACGATTGTCGATCACGTCATCGTCGTGGGCAAGACAAAGCCTGCCGTGACAATTTCTGGAAGTGAGTAGAAATGTCTAGCGTGCTAAAATCTTATGGTTTATCTATGAACGAATATGATGCACTTACGATTAGAAGACTTACTTTGATATTAGGTTTGCAAAACCAAATACGAGAAAATCCGCAAGGTTTTATGACAGTTGAACAATTATATCAAAAATTAATTAGGTATTTTTTTATCACAAAGACTGTTATTGCAGAGCAAAGCGAAGATGCATATAAATTATTTGGGCCGAATGAATTTGTAGATTTGTTATTATATTTAGAGCGAGATGAGATCGTTAGTTTTCATTTCAATCCAAAGCGTTTAAGGGAGAAGTTAAAAGACGAAATAAAAGAAGATACAAAAAGATTTCTAATGGAAGGAAAATTTCCAGAACAAGCATTAGATTATTCTTCAGAAAGTTCTTTATATTTGTCACAGGCACATTACGTAACAATGTTGCATGATGTTTTTCAAAAAGAAACTTTTGAAAAATTAAAAGAAGAAGGATTAATTGGTGAGAAAAAATGAATCCTATGGAGCAAATAAGGGTCGAGAAAGTCACGCTGAACATCGGCTGCGGAGACGACAATGCGAAAATCGAGAAAGCGACGAAGCTTCTGCAGATGCTGACTGAAAAGAAGCCCGTTGTGACGGTGTCGAAGAGAAGAAGCACGTTCGGAGTTGCGAAAGGAAAGCCCCTTGGCGCGATGGTGACGATGAGGAAGGCCGCTGCGATGGAATTTTTGAAGCGCGCGCTGGCAGCGAACGAGAACAGGATGAAGGGAAGCCAGTTCGACAAGGACGGCAACTTCAGCTTCGGCGTGCGAGAGTACATCGACATACCAGGTGTTCGTTATTCCCACGACATCGGCATGATGGGGCTTGATGTCAGCGTTACGCTGGAGCGCAGGGGATTTCATGTGAAGAAAAGAAAAATCCGACAAGCTAAAATAGGTAAAAAGCACAAAATTAATAAAGAAGAAGCAATCGAATGGGCGAAAAATACTTTTGGAGTGGAAATAATTGAGTAGCAAGTCGCAAGACAAATCGCAGGGAAGACAGTCAAGCCAGGACAGCCAAGGCTCAGAGCAAACAGAAGAAAATTATACGTTCAATCCTATGATTTCTCAACACGTCGCGCACACGCATCAGGACTTTGAAGTTATGGACGCGACTGCCAAGCTGGGAGGAGTGATACTTAGGAAGGCAGAGCTGCACGACTTCGAGGAAACTTATGTCAAAGTTTTCGAAAAAATAGCGGAAATCCAGGTCTTCGGAACTGAGGACATCCTGGAAATTCTCGGAAACATCGGCGGCTAAGTTTTGTGAGACGTTTTTGTGACGCTGTAAAAGCTTTTTAAACATCTCGTTCTAATGTATTTTGAATTGAATTTTGAATTGATACTAAGGTGGACGAAAGAAAAAACTAAGGTGGAAGAATGCCAGCGAAAATGGGAAAGGGATTGAGAAGGTGCAGGAAGTGCGGAAGGCACGACGGCTTGATCCGAAAATACGGCCTCTATTATTGCAGACAAAGATTTGACGTCGAAACGTCGAGTCGTCTTATGCTTTAGAGAGGAGGCCTTAAAAATCGGATTCAAGAAATATAGCTAGAGATAGTTCTATTGATATGAACTGCAACTGAGAGTGGTGCTAAACATTTAAATATGTGGCAACGAGTTTGTATAATAACTGTGATAGTATGAAGCTGACTGTAAAAATTTGGAAAGACGAAAAATTCTATGTAGCAAGAGTTCCTGAATTGGGGGTAACAACTCAAGGCAGAACTAAGGAAGAAGCAAAGAAAAATTTAAGAGAAGCTGTTGAGTTACATCTCGAAGCAATGGTCGATTACATGCTTAAGCACGGCATGGTTAGAGTTGAAAGAGGACAAATAATTCCTCTCAAAAGATAGCTAATCATTCCGTGGTTTAGAAATGGCTAAACTTCCAATCATTTCTGGTTTTGAATTAATTAAAATTTTAACTAAATATTTTGGTTTTAGAATTATAAGGCAGAAAGGACGTCACGTAACTTTAACTAACGATATAGCATTTATAACAATACCTCTTCATAACGAATTGGCTAAAGGAACTCTCAACTCAATATTAAAAGATGCAAATATTTCACGAAAAGATTTTTTGAAATTTCTTTAATTTTTCTTTCCCTTTTCTCGTTCTGGATATTTGAGAGCAGGATGCATAGTTACTAAACCAAGTTCTGCCGGACCGGGCTCGCTTTCCGTTATTCTACCATCTTCATCTCTTTCTACTTGCGTGCCATGATAAACTGCTATTGCAATTCTTCCTACTGCCTTTCTTGCTCTTTTCAAGTTTCTATTTGTTCCAATCAAAACTCCTTGTGATCTTCGCACAATAGTATTAATAAAATGATCAAGCGCATCAGGATCTTCTCTGTTTAGGTAACCATCAATTGCAAAAACTATATATTTTTCAGAGTCACCAACATGTCTTAATCCTAATTTAGCACGATCAATCGCTCTTCTTATTTTCTTATAACTTCCAACAGTTCTCGGATCTTTGCCTTCAACATATATTGACATAAGAAAATCGATGAAGAGTAAAGGATTTATCCTTAATTTTGTTTGTTTGTTAAAGTGATTCAATGACTTCGGTAATAGGAATTGTTGCTGATAAAGGAATAGTTTTGCTTTCAGATTCTCAAGGAACTTATAGAAAAGATATGACTCGTCCTGGTAGGCGTCCATCGAAAGTTCAAGTTGGCAGAAAACTTTACGAAACATCTAACACGTCAGATTTGCGCGCCGTGGTCGGATATTCTGGGTTTCCTCCAATTGGCGAATCTGTAGTTACTCAATTAAAAGAGCTTTATACGCAACAACTCGATCTTTTGCATTTGATGGAAAAAACAGGTGAAACTGTGAGGAAGACAAATTTTGAATTCGCAGCTGAAAATGGAGTCACTTATGATAAGCAGGTAGAAACATTATTTCTTGTTGGACTTTATATTAAAAAGCCGATTTTGTATCTTGCTTTACCAATGGGAAAAATGTTTGCTCAGCCAGCGGCCGTCATAGGCAGTGGAAGAGATTTGATTAGCAGAGACCTAGAGTCAAAATTTTCGTCTCTCAACCCTCCAACATTAACAGATGCGATTTCAGATGGTTATGAACTGCTTTATAGATCAATGACTGATTTGGGAGTAAGCGGTCCGGTGCAGGCATCTGTAATTACTGAAACTATGATTCACGATTTTTCTACAAAGTTACGTGAGAACGAAGAAAGAATGCATAGAGAATCAAAAGAATTTTTACGGGATGAAGTTTCAAAATTATAAGAATGGAAAATAAAACTAATAGTATGGCATTTACTTTTTCACTCGAATGGATTCCTATCCTTGCTGCTTTCGGAGGCACGGCAGTCGCGGCGTGGTGGGACCTGCGCACGACGGAAGTGCCTGACGAGGTTTTCTACACCATGTTCGGAGTCGGCTTCGCATATTACTTTTACCAGTCCTTCATCGCTGGCAGCATCTGGCCTCTTGTCAATCCACTCGCCATCGCAGGCGTGCTTTTCGGTATCGGCTACATCATGTACAAGTTCGGGCAGTGGGGCGGCGCTGACACTTTCCTTCTGACGGCAGTCGGCTTCCTTCTTCCTGGCGTGCCTGCAGGACTCGGCTTCTCTCCTCAGCTTTTCTTTCCCTTCCCATTCAGCTATCTCGTCAATGTCTTCCTCATCGGCACTCCCTACATGCTTCTCTACGCAGCATTCATCGCCTTTCGCGACAAGAAAGTCCGCAACGCTTTTGAGAAAGACATGAAAGCCTCTGCAAAATCGTATACGTTTTTCGCCGTTGTGCTGTTCATTTTCTTCTTTGCACTGAGCTATTACCTCAGCAGCCAGCTAGCCATGCCTGCCACGAACTTTGAAATCGCCCGCGCCTCGCTCATTCCAGTCATCGCGACACTCGGCCTGTTTGTGGTTTTCAAGTTCAGCAAAAACGTCGAAGAGATCGGCTTCAAGAAAAAAATTCCCATTGGCAAGTTGAAGGTCGGAGACGTGCTCGAGGACAGCGTTGAGTTTGTCGGCATGTCTGCAAGCGAAGTTGCGAAAATAAAAAAGAGCGGCAAGAAGTTTGTCGTGATAAAGGAAGGAGTGCGTTTCGCGCCAGCATTTCCTCTCGCACTGCTGTTCACTCTTTTCTACGGCGACGCGATATTTTTGATTTTGAAATATTTCATTCCTATTTGAGAAATTGGTTCATATTTTTATTTCTTAAAATTGTTAACGAATTTCTTAATTTGAGCAGCAGCATATTTTCCCGAGTCAGTTAATGACAAATAGTTAGGTAAGTTTGTTTCGATAACCGATCCTTCCCGAAATACAACTGATGGTGAATATTTAATTAATCTTTTCGCTTGCAATAAGCTCAACGCTTTAGACGTTTCTTCTAGTTTAATACCGTCTTTGGATGCAGCATTTATCAAAGTGTCTTTATTTATTCCTATTGCTTCTTCAGATTTTAGCGAATGTTCATATAGTGCCAATAATATTTTGCCTTCAACATTCAGATATTCAGACATGACCTTTCAATCTATTTTTAACTATAAATACTTTATACGGATTTGAAAAATCAGATTACTGTTTCTTTTCTAACTTTTCCATTCCATTCATAAATTGTTGGAGAACTTTTGGAATTGCCACGCTGCCGTCGGCCTGCTGGAACTGCTCGACGATCGCGATGATGGTGCGGCTTGTCGCCAGTGCCGTGTTGTTGAGGGTGTGGACGAAACCGGCTGAGGGTTTGCCTGGGCCCTCCTTCCATTTGACGTTCAGGCGTCGGGCCTGGTAGTCAGTCACGTTAGAATTGCTGCCGGCCTCGCGGAACTTGCCGTCAGCCATCCAGACCTCTATGTCATACTTCTTCGCAGCGAGTGTGCCTATGTCGCCCGTGCAGATGTTCACGACGCGATAGTGCAGCCCGAGCTTCTGGTAAAGTTCCTCGCTGTTCTGCTGCAGCTTCTCGTGCCACATCCAGCTTTGGTCGGGGTGGCAGAAAACAAACTGCTCGACTTTGTTGAACTGATGGACGCGGAACAGGCCTTTCGTGTATTTTCCATGCGTGCCGATCTCTTTCCTAAAACAAGAAGAAATGCCAGCAAGAGCCACTGGCAAATCATTTTTATTAATGACTTCGTCTTTGAACATCGCAGCCATCGGATGCTCGCTCGTCGCAATCAAATAATCATCAGTTCCTTCGATTTTATAAGTCAGGAGCTCGAAGTCGCTGAGGTCAGTCACTCCCTCATACGCCTTTCGCCCGATCATCAGCGGTGGATGTACAAATGTGAAACCCTTCTTCTCTAAATGTTCAAGCGCGAAACGCTGCAGCGCCATGTCGAGTTTTACCAAGTCGCCTTTCATGTAGTAAAATCCAGCACCGACAACTTTGGCAGCACGTTCAAAATCAATCAGCTCAAGATCTTGCAAAATTTCCACATGCGACTTTGGTTCAAAACTAAATTTCGGCTGCTTCCCCCATTTCTTCACTTCGACATTCTCGCTGTCGTCCTTTCCATAAGGCACGTTCTCATGCAGCAGGTTCGGAATCTTCAGCAGCAGCTCGCGGTTTTTTTCTTCGTACTTGACCGATTCTGTTTCCAGCTTTTTTATTTTTTCAGGAATGTCTGCAGCTTCCTTCATCAGCTTCGTCGTCGGCTTTTTCTCCTTTTTCGTCTTTGCAATTTCTAGGCTTACCTCGTTGCGTCGTGCCCGCAGTTTGTTTATTTCCGCGACAAGCTCTCTCCACTTCTTGTCGCTCTTAATCAAGTCTTCAAGCATCTTCAGCTTTTCCGCGTCGTGCCTTCTCTTCAAATTTTCTCGCACTATGTCAGGATTTTCCCGAATAAGTTTTATATCAAGCATTACAAGTCAAGTCCTCTTTGTAGAAATTGAAATTTTTATATATTAAAGTCTCAGTGGGATTGCGGTTTGACAGAAGTCACCAAATCCCAATACCCACGAAATGACTCATGGGTTTTTTCATATTCTGCCAATGCCATTGCAATTCTCAAATCAATTCTCAATTTTTCAGAATTCGTGACAATTCCAGATGTTTCATCCCATTCGGTTTCAATTTTTCTTGCCTTGTGGCTTGACCATTGATATTCTTTGCTTTGCTTTCTAAATTCGCCTTCGCCATATCTAGCGCCGAGGCCCAAAGCATCTGGAACTACTGTAGGAAATTTACGAAAAACAACTTCAAGACTTGCGTCTGCTTTGTATCCTATATCATCTGGCAATTCTATGTGACGAAATTCCTTATAAGGAACTAGCCTGGCAAAAACATCAACAGCTTCTCTGTATTCTTGAACGGATGGTACTGCAATTAATTGTAATTCTACTGGACTTGGACCCGCGACTCTTCTTTCTGCAACTTCGAATTCCGGTTTTAATGCATCTGCAAGTTTTTCCACTTGATTGACGGTAAAGTCGAACTCTACAGGGACGCCTGTTAAATCATGAGTCCCATATTTATCAAAAACATATCCCGCTTCCTTGTACATTTGAGCATCACCAGTGTCTGCCTTGGTAAGCAAAACTTGGAGTGCACCTTTACTATCTGAAGGATTTGTATATTTTGCTGCTAACCTTCGTCCCATATTTACCACAATATTTATTCGCACTTAAGTATTTATTTTCGTTCTTTTAAAATCATTAAACTTAATATATTTTATGGCGCTGAAGCTGAAACGCACGCTGTCTCTATTCGAGGCAACGATTTACGGCGTCGGCATCATTCTGGGCGCTGGGATTTACGCGCTGATCGGGGAGGCGGCTGGAAGTGCTGGAAATGCTCTCTGGCTGTCTTTTGTCATCGGCGCTGCGATAAGTGCGCTCACTGGCCTGTCATATGCTGAACTGTCAGCAATGTATCCGAAAGCTGCGGCTGAGTACATTTACGTGAAGAAGGCATCTGCAAGCAAGTTTCTGGCATTCATAATCGGCTGGCTGCTGATTTTTACTGGAGTGCTGTCGGCGGCGACTGTTGCTCTCGGATTTTCTGGATATTTTAACAAAATTTTGAATCCTGAACAAGTTCTTGTCCCAACTTTCAATCTTATAATCGTGGCTATGGTTCTCATTGCAATTCTTACTTTTATCAATTTCTGGGGAATTAAAGAATCTTCGAAAATGAACGTTGTTTTTACAGTAGTAGAGATAAGTGGTTTGCTGCTTATAATTGCTCTCGCTTTCATGAGCGGAAGTATTGGAAGCGTGAATTATCTTGAAATGCCGAATGGATTTGGCGGAATAATTGCTGCATCGATTCTCGTCTTCTTTGCTTATATTGGTTTTGAAGAGATAGTCAACATCGCTGAGGAAACAAAGAAACCGAAGAAATTCATCCCTCGTGCAATTGTCGCAGCAATAATCATTACAACAATTCTTTACATACTTGTCGCGATTTCAACAGTTAGTTTGGCCGACTGGAAGATTCTTGGTGATGTAGAAAATCCGTTGGCGTTAGCAGCTAGCAAAAGTTCGCTGGGCGATAGCGCAGCTCTCATAATGTCTTTCATTGCTCTTTTCGCAACTACGAACACAGTGTTGATAATCCTCGTTGTGACGTCGAGGATGATTTACGGCATCGCGCGCGACAAAGCCCTCCCGCACTTCCTTTCCGTCCTGCACCCTTCGAGAAATACGCCGACGTACGCCGTGATCGCGATGATGTTCCTATCGATGATCTTTCTTTTCTTTGGAAAAATCGAAACTATCGCGAGCATAACAAGCCTCGGAGCATTCATCACCTTCGCCGCGATCAACCTTTCTCTCGTCTGGCTGCGTTACACAAAACCAAATCTAAATCGTCCGTTCCGCGTGCCGCTGAATGTCGGAAAGTTTCCTATCTTGTCATTTCTCGGAGCAATTTTCTGTGTCTTCATGATTTACCAGTTCAAACCCATCGAGATGAGCGTGGGTGTGATAATCCTCTCCGTGGGTGCGATAGTTTACCATGTAAGAAAGAGCAAGATGATTTGATATTTAGGTAGTAGATGACTAGACTGAAGCAGCGCCGAGAGAAGCGATGATGAAAATGCCAATTAGATTGAAGATGAAAGCATACTGGATGAAAACGCGGGTGCGGATCTTTGCTGCTCCGAGAAGAGCGGCGCCAAGTTCATCTGGAAGCGGAGAGGCAATTATAAGGCCGGCAAGAATTGGAATGACTTTTGCCGCCAATCCGTTTGGATTAACGCTGAAATGAATGCCTCTGCCCAAAATTTCTTCGCCAGTTGTTTTAAGTTCATTAAGCAATCTGTCGCGGACAAAACGAAATATAAGGTAGTCGCTTATTACTGCGCCTGTCGCGCCAATGACTGCTATTATGAAAGGTGTCTGCAAAGTTTTTCCTAAGACAAATATTGCGGCAGTCGCGGGTGCGGTCGTAAGGGCATAAGTGAAAAGCAGACCTGCAATAAACGAGCCGACATAACCGAAATCACCGATTTTTTCAATTCTTTCAGTAATTCCAGGAACTTGAATTATGATATAAGCGATGATGATGCTGATAAGAAGCCACATCAAGTTCCTATGTTTCCATTCAAACTGTCTCCAGTAGTTGATTGTTCTTTGCATCTGAGTGAGGTGTCTGCTTCTGTGATAGGAATATTTTTTCAGACGCGAAATGTGATGAGCGACGTGTCTGTGTGCCTTCCTGATTTTTTGAATTACCATTTCACATCCCAAACTTTAAAATTACTTACTCATCATCGCGTTATTTTCGATTCGTTTACAACATGATAGAGTTCTTTTGCTTTCTTGTTTTTCTCGAAGTGCTCCCTCACCGGCTTCAAAATTTTGTCGAGTTCTGTCGTGACGGAGGCCTTCAAATCGGCGGGATGCAGTTTTCCTTCTGCAAACATTTTTTCCAGCTCGCCGTACGAATGGATCGAAACGTCGCCTCCAAACTTTGCTGGCCTTTCTATCGTCATTTCCTTTTTCCCGAGCTTGCGGAAAATTATATGCTTGCAAATCTCCAAAATCGGATTTCCCTCCACGACTTTCGGCGGGCAGAACGCCTCGCTGATTTTTTCTTTTATTTCATTCGGCGTGTCGTGGACCGAGATGTAGCTTTTCGGGATGGACTTCGCCATCTTGCTCGATATCTCCACGTCGACATCCTTGTTCTGCTCGAATCCTCCCATCTTCACCGGTCCCTGCAGCCCTATGAGCAGGTGGTGGCTTGCGATGATCGGTTTCCAAAATCCCAGCTTCGGCCCGACTTCGCGGCTGAGCACGTAAGCCTTCCGCTGGTCTATTCCAAGCTGGCATATCTCGACTTTCAAAAAGAACGGATCGGTCGCCTGCATCGCCGGATACAACAATTGAGCTGAATACTGCATCTCGCCCTCGCGCCTGCCCATTATCGTCCCTGCACGCTTCATCCTCTCTATCGTGGTGGCTTTCATTACGCTGATGACAGTCTTCCAATATTCCGGATCTTTTGCCAGCTCGCTTGCCCAAATAATTTCAACCTTTTTCGTGTCGACTCCTGCCGCCCGCCACACCTCGACGAGATATTCCCCGACCTGCTGTATTTTTTTCAGGTCTCCGCCCATCTTGTTGTTGATCCACGCATGCCAGTCGGCGATGAAAAGTTTGAAGTGCACGCCTGCGTCAAGCATGTCCTGTATCTTTATCGCACGCATTATGCCCGAGCCGAGATGCGCGATTCCGCTTGGCTCGAATCCGTCGTATGCCGCCGGCTTGCTGTTTGTCTGAAGCAGCTCTTTCAATTCTTCTTCGGTAACGATTTCCTGCATAGGAGGAGCCTTGATCAGTTCAATCCTTTTTTCAACGTTCATATTCTTAATTTTACACTTTTATTTAATTATAGTTACAATTAGTGCAAGTACAATTAATGTAAGTACAGTTAGTGCAAGTGTCGGTCGGATAAAGTATGGATGAAAAGATTGAAGAAAGAATTGAAGAAGTTGTTAGGATAGAAAATGTTGGCAAAGTTTTCAAGCAGGAGAAGAAGGAATTCTACGCTCTGAAAAACATTTCTTTCAACATCGAGAAAGGAGAAATTTTCGGACTTCTCGGGCCCAACGGCGCAGGCAAGACGACGCTGATAAATATTTTGCTTGGGATGCTCAAGCCGAACGGAGGAAGGGCAAGCATTTTCGGCTACGACGTCACAAATCAGCGCGAAAAGCTCTCGCATGTCGTCAACTCATCAAGCGGAGAGACAGAGTTTCATTGGCTGCTGAGGGGAAGGGAAATTCTGGATTATTTCGGGCGGTTTTACGGATTGAGCAAAGAGCAAAGGGAAATGCGAATTCAGAATTTGGTTGATGCTTTCGAGCTGCAAAATGTTTTGAAGATGAAATTCGGATGGATGTCGACGGGTCAGAAGATGCGTGTCATACTGTGCAAGGCGCTGATAAACAACCCGAAGTTCATAATGCTTGACGAGCCGACGCTCGGACTTGATCCGGACATCGCGAAAAAGACTAGAGAGCTTGTCGCGGAAATAAACAAAAAGTTCGGAACGACAATCCTTCTGACGAGCCATTACATGCAGGAAGTCGAGCAATTGTGCGGGCGCATCGCTTTTATCGATCACGGGGAAATAATTGACATAGGAAAAATAGAAAAGCTGAAGAAAAGCAGGTTCAAAGATTTCAAGCTGGAAATAAGACTGAAGGAAATAAGGAGCGCAGAACTGCTGAAAAAGATGGGTTTTGAAATTTCGCCTAGCATACGAACGATAGAGAAAAGTATAACTGACGAGGAGCAGATCACCCAAATCTTGAACGAATTGGTGAAAAACGGTTTTGACATAATAAATGTCGAAGTTCACCATCCGACATTGGAAGATTACTTTTTGAAAATGGTTGAGGAAAATCATAAAAACAATCATGAATTGCAGGGTCAGCAAGGTCAACAAAGAGGAGGCAAAAAATGAATTTTAGGAGAATACTTGCATTGCTTCAATACGACTTTGCCATATTGAGAAAAAACAAACACAGGCTCATGGAAATGATTTATTTTCCGATTGTTTCCGTGATAGCGTGGGGATTCTTTGTAGTTTACGCCCAGCAATTTGCTTTCCAGGCAGCCATCGCCATCCTCGTCGTTCAAATTTTCTGGCAGTTCGCCTACCTGTCGCAGAGCTCAGTCAGCATGACGGTGATGGAAGACATATGGAGTCGCACGCTGCGAGAGTTGCTCAGCACGCCGCTGACAACTACTGAATTCTTGCTTGCTCGAATAATATTTTCCTTAATCCGTTCATTCTTCGCCCTCTTTGTCTTGTTCGCAGTCGCGTACTTCGTCTTCAACTTCAACTTTTTCGCCACGCTCGTCCCTCTCCTCATCCTCGCCACGCTTGCAGCTCTCGGGTCGATGGGCATCGCAATTCTCGTCGTGTCTGTCATCCTTCGTTACGGCACCACACTTTCGTTCCTTTCTTGGAGCATCGTCACAGGCATCATGTTTCTCGCGGCTCCTTTCTTCCCTCTCTCGGTCCTTCCCCAGCCTCTTCTGGCAGTCGCCTACGGCATTCCCTACACATGGATATTCGAGCCGATAAAGAAACTGGCTGTAACCAACTCGCTTACTTTCGCTGACTATCTTCCAGCAATCATCAGCAATTTGTTTTATTTTGTAATCTCGTTTCCAATTTTCTTTTACGTCTTCGAAAAGGCAAGGGAGAAAGGTCGTTTGATTCGTCTTTGGGAGTGAGAAAATAAAATGATACAAATTAGCTTTCATGGGGCAATGGCCACAGTTGGGTCAAGTGCAGTGATGATCGACACTGGCGTGGAAAAGATAATGATGGATTACGGCACGAAAATTCGGACAGAGCCGCCGCAATTCCCCATTCCGATTCAAGGCAACGGCAAGCCGGACGTCGTGCTGCTTACACATGCCCATCTCGATCATTCAGGTGGTTTAGCAATATTCGAAGCAAACGGAAGCCGCGTGCCGATTTTTTCTCTTCCTGTTACCAAACCTCTTGTCGAAATGCTTCTTTATGACTCAATAAAAATTTCAACTGAGGAAGGCAATAAACTTCCTTTCGGTGACGGCGACGTTGACAGCACAATAAAAAATTTCATTCCTGTCGAGTTCAAAGAACCCCACAAGCTGAAGAAAACAACTTTCACTTACTACGACGCAGGCCACATTCCTGGAGCTGGCATGATTTACGTTGAACATCGCGACAAAAAAATTCTTTATACCGGCGACTTTCATTCAATCGATCAACGACTTGTAAAAAAATACGACCAGAAAATTCCCCAGGCTGACATCGTCATAACAGAAAGCACGTATGCTCAGCGCGACCATCCGGATCGTGAAGAACAAGAAAAACAACTTGTGGAAATAATTAGAGACACGATGGCCAACGGAGGAACTACGCTCATTTCAGGTTTTGCAATCGGCAGGCTTCAGGAACTTTTACTCGTGTTGCATAAGTACGGAATTGACTACCCACTGTACATGGACGGCATGGCGAAGAAGGCCACGACTGTGATCAACCAACACAAGCACTTACTTGCAGATCCGAACAAACTTGACGAAGCGCTGCAGAAAGTTACGTATGTGAAAAGCGACAAGATGAGGAAGGCGATCATCAAAAAGCCCTGCGCAGTCCTCACCACGAGCGGAATGCTTACAGGCGGAGCGGTAGTCTTTTACCTCAAGCGGCTTTTCAATAACAAAAACTCCTCCTTGCTGCTCACGGGCTACCAGCTTCCAGACACTCCTGGCAAGACGCTTCTCGAGACAGGTCGCTACGTCGCGAAGGATCTTTCTCTCGACTTGAAGATGTTTGTCAAGCGGCTGGATTTCAGCGCTCATGTCGGTCGCACTGGTTTGTTTGACTTCCTGAAGAAGCAGAATCCTGAGAAGATTTTCTGCATTCACGGCGACAACACTGAAGATTTTGCAAACGAACTGAAGACGGAGCATGGGTATGATGCTGTTGCACCAGTTGCAAACAACAGATTTTTCAATGTTTAGGCTTCATATGTTTTTCTTCCCATTTTCTGAAATATTCCTCGTCGAATTTTATTTCATCCTTCTTCTTTTCTTCAGGAAGTTTGTACTTCGGTCTTAACCACATCCCAAAGATAATTCCTACAGATAGACCTGCTAAATGACCGATGTTAGCAATTGAACTAGGATAAAAGACTCCTCCCAGATCCAGCGCAACCCATAAAATAACCGCGATGATCATTGGAATAGGAATCCCGAACGCAAGAACAACCATCTTAGGTCTTATTCCGACTAGAACTCCCATTATGCTGAAGATTGCCCCTGATGCTCCAATAACGGAAGGATAAAAAAATGTGCTAATCATTCCGGCAAAAATTCCTGCCGCAAAAAAGATTATCAGGAATTTCTGAGATCCAATTATTTTTTCCAGTATTAGGCCGAACATAGCCAAGGGAAAGAGATTTGAAATTAGATGATTTGCATTTCCATGAAGGAAAATGTAAGTCACTAGAGTCCAGGGCTGCTGAAAAACTCCAGATGAAGCGAGGGCAAATTGTTCAAGAAAATCAGGAAATAAATTCTGGAGAAGGAAGATGACAGCAATTATCACTGCAAGCTTCAGCGCATCCCATCCAAATTTTTCTTTCTTTCCCGCGGTTTCCATAAAACTTATTTATGAATTTGAATTAATAGGAAATAATTGTTTGAAATTGTAATGATTTTTCGATGTTTGATTTTTCACGAAATGTACGAAAATTTTGACGCGGACGACGACAGGAGCAGCACCGACGTGTGGGAATCGTAAAGACAACCTACGGTTTTCTTGGAACTTTCCCTTCTTGAAAAAATAGGTGAAAAACTCTAAAGAGAAGTATAATTTTCACAAGATTTTGCAGAAATGTTAAGCCCTTCTGCTTCTCGGCCTGTAGTCCGAATTATCGTTGTAGCTAGGATTTCCAAGCTGGAGCTTTGGAGCCACATATCCATTTTTGCGCTTCTCTTCCATTTCTCGCATCCTTGTGATTATCGACTGTAGATGGTCGTCAGATCCCATATTTGTCACTATTTGATAGTGACTACTTTCCTACTATATAAAGATTTCGTTTCTAACTAGTAGTAAAAAATCGATACCTTTAAATATTGTCACCACTACATAGTTACGTAAGTGACAGAAATGACACTTGAATCACAGCTTGAGCTGTGCACGTACCACTACAAGAAGTGGAAGCAGAGGGCGCTTGAAGCAAAGGACCTACCAGAGGGCAAAAAGGCGCTCGAGCACGCTTTCTTTTGGCTTGAACTGCACTCGGCGTTCGTCGCGCTGCATGCTGTCGAGCAGACGAATGGAAAGGACGCGAAGATAAGGAACAAGCTGCTGATTGCGAAGACGAATTTGAGCAGAAAGCTTGCCGATTACGCCAACGAAGTTTTGGATGAAATAAAATTGTGAGATGAAGAAAAATGTCAGTAAAATTAACAGGCGCAGGCGGAATTACTTATGAGCT
>Ga0209541_10004738_pt1 | contig 24027 bp, 17 predicted proteins | sample RifCSPlowO2_01_FD_184027 | JGI IMG/M metagenome (GOLD analysis project Ga0209541, IMG submission 184027) | Groundwater microbial communities from Rifle, Colorado - Rifle CSP2_plank lowO2_0.1 (SPAdes) (version 2) | ecosystem: Environmental > Aquatic > Deep subsurface > Groundwater | place... | reverse complement strand
TTCTTCTATGAGTTCCAGTTTATAGGGCTGGTCCGCGAATATTTTCTTTGCCGCATCTTTTGATATAACCTCTTTTTTAAAAACAAGATTTTGGCGGACAAACTCGCGCATCCTTTTTTCTATTTTGGGCAGGTCGTCCGGGCCAATAACGTTTCGCGCGGTTTCGCGTTGGGCTCCCGCGTCTGACGCGGGAGTTTCGCGCGGTTTAGCGGTTCCAAAATCAAAATCATAATAAAACCCGTTTTCAATGACGGGCCCAATGCCAAAATTCGTTCCGGGAAACATTTCCTGAACAGCGTAAGCCATTAAATGCGCAAGAGAGTGGCGTAAGGGTTCCACTTTGCCGCCCGCGTCTTTTTTAACCGGCCCGCGGAGTTTTTGCTGAACCATTAGTTTCCATTATAGGCGAACGGCCGGCCATAGCAAATATTGACAGCAATGGTTAAGCATGCTATTCTATTGCCGGAACCTAAAAATATTAACAAGAGGAGGAAGAAATGTTAGCTTGGGGCGCCCTATACTTCGCGGGACTGATCTTGATAGCAGTTGGCTTCACGGGAGGTATGGAGACTAGAAAACTTTATTGGGGATTGTACGTTATGGCGGGTATAACGCTAGTCATAATAGCCCTTACCCGTCTTGCATAAAGGAGGTGTGACAATGGAGGTCTGCAAAAAGTAGTTCTGTAAACTCCAAAAAAGGCCGAGGCATTCCGCCCCGGCCCTTATATTTACGCAAACCTTTTCCCTACGCAAAATTAAGACGTTCAACCATCCAACCATTTAATTATCTTCTATAATTTCTTCAATTTCATTTGCGATTATTTTTGCGACGCCGTCGCGGTTGTCAACGCGGCCGGAAATCAGAACTATTTTATTCTCCTGAAATGCCGCGGGATTTTTTTCAAGGATGGCGGGAAAGGCGACAACTTCAATGCCGCGCGTTTCGTCTTCAACATTCAAAAACAGCATGGGTTTGCCGGTCCTGGTGATTATTTTTTTGATTCCAGAAACCACCCCGCCTATTTTTACCAGTTTTCCGGTCAAGTCCGGCGAGATGTCAGATAGCGGAATAGCTGTCTTTTCCAGCGCTTTGCGGTAATTTCTTAAGGGGTGTCCCGAAACATACAATCCCAAAAGCTCTTTTTCCCACTGTAGTTTTTCCCGCTCGCTCGCGGGTTTTGCCGGCGCAAGAATGACGGCCGGCGCGGCGGAAGTCGCGGATAGGGCGCCGTCAAAAAGCCCTTTTTGCCCGCCCTGTTTTGATTTTTGTGTTTCACGGGCGATTTCCAGAAGTTTTTCAAGATTGCTCAAAAACTGATTTCGTTCGCCGAACTGGTCAAAGGCTCCCGCCCGGACCAGGCTTTCCATAGATTTTTTATTTAGATCTTTTGAGGCGATGCGTCCCAGAAAATCCGCAATGGAATTAAAGCGCCCGGCCCGCGTTCTTTCCGCCACTATCGCTTCCACGACATTGTGCCCCACATTTTTAACCGCCAGCAACCCGAAGCGGATTTTTCCGGCTTCGGACACCACGGAAAAGGTGCGGAAACTTTCGTTAACGTCGGGCGGCAGAACCTCAACGCCCATTTTTTTGCATTCTTCTATTAAAAATCCTATTCTTTCCACATCCGCGCTGTCCGCGGTCAGGAGAGCGGACATAAATTCCAAAGGATAGTGCGCTTTAAGATAAGCCGTCTGATAGGCGATCATCGCGTAACACGTGCTATGGCTTTTGTTAAATCCGTATCGGGCGAAGGGCAGTATCCATTCCCAAATTTGGTTCGCCACGCGCTCCGAAATCCCGTTTTTTTTCATGCCGCCGGTCAGCTTGGCTTGTTGTTCCATCAGCAGAGATTTTATTTTTTTACCTACGGCTTTTCGCAGAGTATCGGCTTCGGACAGCGAAAACCCGGCGAGTTTTTGCGCTATTTGCATTAACTGTTCCTGATACACGCAGATGCCGTATGTGTTTTTCAAAATGGGCTCCAGGTCTTTATGAAGATATTCCACGGCCGCCTTTTTATTTTTCCGGGAAATATATTCCGGAATCCACTCCATGGGGCCGGGGCGGTATAAGGCGACCATGGCGATGATGTCTTCAAAAACGGTCGGCTTTAATTCCCGCAGGTATCTTTGCATTCCGGAGGATTCAAGCTGGAACACCCCGATGGTGCCGGCTTTGCGCAGAAGCTCGTATGTTTTTTTGTCGTCGGTCGGGACGTTTTCAATGTCCAGATTTTTGTTATGAATTTTATATACACGCGCGAGCGTATCCTCTATTATGGTAAGATTTTTGAGCCCAAGAAAATCCATTTTCAGCAATCCAAGGTCTTCAATGGCGTGCATCTCATACTGGGTTACGATGTGTTCTTCCCCTTGGGTCGGATGCTGCAGGGGGATTAACGTATCCAGTGGCTCGTCTGAAATAACCACGCCGCAGGCGTGAGTTGAGGCGTGCCTGGCGACCCCCTCCAGTTTTTTCGCGAGATCAATAAGGTGTTTGGCTTTTTCGTCTGCGTCGTAAAGCTGTTTGAACTCTTTAACTTTTTGCAGGGTTTGTTCCAGGGTGAAGGAAAAAGGAATCATTTTGGCGATTTGGTCGCAGTAGCCGTAGGCGTATCCCAGCGCCCTTCCCACGTCGCGTATGACGGCTCTTGCCGCCATGGTTCCGAACGTAATAATTTGCGCCACGTGGTCTTTGCCGTATTTTTGGGCGACGTAATCTATCACTTCGTCGCGCCTGCGGTCGGTGAAGTCCAGATCAATATCCGGCGGAGAAATGCGTTCCGGGTTGATGAATCTTTCAAATAACAGGTCGTATTTTAAGGGGTTCACATTGGTGATATTAAGCGCGTAAGCCACGAGAGAGCCGGCCACCGAGCCGCGCCCGGGGCCGACCACGATGCGATTTTGTTTCGCCCAATTCACGAAATCCTGAACAATCAAAAAGTAAGACGCAAAACCAGTTTGTTTTATGGCCTTAAGTTCGTATTCCAGGCGCTCTATGGCCGTTTCGTCTTTTTCCAGCCCGCGTTTTTGCAGGCCAAGATAGCACAATTCTTTTAAATATTTCTCGCCGGTTTTTCCGGCCGGCAGAGGGAACGCCGGCATTTTTGGTTTTCCCAACTCAAACTCAAAATTGCAGCTTTCAGCTATTTTTTGCGTGTTTTCTACGGCTTCGGGAACTTCGCTGAAAATTTCCGCCATTTCCGCCGGGCTTTTCATGGAAAAATCGTCTTCTTTCATTGATAACCGTTCGGGGTCGTCTTTTGCGGCTCCGGTGTTGATAAGCATTAAAATGTCCTGCGCTTCGGCATCATCCTTTTCCAGATAATGCAAGTCTTGAGTGGCGACCAGCGGCATTCGCAATTTTTTGGAAAGCGCGATAATTCTCCCGTTGACGGTTCCCTGTTCTTTAATGTTCGGGTGATGTTGGATTTCCAGATAAAAATTTCCTTCGCCGAACATATTTTGAAATTTGATTGCCGTGTCTTCTGCCTCTTTTTCCTTTCCGGCCAAGAGAAGGCGCGGAATTCTCCCCTGCAGGCAGCCCGAAATCATAATCAGGCCTTCAGCGTGTTTCGCCAGCAGTTCTTTGTCAACGCGCGGTTTGTAATAAAATCCGCGCAAATGCGCCTCGGTTACAAGCTTAACAAGATTGCGGTAGCCCTTGTCGTTTTTTGCCAGCAAAATGAAATGATATCTTACGTCGTCAATGTTCGGCCGTTTCTGGTCCATTGATTCATGCGCCAAATACATTTCCGCGCCTATTATCGGTTTTATGCCGCGCGATTTTGATTTTTTGTAAAACTCAACCGCGCCGTACATCACGCCGTGGTCGGTAAGCGCTATGCTGTCCATTCCGAGTTTTTTCGCGCAATCCAAAAGCTGGTCTATCTTGGGGAGACCATCAAGCAGCGAATAATGAGAGTGTACGTGCAGGTGCGTAAATTTCGGAGACATAAATTAGATGATTATACCATGTGCAAATTTTCGGTCAAAAGAATGTGATAGAATATCAAAGTGAAGCCTAATTTACGCGAAGAAAAAAAATTATGGGAAAAAGGATACCGATGCGTTGCGGGACTGGACGAAGCCGGCCGCGGGCCTTTGGCCGGGCCGGTTGTCGCCGCGGCCGTTGCCGCGGCGACAAATTCAAAAATCAAATCCCAAAAAGCAAAGTTGCAATTTAAAATTCAAAATGAACTTACCGGAGTGAAAGACTCAAAACAATTATCTGCGCAAGGAAGGGAAGAATTATATGGACACATTGTGCGGCACCCGGCGCTTATGTTCGGAGTAGGCATTGTTTCAGAAAAAATCATTGATAAAATCAACACCAAGAACGCGGCCGAGCTGGCAATGGAAAAAGCGCTGAAAAAGCTGGAAAAGAAAATCGGGGCCAGGGCCGGCTTTTTAATCATTGACGGCAATCAACTAAAAAATCCAAAACTGAAAAGCAGAAATCACAATTTGATTGTCGGGGCGGACGAAAAGGTTTTTTCCTGCGCCGCGGCTTCAATAATCGCCAAAGTAACGCGCGACCGCATAATGATGCGTCTGCACAAAAAATATCCGCAGTACGGGTTTGATAAACACAAGGGATATCCGACGAAACTGCACCGAAAAATGCTCAAAAAATATGGACCAAGTAAAATTCACCGAAAATCTTTTGCGCCGGTCAACTTGCAGGATAGGTTCTTTTGTGATATTATGCCGTCAGAACATTAAAGAATGGAGGTGATAAGTCTTGCGAGAGTTCTTTATATACATTTTGCATCTTCACGAGGACGAGGTTGGAACCAGCGTGGCCATACTTATGGCGGAAGATGAAGAAGATGCTCTAGGGCGAGCCGTTTTCTGGATAAACAGAAAGCGAAAAGAATTGCATTGTGGTACGGATTGTGCTTTTAGGGCAATCGATCCCAAGAGTATATCGCCGCGACAGGCAATGGAGCTGGAGTTAAGTGGCGCGGAGAAACTCGGAGTAGCCGAAGAATAATAATAGAAAAGCGGCAATCGCCGCTTTTGTTTTCCCCCCAAACATTGTTCGGCATTTTGAATTTAAGATTTATTTTGGATTTAGCGCTTTGTATTTTTAGCTTTTACTCTTGCAGAAGATAAATTTTCTGCTAGAGTGGTATTATGGCAGTTCCACGAGGGCATCATACGAAATCGCGGCGGAATAAGGGTCGCATGCACCAGTATATAAAACCGGTCAGTTTGTCGTCCTGCCGAAAATGCGGAAAGCCCGTTTTGCCGCATACGGTGTGCCGCAACTGCGGATATTATAAAGGAACGGAAGTGATTGACGTAATGAAGAAACTGACCAAGAAGGAGCAAAAGCGGAGAAAACGAGAAATGGCCGCCAAAGAAAAAGAGGAGGGAAAGAGGGAAAAATCTCTAAATATGGAAGAGCTTTCCCGCAAGTAAACGCGAAATTTATATATTATGGCTTCACGCCACCTTTCACGGTCAATCGCCATACAATCCCTTTACGAGTGGGATTTTAACGGCAAAAAGCCGGAAGCATTGAATTCCGTTGTTGAAAAAAATTTAAGGGAATTCGGTCCCGGCCTGCAGGACGCGAATTTTGTCTGGAGCTTGGTGGAGGGCACCGTAAAGCATATGCCGCAGCTGGATAAGATTATAGAACAGGCCGCGCCAGAATGGCCCATTGACCAGATTACCATTGTTGACCGCAATGTGTTGCGCCTGGGATTGTATGAGCTTCTTTATGAAAACAAAGAAGAAGTTCCGCCTAAAGTGGCGATTAACGAAGCCATTGAGCTTGCCAAAACGTTCGGCGGAGAAAGCTCCGGAAAATTCATTAACGGAGTATTAGGAACCGTCTTTCGCGAGACCGGCGCGGACGAAAATAAAACACCGAATACCGAAACTCAAACATCAAGCGAGCAGCCTGATATTTGAATTTTGGCATTTGGAACTTAAAAATGAAGGATTTTTCTTTGCTTGAGGATGCCTTGGGCATTGCGTTCAAAAATAAAGATTTGCTCACGCAGGCTTTCGTTCACAGGTCGTATTTAAACGAGAATCCTAAATTTCATTTGCGTCATAATGAGCGCCTGGAATTTTTGGGCGACGCGGTTCTGGAGCTGGCGGTAACAGAATACCTTTTCGCGACTTATCCCGAAAAATCGGAGGGAGAGCTTACTAATTGGCGTGCGGCCCTTGTGAACGCAAAAATTCTTTCGGTGATAGCTCAAAAAGCCGGACTGAACGAATTTTTGCTGCTCTCGCGCGGCGAAGCAAAGGAAACAGGAAAGGCGCGCCAGTTCATTTTGGCCAATACTTTTGAGGCATTCGTGGGCGCGATGTACCTTGACCGCGGCTACGAAATCTGCAAGGATTTTATTGATAAGTATGTTTTGGCTGAATTGCCCCGTATTATTGAGAATGGGCTTTTCAGGGACGCGAAGTCCCGCTTTCAGGAAGAGGCGCAAGAGCGCGTGTCCGTTACCCCAAGCTACCGAGTTCTTAAAGAAACCGGTCCCGACCACGCCAAACTTTTTATTGTCGGAGTTTTCCTGAAAGAATCTTTAGCGGCCGAAGGCAAGGGGTCGTCAAAACAGGAGGCGGAGGAGGACGCGGCAAAGAACGCGTTGGAGGCAAGGGGATGGTAAGCGGCCCATAACCTATAACCTATAATCTAAAAAATGCTAGTCATTCGTTATTTGCGAGTTGGTAAAAAAAATCAGCCGTCGTTTCAAGTGGTGGTTGCCGACAAAAGAAAATCCGCTAAGGCGGGCCGTTTTGTGGAAAAAGTTGGCTTTTACAACCCGCTTACAAAAGCGAAAGGACTGAACGCGGAGCGCATTAAATATTGGCTGTCGGTGGGGGCGCAGCCTTCGGCTACCCTGTGGAACCTTTTGATTGCGGAAAAAATCGCGGAAGGCAAGAAAAAGCCCGTACATAAGAAATCAAAGAAACAAGCGGAAACAAAGGCAACAGCCGCGTTTGACGCGATGACAGAAGCGCCAAGCGCGCCAAAGGCTGAAACTGCGTCCAACGCGACTGAAGCGAAACCTGTGCCAGTTAAAGCGGAAGAAAAACCGGCCGCGTCAAACGCGGCTGCGGCAGAGGCGGTTGAAGAGAAGTCGGCGGAATCCGAAGAGAAGTAGCCGGTTGAGGCGGAAATAGAAGAAAAATCCGCGCAAGCCTAGCCGGGCTTGACATCCATTGTGAATCTTGCTAGTATCAAAATGTGAGTGTTTCCGCGCAAGCGGAGCTCTATTCAATAGTCGGCAAAAGACCTCCCTCGAGTGAGGCCTTTTGCTTTTGAGGCGCGCGTTGATTTTGCGACGAGAGCAACACAGAGAACTGTTCTCTGGAGGCTATTTACGTTCAAAATCTAGCGAATCTCAACACAGAGAACTGTTCTCTGTGTTGCCGTTTTCTGTGTTGTTTAGGCTATGCTCCTTTAATGCGGCGACGTAGCCGAATACGGAGAATGGGATTGCCGTAGCAATGAAAGTAAGCAAAGAAAGCGCGACAGCGCTTTCTTTGCTTACTCCGGCGATTGAGAAGAGCAAAAGATAGGCGTACTCGCGCGTGCCAAAACCCATTATTGAAATGGGCAATATTTCAACCAGCTCAATAATTGGTATGAGCAAAATGAAATAAATAAACTCCGCGGTAATGCCTATGGATAGGGCCAAAAAGTAAATTCGCAGCAACCGGTTCAGCCACAACAGGAAAGCGACCCCAAAAGATATGGCGAGAGATGTTTTTTCCCTGAAGGCGGCCGACATGACGGCGCTAAATTCTTCAAAACCGTTTTGCAAGCGGGCTTTTTGTTTTGAGGGTACAAATTTTCCATAAACTAAGTTAAGGGTTTTTTTCAGGAACTTTTTGTTGAAAAATAAAACAAGGAACGCCAGCAAAAAAAACGATAAGAAAATAGAATAAGAAAAGTCAAAATTCAGCCGGCGCGAAAAAAACAGCGCGGCAATGCCGGCGGCGGCGAAAATAAGAAGAGAGATAAAGTCCAATAGTTTTTCCAATATGCCGATGGCCAGACCTTTCGCGATGGAAAGCGATGTTTTGCGCGACAGCGCGTATATTTTGGCGAAGTCACCGACTCTTCCCGGCGTTACCGTGCCGAACGGCAAGCCGATTAATGTAATTATTAAGTTGTCTTTTAACGAGCTTTTTCCGTGGGGAGCGATGAGCGCTTTTAACCGTAGCGCCTTAAGGATCAGTTCTAGAAAAAGAGTGTTTAGCGCGGCAAAAAGCCAAAAAAAGTTTGCTTGGCCTAAAATCCCGTATATTTTTTTAAAATCAAGCGTCGCGAAAAGCGACGCCAAAAGAATAAGGGTTACGAGCAAAGCTATTTTTACAAAAATGCCTTTAGACAATCGCATAAGCTTATGTTACCATTTTTGAAGATGGTTAATGATGATGTTGCAAAAAAACCGTTCGTTTCGGTGATAATTCCGACCTGGCGGGACCAAAAAATTCTTTCCGAGTGCCTTGGCGGCCTGGCGAAGCAGGATTATCCGCGAAATAGATACGAAATAATTTTAGTTTCGGCCGATAAGCTGGAAGTTACAGAGCTTGGCGTGAAAATAGTATATGTGCCGCAAAATACTAATCCCGCCGGAGCTAGAAATATAGGAGTTGCGGCCGCCAGAGGCGAGATTTTGGCTTTTGTGGATGATGATTGTATAATTCCGCCCGATTGGATATCAAAAGCGGTGTGCTGTCTGCAAGAAAAAAACGCCGCCCTTGTCGGCGGGCCGGCCGTGCCGCCGGACAACAGACCGTTTTCATATCGGCTGGCCGGATATTTGCTCGGCGCGCCGTTTGTGACGGGTTCCATAAACGGCAGATACAGAGCGGCAAAAAAAACAGGCGAGGCCGACGATTATAATTTAATTTTAGCTAATAATTTTGTGAGGAAAGACGCTTTCCTGGCGATATCGGGCTTTGACGTTGACCAATTGCCTTGCGAGGATTACGGGCTGTATTCCCGCCTGAAAAAAGCCGGTTACAAGCTTATTTACGCGCCCGAAATCGCGGTACGGCATCACGTAAAACCCTTATTTTTCCCCTTTATCAATAAAATTTTCTATTTCGCCAATGGCAGGAGTTTGCTAATGCTTCGCCATCCCGAAACCGCCAGATTGCTTTATTTGATACCAAGCATTTTTACGCTCGCCCTGGCCGTTGTCATTCCCCTCGGTTTTTTTTCCATAAAATTTTTATATCTTTTGGCCGGGATATTGTCCATTTACGCCGTTTGGATTTTAATATGCGCGTTCTATATTTTTTTAAAATTTGAAAAAAATCCCTTAGTCTTCTTATATTCCCCACCGGCCATTTTTTTGGCCCATTTGAGTTACGGCCTCGGGTTTTTGCACGGCATTTACAAGTATTTAATCGGTGACTATAAAGGCGGAATCAAATCGGGCGGCAAATACCGTCAAGACAGCGAAATTCATCGGGATTAATAAACATGAACAAAAAAGAACTATACTCCAACCCGTTTTTTCAAAAGACCAAAGATGAGTTGAGATCTGATAGGTTGAAAAAAGTTGCGCGCATCATAAATCAACATGGGGGCAGGCTTTTGGATATCGGTTGCGGAACAGGGGCCCTTACCGTAGAATTTGGAGGTCACGTATTGTATGGCGTTGATATTTCCGAAGAATCAGTGAAAATAGCGCAAGGCCGGGGGATTGATGCCATTGCTCTGGATATTGACGAAGAAAAGCTGCCTTTTGAAGATAATTTCTTTGATATAATTTTCTGCGGAGAAGTAGTTGAACATATTTTTGACCCGGATCATTTGTTAGATGAAATATACCGCGTTTTGAAACCGGGCGGGATTGCAGTTATTACCACGCCGAATCTCGCCAGCTACCTGAATAGAATTGCGCTTCTTTTCGGTTTTCAGCCCTATTTTACCGGTACCGGTTTAAGGCATAATACCGGCAAATTTTTCGGCGACAAGGCGCCGTGCCCGCATTTAATAGTCTTCACGTTAAGGAGTTTAAGGGAATTGTTCAAATTGCACGGCTTTAAAGCGCAGAGAATAATCGGAGCGGATATTTCTCATCTTTTGCCCCAGCCCTTAGCCGTTATTGATAAGATTTTTGCAAAAATTCCAGCCTTAGCGGCCGGATTAATTTTCGTAGTTAAAAAATAATTATGGTCTATTTGCTAACTTGGTCTAGAATTTCTTTTGCCGCCTGAAATTGCGGGTTAATTTTCAGGGTCCGCTGCAATGCCTCTTTTAATTTTTCTTCAGCTCCTACCATTCCATATAGGTAAGCTAAAGTGAAATGCAGGCGGTAACTCTCGGGGTTGATTTCCAGCCCCATTTTTATTTCGTTCATGGCGCGCTCCCAATCTTCCTGGCTCTGTATTTTTTCTGGCAGATAGTTTAAGTTCATCATCTGCGGATTGATTATCTTGTATTCGTATTTTTGGACAACATCGTCCAGTGCCGGAATTCTTTTAGTATAAATCGTCGCTACATCGTCATAGTATATTAAAGCCCATTTCTCCGCGGGAAACATTTTCAAAGAATCGTTGAACACCGTTTTCCCGTCGGTGTGCGGAAGAATCATTATAGCGATAGTTATATTGTATTTTTCAATACTTCCTCGCCAAACATCTCCGCCTTCAAAATTTTTCCAGTAAATCTGAAAAACTTTTTCAACGTAAGGCTGCATTCTACTGTCAATAAAAACTTGTTTTGGATATATCTTCCACAAGAGATATCCCCCGAAGTTGTACGTGTTATAAAGATTTCCTCCGGATTTTTCCAGCAGCTGCTCGTTTTTTATAAATTCAGCTGCTTCTACGGGATAGGTAAATTTTGACAGGCCAAGTCCTATTCCGGGCGATGAGTTTTTAGCCCATGCCAAAAATATTAAAAGCGAAAGCGAGAAGAGTGCCGCTTGCGCGGTTTGTGGAATCCGTGGAAGCCGCGGGAAAGAAATTTTGGAAAAATAAGGCGGCGCGGCAAGGCATAAGAACAGCACTAAGTCCCGTAAGGACCTCACGGCAGTCATACCGGCAAACCCGAACATGCCGGCCATAAACAAGAGATCAAAACGTTTTTCGCGGTACCCGAAATACAAGACTATAAACCAGGATAAAAGAATCAATCCCAATAAGGATAAAAAGGTTTCAAAGGAAGGCGGCAAATGTTCCCTTATCTGCGCGTTACCAGAGTCAAAAGACAGGAAGTAACCCCTAAGCGTGCCCAAAAGATGATTGTATCCATATGCCGCATATAGTAAAGAGGCAATAAAAATGGAAACGGCCAAAACAATGTCTTTTTTTTCTATTCTGCGGTTTTTAACCGTTTCGGAAACTAAAATGATTCCGCTTAAAGCTATGCCCCACAGGAAATATGAGTGGAAATTAACCCAAAAAAGCTGGAGAAGCGCGAGCGAGATGATTAATTTGTACGTTTTTCTCTCCCGATATTTAAAAAGCAAAATCAGGAAGATGACAAAAATAAGGTAGCTGAAGGTATGCGGGCGCAGGGAGAACCCGTCTCTTACCGAAAATATAGCCGCGACTATAAATAATAGGGAAAAGTAATTTAGGGCTTTTTTTTGCCGCAGGTAAAGGGCGATAAGAACGAAGGTAAGCGCTCCGATTGCGGCCTTTAGGATGTTTAAACCGTTTAGTCCTGCCAATTTGTAAACAATGTAGGATAAGGCATCAAAGATCCAGGAGTTTATATGCCACGGTTCGCCCGCGGCGCTGTAAGAAAAAATTTCAGCCTGCGGAATCCGAAGGTTTTCCAAAATTACTTTTCCGCCGGCCATGTGCCACCAGATGTCATTGTCCGTTATCGGAAACAATAAAAAAACAAAAACCGTCAAAGCCGCCATCGCGACAAAAAATAGATGTATTTCTATCGAATGCGTTTTATGTGTTTTTCGCATATTTTTATGCTACAATTTACTGCAGTTATGAACAAGACAGGAGGCTCGAGAAATCCAAAGAAAAAATATTCCAAGAATCTGCCGGTAGCGGTCATATTCGGCGCTTTTATTATTATTTTTTATGGCGCGACTCTTTTTAACGGTTTCGTAATGGACGATGCTCCTGAAATAGAGAGAAATCCTTACGTAAAATCCTTAAAATATCTGCCAAAGGTTGTTACGAGCTGTATGTGGGAATACGCCAATCAGGGATGTTACGGCCGTGCCTTCTATTACCGCCCGATGCAGTATTTGTCCTATTTTTTGGCGTATCAAATTTCGCCGATGCCCTGGGTTTTTCACTTGATTCACTTGATATATCTTTTCGCCGCGGTTTTTTTGGTTTTCGTGCTGGCGAAAACAATTACCAATAATTTCGCATTTTCCTTCACAGCCGCGACCATATTTCTTATCCATCCCGTTAACAGCATGGTGGCTAACTGGATATCCACTGATTCGGATGTTCTTTTCACGGTTTTCACGCTGCTGGCCGTAATTTTTTATGTCAAATGGCGCAATAAGGGTTTAATTTACAATCTAATCCCAGTATATTTGTTTTATTTCTTGGCGCTTTTGGCCAAGGAGACGGCGATTATTTTGCCGCTTTTGATTTTTTTAGCGGACGCTATTTTGTTTAATGCGAAATTAAAAGAATTTTTGCGCTGGCATAAATTAAAGATTTATCTTGCGTTTGCCATCCCCGCCCTTATTTATTTACTGATGCGCTCGGCGGTAGTCGGCTCCGGGAATTATCTCGGCAATTTCAGTTTGCAGGAAAGAATATATGCCGCCCTTGTTTTATTCGCCAAATATCTGGGAAAACTTGTTTATCCCTATCCCTTGCAGGCGGTATATGATTTTAAATTACTTCCGCATTTTTTCAGCCTAACGTTTTTACTTTCAGTGCTGGCCGTTTTGATATTTTTTTCAGTTTTCGTCTTGGCCCTCAAAAAACAAAAAAAACTCCTCGCCTTTTCTTTTATATGGATAGCGGTATTTATTGCTCCGGCGGTAGGGTTTTTGCAGGCGGCCGGCGCGGGCTCCGGCGTTTTTATGGAAAGATATTTGTTTGCCTCAACGATCGGGTTTGCATTTGGCATGTCTTATATTCTTTGTTATACGTTTAAAATTCAGGAAATTTTGTCTTCCAAGAAGTCAGGGTTGCGCGTTCATCCGTTGCGATTTTTGCCCAAGAAAACTTCTCGGGTAATATTTATATGCCTTGCGTCTTTAGTTATCGCGGGCGCCTGGACGATTGTTTACATAAATAATAAAGCCTGGAAGGATAACGAAACGCTTTATATCAAGACATTGGCGCAAGTTCCAAGCGCCCATGGCATTCGCTATCAGCTGGGGCAATTGTATTTTGAAAGAGGAGACCTTGAAAAGGCCCGCGAACAATTCGAAAAAATCATCAAAACCGGCCAGGACTGGCCGGATATAACGATGGCTTACAAGGGCTTGGGAGATTATTATCGGGCAAAGGGCGATCTGCGGGGAGCCATAATGGCCTTGCAAAAAGCCGTGGAAACTTCTTACTTATCGCCCAGGGATTATGTTGTCTTTAACGATCTCGGCGTTGCATATATGAAAGCTGGAAATTACGCGAGGGGTTTAGTCTCTTTTTGTCAGGCGTTGCAGTTATTGCCGGAAAATCAGACGACGTTGGATAATTTTAACGCGGCCACGGCGGCCGTTGAAACTGGTTACGCAACCGGAACTTTGTACGAGAACGTGTCTCAAGAATTAATCGAGGCGCCCGATAAATTCAATTTGCTTGATTTTCAGTGCCGGGATGTTTGCCGCGCCGAATTTGCCTTCAAGCCTTCGGCGCCGGAAATAATGTTAGCGGTTTTAATTTCGGCGGCAACCGCCTCGGGCGCAGAAGAAGTTAAAATCGAAAATCCCGCATTTGATTCTAAACGGAACGCGATATCTTTGAGTTTTGATAAAAAATTCAGCGGCAAGGCCATAAGATTTATTTTTCCGACTTGCCGGGGAATTTACTATACGGCGGACTTAAGCATATGATGTTAGTTATAGGGAAGGGCCGAGAAGTTGCCGTGCCGGACCGAAATTGGGATTTATCTCAAGCACTTTTCGCAGCTCGGTTTTCATCTGGTTTTCGTCGTCCGCAAAACCGTATAAATAAGCCGCGGTAAAATGCAGGCGATAGCTGTCCGGATTAACTTCAAGGCCCCTTTGTATTTCTCTTAAGGCCATGTCAAAATCTTCCCGGCTTTTTATTTTGCTTTGGATATAACTTAAATCCAATTCCTGGGGATTCAGTACTTTGTATCCGTATTTGCCGATCACATCCTGAAGTTCGTCCGTTTTTTTGGCATAAATAATACTTACGTCGTCATAATAGATCGGCGCCCATTCAGCTTCGGGAAACATTGCCGAGGAGTTGTTGTATATTGTTTTGCCGTCGCTGTAGGGAAGGGGCATCAGCGCTAATGTAATGTCGTATTTTTTAACCGTATTTTTCCACGCTTTGCCTCCCTCAACGCTTTCCCAATATTTGTCAAATATTTCTCCGGCGTAAGGCGTATATCTTCCGTCCAGAAAGACTTTATACTGCGGATGAAGATTCCATATAAGATAACCCCCGAAATTATAAGAGTTAAAAATGCGCCCGCCGGATTTTTGCGGCAAATCTTTCAATTGCTGTATAAAACGCACGGCATCGACCGGATAAGAAGATTTCGGCACGCCCGGATTTATTCCCGGACCGTAATTTTTTGTGTAAATAAAAATAATAAACAAGAATGCCAGATATGCGCCAACCGAAAAATATTTGGGCAGGACGAATTTAAATTTTGGCCGTAATTTTACGGATTTCCAGCAAACGGGCAGGGCCAAGCATAAAAATAAGACTAAATATGGTATAAATCTGCCGGACCGCATGCTTAGAATCGTCGCCGATACCGCAATCAGCAGAATTTCATATTTTTTTTGCTTCCAGCTGAAATAAATTACCGGTATTAACGCCAGTATAACCAACCCTATTGGCGATAAAAGGCGATCGGGTGTCGTTGGCTGGAATTCTGTAACTACGGATTGTACGGCCATAGAAGATCTTTGGAGTGCGCCTATAATATAATTCTGCCAATAAAATGCGTGCAGCAAAGATGCGCCCAAAACCGTACCCACAAGCGTTATGTGTTCGCGGCGGATTTTTTTCATCCGCCACAAATCGGACAAAATAAAAATAGCAGCAAGTCCAATGCCGTAAAGAAAAGAAATATGAAAGTTGACCCACGCGAACTGCGCTATAAATATAAAAAACAGGTATTTCTTTTCGCCGGATTTAAAGAATTGCGCGAGGAGAATAAAAAGAACGATAAAAAAGAAGAATGAAAAAATCTGGGGCCGTAAGCTAAAGCCGTATCTTATGGAAAAAAACGCCAATATGACAAAACCAAGCGAAAACAGGTTGAGCGTTTTTTCCGCGCGCAGATACCACAACACCAGCACAAATATCGCAAGAGCAACGCCGGCTTTTAGCAGATTTATCGCTTCAATTCCGCCCAAAAACTTGAAACCGAGATAGGATGCCGCGTCAAAAATCCAGGAATCAAGGTATACCGATTTCCCGTAGGCAGTATAAGAAAAAACGTCGGCTCGCGGGAAATTACCGTCTTCAATCATCAGTTTGCCGTAGGCTAGGTGCCACCAGATATCGTTATCCGTTACCGGAAAAAACAGGAAGGTAAAAACAACAATAATGCCGGCGGTAATTAAGAAAATATTGGGCATAATCTTATTTCAAAGTAGCAGAGGCGTCGGGTAAAGTAAATAATCCGGCGAACACGAATCGCGCTTTTATTTTTAGAACTACTCTGGTAGAATATAAGATAAAATGAGCCTCAAATGTTAGCGATTCCCCATAAAAGAGAAGTTCTGGTTTACTTTATTTTCGGCATATTGATCGCCGTTTTTTACGGCAACACGCTTTGGAACGGATTTGTTCACGATGATATCGGCCAGATAGTCCAAAACGAGTATGTCCATTCGTGGCGTTATCTGCCCAAAGTTTTTACAGGATGCATTTGGGAGTCCGCTTTGGGGAGCTGCCAGGACTCCAATTTTTACCGGCCCACGCAGAGTCTAACTTATCTTTTGGCCTGGCAGGTTTCGCCAAAACCCTGGCTTTTTCACTTGATCAATCTGTTGTATTTTTTCGCCGCGGCATCGCTAGTTTTCATTTTAATAAAAAAGCTTACGAAAAACGTTGCTCTTTCTTTCCTGTCGGCGCTTTTTTTTGTTGTCCATCCGCTCAATAGCGAAGTGGTTAACTGGCCGTCCGCGGTTCCGGAACTCCTTTTTTTAGTTTTTATTCTTCTATCAGCCATATTTTTTATCCGATACCGGCAGGATCGTTCGCCGCGGACTCGCCGGGCGATGCCGGGCGGATGGCGGCGGGTAGAGATTAATCTAATTGCCTCGGCGGTTTTTTATTTTTTGGCGATGTTGTCCAAAGAACCCGCGATATTGCTGCCGCTTGTTTTTATTCTGCTGGACTGGAAATTTTTCAAAGTAAAATATATTGAGCTTAAACGTGGCAGAAAAATAATTTTTCTTCGGATTTTTCGCATCCCGCGGATCAATTTTACAAAAATAAGCCCCTATGCCTTGTTTTTTGTCGCTGCGGTTATATTTTTTACGGCGCGGCTGGCGGTGGTGAAAAGTGTTATCGGAGCCTCTCCTTTATATTTTGGCGCTCCATTTTCCATTCCCGAAAGAATTTACGCCGCTTTCACGCTTTTCGCGCAATACCTGACAAAATTGGTTTTTCCCTACCCGCTTAATTTTTTTTACTACTTTCCCCAAAAGGCCGACTTCACGAGTTTGGCTTTCGTCGCGTCAGTTTTGTCAGCCGTAGCTTTTTTCGCGGTAATTTTTTATCTTTTTCTGTTTCCCAGCAAACGGCGGAGGTCCGACCCCCGCCGTTTGCTGCCGGCCCTTTTTCTTGCCTGGATTTTTATTTTTATCTCTCCCGCAATTTTATTTCTTGACGCCGCGGGAGAAAACGTTTTTTCCGAACGTTATCTTTTTGCGCCGAATGTCGGCTTTTCCTTCATTCTGGCGTATGGCGTTTATTATTTTTGGCAGAAGAAAAAGCAGTGGAGAAGTTTTGCCGCCGCGTTCGCCGTTTTGGCGGTTGGCCTTTCCTGGTACGTTGTTTTTCCGCGGAACCAAATTTTCAAAAACGATTTTACGTTGTACGAAGCCACCTTGCGGATGAATCCCTTGGCGCATTCTTTAAGGCGCAATCTGGCGGTGGAGCTTATGGATGAGGGTCGGTACGACGAAGCGCGCGTCCAGCTTGAAAAAATCGTTGAACTGGCATCTAATGGAAGGTGGGAGATGGATAAAGTTTATAACCAGCTCGGCAGTTATTACCGGATTAAAGGCGATTTTGACAAAGCCCTGGAATACTATCAAAAATCTATTGATTCGTCGGAGGGCTTGAGTTCGGGGGCGTTTAACAATGTCGGGGGGCTGTACATGGAAAAAGGGGAATACCTTAGGGCCTTGCCATATTTGTGCCGGGCAATGCGGCTAGGTCCAACTGCGCCGGAAATCAACGCCAATTTTAATCGCGTGGTTTCGCTTTTCGGCGCGATTGACAGCCCGGAGGGTTTGGCCGCTTTGCGCGACGATATCACACGGGGCGACGTTTTCAGCGACGGCGGAGAAAATAAAATAGTTTACCTAAAAAAAGAGCCGTGCGGCGAGAAGGATGAAAAATGCCGGATCACGTTTCTTTCCGGCGCCGAGAGGAGCGAAATTTTGCTGCCATTTCTGATCTTGGCCTCAACTCCTGATGGCGAAATCGTGCCGATTCAAGATAAATCTTTTGATCCCCAGCAGGGCCTAATCGTTCTTGAAATTCCGGCGCAGTTCAAAGATAAAAATCTAACCTTTATTTTTCCGGCGTGCGAGGGAAAATATTATAAAGTTAATATCGGTCCGGCGGAGGCCGCGCGAGACCGGCAAATAAACAATGAATGATACAGAGAATCTAATAAAACTTGCGGCTCAAAAGCAATGGCTGGTTTTTGTTTTTTTCGCAGTGGTAATCGGCGTATTTTACGGCAACACTTTGCGCAACGGCTTTATTTACGATGATGTGCAGATAGTTCCCAACAATCCTTACATCCAGTCCCTGAAATATCTGCCCAAAGTAGTTACCGGCTGTATGTGGGAGCATACTTATTACGACCAGTGCAAGGGCCGGGCTCTTTATTATCGCCCCGTGCACACGCTGTCTTACATCCTCACATACCAGATTTCGTCCAGCCCGTGGTTTTTCCATTTGGTGAACCTTGCTTATTTCTTTGCCGTCGTTTCTCTGCTTTTCATATTGGGCAAGATTTTAACCAAAAATTTTATTCTTTCGTTTGTCGCCGCCTTTCTTTTTCTAATACATCCCATTAACTCCGAATCGGTTAACTGGATTGCGGCCGTTCCGGAGCTGACTTTCGCAATATTCACCTTGCTGTCCGTTATTTTTTACATAAAGCATCGGCAGGAGAAGAACGCGAATATAATAAAATTTCTGCCCGCCGCCGCGTTTTATTTTCTCGCAATTTTGGCCAAAGAGCCGGCCGTTTTTCTTCCGGCCGTGTTTCTTTTGATTGACTGGAGAATGTTTAAGTTTGGGCCGGAGGATTTTTTGCGCCTGCGCGAACTAAAAAAGTATTTTTTGCTGGCCGGGCTTGCGGCGGTTTATGTCCTGATGCGTCTGGCCGTTTTGGGCAGTATTTTTCCCCATGGAAAAAGCCCCTACGCCGACCTTTCTATTGCCGAAAGAATATTCAGCTTTTTCTTTATTTTCGCCCAATATCTAAAAAAGCTTTTTTACCCGTATCCCTTGCTTTTTTTCTATCACTTTGAAAGCCGCTCGGATTTTTTAAGCCCGCAGTTTTTAATTTCGTTCTTGGCAGTTGCGGCATTTTTCGCCCTGCTTTTTTACGCCTGGAAGAAAAATAAAAACTTGCCGCTTCTCGCTCTATTCTGGATTTTTCTGTTTCTTTTGCCGGTGATTATTTTCATCGGCGCCGCCGGGGAAAGCGTGATATCCGAGCGCTATCTTTTTATTCCAAATATCGGTTTTGCTCTGGCCTTCGGTTGGTTTTTCGCCGAGCTGTGGAGAAAGCACGAAAAAGCCAGAATTTTATTGTGCGGCATTCTTATTTTCGCAGCAGCCGTTTCGTGGTGGGCGGTGTTTAACCGCAATCATGCGTGGAATAACAACGAAGTTTTTGATGCCGCGACCTTGGCCGTAAATCCCGACGCCACTCCCATCCGTTTCAATTACGCGGTTTTACTGCGCATGGAAAAAAATGATTTTGAAAAAGCCAAAGAGCAGTTTGAGGAAATTATTAGGCGCAACCCGAACTGGGCCGACAATTCAATGGTTTATATGCATTTGGGCGATTATTACCAGCAAAAAGGAGAAGATGAAAAGGCGCTTGAATATTATTACAAATCGGCTACCGCATCCGACGACTGGAAAACTCATTTTGGCTACAACCGCATAGGGGCTTTTTGGGCAACGAAAGGGGACTACATAAAAGCCCTGGTGAATTTTTGCCAGGCCCTGCAGGTGAATCCGGATTCCAAAGAAGTTAAGGCGAATTTTGACCGCGCCGCCTTTTTGCTTGACGAACGTTACAAAAAAGAGCCGGGCCAGCTTTACGGCGATGTCGTGAATGGCGGGGCCTTCGCAAAAAGTCCGGCAGAAAAAATAAAATTTATCAGTCAATTTTGCGACGAGGAATATTGCGGCTATGTTTTTATGCCCCGCGTTGAGGGCTACGAAGTTGTTTTGCCCCTGCTTATTGCCGCGTCCGGCGAAAAAAATGAACCGGTTGAACTAAAGGGTTCGTCGTTTAATCCCGAGCTCAACCAGGTTCTTTTCAGGGTTGGCCCCAAATTCAAAGGCAAAACGCTTACCTTTGTTTTCCCGACGTGCGCCGGAGTATATTACGAGGCGGTTGCCATTCCATAGTCTATTCGGGACTAAGCTCCGAGCCGATTCTCGTGTGTAAATCAATCCTGTTGTTTTGTCTGGTGTCGCCTGTTAGAATGATAGAATCCAATAAGTACGAAAATTATGAAATTCCTTAAGGATATAATAAAGAGACCCGATATTAGCAAAAAGAATATTATCCCAAAAAGGATAGCAAGCTCTTACATTGTGGGAATTATTACGTTATTGGCAGTCAGCCTTGTGTTGGGCTTACAAACTATTGGTCAAGTTACCGAACAGGCTCGTGCGGAGATTCCTTGCGGACCCACTATTGAATGGATTAGTCATTATGGGATGCCAGGCGATACGACTGATTTGGGGGTAAGTCCCGATGGCAATAAAGTTTATGCAGTAGCCGTAAATCGTGGTCCGGATTTGTCTTACGATTGGGATACACGAGCTTACGACGCCTTTACCGGAGAAGAGCTTTGGGCTACCCGTCTCAATAAACCAAGTTCTGATTTCCCATCTGCTTTGGCAGTAAGTCCGGATGGTATTCGTATTTTTGTTGGAGGCAGTATAGCGGGGGATTTTACGATTGTCGCTTACCATTCTGTTACGGGCGAAGAACTCTGGACAGCGCCGTATAGTGGTTTAGCCTCTTTGTTGGCAATTGTTGTTAGCCCGGATGGCAGTAAAGTTTTCGCAACGGGTACAACCAGAACTGCAGATTATATTACTGTTGCGTATGATTCCGTAACGGGAGATAATCTCTGGACCGTTAGTTATAATGGTTCTGGAGGTTATATCGACGATGCCACCGCTTTAGATATAAGTCCGGACGGTAAAATAGTTTTTGTAACAGGCAGAAGTTTTGGTGTGACTGGCGAATTTGATTATGCAACCGTGGCATACGGTACAAATACTGGAGCGCAATTATGGGTTTCTCGTTACGATCCAATGAGTGAGTCTGATACAGCAGTTACAATTAAGGCAAGCCCAGATGGTAATAAGATATTTGTTGCTGGTAGTAGTGGCGGTATGGGCACTTCATGGGATTACGCAACTATAGCTTACGACGCGACAACTGGTGCTCAAATTTGGGCTAGCCGTTATAATGGCTATTTAAATTCTAGCGATGAAGTGCGCGCACTAACGATTAGCCCTGATGGAGCCAAGGTTTTTGCTACCGGATCAAGCGTTACCGCAGATAATACAAGAGATTATGTGACGATTGCTTATGATGCCAATACTGGTTTGCAGCTTTGGTTGAATGTTTATGGCGATGTAGCTACTGACGACGTAGCGCTAGACATTGGGATTAATCCAGATGGTGTCCTAGTATATGTTACGGGAATTGTTAGTACGCAAGAAAATTTATTATATTGGGGAACTATGTCGCTGGATACTGTTACGGGACATAAACAGTGGGTGGTTTGGTACGGAGGCGAACAATATCCGAGGTCTAATGCTTACCCAAAATCTATTACCATTAATCCCAATGGGCAGTTGGTATACATAACCGGATTGAGAGATGGCGATATAGATACCCTAGCTTATCGTTCAGATATTGGTCCCGAAGATACTTGTCCGCCAGTTACCACCATTTTATCTGCAGTAGATGGTTATGATACGCAGGTCATGGATGGGGATTCAACACTTTCAAATAAGATTAGTCTTACTTTTATTGGGATAGACAACGACGAGATTACAGGTTTCGAGTGCACTTTAGATAGTGGATTTTTTCTGCCCTGTTCTAGCCCTAAGGATTACTTTGATTTGGGGGCAGGAGCCCACATCTTTAAGGTGCGCGCCATAGATGCGTCGGGCAATAAAGACCCCGCTCCTCCCGTTTGGAAGTGGATTGTTTTGACGCCGCAAGAGGCGATAGAGATTCTGATAAATGATTTGTACGTTAAGTTTAACGATGGGAATTTAAATCAGGGCCAGGAAAAATCTTTGATTGTCAAACTGGACCATGTCATAGAACAACTTGATAGAGGTAATTTTATCGCCGCAACTAAGCAACTTCAATCTTTCGTCGATGAAGTGAACGCACTCAGTGATGCAGGAATATTTTCTCAGCAAGAGAGACAAGGATTGATTGATGCAGCTAATAGGATTATTGTTCGGATTAGTGAATAGCTGATACAAGTCATACTATTATAGACCGTTTTTGTTCTATATCGCGGATAATAGTATTGATTTTGATTTGATGAATTATTTATACAAAATAGGAAAACAATACTTTGTTTTGGCCGCTTTTACGGCAGTGATTTTTGTTTTTTACGGCAATACATTACTCAACGGTTTTGTGCTTGATGACCGACCTGTTATTCAGGACAATACTTATATCCAGTCTCTACGTTATCTGCCAAAGGTTATTACAGGCTGTATCTGGGAACACGCTATCGGCGGATGTAAGGGATTGAGTCTTCATTACCGTCCTCTGCATAACTTATCTTATCTTTTAACGTGGCAGATTTCTTCTAGTCCGTGGGCTTTCCATGCGGTTAGCCTTTTACAGTTTTTAACCGCGGCCTATCTGATATTTTGGCTGGTTAAATTGCTGACCAAAAAAGATTTCCTTGCGTTTCTTACGGCCTTAATCTGGATTATTCATCCTATCAACAATGAAGTAGCGAACTGGAATTCAGCGGTTCCTGCGCGCCTACTTGTGATCTTTGTTTCTCTAGCGCTTATTTATTATTTAAAATATCGCGCGGCACCCTCAAGACAAAAATTGTTTTTGGTTTATTTATTTTATTTTTTGGGCATAATGTCCAAAGAAACCGTTGTTTTTATTACGCCGGCGTTAATTTTGGCCGCTGATTTTGTTATTTTCAAGATGAGGCCGGTAGAATTTATTCGGTTTCCGCAAGCAAGAAGATACGCCTTATTTGCGATCCCGTTATTGCTTTATCTTGGCCTTAGGACCATCGCTATGGGATCCTTTGGGGGTATGAGTAATGTCGGAAGTTACGTAGGAGGCCTTTCTTTGTATAATCGTTTCTATTACTTTTTTTGGCTTTTCGCCGAATACTTCAAAGCCTTATTTTATCCCTATCCTTTGATATTTTTCCACGATGTTTCGTTAAAGCCGAATATTGTCAGCGCGGAATTCATAGTTTCTGTGTTGGCCTTTTTTGCTTTTCTGGTCCTGCTCTATGCCGTACTGAAAAATGGAGATCGCGTACTCGCCTTTTTTATGCTTTGGTTTTTCATTTTGATATTGCCCTTTTTGGTGTTTTATTTTGTGGTCTCGGAGAATTATTTTGCGGAACGATATCTGTTTGAGCCTAGCGTCGGATTTGCGTTCGTTGTGGCTTATCTTTTAAATTTTCTCTGGCGTCGAAAGCGCTGGCCTTCTGGCATGGGGTATTCTTTTTTTGCCGGTCTGCCGGTAAAAAAAGTATGCAAAACAGCCACGCTTTTAATCTTAGTTATAATAATGATTGTTTCCTGGGTCATTACTTTTCCTAGAAACAAGTTTTGGCATGATACGGTTACGTTTATAGAACACGATTTGCAGCTGAATCCCAACGCCGCTTCAATGCGTAAGTACCTGGCGGACGTTTTCAAGGATAGAGGAGATTATGAAAGCGCTAAGGCGCAATATGAGGAAATTTTGCGATTAAGTCCGGATTGGATATATATTGATCAAGCTTATGCCGGCTTGGGAAATTATTGGCACAGCAAGGGAGATTTGGACAAGGCCCAGGAATATTATCAAAAAGCGGTTGACGCCTCGCAAGATACTGGAGACTACAAAAGCTTCAGCAATCTTGGCGCCGTTCTCATGGAAAAACAGGATTATTTGCGGGCGCTCTCTCCCTTGTGCAAAGCGGTCCGGCTGGATCCGTCGGCTCCGGAGCCCCAAAATAATTTCGGACGCGCGGCCGCGATAATAGACGGGACGCGGAGGGAAAATTTGGTCTTCCTTTACATGCAGTTGATGCGGGGCGGCACCTCCGACATATCACAAATTTCGCAAGCCATGCAGGGCGGTGATGGCATATTTAGCGCGGCGGAACACACTAAAATAAATTTCAAGAATACTGTTTGTCTGTAT
>Ga0209541_10004736_pt1 | contig 24037 bp, 15 predicted proteins | sample RifCSPlowO2_01_FD_184027 | JGI IMG/M metagenome (GOLD analysis project Ga0209541, IMG submission 184027) | Groundwater microbial communities from Rifle, Colorado - Rifle CSP2_plank lowO2_0.1 (SPAdes) (version 2) | ecosystem: Environmental > Aquatic > Deep subsurface > Groundwater | place... | reverse complement strand
CCTGCCCGCCGAAGCCTCAGCGCAGGCGGGGAGCCGCACTGCTCAAAACCGCAAAAGAACCCAGAGAAAAACATCGGCTCGAAACATATTTTAATTTTGGGGGAAGAAAATTTTTTAATCCAATCAACGAAAACTATGCCAAAATTTGAAGGCGCACCAAATATGAATAACGCAGAGTTAAATCCCAACGAAGTGGGCGCTGATATTAGTGCTGGGAAAAAATTGGAAGGAGAACTTACACCGCAGGAATTGGAAAAATTAAAAGCGGAAGGGGGACAAGAACAAGTAGCAGAAGAACCTGAATTATCACCGGAAGAACAACTTAAAAATTTAGAGGGTGAAGCAGAGGCCAAGCAAGCAGAAATGACTCGTTTGTCAGAATCTATTGAAGGTACAAAATCTGCCCTAAACGCCGCGAGAGAAAAACTTGGACTTCCTCCAACCGAAGAAGATCCGCCGAGCGTATTTTCAGAGAAAGACAAATTAGAGAAACTACGAGCTGAACAAGAGGGTTTAGATAAACAAAAAGAGGAACTCATTAGCCAGCAAGAAAAAGAACGTCTTATCCGCGAAGAAAAAGAAAAAATTCTGCAAGAAAAACTTGACGAAGTATTCAAGGAATTTGAAGGGCTTAATCCTCGCGACCTTGAAAGCATATTTAAGAGCGGAAAAACTCCCGAGGGACGAAATGTTGAAAGTAAATCAATGGGATCTCTTGAACCAGAGGTCGCGCAATCTTTAGCAAAAGCTTTCAAAGAAGGAATCAAGTTGCTTCCAAAAATTCTTGAAGCTCTGCCGGAACTTTTGAAAAAGTTTGACGAGGACTTAACGAAAGAAGCAACGGAACGTGTAGATAAGAAGTTAGAAGAAGAAAAAGCAAAAATGGAAGAGGAGCAAAAGAAAGAAGAAAAACCCGAAGAGCTAAAACCGGAAGAAAAACCAAAAGTTCCGGAAGGTGAAATTCCACCCGGTGAAATAAAACCAGAAGCTAACCCGATTGAGGGCGGGAATATAGAAAGTCCTAAAGCGTAATTGTATTTACTTTGTAAATTCATAATTGTATGCCGCCAAAGAAAAACTTGAAATTGTCAGCGGTGCGGCTCCCCGCCTGCGCTGAGGCTTCGGCGGGCAGGCGCCGCCTTTCCGAATTCTTGCCCGCCCAAGTTTTCTGAAAGAAAATTTAGGCGGGTGAACGGGGGAATTTTCTGGAAAAATGCGTTCGGACTAATTCAAGAATACTGCGCCAAACAATGAAAGAACAAGTCAGGCAGGCGGGTAACAACCCCGTCCTAAGGGGTAATTGACTGTTCGATTCAGTCCGGGGGCACAAAGTATCCGTGTTTTTCTAGGAGAGAAATTTGTGCTAATATTTTTCCATGGATCCGGAAGAGCGCAGAAAACTGGAACGTACCCTCTCTTTAGCCGAGGATAACAACCGCATGATAAAAAAGCTCTACCGAGCTATGCGATGGTCGCGTTTAATGCACTTCGTCTATATCGCAATAATAATTGCTGCTTCGGTCGGGTTGTATTATTACATCCAGCCGTATCTGGAGCGGGTTATTGAAGTCTATGGCAATGTAAGAGGAGCACTTGAAAATGCGAGCGACTTAATTCCGGGGCGTTAAATAGGGTTTTGTCCCAGAAGTAAAATTTATGTCGAGGTAGCTCAGTTGGTAGAGCATTCGCCTGAAGAGCGAAGGGTCGGCGGTTCGAGCCCGCCCCTCGACACCAAAATTTATGAAAAAATTATACAGGAGTTCAACAAACAAAATATTTGGTGGGATTTTTGGAGGTTTGGGGGAATACACAGGCGTTGACCCGGTGCTTCTGCGCTTTGTTTATGTTCTCATTTCGGTATTCAGCGGTCTAATACCCGGAGTTATTGTGTACTTAGCGTCTTTAGTGATTATCCCCAAGAAAACAGTGCGCTCTTAATCCTAAGATCCTCTTACCTTCAGTCTGGCCTCTTTATTTTTGTCCATCTTGGGGAGTTTTATTATCAAAAGGCCGTGCTTTTCTATAGCTTCCGCATTGTCTATATCTACCTCCTTTGGCAGCATTATCGTTCTTGAAAAAGTACCCCAGTACAGCTCTTTATGGAAATAATTGTCACCAGAAATAGTTCTGTCCTCCATGCGTCTGCCACGAACGGTCACCATCTCTCTGGTTATTGAGACATCCAAATCATCCGGCTTTACTCCAGCGACCATGGTTTTGATGACTATTTCATTGGGTGTTTCGTACATATCGACTGTCAACTGGCCCTCTTCTGCTTCCTCTTCCAGCCATGTTTTTCTGTCTTCATTGGTTGAGATGGCAGAAGATTCGGTATCATTCTGCTCTTCATCAAAGCGAACAGCACCGGTTAATCTCTCAAAAAATGATCTTTTCTCTCTGGACATTTTTGTTAAATTTTATTGACCGGATAAATTTTCTTAACCTTTTCAAACACAAGCATCAATACAACAATGGCAATCCAGACAAAACCGAAAGTCGCAAGCGTATTTGATGTTGTTTCATTAATTATAGACAAGTTAAATGCGGCGTGCAATGCAATTGCAATAATTATGCCAAACGCCAGATAATTCCTCTTAGTGTTCTCATCTTTGTAAAACGCTAAAGCAATTGAGATTCCAATTGCCGCTGATGATATAGTGTGGAGCAGACTTGCGCCCACAAACCTCAAATTTCCTGTAATAACGCTCCCTATTATATCTCCGCTTACAAGCGAATTGAGGATAAATAGGGTGTTTTCTATGGCAACGAAGCCCAAGGCGGCTGTCATCATGTATATCAAAGCGTCAATCGGCTCGTTCATTTCTTTACGTTTCAAAGCCGTAAAGTAAGCCGCCCCGAATTTGATTAGTTCCTCCAGGGCGGCCCATATTAGAAAGGTGAAAAAGAGGGAACTTGGATTATAGGTCGCTTTCTGCAACAGTATAGCAATTGGCACAACCACCATTCCTCCCAGAAAAGTCAGCATTATTAGACCCCTTGGTTCAGGTCTTTTTCTGTCCTCTCTCAACCAAAACAGAAGCCAGATTATAGCCGGTATAATTCCTCCAATATGAGCAAAAAATATTGAATCAAATTGCGGTAGGGTCATGATTTATTCCGGCCAACGCTCCACGATTAGCATTTTTCTATTTTTTATGGGCAACATTGACCATATCTCTTCTGTTATGAATGGCATAAAGGGGTGCAATGCGGCAGTCATTTTCTTCAAAGTTTCTACCAATAGATGTCTTCTTGAAGCGCCTGCTTTATTGTTATCTTTGAATATTTCCTTGCTTTCTTCAATAACCTTGTCAGCAAACGTGCGCCAAACATATTGGTACAATTTTTCCGTTGCCATATAAAGCCGATAATTATTCATATCGTCCGTTATATCTTTCAACATATTGTCTCTTTCACCGCGAATAGTTGTGTCCACCTTTGTCCAGTCACTGAAATTCTCATCATATTCCGCGGTCTCTATATTTGTAAGGATAAATCTTGTTATATTCCACAGCTTATTCGCAAACAATTTGTAGGCTTTTACCTTTTGTTCGCTAAACGCGCTGTCATTGCCCGGTCCAACTCCGATAATTAACGACATCCGCAGGGCATCAGCCCCGTATCTATCTATCATTTCGAGAGGATCCACGCCATTGTCCAAAGATTTGCTGAATTTTCTTCCTTTGCTGTCTCGCAATATTCCATGGATATAGGCAGTTTTGAATGGCACTTCGCCTAAAAGAAATCCGCTCATTAGAACCATTCTTGCTACCCAGAAGAAAAGTATCTCATATCCAGGATCAATGATAGTAGTTGGATGAAAATTCGCCAGGTCATTTTCAGGCCCCAACTCTCCCTTTTTTGCTGAATTAGCAAACTCTGGCCACCCAAGAGTAGAAAATGTCCAAAGGGCCGAAGAAAACCATGTATCCAGGGTGTCTGAGTCTTGTATCCAGCCGTCGTCCTGCCAGCTTACAGCTGGAGGTTCTATTCCGACATACACCCTGTCTCCTTTATACCAAACTGGAATTTGATGTCCGTACCAAAGCTGTCTGGAAATACACCAGTCGCGTAGGTTGTCTATCCAATGGAAATAAACTTTTTCAAACCTTTCAGGAATTATTTTGACTTGTCCATTGGTTACGGATAGACGCATAATTTGTTTCAGAGAGGTTATGGCGCCGGAGTCTATACCTTTTATTTGTGATTTTTTAATTGCAAATTCCTTGTTTACGTCGACGAACCATTGCTTTAGAATTTGCGGTTCTATTGATCCTCCGCCTCTCGAATTAGTTGCAATTCTGTGCAAATAACCGTTGTCTATTTTTTCAACGAGACCTTTCTGTTGCATCCTCTCAACTATTAAAGGTCTTGCCTTTTTAATATGCAATCCGGCAAATTCTCCGGCATTTGGCAGAAGTTTGCCTGACAGGTCTATTATTTGTTCTTTTTTTAAATTATGCCGTTCAGCGATATCAAAATCAGTAGCGTCGTGCCAAGGGGTGACGGTCATAACTCCAGTTCCAAACTCCATATCAATAACCGAGTCTTTTATTACTGTTGCTATTATAGGGCCGTTAATCCACTCAAGAGTAATATTGTCTCTATGTTTGTATTGACTGTACCTTTTGTCTTCAGGATGCATGACGACATACTTATCTCCGAATTTTGTTTCGGGCCTGGCAGTGGCGATGATAAATGGTCCATACTTGAGATAATAAAGATTTGTTGTTTCGTCAATCCAGTCAATCTCGTCATCGGAAACAGTTGTCTGGAGTTTTGGGTCCCAGTTTACAATCCTTTCTCCTTGGTAAATTAGTCCAGCATCATACATCTTGAGGAATGCAGTTCTAACTGCCAAAGTTCTTTTGTCATCCAGAGTAAAGGCCTCACGACTCCAGTCTAGCGAAGCGCCCAGTTTATATATCTGGTTGACAATCGTGTTATGACTTTGTTCTGCAAACTTGTTTACTCTGTCAAGAAATTCATTGCGTCCAAAATCATGGCGGGTTTTACCTTCTGTCTTATATAAAACCTTTTCAACTTTTTCTTGGGTTGCAATAGCGGCATGGTCGGTTCCCGGCACCCAAAGTGTTTTTTTGCCGTTCATTCTTGCATAACGGACAATCGCATCCTGTAACGCGCTCTCAAACGCATGTCCCAGGTGTAGGGTCCCGGTGACGTTTGGTGGCGGAAGAACCATTGAAAAAGTGTCTGCATCTTTATTGACTACTCCGACCTCCACGCATTTATCCGGATTAAAAAAGCCACTTTTTTCCCAAGCTTTGTATATCTCACTCTCGGTTTGTTTGGGGTCGTAAGGTTTAAGAAGTTTTTCTGGTAAACTGCTGGCTCCCATATTAGGTATCATTATAGCATTATTTTTGGCTCTCCTTCTACATTTCAGGGTGTTTATTGGTAAAGGACACTTTTAATAAAAAACTTACAAAATTTACCTAGTTAAAATAGTCTCTTAGAATAGTGCTAGCTATCTATTTTTTAACAGGTCTCTACCTAATTCGTATAGGACATTTATTTGTAAAGGACATAACAGTATTAAGTGGCTATACACAAGAATATTATGTACATTCGTGGACTCAGGACAGTTATTGACATTTTCCGCAAAACAAGTAATTTCAGAATTACAAAAACGTCTGAATTTTTATGGCAAAGAAATTAACAAATTTTCCCAAAAAATCTTTATTTCTAACACTGCTGTTGGTAGTTTTTGTGGTTTTTGGCAGCGGTGTTGCTGTCTTTGCCCAGAACCAGATTGTTGAAACAGAAGCTGTGACCAGTCTTATAGCAACTCAAGCTAAGTTTAACGATGATCCGAATGACTATGCGACTGTTCGCGTTTCTAACTATACAAATTATCCAAATTCGACCCAGCATTGGTTTTCCAGCGTGGATGTCCAACCCGGCGATATCGTAAGTGTCGCGATTTATTATCACAACACCTCCTCTGTTAACGCGGAAAATGTTGTTGTGTCAATTACCGTACCCAGTACTGTAGGAACCATGATTGATGTTTCTGGCGGACTAATAGCTCAAAACGCAGATTCTGTATATGGAAGCGCATCAGTAAATCTGTCCAGTCCAGAAAATCTGACCTATATACCTGGTTCCGCGAAATGGTATCCAAATCAATCTCAAACCATATCGACCGCATTCCCCGATCAACAGACAGGGGATGAAGTTGTCGCGGGCGGAGTTAATATCGGCGACATTGCTCCAGGATGGGATACACAAGGCAGTGTTGTTGCCAGATTTCAGGTATCTCAATCTGCCACGCCCTTAGGCTCTGTTGACATGAAAGCAAACGGTTCGGACGGGCCGCTCACTCTTGGATATAGAGAAAGTTTTTCTTTGGATTGGACTTCAAAAGCTGTCAGCAGTTGTGTGTTGAAATCGGTAGGGATATTCGAATCTGGAGTTGAGCTTAACGGCAATTCCGGAGAGATTGATTATAAACACCCATATTATCCTGCTGTCGGGGGAGAAAGGGAGTTTATCATAACCTGTCAGAGCAATACTGGCGGAGAAGCGGCCGACAGTGTAATCATAAAGCGGCCATTTGAAGCTCCGACCGCTCCATTTGTATATGGACAGTTCAGTGGGCAATGCGGCGGTTTGATAAATCTTTGGTGGGAAGATGTTGTCGGCGCAGATGGCTACAAAATTTATAGAGGCGGGCAGTTCATTGCCTCTACGACCGACATTAATTTTGTTGATTCAAATCTTGTTCCTCTACAACAGTATTCATATACGGTCAGGGCCTATAACCAGGGAGGAGAATCCCCAGATTCCAATATAAGAGTAGCGCAAGCATCCGCCGAATGCCCGCCTTTTTCTTCCGGACCTGTCTTGGATGCCTTTACCGATAGTTCCTGTGGCGGGAAGATACTTTTAAGCTGGAGTGAGTTGCCTGGAGCAGTCGAGTATCTGGTTGTCAGGGGACAAAACACGCTTATATATCAGGGAAATGGAACTTCAACTACAGATGTCGCTCTTACCCCGGGAGCTCTCTATAGCTATGTTGTAATTGCCAAAAACAGCCAAGGAGAAGAGTCTCCAGTTTCAAACATAGCCAAAGCAAACGCCTCTGCCGCTTGCGCAGTTGCTCCGGAAGCACCTGTAATTTTAGCAAAGACTAGTAGCCAATGCGGGGGTCAAATTGAGGTGTTTTGGAATCAAGCTTCTGGCGCTACCAGTTATGAAATTTACAGGGACAACGTTAAAATCGGCCAAACCAACCAAAATTTTTATACCGATACAGGTCTAGACACAAACACGCTTTATTCTTATAAGGTAAAATCTATAAACAACATAGGCTCGTCCAACTTTTCCAATATTTCTTCGGCTGAAGCTTCAGGAGCCTGTGCGACTGTTCCAGAAGCACCAATTTTAGGTGCTTCTACTGGATCAGAATGCGGAGGCCAAATAATTCTGACGTGGAATTCAATCGGAAATGCTCAAGGTTACAAGATTTTCAGAGGTGAGGAGCAAATTGCCACAACATCAGAAACAACTTACACCGATACTTCCCTAAATCCGTCAACTTCGTATACCTATACTGTGCGCTCCTTCAATAATATTGGAGAGTCTGTGGACTCAAATCCCGCATCAACTATGTCGTCAGAAGGTTGCGGAGAAATCCCGACGGTTACTTTGACTGCTGACCCTTCAACCATTTTTAAAGGACAAAATTCCACCCTATCTTGGACATCAACGAATGCAAATTTCTGTGAGGCCTCGTGGACATCGAGTAAAAATACTTCCGGAAGCCAAAAAGTAAGTCCGGAAACCACTACTGAATACAGTGTTAAATGCAAGAGTAATGTCGGAGAGGTGACGGCAAGTGTTACTGTTACGGTTTTGTTGCCAGTCTGTTCATTGCCCGAGATTAATAGTTCACTTCAGGCAGATGCTCGTCTAGACGAGATGTTTGATTACACTATAACTACAAGTAATCTCGGCACAACTACTATTTCAGTTGATGAAGAAGCACTGCCTTCAGGCCTTCATTTTTCTGGTAATAAAATTTCTGGAACTCCAAGCGAAACAGGAACGTTTAACGTAAAAATTACTGCAGAAAATTCGTGTGGTAAAACTGATGCGATATTGATTATTACAGTCTCTGGGGGAGGAAACGGTGGAGGTACTCCAAGCATGGGTTCAATTACCGTATGCAAGATTATTTTTGATAATAAAGGACAAATTGCCACAAGCTCCAACAACCTACCATCTGGTTTATTTATAATAAAGATAAAAACATCTACATCAACAGACGCCTTTTCTATTGTTGATTTGTCCTTTAACACATCGTCCTATATAGCCATAACGGAAATTCTTGATGGGACGTATGCCCAGTGCGCCACTATTCCAGTTCCATTGGGCGATTATTACTATGATAGGGAATTAATAACCGGTAATAACTGGTTAGAGCCGCTCTATAACGATGAATTTGAGAAAAACATCTCTAGTTTTAGTCATTTGTACAGTTTCAGCCCGGAACTATTTGACAATGATCCGAACAATGACAGTAACAGAAATATAAAATCAGATGGCCTAATAGCCATTAGAGATTTGACTGCGCATAAGACCTTGCTAATCGCGAATACTTATAGTTCAACTACCACACCGCCAGAAACAGTCTCTGTTCAACTGTCTGCAGATCCATCGACGATTGTTAAAGGACAAAATTCCACCCTATCTTGGACATCACAAAATGCAGTTAGCTGTGGAGCTCCTTGGACAACTGCTACTTCAACCAGCGGATCTCAAATTGTTACACCTGATTCAACAACCAGCTATACAATTTCCTGCACCGGCCAGTCTGGAACGGCAAGTTCCACGGCTACCGTTACGGTAACTGCCAATGGCGGTGGAAATAACAACCCCACAGTCTCAATTTCCGCCAATCCAGGCACAATAAATTCCGGAGCAACCTCAACCTTAACTTGGGCTTCAACCAACACAAATTCTTGTAGCGCCATTTGGACTTCTGCAACGTCCACCTCGGGAAGTTTTAATGTTTCCCCGACTTCCACAATTGATTACGGAATCACCTGCACGGGCACAGGAGGTTCGGCTTCTGCGACAACAACTGTTACTATTGCAACCAGTAATGGCGGCGGAGGCGGTGGTGGTGGCTCTTCATCCGGCGGTGGATCACGTAGCGGCGACAGGAATCGTCCTATTTCAGGCGTTCCCTCTACTCCTCAAGTCTTAGGTGCCGAAAGCTGTGAGTACTTGAGAGACTTTCTTAGAATTGACTGGAATAATGATCTAGCGGAGGTAGTGAAACTTCAAGTATTTTTGAAAACATTTGAAGATTTTGAACTGCTTCCAATTAACGGCATTTTTGATCAGGCGACTTTTGACGCGGTATCTATTTTCCAGGAAAGATATTTTGACGACATTCTAGCTCCTTGGGGCCACGAAAGCTCAACTGGCTTTGTCTATATTACGACTCGCAAAAAGGTAAATGAAATAGTATGTCAGAGAGCTTTTCCTCTGACGGTACAACAGGAAGAAGAAATAAAATTATTCCACGAATTTTTGAGTCTGTTGGAATCAAGGGGAATTTCTACAAGCAGTTTTACCCAAGTTGCTACAACAGTCGAATCTGAAGGTTCAATTGATAGTGGCTCCTGGTCCGGCGTTGGTTTGTCACTCTCTGAAGCAAAATCAGAAGCGGAAAGAATTATTGCCGAAAAAGATTTGGAAGAGGAAAGAGTTTTTCCAGGTATCACCAAAAACAAGACTTTCTCTGCCGCCGCTGCCGCGATATTCTCCGGTCCTCAAAATACACGTGAAAGTGTAGCCGCAGTGCTCTCTTTATTGCTAATACTTGGTATTGTCCACTTTGCGGTCAGGGCTCTGTTAAAAAAACAAGAAGTCCACACTCTTCCTCTGGATGTTCGAAGGGCTAGGCGGATTGTTTACTTTATAGTTGGTGTTGTAATAGCCTTGCTTGTATTAGTTGCTGTAAAATATCTGGTTATAGTCCTGCCGCTGCTTATTCTGATCGTGGCTCTAGCTCTAACGCTCCTTTTTCTATCATTGCGCAAAAAAGAAGCCAGGACTTTGATGAAGGTAGACTAGTTCGCGCTATTTGAGAAAGAGAGATTGCCGTTAGCGGCTATCGGAATAACCGTCTCTTGTTTTGAAGATATTCTGAGAAAAGCAGCCATGGCTATCATTATGCTGTTGTCGGTGGAGAGTTTTATAGTAGGGAAGAGAACCGATAATCCAGAAAGAGGTTTCTTAAGCGCGGCAAAACTTTCTCTTATGTTTGGATTTGCGGCTACTCCGCCGGCAACAATTAAGGTTTTAATATCGTAATTGCGCAAGGCCCTCTCTGTCTTGCGTATGAGTACTTCGGTTACGGCATCATCAAACTCTCTGGCAATTTCCTTTTTCTGGCTATTAGTAATTTTCTTCGCGTCTCTCAAGCGGTAAAGAACGGCTGTTTTTAGGCCTGAAAAAGAAAAATCATAATCGTCAGTGTGTATCATCGGTCTAGGAAGCCTCCAGACATTTGCCTCCTGCCTTTTTTCTCTATCTTCTTTTGCCAAGCGGCTTATTTCAGGTCCGCCGGGATAGGAAAGGCCAAGCATTCGCGCAACTTTGTCATAAGCTTCGCCGGCTGCGTCATCCCGTGTCTCGCCCAGAATTTTATATTTAAGAGGCTTTTCTATTAAAACAAGCTGGGTATGTCCGCCCGATATAAGAAGCGCAAGCGCAGGATAGTTTATCCTTGATTCGTTATTCTTTATTCCTGATTCATCGCTTCGGTTTAATAAAACCGAAGCGATGTGTCCTTCCATGTGATTGGTCGGCTCAATGGGGATGTTCCAGACTCGCGATAGAGATTTAGCAAAATTGACTCCAACCCAGAGCGTCGGTTCAAGTCCGGGACCGACTGTTACGGCTATCATATCAATTGGCGGTTTTTCTATTGTTGGAATAAATTCTTTAAACTGACGGAGCAGTTCCGGCTCTCTTTCCAAAATTTTTTCAATTTCAGTTGGCAGTTTTTCGTCTTTTGTTTCTAGTTTAAAAAATTTAGATTCTTTTAACACTTCAATCAATAAAGGAACTAAATTTTTCTGGTGCTCTCTTTTCGCCAGATTAGGATAAACCCCGCCGTATTCTTTATGTATTTTTATTTGGGAAAAGCAGGCATTTCCAAGAATTGAAAATCCCGGGCTCTCTGCAGAACCTTTTGCTTCAACCACACTAATAGCCGTTTCATCACATGATGTCTCTATGGAAAGTATTATCATTTTTTGTTAATTACAGAAGCAGTTCCTGCCCCGTATAAAACAGACCGCTTACACGTTTTTGTCTATTCTAGTGTTTTGCAAAACACTAGAATAGACAAAAGCGGAATGTAGAATAGATGCAGAATAGAGAAAGTATCTAATTGTGACCCTACGGGCCTGCCTGCCGGCAGGCAGGGAATCGGTCACAAATAATTTTCTGCTGAAAATTTTCGCGACCCCGCCTCAGCACCGTTGTGCTTCCGGCCTTCGATTCTGCCTCCCAGGTATCACAAGACATACAGAAAATTCCCAGCACAAGACTGGAAATTTTCTGTATGTGTGACCCTACGGGGAATCGAACCCCGATTCCGGGCTTGAAAAGCCCGTGTCCTAACCGTTAGACGATAGGGCCGATTCAAGAATCATGAATTAAGAATCATGAATCAGGAACAGCACAGAAAATATAACATTTTTTGAAAAAATGGCAAAAGCGGGTAATATACATCTATCGGAGGAGTGACTGAGTGGTTGAAGGTACCGGTTTCGAAAACCGGCAGGGGAGAAATCCTCTCGTGGGTTCAAATCCCACCTCCTCCGCAATGACTCACGAAAATATCTGGGAGATATTTGAGTGACTCATCATTTCGAAATGATGATGGAATTTGAAAGACGGAGTTCTGCTTTAGCAGGACGAATCCGGGCAGGAGCCACACAATATTTTATGCGATTAGCTATAAAATATTGTTGTGAGCTGCCGCAAAATCCCACCTCCTCCGCAACTATAATAAAAAGCGGCTTAAATAAAGAATTATTTGCTACAATATAAGTGGAAAAAGCTCCGAGCAACTTACCGCTCGGGGCTTTTCCTTTATATAAATCTTTCAAACCTTATTCTGTGAATGTATTTTATAGTAATCCAACGGGGTAAGTTAATGATTTGGAATCTTACTTCCTTGTGACCAGAATGATAATATTTTACTATGAAACACCAAAAGGGTTTTGTCCCACTTGTGCTTATTACTTTAATCGTTATAGGGATAGCAGTTGTGGGAGGTGGGTATGTTATATATAAAGATAAACAGCAGGAAAATAAATTAGAGGGGAATACCCAAGACATCCAGAACTCTCAATTCAATATAGATACGACAGTCACTCAACCTACCACACAAGTACCACAAAAAATAGAACCTTCAAAAATTTCAACTACTGGTTGGGAAACTTATAAAAACGATGAGTTTGGTTTTGAAATCAAATATCCATTAGACTTTAAGATTGATCCAAAGGTTAGTGAAAAAATAATGTTGTTAGGAATGAAGAATGACTCAGTGAAAGAATTTGTCTTCTCTGGCATTATAAATCGTAATCCTCAGAGTCAATTGCTTAACGAAACCTTACAACAAATCTGTGATAAATATAGGAAAGCTGAAGAAACTGAAGGTAAGCTCCTGGAATGTAAAAATGTAACTATAAATGGTGTTGAGTATACAAAAGTAGTTCAAGAACTTAAGATGAATGGTGGGAGAGGCATTACTCTCACGGGTCAATCTCGTTCTATGTTTCTTATGGTGACGACTTATGTTCCTCCATCTCAAGTTGGGGAATTTTCTGACATCGTAGGGGGTATCTTAAATACAATTAAATTCTGACCAAACTGTTGCCGTCCAATAAACTCGGTAATTAGCTGATCTCAATCTCTTATAATCAGGGTCACAAAATTTAAACCCTGTTTTTCTGGTTAAAACCCTCAAATGCTCGGAGGATTTCAAGCGGTATTGCAAATACTACTGTGTTTGATTGGTCGCTTGATATGTTGTTTACAGACTGCAAAGTCCTCAAATGAAGCGCTCCCGGAGCGGACGAGAGTATCTCCGCGGCTTTGCGCATTTGGTATAATAATAAACATGAGAGAATCATTTGAAGCCTCGTCCTTAGAGAGAGTCGACAGGGAAAAAGCTCATAAAAAAGCGGAATCTGTTTTGAGCGGAAGGGTAAAAGAGTCAGATTTTGTTGATGTGTATGGAGAGCAAGAAGTCGCAAGGGACTTGGAGAAAGTAGAGGAGCTAAAACGTAAATTTGTCGGAGACCAAACACCGGAGAGCGCAGAAACCAAAAAAATTGCCGATATATTTGAAGCCATAGTCCTTGAGCACGGAGAGTTGAGTGAGTGGTTCGGAGAAAACGGATTTACAGTTGGGGTATCAGAATATGATGATTTTATAAACGGTGTTGATATGGTGGTTGAATTTTGTAAAGTGGAAAAATCAGAGACTCCTCATTTAGCGCTTGGCATGGATGTGACTTTTACCAGCGATACTACTGCAAAATTTGATCGGTTGAGAGAGCAAATTGAAAACGGCCAGTTAGCGAAAGTTAAATATTTCTCGTCTGAACACTCTAATATTCGCGGAGGAATGGATAATATACCAGAGGTGATTGTCGGAGTGGACAGAAAAACAGTTGAAGAACTTATGGAATTGTGGCTGGAGAAAGATAACCGAGCCCTTGAAGGTCACAGGGTTCAGATAATGATTCTAAAGGAAATAGAGGCGCAACTTCGCACTTTTGCGGAATATTCCAAATCTCTTGGCAATGATGACTTAACGGAAATATACAAAAGCAGACTTAAAATAGTTATGAACCTTTTGGCGCAAAAGACCAAGGTTTATAAAAAAGTTGCTCTAGATCTTGATACAGATTCGGTCTATATGGCAATAACGGACTATATGCGCAGATGGCAGAAAATTATTTCTCAGCCAGAAGAGTCCAAAGGAATTACTAGGGGAGAGGAAATTGAACAACTTTCTTTAAAGGAATCTCTTACCGTCCAACGAGAACTTATTTTATCTTCAGGCCTTGAGCCGGCCATTTGGATTTCGCAATATGCGGAACATTTCCAAAAAGAGACCGCCAAAGACTCGGGACTTCGTTATATGGTCAGAAATGACTTAGCTGGTGCGGCAGAAGAAATCTCCAAACGGCTTTATTATGGCGATAAGTTAAAAAAGGTAGCTTAATTCCTACGGTGGGGCATCCTTTGGTCTAAATTCAAAGAATCTAAGCCTTCTGATATAATCATTATTAATGGATTTCTTTGTGGAACGTAGAGGGAAAATTTCCAACCCCACAGAAGAACTCTCAAGATTGAGGGAAGTTTCTGCTTTGCATGAAAAGGATGCTCAGAAGAGAGGAGTTGAATCAACTCCTCACGAAACAGCAGAGGAAACAATCAGCCAATATAAGGCAGTCCCGCATACAGAGGTTCTTCATTCTGAATACGCTGTAAAAGAAGAGGAAGTTCATAAATTTGCCCTGGAATTGGTGCCGGAACAGCACGACCAACAAATTGAGCAAATAACCGCAATCATGCAGGAAAAAGGCATAAAAAATGCCATGCGTGTGGTTGAACAAATGAATAACCCGCACCTTCTGGACGATTTTCACCGTTTTCTGGTTCAATTTTTGGTTTCTGGCTATCAGATTCTTGATTTGAAAGAGAAAGACAGTCTTTGGAAACCGCTTCACATGACCTTGTTTGAAATTAATCTTCCCGACATATCAGAAGAAGACAAAAAAAAACAACTCAAAGAGCTAGTGTCTGGAATGGGGCAGTTCTATTCGGGGATGCTTTCCGTTTCAGCTGACAAGAAGGATCCGGGCTGGTTTTCCGTGGAAATTGCAAATGCCAACGGCAGTGAGGAGTTCATTTTTTATGTTTCTGTTCCAACGATACATAAGAATTTATTTGTAAAACAGATACTTGCAGTCTTCCCGGGTGCGCATGTAGAAGAACATAAAGACGATTACAATATTTTCAACGAAAAAGGAGAATCAGTGGCGTCTTATGCGACGCTTTCCAAACACTTTTTGTATCCGCTTAAACCGTATGAAGAATTTGATGTAGATCCTTTAAGTGCGGTATTAAACAGTTTTTCAAAAGTGGACCGTGACGGAGAGGGCGCCGCCGTTCAACTGATTGTCGGGAGACGCAAGGATTATTACATGAAAGAATCGGAAAAGGCCCTAGGGAAGATTAGAAAAGGGGAGAAAATCGCCGACGTCTTGAAAGAAATTGACCAATCCGTCGGCCTCTCTGTGGCCAAAGAAATACTTAGTATATTCAAGGGTGAAGACAAAAAAGACAAAGAAAAAGAGAAGAAAGATGAACAGATGAGAGCTGTTGACCAAACGGCGATTGAGCAATTTACGCGTAAGCTCAAAAGCCCTTTTGTATCGTTAAACTTGCGCATTGTCGCGTCGGCGGCTAGCGAGCCGGAGGCCCAGAGCATTCTTCACGACATTGAGTCCAGTTTCAATCAGTTTGAAAGCGGCCACGGCAATCGTATTGAATGGAAAAAGGTTGAGAAGAGTGAACTCAAAAATTTGCTTGAAAGTTTCTCACTGCGCGCTTTTGATGAGCGAAAACAAGTAGTTTTAAACCTTGATGAGATGACCTCCATAATACACTTTCCCGCTACGCATGTCGGAAAGGCGGCTCCCCAACTTAAGCAATCAAAAGCCGGGACATCGCCTGTGCCGATTGATGTTCCTAAAGAAGGAACTCTGATTGGGGTGAATCGTCACAGAGGACAGGAGACGAAAGTCTGCATTGCGTCTGAAGACCGCATGAGGCACTTCTACGTCATAGGTCAGACCGGCACGGGCAAAACGACGCTTCTGAAAAATATGATTATACAGGATATCCGAGCCGGCCACGGAGTTTGTTTTATTGACCCGCATGGTTCTGATGTTATGGATATTCTTGCAAACGTGCCGCCTGAGCGATCCGGCGATGTCGTATATTTTGACCCAGCGTCTACCCAGCGACCGATGGCGCTCAATATGCTTGAGTTTGACCAGCGGTTTCCCGAGCAAAAAACCTTCGTCGTCAACGAAATGTTCAGTATCTTTCAAAAACTTTATGGCAATGTCCCCGAATCAATGGGGCCGATGTTTGAACAGTATTTTCGCAATGCCACCATGCTTGTCATTGAAGACCCGGACAGCGGGTCCACCCTTCTTGATGTCTCAAGGGTAATGTCCAATAAAGAATACCGCGACCTGAAAGTTTCTCATTGCCGAAACCCAATTGTGGTGCAATTTTGGAGAGAGATAGCGGAAAAAGCCAGAGGAGAGGGAGAGCTTGCCAATATTGTGCCTTATATCACTTCCAAGTTTGATGTCTTTTTGGCAAACGATATCATGCGTCCGATTGTTGCTCAGGAAAAATCTTCCTTCAATATGCGCGAGATAATGGACGACCGTAAAATTCTTCTGGTGAACTTATCAAAGGGGCGCTTGGGCGACATCAACTCACACCTGATTGGACTGATTCTTGTCGGCAAGATTCTTATGGCGGCGCTCTCTCGAGTGGATTCATTCGGGAAAGAGATGACAGATTTTTATCTGTACCTTGATGAATTCCAGAACATCACAACGGATTCTATTTCAACCATTCTATCCGAGGCGCGCAAGTACCGCCTGGCTCTAACGATTGCTCATCAATTCATCGGTCAGCTTGATGACAAAATTAAAAATGCCGTGTTCGGCAATGTCGGTTCAATGGCAGTGTTTAGAGTAGGCACCGAAGATGCCGAACTTCTGGAAAAGCAATTCACCCCCGTCTTTAGCCAAACGGATATTTCCAATCTAGACAACTTCAACGCCTACGTCCGCCTACTTACGGCCGGTCGGCCCGCGAAGCCCTTTAATGTGCAGATAATGCCGCCGGAGAAGGGAAATCCAGAGCAGGTAGACAAGCTTAAAGAGTTGTCGGCTCTCACTTATGGCAGGCCAAGAAGCGAGGTGGAAGAGGAGATTATGGCGAAATATGCGAATATGAGATAATTACAAAGTCCCTTTAAGAGTCGCCGTTCTTTTTAATAATTTGATTTATTTTTTAATAATTTGTAAAATTAACATAATATGAACAGATTTGAACTAGTGGAGGAACCACAGCCTCCAATAGAAGTGGACAAAGAGGGCAACAAAATTGAAAACGTGCCAGGGGCGGAATTAACGCCTGGGGCAATTGAGCCAGAACCCACTGAAGAGCAGGAACCCTCCATTAGGGAAATAGGCAGGGAAAGGATTGAGAAAATTGGTTCTTTTTTCTCAAACATAAAAGAAGGTTTTAAGAACAAGGCCAGACAGGCAGGGGAAGCTGTTTTAAGAGCGGCAGGTAGAGCAAAAGAAGCTGGTATCGCAGGGCTGGAAACGGCAATGGCTACGCCTGAAATAATAGGTCGTGGAATAGAATATGGGGTGGGGGCAACAGTTGTTGCTTATGAAAAAAGCAAGGAAACGGCTATTGCCGCAAGAGACAGGGTGGTTGAAGCGAAAGATGCTGTAATTCAAAAAGGCAAGAATGCCGTGGAGCAGGGTATACGAACCGTGGTTGATGCAAAGGATGCAACTATTGAGTTTGGCAACCGTGCTCTGTATCGCGCGGCGGAGAGAGTTTCAAGACCATTTCTTGAATTTCAAAGTCGTCGCCTTTCTCAAACACTTCAGTATGTAGCGGAAAGGATAGAGCGTGGCGAAGCTAGGATCGATGATTTTGATCAGGTTAGGCGTCTTCTAGACCATCTAGAGGGTCTTAAAACGGTGTAAAACTATGGATGAAAAAAGAGAAAAAATAAGAAAATATATTGAAAGCTCAAATATTCCAGACGAGCTTAAGGAGAAAGAGCTGGCGATTGTTGATGATATGAGTCTTTTAACTCCGGAAGTGGAAATAGCTCTGGCGAAACTTATCGGGGAAGAATTTGATAAGCAAATCGCAAATGCCGGGATCACTAATATTCCGTCTGACAATGGCGTGGAAGAGGCTAGAAAGGCGTTTGAATCAGATTCGGCGGAAACAGAAAAAGATTTGGAAAGCGATATGAAAATTGTGGATGATAATCTCAAGGCAATCCAAGAAACTTCCGATGAAATTCAAAAGGTTTCGCTTCAATCAAGTTTAAACGCAGATAATTAAAACACAACATTCCAACATTCTATAGAATGTTGGAATGTTGTATGTGGTGACGAAAAAATCTGGCGTACAAACCCTACCGTTTTTGTCATCTACAAGGATTTCACCTTTGCAGAGACTTCCGCTTGATTTATAGCTTGCGGGGTTTTATCATTAGGATATGTCAATAGAATCATTCAAGTCTCCAGATTTATCTGATGAGGAGGAGAAAACTACAAAAAAAGTCAAAAAATCAAGCAAAATTGGGAATCTTATTAAAGCTGCCGTTCTAGGCGCTGGGGTTATGGCCGGACAAGGAGCAATCAATCCTGCTGAAGCGCAAACAACTGGTAGCAGGGCAGAAGCACTCGCAACGTTTAACGCGGAACAAGCCAATAAAAAACTTGAAGCGGCTATAATGATCGCCGCTCTTGATGAAGATATTGAGATACGTCCGTTATGGAAAGAACTGGTTAATGACAGATATATCAAAGTGATTTCTTCCCCTTCTGAGGGCGCAATAAGGAGAGCGGCAAAAACAATAAAATTACTCCAGTCCCTCGGAATGAATGTTTCCTATGAAGTAAGGGAATTTCCTTCGAAAGATCAAATGCCCGATTTACGCTATCGACAACCTGATCTTCGAATTGCGGAAGCTATTCAGGCAATTGCAGCTGAAACTTTGGGTGGTTTGCGGATTTCTTCCAGCACAGAGCGTTCTGAAGATTTTGAATTATTTATCAACGATTAATTGAGGACACGGTTTCAACTCACCAACAAAGCTCCGAGCAACTTACCGCTCGGAGCTTTTCCTTTATATAAATTTTTTAAACCCTATTTTTCTGATTAAATCCTTCAAAAGCTCGGAGGATTTCAAGCGGTATTGCAAATACCACTGTGTTTGACTGGTCGCTTGAAATGTCATTCACGGATTGTAAGGTTCTCAAATGAAGTGCTCCCGGAGCGGACGAGAGTATCTCCGCGGCTTTGCGCATGTTTTCTGCGGCAGCAACTTCTCCCTCTGCTTTGATTATTACCGCGCGCCTTTCTCTTTCTGCTTCGGCTTGCTTAGCGATAGTTCTTTCCATATCCGCCGGCAAGGCGACATCCTTGAGCGACACGTTGTCAACTCTGATGCCCCAAACATCCGACGCTTTATCAACTATCTCGCTAATTCTGTCTGAAATTTTATCCCTTTCGGCCAAAAGTTCATCAAGCTCAACTTCTCCCACGACGTTTCTCATAGTTGTCTGCGCAAGTTGCGACATTGCATGAAAAAAATCCTCAACTTCAAGAACTGCCTTCATAGCATCGGAAACTCGGTAATAAATAACAGCATTGACGTTGACGGAGATATTGTCTTTTGTTATTGCTTTTTGGTCTGGCACATCAACTGCTTTGATTCGCAAATCTACCCGTATTATACGCTGTATGAAGAAGGGCCAGAAAATCCAAGTAAGCCCTGGATTTCTTGTACCGCTGAATTTACCAAACGTCAAAACTACCGCGCGCTCGTATTGGTTGACAATACGAAGTCCTGAAAGCGCCAAAAACACCAAAAGACCCACAACGACCCAAAAAATTATATCCATAATGTTTATGTTAAAAGTGCTATTAAATTCTAATTTATCAATAATTGTACCTACGGCAGAGGCCGAAAAGCCCCCCAAAAAAATCAAAAGAATAAAAACCGTAAACCACTTTGGCGGTTTTTGACCGTTTTGCATGTCGCCATTATACCAGAAAATTACACCCGCCCCGAACGGCGACGGAAAGCCTTCCGCCAGCTGTATCGGCGGCGGGTTTTCTGTTTGTAAAAAAACTCAAAAATTAAATAAACAACACTCTATTATTCTATACCTGCCTGCCGCAGGCAGGGAATGTTAGAATGTTTTAAAAAGAAAATATGGAAAAGGCCGCGGAGCTATGAGACTCCGCGGCCTGTGTGTTCAGGTCTGTCAGCTGACGGACCTGAACGTTGATATTTATGGTTCGGAAATGACCGAAACCATTTTCGAACCCAGACGCTCCTGATCCTTCTTGTGCATGGACGCATACAACCCGCCCTTGCGCATGAGCTCTTCATGAGTGCCTTCCTCGGCAATCTCACCTTTGCCCATGACGATGACGTGGTCGCACCTCTCCGCCCGCGAGACGTGGTGGGTGATGATGATCACAGTGATGCCCTTCAAGGCAAACACCTGATCCATCACTTTCTCCGCCGACTCGGGGTCAAGCCGCGCATCCGGCTCATCGAGCACCAGTATCGGTGTTCCGCGATAGTGCACGCGGGCCAGAGCCAGTCTCTGCCGCTCGCCTCCGGAGAAATCCCTTCCCCCAAATTCCACTCCGATCTGGGAATCAAATCCCTTGGGATCGGATGCCATTACCTCGTCGAAATTGGCGAAGCGGGACGAGGCGGCAACTCTTTCCAGATTGAGAATATCTCCGAGCCGGGAAGAAGCAATCTCTTCTCCGACTGGCCTCTCTAACACCGCGTACTCCTGTGTCAGAGCGGAAACGACATTACTCCAAACATCCGGTTTAACATTTCGCAGGTTTATGTCTCCTGCAAACACCGCGCCAGAAGTCGGATCGTAATGGCGCATGAGAAGTGCCTGAATCGTTGACTTGCCGTTGCCGCTCTTGCCGACAATCGCTACTCTGCTACCCGGCTTGATGGTGAAGCTTACTCCTTTCAGGACTTCCGCGTCCGTGTCGGGATATGAGAAGCCCACATTCTCAAACCGGATTTCTGGGACGATGTCGAAATGGGGGACAACAGGGTACTCCGTCTTGATGGCCGGGCGCAACCCCATGAAGTCCTTCTCGATGAGAATGACTCCCTTGGCATTGTTCCACTGGTCGGCGATCATAGAGACGATACCCTCCAGGTTGCCCTGGAAAGTGCGCGCCGCTGCCATGATGACGGTCAGCGTGCCGATCTCGCCGGCGAATGCGACTGTCTCCCAGATGGCGTGAATGGTGATGCCACAGAGTCCCGCTACTGCGAGAAGGTGCGTGAACATCTCCTTGCGGACGGTTAGTCCGCGGATCTTTCCATAGGCGTCCAGAACTCCGCCGACGTTGATGTCGATTTGGCGGGAAAGTGCTGGCATCTGGTTGAACATCAACGCTTGGACGAATTCCGTTGTTCGACTGTAGGGCTTCTCCAGAATGTGTCGGCGCTTGTGCTCCGGTACGAGTCTCTGGAATAGGTCCCACCACATGGCAACGAGCCCAAACTCAACCATTGCCATCGGCGCAGCCGTAACAAGTAGTATTAGCGCATAGATCGGCTTGTACCAAAGGAGGGAAGCCCCGAAGAGCACAAAAGAGACACTGGTCGTGAAGAGAGAAAACATCTCATCAGAAAACCAGATCCTCGTCTGCCATGATGTTGGAAGTTCCTGAATCCTCTTGGACAGGTCGTCGTACTCCTTGCTCCTGAAGCGCGCAACATCGAGCGTGGCCCGATGATTGTTGAGTTCGCGTTGATTCGCAAATCGGAGAGTCTGATTCCACTGATTCTTGTAGAACCAATTGAATCTGCCGATTACCACACCAGCAAAAAGCACTCCGATAAGGAAAAGAAGGGGAATGAGAAGATCGCCCGCGATGAGTCCGATGAAGGACTCATACTCTCCTATCGCACTCTGCACCTCGTTGATTACGAGGCCGGTGGATGCGATGGTCATGAAGGTGAGCAGTGTGATCGAAACAGACACAATGAGTCTGCCGACCGTTGCCATCCTACTGTTTCTCCAGCAGAAGGAGAACGAATAGCGTGCGGCCAAGAGCATTGTGCCGACGGCTTCTTTGAGTTTGCCCATTGTCCACCTCTTGTTGGTGTCCCTAGTCGTATATTGGGTTCGAATTGGCAAAGAACGCGCCAATCAAACAGGCATATTCCACCTTTAATTATATCATATTTGATACCAATTTGTCAACCTAAATTACAGGACTATACTAGGCCATAATAAAATGAGATATAATTAAATTATGAAAAAGCGCTCGACTGAGCTTAAGCACTACTTTCTCCAAGATATAAATCCTGTTGTTCGCTTTCTTATAATTTCAGATACCGTGCTATCGGGCGCGGCCGGACTTCTCGGTCCCATATTCGCGCTTTTCATTGAAGATTTTATTGTAGGCGGCAATGCCGCCGTTGCCGGCATCGCCGCCGGCGTTTATCTTTTTACCAAAAGTGTTCTGCAGGTTCCAATCGCCCATTTTATTGACAGAATTCGCGGAGAGAAAGATGACTTCTGGATAATGTTTGCCTTCACAATTCTTATTGCTCTTATACCGCTTTTATACCTCATTATAGATACTCCTTTGGAGCTCTATATCGTCCAGTTTGCTCTCGGATTCTTTACAGCTTTCACATTTCCGACTTATATGGCCATATTCACCCGGCATATTGACAAGACAAAGGAGGGAACAGAGTGGGGCATATATTTTACCCTCACCGACCTGACAAGCGCTGCCCTTGCGGTCGTGGGCGGATATGTTGCGACAACGCAAGGGTTTCCCGCACTCATCGTTACCGTAGTTGTAGTGTCATTCATAGGCGCTGTGCTTTTATGGCCTATCAAGCCGTATATAAGAATGCCGTCACACAGGTAGTATTCAATTTTTACAAGTTCTCAATCTATACAAACACGATCCGCTGTCCGAACCGTACTTCATAGCTCTAATAGCAAAAACTAAAGACACTCCAAGGAGGTTTTTAATTTTAAGTTTTGATTCATGAAAACCACATAAGGATGCTGACAGATGTTGGTTTATGAGTTCTTATTTTTTATCTACAAGTTGTCCAGAAGTTATGCCCAGCTTTTCCACAAACTTTTAAACATTTTTGCATTTGGCAGGGTTTGCGCTTGTTTTGCCAGTGCTATCATTCCTAGAATCGCCCGGAATTTTTCTTGGGCGTAGATATAGAGAATGATATTAATAGACGTTAAAAACTTTCAGCTAGCCCAATGGGGCCACCTTAAGAAGAGAGCTGTTCTTCGCAATGATTGTGCAAATTTTGCGGGGAACAGCTCTTTTTATTTGAGATTTGAGCTGTATATAGGTCGATTAGCCAATAGCTGTCTTATGCAGTAATCTGAATGTTTTTAAATTAATTATTAGCAAAATTAAAAACTAAATTAACAATTTAATAATGAAAAAAATTATTTTAAGTTTGGGAATGATAGTTTTCGTCGGAGCAGTGATCGCGGGAGCAACCGGCGCTTTCTTCTCTGATACGGAAACATCAACGGGAAATGTCTTTGCCGCGGGGGCAATAGACCTCAAAATTGACAATACAAGCTATGGTTTTGATTGGAATGATCCAAGTAACACCTCACCAATAGGTGGCTGGGGTCAAAATACTAACAATTCGTGGCAGTTGTCTGATCTCACAGGTCAATTATTCTTTAATTTCGATGATCTTAAACCAGGCGACTATGGAGAGGACACCATTTCGCTACACGTAAACGACAACGATGCGTGGGCGTGTATGGCATTTGCTCTTGGTGCTACACCGGAAAATGGACAAAATGAGCCGGAAATAGCTTTTCCCGATACAACCGCAGGGGCTGATGAGGGCGAGCTTCAAAACTATCTGTCGTTCCTCTTCTGGAATGACGACGGTGACAATGTGCTTGAGGATGGTGAACAGGTTATCCAATCTTTGAGCGGTCTTTCAAGCTCTATCTTCAGTGGAAACTGGCTCGCAATAGCAGACACTTCAGGTGATAACGATGTGCCGCTTCCTGGTGATACGACTCAATATATCGGTAAAGGTTGGTGCTTTGGA
>Ga0209541_10004735_pt1 | contig 24037 bp, 23 predicted proteins | sample RifCSPlowO2_01_FD_184027 | JGI IMG/M metagenome (GOLD analysis project Ga0209541, IMG submission 184027) | Groundwater microbial communities from Rifle, Colorado - Rifle CSP2_plank lowO2_0.1 (SPAdes) (version 2) | ecosystem: Environmental > Aquatic > Deep subsurface > Groundwater | place... | reverse complement strand
CGATTAATTAGGAACTTGTTACTTGTCACAATATAAATTTTGTTATATCATCTTCTCATCTTCCCATTCTTATGGCATCAAAAGTTTTTAAATTAATTGCAGAAGAAGCTCATAGACAAAAGTATGGGCTGGAGATGATACCCTCAGAAAATTATGTCTCAGAAGATGTTTTAAAAGCTTTAGGTTCAATTCTTACTAATAAATATTCAGAAGGTTTTCCTGGCAGAAGATATTATGGCGGTAATGAAGTTATAGATAAGATTGAAAATTATGCAGTAGATTTAGCAAAAAAATTATTTAAAGTTCCGGCAGCTTTTGTTCAATCATATTCCGGTTCCCCAGCTAACATGGCTGTAACTATGGCTGTTTGTGAGCCAGGTGATGTGGTAATGGGGCTCTCACTTGCTTCAGGTGGTCATCTTACTCATGGAGCCAAGTTGAGTTTTTCTTCAATTTTTTATAAGGCAGTTAACTATAATGTCAGAAAAGAAGATTGGAAAATAGATTTTCAAGAGTTAGAAGAATTAGCAAAAAAACATAAACCAAAATTAATCTGGACTGGTACTACGGCTTATCCTTTTAAACTAGATTATAAAAAGTTCAGAAAAATTGCAGATATGGTAGGAGCAACTTTGGTTGCAGATTGTTCGCATATTACAGGATTAATCGTAGCTGGTGTTCACGATTCCCCGGTTCCGTATGTTGATCTAATTATGACCACCACCCATAAAACCTTAAGAGGTCCCAGAGGAGCAATGATTTTAGTAACTGATAGAGGTTTAAAAAAAGATCCAGAAATAAGAGGTAAAATCGAAAGAGCGATCATTCCTGGTCTTCAAGGAGGACCTCATAATCATCAAACAGCAGCTATTGCGGCAAGTTTAGAGGAGGCTCTGAAACCGTCATTTAAAAAATATGGCGCCCAGATTGCTAAAAATGCAGCTGTTTTAGCCAAAGGATTAGGTAGTGTTTCAGAAACTCATTTGGTACTTCTGAGTTTAACTCAATATGGATATGGCTTAGGTTATCAGGCTCAATACGGCTTGGAAGAAGCAGGAATAACTGTTAATAAAAACACCATTCCCGGAGAACCGGCTTCTCCCTTTTATCCATCCGGTATACGTTTGGGGACACCAGCTTTAACCTCAAGGGGAATGAAAGAAAAGGATATGGTTAAAATTGCCGGGTGGATAAAAAGAGTATTAGAAGAAATTAGGGGTTTGGATTTACCTAAAGAACAAGAAAAAAGAAAAGACTTCTTAACGATGGTAAAAGTAAAACTTCATCAAAATAAAAATCTAAAACAAATCAGAAAAGAAATAGAAGCTTTTGCTGGTAAATTCCCAGTGCCTGGTATACAATAAGCTATGGTAAAAGTATCAGGCAAAGTAGTAGCCGAAGCCATCCTAAAAAAATTAGACATAGAAATAAAGGCAAAAAATCTTCACCCGAAATTGGCAATAATTTTAGCTAATAAAACAGAAGCTTCCGGGATTTATATTAGAAACAAAATAAAAGCTGCTAAAAAGATTAATATTGGAGTAAAGCTTTATGAATTTTCAGAAAACGAGCAAGAAAAATGTTTACAAACAATACAAAAGCTTAATAAGGATAAAGCTGTGAATGGAATAATTGTTCAATACCCAACGTACGGAAGTTGGAACTTTGATGAATTGGAAAAAAACATTGATCTAAACAAAGATGTGGATGGATTTTTAGATAACTCGCCATACTCTGGAGCAACAGCTTTAGGGATTTGGGAGATGTTAACAGCATTTGCTTTTATAGAAGGATTTAACAAAACTGAGGAATTTTTAATAGGAAAAAAGATTGTTCTTTTAGGTAAAGGTAAAGCAGCAGGGGGGCCTACTTTTAGACTTTTACAAAAAAAAGGATTTAAAGTTGAGGTAATAGAAAAAGAAACTGAAAATCCGACAGCTATTATTAAAAGTGGGGATGTGATTATATCAGCAACAGGGGCAAAAAATATTATTAACAAAAATAATTTAAAACCAGGAGCATATGTGGTGGGAGTAGGATCTGGCGATCTTAATGAAGGAGCAGTCTCAAAAATAGCAAAACTTTATAATCCTAATATTGGAGGAATCGGACCTTTGACAATTGTCAGTTTATTAAAAAACGTGGTAAAATCAGCAAAGAGAGAGGGAAAATAAGATGGGTTTCATGGACAATATAAAACAACTGGGTGATCTCAAAAAGATGAGAAATCAGGCCATGGAAGTGCAAAAAAAACTAGCTGGAATTAAAATCACCATTGAACATAGAGGTGTGATTGTGGTAATGACGGCAGATCAAAAAGTGCAATCAATCTTTGGAGACATGGATCCTCAGAAAGTAACAGAAGCTGTGAACGAGGCATTAAAACAATCCCAAAAAGTAGCCGCAGATGAAATGAAGGGTCTAATGGGCGGCATGGGTCTGCCTGGAATGTGACCGAGTCTTCGAGGTCATCCTGAGCGAGCAAAGCGAGTCGAAGGATCTCTTTATTAGCTAATCTGCTAGAATATCACCATGGCTCAAGTCCCCAAATCAATTCAAAATTTAATTGAAGCTTTTGAGAGGCTACCTGGAATTGGGCCAAAAACTGCTCAAAGATTAACCTTCTATTTACTCAATGCTCCCAAAGAAGAAGCGCAAGCCTTAGCAAAAGCTGCCTTGGAAATGAAAGAAAAAACCGTGCTTTGCTCGATTTGTTTTAATATTGGTGAAAGTAGTCCATGTAATATTTGTGCTGATTCAAATAGGGATCAATCCACAGTTATGGTAGTGGAAAACCCTCTGGATGTTTTGGCTTTGGAAAAAGCTAATTTTAAAGGTCTTTATCATATCTTGCATGGGGTTATTTCTCCCTTGGAGAACATTGGCCCAGATGAAATCCATATCAGAGAACTTCTTCCAAGGCTTAAGGACGGCAAAGTTAAAGAAATTATTTTGGCAACGAACCCAACAATGGAAGGTGAAGCAACAGCTATGTATATTCAAAGATTAATCTCCCCACTAGGAGTAAAGATGACCAGAATTGCCAGAGGCTTACCGGTAGGATCTGATATTGAATATGCAGACGAGACTACTTTGTCTAGGGCTCTTGAGGGAAGGAACGAGTATTAACTGTGCTAAAATAAATTCATGAGTGATTCTGGCGAAGGTAACCAGTTTGGTGGAGAAGTTATAGAGGCTATTAAAGAGACAGGAAATGAAGTAGTAGATGCTGTAGGAGAGGCTATAGAGCAAGGGGTTCAGTCAGTAATAGGTCCTAAACTAACTCCACAACAAATCCAGCAAAAACAACAACAAGATCAAAGAGATCTAGCTGAAACAAGAAGAAGAATCTCCTGGCTTAGAAATATAGATGAGGAGCAGAAAAAAGTAAGAGAGGCAAACATGCAAAAAGAGCAGCAAAGACTAGAGTCTCAGCAACAGGACAAGCAAGAAGAGGTACAAAAAATTCAAATTCAACAAGCAAAACAAGTTAAAACTCCGGAAGAAGTTTTGAGAGCTCAAGCTGAAAGAAAAGTAGGAAAGGGAGTAGGAGGGTGAAACTTTATAACACTCTGTCTAGAAAAATAGAAGACTTTTCTTCTTTGAACCCTCCTCATGTTGGTATGTATACCTGCGGACCCACTGTTTATGACTATACACACATAGGGCATCTTAGAAAATATGTTGGTGATGATATTTTAAGAAGAGTTTTAGAAAGTAATGGGTTTGAAGTCAAACACGTTATGAATATTACTGATGTAGGGCATTTGGTATCTGATCAGGATAGTGGTGAAGATAAGATGGAAAAGGGAGCCAGGGAATCTGGCAGGACTGTTTGGGAAGTGGCTAAATTTTACGAGGATTATTTTTGGAAGTCTGTAAGGCTAGTTAATGTAGAAAGGCCAAGTGTTGTAGCTAAGGCTACGGAACATATTGAAGAGCAAATAAAGTTAATACAAAAGTTAGAAAAAAATGGTTTTATTTATATCACGGAACATGCAATGTATTTTGATATTTCCAAGTTTCCTGACTACACAAAGCTGTCCGGGCAAAAATTAGAAGAAAAAGAAACCTCCAGGGTGGAGGTATTTATTGATCTGCAAAAGAAAAATCCGCAAGATTTTGCTTTGTGGTTTTTCACAGTTGGACATTTTAAGGATCACACCATGAGATGGTCTTCTCCCTGGGGTGAGGGATTTCCCGGTTGGCATATAGAATGTTCTGCCATGAGTATGGAGTATTTGGGAGATTCTTTTGACATACATACCGGCGGAATTGATCATATTCCGGTACACCACACTAACGAGATTGCCCAATCAGAAGCAGCCACAGGTAAGACATTTGTTAAATACTGGGTGCATCATAATTTTTTGATAGTAGATGCAGAGAAGATGAGCAAATCTAAGAAAAACTTTTACAGAATTGAGGAAATAGTAGGAAAGAATTTTGAACCATTAGCCTTAAGGTATCTATTTTTGACAGCGCACTATAGAGATAAGCTAAATTTTATCTGGAAATCTTTACAGGCTTCGCAGAATGCTTTGAATAACCTGAGGGAGGAGATTAGACTGTGGGAGCAACCTAAAGGAGATGTCGGACAATATTGGCAAAAGTTTGCTGAGGTTGCTAGTAATGACTTAAATATGCCCCAGGCAGTAGCAGTACTCTGGGAAATGGTTAAATCTGATCTGCCCTCCTCTCAAAAAGCCAAGGACCTGTTAGAGATGGACAAAATCCTGGGTTTGGAGTTAGATCAATATCTTAGTAAACAAATAGAAGTACCTGGGGAGGTAATGAAACTTGTCAGAAAAAGAGAGCAGGCCAGAAACAAGGGAGATTTCAAGCAGTCTGACAAACTCCGCCATGAAATTAAGAAACTTGGTTTTGAAGTTGAAGATAGCGCAACTGGACCAAAAGTTAAAGCAGTGTTAAACTAAAGTTAAGTGGAAGCAGACATAGTTACTATTGATGGGCCCACTTCATCCGGCAAAAATTCTGTCGGATTTTTGTTGGCCCAAAAATTGGGGTATCAGTATATTGATACAGGGATGATTTATAGGGTCGGTACTTATATAGTGTTAAAAAATAACATTTCCTTGGGTGATGTCCCCCAAATCACAAAAGTGTTTGAAAATTTAGATCTGGAGATTAAAAATGGCAATGGTATTTTAAAAATTTATAATAAAGGAGAAGATTTGGCAGATATTTTACATAACCCAGAGGTGACTGAGAATGTATCCATAATTTCTGCAATGAGAGAAGTTAGAGAAGTGACTAAATTGATTCAAAGAAAGTTAGGAGAATCCAAGAATACTGTGATGACCGGCAGGGATATTGGTTCGGAAATTTTTCCCAATGCAAAACATAAATTCTTCCTGACAGCTTCAGCTGAAGTTAGAGCTAAAAGAAGATTTGATCAACTGGTTAAGATAGATTCCACTGTAAAGTATGAAGATGTTTTGAACTCAATGCTGGAAAGAGATAAAAAAGATACGCAGAGGGAGGCTTCTCCATTACGTATCCCGGGAGGTGCTGTGGTTATAGATAATTCCACTTTGAGCGTAGAACAGACGGTTGATGAAATGTTAAAACACATCCATGCATAATATTACTACTTTAAAAAACGGTCTAACCCTAATTACTATAAATATGCCACACCTGGATTCGGTTACTACCTTAATTTCAGTAGCAGCAGGATCAAGATATGAAACAAAAAGAATTAATGGTATCTCTCATTTTTTGGAACACATGTTTTTTAAGGGTTCCAGAAAATATCCATCTGCTGAAAAAATAGCCAGTCTAGTAGATGGAATTGGAGCCATTAATAATGCAGCTACAGATAAAGAGATGACTTATTACTGGATAAAATCTGCTGCCAAACACATTAAATTATCATCTGATATTTTATCTTCAATGCTTAGAGAGTCTCTTTTGGCCGAAGTGGAAATAGAAAGAGAAAAAGGAGTAATTATAGAGGAGCTACGAATGTACAGGGATAATCCAACACGGTATGTATGGGAGCTATATGAAAGACTACAATTCGGTAACCAACCCTTAGGTTGGGATATTGGAGGAGAAGAAAAAATAATAAGTAGTTTAAATAGAGAAGACTTCATAAAATATATGACTTCTCTTTATTATCCTAAGAACATGGCTTTAGTTTATGTGGGAAACTTACCAAAAAATATTGAAATGATAGCGGAGGATTATTTCCTGGATTTACCTGCTAACTCCCAATTTAAATTTAAACCATACAAAGAAGTTAAACAAACTAAACCCAAGGTAGATGTATTTTATAAAAAAACAGATCAGGCAAACCTAGTTTTAGGGGTAGAAAGCTATGATCGATATGACCCCAAAAAATATGCTGCCAAAGTATTGGCAACAATCTTAGGAGAAGGAATGTCTTCCAGGTTGTTTATCCAGGTTAGGGAAAGAAGAGGTTTGGCTTATCATGTTAGCGCCAACGCCGGATTTTATAAGGATACTGGAGCTTTTACAGTTTATGCAGGTGTGAAATTGGAAAAAGTCTATGAAGCTTTGGAAGTTATCAAAGCTGAGTTGCAAAGAATTGTTAGTGAAAAGGTGACTGCTGATGAGTTGAAAAAAGCTAAAGAAATGACTAGAGGAAGACTAGCTATCTGGGGTGAGTCGACCAATTATTTAGCAGAGTACTTTGGCACAAAATTTGCCTTGGATAGAAAGATAGAGACATTTGAAGAATTTATAGAGCAAACAGATTTAGTAACAATTGAGAATGTGCAAAATGTTGCAGCAGAACTTTTTCAAACAGAGAAAATCAACTTGCAAATAATTGCGCCCATAAAAGAAAAGTCTAAATTCGAAGGGATTTTAATCAGTTGAAAGTTTTTGACTCAGCCAAACAGCAGCTTAAAAAAGCAGCCAAATTTATAGATCTTGATAAAAACTTTTTAGAGGCAATCTCTCAACCAGAAAGAACTATAAAGGTGACTGTGCCTTTAAAAAGAGATTCAGGTACAACAGATTTTACTCGCGGATACAGAGTCCAATACAATAGTTTATTAGGGCCATACAAAGGGGGATTACGTTTTCACACTAAAGTGGATATGGACGAGGTATCTGCTTTAGGTTTTTGGATGATGATTAAAAATGCTGTTGTTAATGTTCCTTTTGGCGGTGGCAAGGGTGGGATAGAAATAGACCCCAAAAATTTGTCAGAAAAAGAGCTGGAAAGACTAACAAGAGAATTCACCAAAAAACTTGCTCCAAATATTGGGCCTGATATTGATGTGCCAGCCCCTGATGTTAATACCAATGCCAGGATAATGGATTGGCTGGAAAATGAGTATTCAAAAATTATGGGAAGAGAAAGCAAAGCTGTGGTTACTGGAAAATCCATACAAAATGGCGGGTCTTTGGGAAGAGAGCAAGCCACAGGTTTAGGGGGATTTTTTGTTTTGGAAAAACTTGTAGAAAAGCTAAAGCTTAAAAAACCCCTGACGGTTGCGATCCAAGGCTTTGGCAATGTGGGATCTAATTTTGCCAAAATTTTATATGATAATGGTTACAGATTGGTGGCCCTAGCTGATGTTAAAGGGGGTATTTGCAACAGTGATGGAGAAGGTTTCAATGTTGATTTGGTTAAACAATGCAGAGAGCAGAAAGGTTTTTTGGCAGGGTGCTATTGTGTGGGATCTGTATGTGATTTGGCCAGAAAATATGACGGGGTGATTTCTAATGATAAACTGCTGGAGTTAGATGTAGATATTTTAGTGCCGGCAGCATTAGAAAATGTAATTACCAAAAAGAATGCTAAAAATATAAAAGCTAAAATTGTTTTTGAAATGGCTAATGGACCCACTGTTTTTGAGGCAGATCAAATATTAAATAAAAAAGGAATTTTAGTAATACCGGATGTATTGGCAAACTCTGGAGGGGTAACTGTTTCTTACTTTGAGTGGTATCAGAATATGCATTTAGAAAAATGGAGTTTGGAAAAAGTAAATTTTAAATTAAAGGAAAAAATGGAGAAAGCTTTTCAGGAAGTTTGGAAAATTCACAAGGAAAAAGGGGTTAGTTTAAGAACAGCAGCTTATATTCTAGCCCTTAAAAGATTAGCAGAAAAAAGCACAATTGCTAAGGATATGGCGCCAACTATAAATCCTGATATTACATCAAGCGGGTAATGGACTCCAACATAAACTCTTGATATACCAACCAAAATCATTAGCAGCAAAAAAAGATAAGACCATTTGGATTTGACATAGGTATAGGCAAAAGCGATCACTGCCATAATAGTGGCATGCCTTGACGGAAATGAGGCATCAGGTTTGTTGTCTGTCAAGGGTGGGAAATGGTAAGTAACAAAAGGCCTTGGTTCATTAATAAATATATGTATACCCTTGATTAGAAGGATTGCAATAGGGATGGTTAAAATTGCCAAAAGTAGAGCTTTTTTCTCACTCAACTTCCCTTTAAAAGCTAAAATAAACATCAATAGAATAGCTATATAGAGCAGATATTTGGTGATAAAAATCATTAAACTATCCAAAAAAGGGAATTGATGACTCAAATTGAATATTAAAAAGAATAAGGCTATATTGTCCATCTGAACAGGTAAGGGGAGAATATTATTACTCCTACAATTGCAGCAGTGAGAGAAGCAACTAACACTGCTGCTGCTGAAATATCTTTAGCTAGTTTTGCTCCTGGGTGTTGGTTTTCTACAAACTTATCAACTACTGCCTCAATAGCAGTATTGGTAAGTTCTACTGCAATCACAAGTCCAATTAAGATAATAATAGTTTCCCAATCCTTTGTGGATATTTTTAAAAATATGGAAATTAAAATTACAATCAGGCCTGCTAAAAATTGAAATTTTAGATTTGGTTCCTCTTTTAAGGCTGCCAAAAGTCCTTCAGATGCAAACTTAAATGAAAGAATGCTAAATCTCTTATTCACTTTTTGAGTATACCACGCATCTAATTGTTATTGCGAGCGAACGTGAGTTCGCGTGGCAATCTTTGAGATAATAATATATGGTTATTAAAAAAATTAAGAATATATTTGATATGATAGTAATATGGATACAGAACCCATTGGGGAATTATCTAAAGTTAGCGAACGCCCAAAAAAACTACCAGAAATTTCAGAAGACCCCCCTTCAGCAGATACAAGAATTACTATTCAAAAACAAGTTGATCGGATTGAGCCACTAGCTCAAAAACTACTTGTACGGAATACGTAATCTCTAACCTGCCTTTGCCTCTATTATCTTTGGTATGAATTGGAACTGAGATTTCCAGCCCTTCTTTTTTAAGTACTGCCAAGCATCTTTACGACTTACATGTAACTATTCAGTTCTTACCAGTAGCACCATGAAGAATTAATCCTTTTAAGGTGGGGATTAATGGTTGGTTTCTCATCCTGATGGTTTGGATTACAGAGAAGTTAATGGCAAATACCTCTGCTCCTGCTGTTGACCTACTGCCTCCTGAAATCTTTCTCACTACAACAGCAGGTCTGATTTGTCTTTCAGCAGCATTATTAGTTAAGGACACACCATCATGCAAGATTGCTGTAATTAAATTTGTTCCCTGGTTTTGAATCCTGGTCTGGATTCTCATGGCATCTTTGGCTCTAAACTTCATATCCATGAGTTGATGTAATTTCAAAGAATAATTTTGGTAATCTCTTTGTCTTTCTTCCTGGTTAAAAGGCTGGTTAATTACTGCTAAGAGATCCTGGTACATATTCTTTAGGGTGAAATGCAGATTATTCATCTGCTTAGATGATTTGGGTTGGTTGACCTCTTCCCTGGATTTCCTCAGAAGATGTGCCCAGCAGGATTGTTGTTTTAATGGCAAGTTTTTGTAGCCTGCATAGTCATCCCTGATTAATACATCAGTTGGTCTGGAATCTCCCAGGACTTGCTTTGCTACACCACCACCCCTGGTTTCTTCTATGGTGTAATATACCTCCAGTTTAGTAAGGAATGCCCAGAGGAAAGAATTTACTCCTTTAATCCTCCAGCCTGTTTCATCTGCATGTTTTACAGGTGATGATCTGATGGCTTTGAGTAATTTAGTGTAATCTGCCCCTAAATATTCCCTGGTTTTCTTTAGGATATTGATTATCCCTCCCTGAGATATTTTTACTCCATAGGTTTGGAAAAGAGTTTCTGTTAATACTTCCAAACTCATCCTGCAGACATACTTAAAAATTAATATCTGGATAATTAAATTTAATCCCAATCTGGAGTGAGGAATTATCATTGCTGGTTTTCCCAGCACCTCTTTGTGGCATCTTTCACACCATTGCCTCTCAGACCTGTACTCTGTCACAGTAGTTCTAATTACCTCAAAGTTTGGAATATCACAAACAGTATGAGTTTTGATAACATCTGACCTTTTAAGTTTGGATTGACAGGCTGGGCATATCTTTAAAAAACATCTGACTGCCTGGTCAATTCTAACTGGAACTTTTCTACTGACTCCAGGATGACCCGGCTGTCCACCCAGTTTTCTGTTCTGTATTACTCCTGAATCTTTAACTTGTATCTTAGGTTTAAAAATCATCCCCTTGTAGGTATCTCTTTGCTTCTTAATCTTTTGGAGCTCTTCTTTTAATTTCCTCTCACCCTGTCTTAACTTTTCAATCTCTCTTTTGAGTTTTTTGTTTTCTTCCTCTAATTTATCTGCTTTGTCTTTCTGGATTAGATGCCACTGCTTAAGCCTGGTATTGTGTACTTTTAAATACTGGTTTTCTCTCCTTAAAATATATATTTCAGCAGGATTGAGCATATATTAAGCCTAGCAGGAAACAACAAGCTAATGCAAATTATTTACTGGAGAAAACTGAACTCATACGTTTTTAGAAAATAAAAAAAGCAACTATCCCAACAACGATCAGTAAAATAATCCCTAATACCCAAACAGAATAATTAGTTGGTTGTCTGCGCACCTCGATAGAAGGATAGGTAAATGGCCTTTTTTCTTCTTCCTTGAAAAACTTCCACATCATTGTTCTAGTCTATCAAAAATTCTTGACAATGGTTATTTTTTTTGTGATACTCTTATTAGACTTCTCAAATAACGGTCATAAAAAGCAAGTAATAATTTACTTGTTAAGAATATGGCTGGATGGTTTCTTATTTTCTTGACTTCTTTTCTTTTGGTGATTTCTGTTCTTCGGAATGACCCAACCTTAAAAGGCGTGGGTTCGCCAAAAACAAGTCAAATACTTGGAGTTCATACAGTTATGGATGAACGTATTCCCCTTCTTAGGGGATACTTGCAAGCCAAAGACTCTCCGTTGGCGTCATATTCAGCAGAGATGGTAACGACTGCGGATAAGTACCAATTTGACTGGCGGTTGCTTCCGGCAATTGCCGGCAAAGAAAGTTCGTTCGGTAAAAAAATACCCTGGGACAAAGAAGGGCAAAAACCTTCAAACAATGCTTGGGGTTGGGGAATTTATGGGGATCAAGTATTATCTTTTTCAAGCTGGGAGGAAGGAATTGAAATAGTTGGAGCCGGTCTTCGTAACGGTTATTTTGATAAAAACCTGACTACTATTGAAGAAATCATGCGCTATTTCACACCAAGATCAGACGGCTCTTGGGCTAGGGATGTTTCTTCTATCATGGAGCAAATAGAAAAGTAGTGAAGTTTTTACTTATTTTTTAACTTAATTTTTCTTTCTGTTCTGCCAGATACCACTCCACTATCACACTCTTTTCTAATTTTAAGGCACGGGCTATTTTTGGTAGAAGAGTTTTTCCCGGTAAGCGCTTGCTAGTTTCTATAAGAGTGATGTAACTTCGCGAAACATGTATCCTATTGGCTAATTCTTCGGCAGTTAAACCCAAACTTTCTCTTTTAGCTCGAAGATTCTCTGCGAATGTCATATGTCTCCTTTCCGGACAGAATTTTTCTCATATTGTCAAGAATAATAAATCTTTGATATTGTAGAGTATATGTTACTAATTTGTTATTTATACTGTCAAGCAGGAAAAAACTGTAGCGAATATCGTTCCTGATTTTATCACTTGACAACCCTGCTACTATTTGTGTTAAATTATAATAGTAGGGCTACATTTTTGTAATCGGGTTTAAGAAATAGCGAAACTTTAATATCAAATGAGATCAAATTTTTTGTAAGAAAATGAATTTATTACTGCCCATAAAACATTTTTTTAGTCATAAGGACACTACAGTGTCCTATAGTACACCCCCCCCCACTACAATTTATTAGATAAATTTTTTCATCGTTATCCACACTTAAGCATTTTCAAACAATTTTCCTATTCTTTGTTGAAAGACTAGCTATGAAATGTCAAGAGTTAAAAATTAATTTAGTAGACGGGCAATTTGCCCATAACAAAGATACTCAACTTGATACAAATCTTGTTGAGTTGTAGCACTTTAACAACCTGATACTATCTCAAACAGTAAATGCTGTTTGGTCCCGTAACATGGCAAAGATAATGCCTGTCAGTCTTCTGGCTACAGCACCAATCACAGTCATATGAGATTTACCCTCTTTAACTTTGAGTTGATAATACTCTTTTAAGATAGGATTAAATCTGGATGAAGTGATAGCTGCCTGCCAAAGAGCCAGCCTCAGATATGGTGAGCCTTTCTTGCTCATATGATTTCTGCTTCCCAGGAAATTGCCTGACTGCCTGACAGTAGGGTTAATTCCGGCAAAGGAAACCAGTTGAGCAGATGTTCTAAATCTTTTGATATCACCAATCTCTGAAATGATGGCAGCCGAGAGAACCTTGCTGATACCAGGGAGAGTCAGTAAGACACAGGTATCCGGAAGTAGATCCTCTACCTGGATATCAACAACTTTCAGTTGTTTCTCTGTAAACTCCAGTGTTTCCAGCAGAAGTTTAAGCTGCAAGGTTAAGCTTTCCAGAGCCAGGGTAATACCAAAAGAGGTCTTGGCTTTCATCTTGACCTCTTGGGCTTTCTCTTCCTTGAAGTGGCCTTTTGACAGTTTGGTGATAAGACTAGTTAGCTTTCTTAAACTGACAGTTTCCATCTCCTCTGGAGTGGGATATCTTTTAAGGAGAGATCTACCTGTTTTGCCAAAGATATCGGAAAACATTGATTCAAATTCAGGAAATATTTTATCTAAAATGGTCAGTATTCTCCTTTTGGAATCAGTCACCTGCTGATTAAGCGTCAGTCTAAACCTGGTCAGGTTCCGAAGAGCTATCATATCTTCATCAGCCATCTTTGTCTGGGGATAAGAACCAAACCGCAGTAGCTCAGCAATCAGTAAGGCATCCTCTTTGTCAGTCTTGGTAGAAGACATGGATACTTTCCTGAAAGCATCTGACTGATAAGGATTTAGAACAACTATTTGATATCCTTTCTCAGTTAGATATGCATACAGAGGCAGCCAATAATGACCGGTTGCCTCAAGACCAAAGATTAAAGGTAAGTCTGTTGGATTTACAGAAGTAATTCTTTTTAAAAGGAGTTCTCCACCAGCTGTGGTGTTGGGAAATCTAACTGATCCACCCAGCATGTTGCCAGTCTCATCAATAACTGTTGCCTGGTGGTAATGTTTGCCAATATCAATACCAACAATTAACTTTTGTTGTTTGTCCATTATTCACCTCCCATCCTGTAAGGATTGGAACTTGAAGCATACCACCATCTTTTATCCAGCCTCGTTTGAGATACGAAGTATCAGGTTGCTGAAATGCAGCCTAATCCTCATCTAGCTGATGCGGATTATAAGATGTACTGCTGATTGGAGCCTCAGGCTTCCGCAAAGGGTTTAATCCCTAGGGAGGTTGATCGAAGTCTCCAACCGCTTACATATCACTGCTAACAATTATATTGTTAGTAAATTTAATATACGAGGGAGGTGAAAATATGTTAAAAGAAAGAGATTTAGGAAAAAAAGTAACACAAGTGGGATTACGGTTTGGAGCAGCTCTATTGGCTGTGCAAATGAGCTTTGGTATAGATAGAGTAGCTCATGCAGATATTAACGAGCCAGTCCGTTATCCTTTAGCTGATGGACGTTTATTAGCTGATGCGCCTCTTCGCAGCGCCGGCAGGGCAGTTGATTTCACAGGTTTTCATGGACTAGAGTTCTGTGGAACTTCGACAACTGAACCCACGATACTCACCTTAGTTGCAAATGAGGATGCGATGAACATTGAAGTAGCAGGTAACCCTGATGTTTTCGTTGATCCTATTGAAGTGGCTGGATCTGATTATCCATCAAGAGCTGCATCAACAGTTGAAGCTTTACAAAGCAAAGCTTCAGAGCTAATAAATAGGACTAATCGATTATGGCGAAGGGTAGCAGTAATCCTAACTAGAGATGCAGTTAATAAAAATGTTTGTGATTTAATTACAGATAGTGGTGCCTTTGCACCAGAAACTCCAGTAGTACCTGTTCGTCCGGCTGCTGTAGCAGCTGGGGTATGTCCTTCTGAAGTGACTGAAATAGGTAGTCCTTATAACATTATCGATAATGTTGGTAGAGTGACAGGACAAATTTATGGAGTTCCTTCCAGGGTAGGACCAGCCGGATTAGATTTGGCTGATCATGATATCTTCAGGAACACTATTACAGCTTTAAGAAATGTTTTAGGTGAGCCAGGCGCATTTTTGGCTGACCGAAACAGAATTGCCGCCACTGAGCCTCAAAACTTAGGGGCATGGGATGGTAGAGTTGCGGCAGGGCTTGCAGAATATCTAGTCTCAGGAGTTAATTTCTTTGGATTGCAAAATGCATCCTCTGCCGGACTAACAAGAGATGCATCAGGCAGGTTAGTATTTAGTCTAACAATTCCTCAGCATGAGATATTAAGGGCTGACTTTGAAGAAATATGTGCAACCTTAATAAGTCCTAGTAGAAGAATTGGTCTTGCTCTTTTTCAGGTTAGTACTGTAACAGGATCTAGAGCACACTATACAGTTTTTTTGAGAACACCTTATTTTGAGACAGCTCAATTTACTGCATATAGTCCAACTGTTCCAGGAACCGAAGTTCAATTATTCGGTAGGCAGGTAGCCAGCCCAACGGCTTTTGCCAGTGAGCTAGCATTTGGGCAAGGTGTAGGTCCAAGACAGGCTCGACCTGATGTTCCAGGTTATTATGTTGTGACCGTAAACTCAAATGATCTAACACTTGGAGAAGCTGTTAGTACAGGACCAGGAGTACCTATTACAAGTGTAGCAAGTAACTACTAAACCTATGGTTTGTAGTAGGTTCAAATAACAAAGCCGTCATGATATTGGCGGCTTTGTTTTAACTAAATATGTACAAGAATTTATTAATATTTCTTTGCTTATTTCATATTTTTGGAAATATAATCTGGTTAAATTTAAACAAGTCCCCTTTTACATGGGATGAGGCAGGGCATGCCATTATTTCCTTTAAGTTTACTGATTTTTTTAATGGTTCAAACAGAAACCAAGACTTTTTGTCTATTTCAGACTATTACCCGCCTTTTGTCCATTTGCTTGTGTCATTTCTAATGCTAGTTTTTGGCAAAAATATTTTAATTGGTCCCATTATAATAACCGGCTTTTTTATCTTAGCCATTGTCTTTTTATACCTTTATTCATATGAGCTTTTTCATGATAAGATGGCTGCTTTTTTTGCAGGCTCTATTTTCTCTCTTCTTCCTAATATATATGCATTATCCAGACAATATTTGCTTGAAATTCCATTGGTTGCCATAACCCTGGGAGCTTTATATTTTTTGGAAAAGAACTTTAAAATATTTATCATTTTTTTAAGCCTGGCTTTAATGACCAAATGGACTGCCATAATTTTTCTTTTTTTCCCAATAATTTACAAACTAAGGTGGAAGAAATCACTGTTGGCTTTGTCTATTGCTGTGTTGGTTAATTTTCCCTGGTATTTTCATAATCTGTCAACTATTTTGCATGCCAGCCAAATTACAGCAACACCAGAGGTGGCAAATCCCCAGTCCGTATTTTCCTATGATTCTTTTAAGTATTATCTTTTTGCCGCCACTAATTTTCAGCTAACCTTGTTGGGGATGGTATTTTTTGTAATTTCTGTAGTCTATTTTATTTTAAAAAAAAGAAAACAAAGTTTTTTTATTTTGGGGACTTTATTTTTTATTTATATCTCATTTACTTTGATCGGCAATAAAAATATCCGCTATATTATTTTTCTTGCTCCCATAGCTTGTATGTTAATTGGATATTTTTTATCAAATTTTAGAAAGAACTTAATTTATCTAAGCCCCAGTTATGAGATTAAAAGAGAAAGTATAACAGTTGCTACTTGGTTGATTTTTAACTATTTTATTTTTTACTATTTTACTCTTTCTTTTGGTATGCCTTTAAATTCATATGCCATACATTTGAGAAGATCTGTTAATATTCCTTTTTTTGGCTGGATAGATATTATTAATTTAGGAAGGGACAGCAGCAGGTATTTGGCCCCCACTTATGACCCAACTTTCTGGCCTAATGGAGTGATTGTCAAGGAACTAAGCTATCATAACGGGCAGAAAAATATTAAGATTTTGGTTGTTTGTGAAAAGCCCCATTTAAACCAGGTCAACCTTGAGCTGGAAAGAAGAGGATTAAATTTAAAAAAGATTCAGTTTTTGGCCCCATATGATATTCCTCCATTTAGCTCAGATGAAGAATTGGAAAAATATTTAACGGGATTTGATGTAATTTTACTTGCAGATTACGACCTTGGTCCTGAAGGAGGAATCAGGGCAATTCCGGCAAGGTTGCAAATTTCCAATTTTTTAAAGTCTGAAAAATCAAATCAATTTCGCCTAATCAACACTTATCCTCTACCGGATGAAGATAAGCTAGATGTATATATCACAAATGAAAACTAAATATTTTTATCCAGTACTTTTAATTATAATCAGTGTAATTGTTTGTATCCAGAATTACAAATTTGGGACCTATCTTTCCGGCTGGGATACTTTGCATCCTGAATTTAATTTCAGCGAATATTTTAACAGAATTTTAAGCGTTTGGCAGGAACATCAGGGACTGGGAGCAGTGGCTGCCCAAGCCCATGCTTCAGAATTGCCAAGGGTAATATTGATGTTTTTTTTATCCTGGTTTTTGCCCCAAAATTTTTTAAGATATTCATATTTTTTTCTGACACTTATTATTGGACCTTTAGGGGTCTTCTTTTTTGCCAAAGAATTTCTAAAACCTCACTTGGCTTTTTTATCAGGGCTCTTGTTTTTGCTTAATCTGACAACTGTCCAACAGTATTCAGTGCCTTTGGAAATGTTTGCCACATTATATGGGTTTATTGGCTGGTTATTTTTATTTGCCGTAAAATTTATTACAAATCCTCAAAGAAAATATTTATGGTTGTTTATCCTGGTAACAATTCTTTCAATACCCATGGCACATACTCCTACTTTGTTCTATGTATTTTTTCTGCTGTTTTCTTTTTTTCTTTTTAATTTTGCTTTTTTACTTAAAAAGACCAGGAGTGCTTTAACACTTATTCTAATAATGCTGTCCTTAAACAGCTTTTGGATTTTACCTAACATATATTTTATTTCTGTTTATGGAAACTCTGTTGCCAATTCCAAAATCCATTCACAGTTTTCAGACAGGGCTTTCCAGGTGGGGAAGAATTTTGGTGATTTTGAAGATGCTGCCATATTAAAAAATTTCCTGTTTGATTGGGGAGAGTATAACAATTTTGATGGGTCTTTTATTTATTTGTTAAAGCCCTGGAGCAAACATTTATCTTTTTGGTTTGTAAAATTTCTGGGGCAAATTATTTTTCTGATGGTAATTTTTGGCCTGGGTGTATCGGTTAAAAGAAAAGATAAAATTGGCTTAAGTTTGCTGCCAGTATTTTTGCTAAGCTATTTTTTTGTAGCCAATGATAATTTTTTATTTGAAAAATTGGCTCAATTTTTGGGAAGTTATTTTATTACCTTAAAGGAGGCTTTAAGATTTCCTTTTACTAAATTTTCTATAATCCTGCTTTTTTGCTACTGCTTTTATTTTGTTTCTGCATTTAGTTTTTTTAAGAAAAATCTCACCTTTTTAATTGCTTTGCTTTTAGTTTTTTATATGTGGCCAATTTTCACCGGTAATTTAATTAACTCCAAAATGAGAGTGAATACCCCCAAATATTATTTTGATGTATTTAATTATTTTAAAAGTATTCCTCAGGATGGCAGGATTGCCCTTTTCCCTGTGCACACTTTTTGGGGATGGAATTATCATAACTGGGGATACGAGGGAGCTGGATTTTTGTGGTTTGGCTTAAAGCAACCGCTCCTGACCCGCGAATTTGACAGGTGGCATCCTGCAAATGAAGGATTCTATTGGGAAGCCTCATATGCCACTTATCATGAAGATTTAGAGTTACTCGAATCAGTTCTAGAAAAATATCAAGTAAAATACTTACTTTTGGACTTTTCCATTACCGATGCATCTTCTGCAAAGTCTCCTTATCTGGACCAATTAAAAAAGCTTCTTGCAAAATCCAAGAAAATTAAACCAGGTAAAATTTTTGGGAAATTATCGATTTATCAGCTGGATAATATTTCTGAAAATTTTCTGGCAGAGGGAAGCTTTCCAAAAATAGGCCCCGTATTCCTTTGGACAGATATTGATACAGCTTATTCAAAATACGGGCAGTATATTTTCTCTGACTACCCACAGGTTTACTACCCTTTCCGCTCTCTTTTCACAAACCACACCAACCAGAAAATGGATTTTGAACTTCAGGAAAAAACAAATAGTTTCTTGTTTTTAAAAAAAATTCCCAAAGAAATTAAAAGCTACAAATTAACTATCCCGGATAAAGGGAATCTTGTTTGGTTTGATGATAAGAATCTGGACTTTACCGGCTCTTTTTTACCCAAGGTTACATATAATGGGCAGGAGCTGGTTGTAGAAATTCCCAAAGATAAAGGTTATTTTAGCAAAGAAATAAATCCCAATATTAAACTTGCAAAAAATTGTGATTTTTTAAGGTTGTCACAAAATCCGTGGGCAGGGGAGGTAAAAAATGAAGCCATAAACGATAAATTAGTGAGGTTTTCCTCAAAGCTTGCCAACAATTGCAGCGGGGAATTTAATTTGCATAATTTAAGCCATCTCCAGTCTTACTTAATTACTTTTTACACCAGAAATATCCAAAACAAGACCCTTTTGTTTTGGTTGGAAAATACCAGCATAAGAAAGTCAGACCTGGAGGTATACCTGCCCCAGACTGAAAAGCTAACCAAGTTTTATTTTATCCAGCCTCCTTTGGATCCTTATGGGACCGGCTATACTTTGCATTTTGATAACTGGTCTTTTAATAAATCATATTCTGTGAATGATCTTGGAGTGATATCTGTTTATCCTATCCCTTATTTTTTCCTGGCAAATATTACATTAGAAAATAAAGCTCCCACACCTGCTAAGCTGGACCCTGTCCAGTCTTTGCACCCCCTTCCTTATTTATATATTGCCAAAACATCAGGAAAAGAAAAAAACTTGGTGCTATACCAGTCTTATGATCCGGGCTGGTATGCTTTTGGAGCCTCAGATCATTTTTTGGTTAATAATTGGGCCAATGGCTGGAAAGTTAATAAAGAGGGGACTGTGGTAATATTTTTCTTGCCTCAGCTTCTGGAATTTGCTGGTTTTGCTATTTTTGGTTCTATGCTCTTTTATTTAAGAAAGCACCATTGATGATATAATATTATCATGAGGATTGGCTATATTGGTTTGGGCAGGATGGGGAAAAATATGGTGCTGCATTTATTGGAGCAGGGTATTGAGGTAGTTGCATTTAATAGATCTAAAGAACCTGTTGCAGAAGTAGTTAGAGCCGGAGCAGTTGGAGCAAAAGATTTACAGGATTTAGTATCAAACTTAGAATCTCCCAGGATTATCTGGTTAATGCTGCCTGCCGGTGAGGTGACTGACCAATTTATAGACCAGCTTTTGCCTTTATTAAATCCTGGTGACATATTAATTGAAGGAGCAAATTCATTTTATGAAGATACTTTAAAAAGAAATAAAAAAATAACTGCAAAAGGAATCCATTTTATGGATATAGGAGTATCTGGAGGTCCAGGAGGAGCAAGGGTTGGGGCATGTTTGATGATAGGGGGAAGTGAAGAGGATTTTCAGAGAATAGAACCAATTGTTAAAGCAACTGCAGCTCCCAACTCTTACCAGCATTTAGGACAAATTGGGGCAGGGCACTTTGCCAAGATGGTTCATAATGGGATTGAATACGGAATAATGGAAGCTTTGGGAGAGGGTTTGGCTGTTTTAAAAAATTCTCCTTTTAAATATGATTTTGTGAAAGTTTTGGATATTTATAACCATAGGTCAGTAATAGAATCCAGGCTGGTTGGCTGGGCCCAAAATGCTTTTAAAGAAGATCCTAATTTAGAAAATACTTCTTCTCAAATAGGTTCAGGAGGAACAGGGGCACAAAGAATACCAGGGGAGGCAGACTGGACTTTGGAAGTGGCAAAAGAATTGGGAATAGAGACTCCGGTAATAGAGGAGGCAATCAGGATCAGAGAAGAGTCAGCAAATATAGAAGAAAATTCTCCTAATGGTTTTAGAAACAAAGTTGTCTCAGCTTTAAGAGGCCAATTCGGCCATCATGCTGTGAAAAAACAATGATAAGAAACGTTAAATCCTGCAGAAGTCCATGGAGGGCTCAAGCCAGGACCTGCCCTCTTCTTCTATTAACTTATCAGCAGCTTTTGGCCCCCATGACCCCTGTTTATAAATATGGGGTTTTCCTCTGTCTGCTGCTATCGGGTCTATAAATGCCCACTGGGCCTCTACTTCCTCCGCATCATTAAAAAAAGTCTGGTCCCCATAAATTGTATCCATTAAAAGTCTTTCATGAGGGTCAGGGATAATATGGCTGTGAAGATCTCCTTTGTAGCAAAACTGCATGTATTCTGGTTCTAATTTAATTTGATGCCCTGGAACCTTGGTGAGAATTTTTAGGACAATCCCTTCATTAGGATGAATTCTGTAAATTAAAACATTAGGTTCTTCTCCCAAATCTAAATTTTTTAAAAGTCTATTAACCGGATTTTTAAAGATAATAGATACTTCTGTCACAGTTTGCTTTAATTTCTTACCTGCTCTGATATAAATTGGCACATCGTTAAACCTGTCACTAATAAGATAGGTCTTTAAAGCATAAAATGTATCTGTTTGGGACTTTGGATCTACATTTGCCTCTTTTCTATAGCCTTCATATTGCCCAAAAACTACTTTTTGAGGTAAAGGAGTTAAACTTTCTAAAATCTTAATTCTTTGTTTGGTCACAGCCTCGTTAGTAAACTCTGCAGGAGCATTCATAGTGGCAAAAGCCAGCATTTGCAGCTGATGGTTTTGCCCAACATCTTTTAAAGCTCCCAGTTGGTCATAATAAGTTCCACGGAAGCCAATCCCAAAATCCTCAGCAGCAGTAATTTGAATATGATCTATAAATTCACTGTTTATTAAAGGCTCAAAAATGCCATTAGAGAATCTGAAAGTTAAGATATTTTGCAAAGTCTCTTTGCCCAGGTAATGGTCTAGCCTGTAAATTTGGTCCTCTGTAAAATACTTTGCCAAAAGTTTGTTCAACTGTCCGGCTGATTCCAGATCATGCCCAATAGGTTTTTCTATCATCAGTCTGACAAAACCCTTATCTTGCTTGTTTAAACCTACTTTTTGCAAATTTTCAAAAATATAATGGTATAAATCAGGGTAAGTGGCCAGGTAGAAAATCTTATCCTTAGAGTTAAAATGGCTTAAGGTATGACTGAGCAACGGGTAAAAAGAAGGATCATCCAAATGTCCTGCCAGATAATAAAATCTCTTAATTAGCATCTTAAAGATTTCCTCTTTAATATCATGTTTATGATGCACATTGGGAAGATGTAAAACTTTATGTACATAATCAGAAAACTCAGCTTTGTTCATAGGAGTCCTGGCATTTCCCAAAATCACCAAATTATCTGGTAAGACTCCTTTTTCACACATGTCATACAAAGCAGGAATAAAATATTTTTGAGCTAAATTAGAAGTGATTCCAAAAAAAACCAAACTTAACTTTTTCACCCCCTGAGAATAGCAGATTTTGTCAAAATAGTCACTGGCTATTAAACTAAGCTGCCAATCTGGATCTAGGAAATCTCATAAATATACTCGGGGGAACTTTATCTGATAACTTAATTTGTTCCCCTCTTAGTTCGAGAATTCCAAAGGAGTTGATTTGACTCATCGCCTGGGCATAATTCAATCCTGCTTCTCCAAAGGCAGTTAAATACCCTAATGTATTGCAAAAAGTCTCTTGTGCTAAATCATTTTGTCTTCGAGCTTGGCCTAAGGTTTGTATAGCTGTCTGACAGGCCTCTGTCATTAATATTCCTTCGTTTACCCTATTAATATTAAGTATTGTTACCTTATCTCCTTGTAAGAAAATCTGATTAGGATACATTTGTATAAGACTAACAGTTTCCTGTAAACCATCAGTTCTATTTAGTTGTCTTGTATACCCGCCAAAATCCTGTGGCAAATCAGATTTCCAGGAAGGGACAGGGTCAGTTGGGTTAATAAAGTAGATTCTCCTAGCTATATTAGGTCGGGCAACAATCTTAAACCTTGACTCCTGCCCCATGATGTTAAGATCGATTTCAGGTAACATCCCAGGCAGTTGCGCTAAAAAATTATAGTAATCTTTTAGGACCTGAGGATTAATATTGAAGTTTGAATAATTAATCCATTCCACATTACTTGTACCAACTTGAAATCCATCTGAGGATCTAGGACTTCTTACTCCTGGTGCATAAATGAATTGTTCCAGCCTAGTAGAGGGAGGAAGTGTTGCTTGGGTTAATGTAGTTGGAGTCGGAACAATTTGAGGGATAAAAGGAGTTCTGTAGTCATCAGGAGGTCTTTGTACATCGTTACTTGATGGCAGGCAGCTGCCTGAACCTATGGCAAATAAACCCATCATAAAAGCGTCTTTAAGAGAGAAAGAGCGAGATGCTCTGATATCTATCATAGACAGAAATTATATCAAATCTAGTTTAATCAATCAACCTATAGTTTTATTATATTTTTCTTGCTGTAAGTTGTAGGCTTTTGATATATACCTATCCCCACTAGGTAATTGAGGATCTCTTTTCATGATTCGTCTTATATTATCACCAGCATCCACAAATCCATTTTTTCCATACCACTGTTTTAATTGAGCATCAGTCATATCATTCTCCTTAGGAGGAAGTAAATCTCCTGGAACTAGATAAAGAGTGCGTTTCTGTAAATTGGCTAATTCACAAATCTCCTTTATAAAAAAATTACCGATCCCTCTAACGCTTTTATAAGATGACTGTGAAGGGAAATTACCTGAATGTGAACTAACACCTAAAATCATTAAAGACTCAGGGTCATCTATTCCTGTTGGACCACTAAAATGAAGTTCTCCTAAAGGGCATCCATAAGCATACCATCTTTGTTGATTTCGACCTAGTTGACTTAAATCTTTTGTAGATGCCTTTTCTGCTTTTTCATCCAAAGGAAGCAAATACCAGCTTTGAAGTGTAGCAGAATCAACAAAACCTTGAGGAATTTTGCCAGAAAATCTCATTTTCTTCCCATTTATTTCAACTTCAACAGAGAATTTATTGTTAGGAGGGGGTTTTTCAACAGCAATTTTAGAAGCATCTAGTTCGCCTTCCAACTCACCCATAGAATATATATTAACATATCATTAAATTTCATATAAAATCACTTTTGACAATTATTTACTAATATGTTATGGTCAGATTAATAAAATCCTTAATCTAAATTACTATGTCTAGACCTATAAGTTGTATTTGCAAACAATTTGTGCTAGTATCCCTAAACTATGGGATTAAACCAGGAGGTAGAACCCTCTGTCCGTGAACAGTCTGCAAGACTTACCACCCTACCGCCTTCCAGGCGGTTATCTGGTTTCTCCCGAAGAACCTTTCTAGCAGGCGGGCTGGCTGCTGCTTCTTCTATTCTCGGTCTAAGACACTCTTCAGCAGAAACAT
>Ga0209541_10004734_pt1 | contig 24040 bp, 23 predicted proteins | sample RifCSPlowO2_01_FD_184027 | JGI IMG/M metagenome (GOLD analysis project Ga0209541, IMG submission 184027) | Groundwater microbial communities from Rifle, Colorado - Rifle CSP2_plank lowO2_0.1 (SPAdes) (version 2) | ecosystem: Environmental > Aquatic > Deep subsurface > Groundwater | place... | reverse complement strand
TAATCCGATTGAGCAGAAATGGGGACATGTGAAAAGTTTGGTAAAGAAAATCAGAGATAAATTTCAGAACTTTAATGAGTGTTTAGAAAGTGTTCTAGTGGGAGTATAGATTTTTAGTTTGGTATAGTATGTGATGCAGGTAGGCAAGATCACTTTTTGTTTTGGTATTACTCATAACTTTTTTGCCTCTGCCAAAACCCTTTTTTTAATGAAGTGGTTCAAACTTTTTTCAGTTAGAATATCGGCATTGATGTGTAAAAATTTTCCGATTTTGTCCTTAAAATCTACTCGTGCAAAACCACTGTCATATTTTTCAAAATCGATATCTACCAACAAATCCACATCCGATTTTTTTTTCTCCTCTCCGCGCGCAACCGAACCAAAAACGCGTATGTTGGAAACGCCATATTGTTCAGCAATTTGGTAAATTTTTCTGCGATTTTTTTTGAGAAGTTCGAAAGTTTTCATAGTGCAGGAAATGGTTGTTATCAAAAATATTGTGTCTCTAAGAACCTGAAACAAGTTCAGGATGACATGTTTTGGAACCATCTTTCCCTAATTGTCATCCTGAACTTGTTTCAGGATCTGTCTAATTTTAAGAACAATCAATTTCTTTCGTAATCCATCCCCCACCAAGCACACACGAATCTTGATAAATCACGCATGCTTGCCCTGGTGTAATTGCTCTGGTCATTGATTTCATTTCTACTTCAGCTTCGTCATTTGGCAGAAATTTTATCGTTGCCTTTTCTTCTTCGTGATTGGAGCGCAAACGCACTTTGGCCTGAATTGGCGCGGTTTTGTCAATATCATCAGCCAGCCAGTTAATATCGCGAATTGTGAATTTTTTGTTGTGCAGAAATTCTTCTTCACCGACAAAAACAATATTTTCTTTGGGATCAATTTTGATGACATAAAGTGGTTTTGGATAAGAAATGCCAAGGCCTCTTCTTTGTCCAAGAGTAAAATTTATGATGCCTTCATGCTCACCAAGAATTTCTTTGCTTTCGATGTGAATCAACTTTCCGCGCTTGAAAGCATTGGGACGATAACGTCTGATGACATCGGCATAATCACCATTTGGCACAAAACAAATATCCTGCGAATCCGGCTTGGTCGCCACCTCCAAACCAAATCTATGCGCTTCTTTTCTGGTTTGTTCCTTGGTGTTTGTTCCAAGAGGAAATCTTAAAAATTCGAGCTGATCTTTTGTTGTCGCAAATAAAAAATAACTTTGATCCTTGTCATTATCGAAAGCTTTGTGCAATTGCGCTTCACCATTTTTTCCAATTTCACGACGAACATAATGACCAGTCGCCAAAGCATCGGCGGAAAGGTCTCGCGCCACTTTCATCAAATCACGGAATTTAACTGACTTGTTGCATTCAATGCAGGGAATCGGGGTTTCGCCGCGCAGATATGAATCAGCGAAATTATCAATCACCGCTTCCCGAAACAGATTTTGGTAGTTCAAAACATAATGCGGAAAACCGAATTTTTCGGCAATTTTTTTTGCATCATAAATGTCAGTTCCGGCACAGCAGGCATTCTTTTTTTTCAAAGCTTCGCCGATATCATAAAGCTGCAAAGTAATGCCAATCACCTCATAACCCTGCTCATGCAAAAGACAGGCCACAACTGATGAATCAACGCCACCGGACATGGCAACAACGATGCGAGTGTTTTGATTTGATTTATTAAAACCAAGAGAGTTCATTGGATTAAATTTAGGATTTAAGATTTAGGATTTAGGACTTAATAAGTTCGTCAAATCTTAAATCTTAAATTTTAAATTATTTATGTCTGATTCCGCTAAACTTATCCTTCCAAATGGCAAAGAAATTTCTTTCCCGATTCGTAAAGCTTCTATTGGCCAGGATGTGATAGATATCACATCGCTCTACAAAGAAACCGGTATGTTCACTTACGATCCTGGCTTTCTTTCCACCGCTTCATGCGAATCAAAAATAACTTTTATCGATGGCGATAAAGGCATATTGCAACATGGCGGATATTCAATCGAAGAGCTGGCAAAAAAAAGTGAATATCTTGAAGTCGCTTATTTGCTACTCAACCACGAACTACCAAACGAAAAACAATATCGCGATTTCAGAAGCGGCATCATCAAAAATATGCTGGTTCATGAGCAGTTAACCATTCTTTATCGCGGCTTCCCGAGACGCGCTCATCCAATGGCGATCATGGTTGGAGCGGTTGCATCGCTTTCGGCATTTTATCACGAAACCATGGATATTCGAAACAAAGAAGGTCGTATGGATGTCGCCTACAAAATCATTTCCAAAATGCCGACACTTGCGGCGATGGCCTATAAATACTCAATCGGCGAGCCTTTGATATATCCCAATAAGGAATATGGTTTTGCCGAAAATTTTCTGCACATGCTTTTTGACCGGCCAAATAACCAGCACAAAGTCACGCCAACCATAGCCAAAGCGATGGAAATGATTTTGATTTTACATGCCGATCACGAACAAAATGCTTCAACTTCAACCGTGCGTCTCGCCGGTTCATCGGGCGCAAATCCTTTTGCCTGCATCGGCGCAGGAATTTCTTCGCTATGGGGCCCGGCACATGGTGGAGCTAATGAAGAGGTGTTGGAAATGTTGCAGCAAATCGGCAATAAAGATCGCATTCCAGAATTTATCAAACGCGCCAAAGATAAAAATGACCCATTTCGTCTCATGGGTTTTGGTCATCGCGTTTACAAAAACTATGATCCCCGCGCCGCGGTTTTAAAAAAATCATGTGATGAAGTTTTAGGCGAGCTCGGCATCAAAGATCCACTTCTCGACATTGCAATTGAGCTCGAAAAAATCGCGCTCAATGACGATTATTTCATCTCACGCAAACTGTTTCCCAATGTCGATTTCTATTCCGGCATCATCTACAAAGCACTTGGCATTCCGAGCAATCTCTTCACCGTAATTTTTGCCATCGCCCGCTCCGCCGGCTGGATTTCACAATGGATGGAAATGATCGAAGACCCAGCCTTCAAAATCGGCCGCCCAAGACAGCTCTACACCGGACATGTAAAACGCGATTACATCGCTATTGAAAAAAGATAATAATGTCCTTACTCGAATTAATTCTCAAAAAAACCAAACGCGATCCGTCAAAACTTGTTGCCAAGCGGCCGGATGAGGATTTTATTCCTTATGTTTGTCATTATGATCCAAACACGATTTTGACAAAAAATGGTGAGCTTTTGCAGATTATTCGCATCACCGGATTCAGTAATAGTTCGGCAATTTCAGAGTTGATTTCTCTGCGCGATACTGTGCGTGATGCGGTTATGGATCACATCAAAACCAGAGAATTCGCTTTATGGTTTAACACTATCAGACGCAAAAAGAACATTACTCCACGCGGTAAATTTCCCGATTTTTTCTCACAAAAACTCGATGAAATCTGGACAAAGAAAAACCATTGGGATGATCAATATGTCAACGAACTTTACATCACCGTGATCATTGAGGGCATTGATACCTCAATTATTAACATGAAATCCTTCACCCGCTCATTTTCCTATTTAACCACCAAATCGCTACATCACAATTTTTTGCAGGAAGCGCATAAAAAACTGTCGCGAGTTGTAAATAACATTCTGAAAGACACCGAAGAATATGGCGGAAAATTGCTCGGACTGAAGGAATGGGATGGCATTCTTTATTCCGAACCAATGCGCTTTTTCGGCAAGATCATCAACCTTTACGAAGAGCGTTATCCTTTGGCAGCAAATGATATTTCCGATGATCTTTCCAGCCATAAAGTTGCTTTTGGCGATCGCGAACTGGAAGTGGTTGGCTATAAAAACAAAAATTTTGCCACCATGTTTTCGCTGAAAGAATATTTTGAAGTTTCAACCAACTCGCTTGATCGCATTTTGCAGCTGCCTTTTGAATTCATCATTACCCAATCATTCGATTTCACTTTCAGCAAAAAAAGTCTCGAACCTTTTGAACATCAAAATCATCTGCTGCAAATCAGCGGCGATGAAGAATTTCGCCAGCTAAGCGGCGTCGCCAATTTCATTGAAAGCGTCAATAATTTGCCAACTGATTATGGCAAGTTGCAAACCACCATCATGTTTATCAGCCACAGCAGGGAAGAGCTGGAAAAAGACATCAAAATCGCCTTTGAGCAATTTTGCTCTCTCGGGCTTTTGGTAGTGCGCGAAGATGTTTTTTCAGAACATTGTTTTTGGGCGCAATTGCCGGGAAATTTTCGCTTCCTTCGTCGCCAAAAATTAATCAACACCCATCGCATTGCCGGATTTGCCGCTTTGCATAATTTCCCCGCCGGATCAATCGCTGGAAATAAATGGGGACCAGCAGTTTGCGTGCTTCGCACCGTTCTAAATACACCATATTTTTTCAATTTTCATGAAGGTGATTTAGGGCATACTCTAATTTTAGGTCCGCAAAATTCCGGCAAAAAAACCCTGCTGAATTTTCTTGTGCTGCAATCACGCAAATTCAACAACAAACTATTTTATTTCGATTTCAACAATTCGGCCAAGTGTCTGTTTAAAGCGCTCTCCGGCCATTATTATGACATGTCGCATCACCAGCTCGAAGATCCGTATTTTCTGCAACTAAACCCATTATCTTTGCCAAACAACAATGAGAATAAAAGATTTCTCGAAGATTTTTTTACCTCTCTGGTTGCCTTCAGCAAAGATCCGGTTGCAGAAACCGAATTACAATTCATCCCACAAATTGTTGATCGCATTCTCGCCTCCAACGCCAATAATTTCGCCCTCGCCTGCAAAGTTTTTAATAGCCCAGAAACCCGCAATATTTATGAAAAATTGCAAATATGGAATGGCGGAAAACTCGGCTATGTTTTCGGTTCGCAAAATGAAATTAACTGGAATGATCAACTCATTGCCTTTGATTTGACAGAGATTCACGAGCATAAACCGGTGTTGATCCCCGTTGCTCTTTATCTGCTTCATCGCATCGAGATGTCGCTTGATGGCTCGCCAACGATAATTGTTTTAAACGAGGCTTTCGATCTGGTTGATAATATTGTTTTAGGACCACACATAGCTGAATTTCTTGTGCATGCAAAACAAAAAAATTGCATGGTCATTTTCACCGCCACAAACATCGAACATATTGCCACAAGCGAGATTGCAACCGAGATAAAAAAACATCTGGCGACAGAAATTTTCATGCCAGATTCAGCACCACATCAATGCTACAAAACAATTTTCGCTTTGAATGATGAGGAAATGGAAATCGTAAAAATGATGGAAAAAGATGAGCGGCATTTTCTGCTCAAACATGGCGAAGATTCGGTTATTGCCACGCTCGATCTTTCAGAAAATGTTGAAATTGCAAAAACACTTTCAGCCGATGAAATCACTCTAACCGCAATGCAGGAAGTAATCGGCGCAAATACCAGCAAACAAAATCCAAATCCCGAACCACAAATCTGGTTGCCACAACTTTTTGAGGTGCTGAAGGAATTTGAAAATCAACGTCTTGCCGAAGAAAAAGAAAAAGCGCGCCAAGAAGCAGCGGAAAAAAGAAGGGCGTTAAAAAAGAAATTAGAGATGGATTGAAATGAACTCCCCCCTCCAAAACCTCCCCCAAATCAAACAAAAAGATTTAAAAAAACTGGTCTCCGTCATCCGCAAAAATTGTGATGATGTTGAGATGATCATTCTCTTTGGCTCCTATGCCAGAGGTGATTATAGGGAATTGCAGGATGTTATTCCAAACAAACCGGGATTTAGAAGAGTTTCCGATTATGACATTTTGGTTATAACCAAAAAGAAAAACTTCTCCATCTGGCATAAGATTGAAGATGAATGCAGAAAGCTGAAATTAACCGCTCCGGTGAATACCATTCTTGCCCATGACATCAAGAAGCTGAATGAGAAATTGGAAGTGGGACAATATTTTTTTTCCGATATCAGGAAGGAAGGCATTGTGCTTTATGATTCAAAAAGATCGAAATTGGCTAAAGCCAGAAAGCTTGCTTTGGGGGAGAAGAGAAGGGCTGCGAGAGAGAATTTTGAATGGTGGTTTGAAAGAGCGAAAGGATTTTGGGATTCGTATTTGTTTCATTTGCCTAGAAATGAAAAAGGCAATGGTTTGGCGGCTTTCAATCTTCATCAATCCATAGAACACTCCTACAAAACCCTCCACCTAGTTTTCACCAACTATTGTCCCAACGAACATTTCCTCTCTCTCCTCGCCATCAAAATCAACCGCCTCCACCCCAATCTCAAAAAACTCTTCCCTCAAAAAACCGACATTCAAAAAACCCGCTTCAAACTCCTCGAATATGCCTATATCGGCGGCCGCTACGATACAAAATTTTTCATGACCAAAAAGGATTTGGAGATTTTGGCGAAGGATGTCGTGAAGCTTTTGAGAATTGTTGAAGAGATTTGCGGGAAGAAAATACAACTCACTTAACTCAAAATTGTTTATGAAAAAATCAACCAACATCAAAATTTTTGAATCAAAAAAAATTCGTTCTGTTTGGAATGACAAGGAAGAAAAATGGTATTTTTCAATTGTGGATATTGTTGCTGTTCTGACCGATCAGGCAAATTTTAGTTTGGCACGAAACTATTGGAAAGTTCTAAAACACAGGTTGTTAAAGGAAGGAAGTCAGTTGGTTACAAATTGTAACCAACTGAAAATACAGGCAAGTGATGGTAAATTTTACAATACCGATGTTGCCGATCTTCAAACAGTTTTCCGTCTCATCCAATCAATCCCATCTCCAAAAGCTGAACCATTCAAATTATGGCTGGCCAAAGTTGGAGCAGAAAGAATTGATGAAATTGAAGATCCGGAAATTGGTATTGAAAGATTAATGGAAACCTATCTGCGCAAAGGTTACTCCAAAGAATGGGTTAACCAGCGTTTGAAAAGTATTGAGGTGCGTAAAGAGTTAACCAATGAATGGGAAAATCGTGGTGTTAAAAAAGGGGAAGAATTTGCAATTTTGACTGATGAAATTACTGAAGCGTGGTCGGAATTTACCACAAAACAATACAGAAATTTTAAAGGTTTAAAAAAGCAGAATTTACGCGATAACATGACCAATCTTGAACTGGTTTTAAATATGCTTGCCGAAGCAACTACCACCGAAATCTCCAAAGAAAAACAACCAAAAAATTTTTCTGAAAATCGTAAAATTGCAAGACAAGGTGGCGCAATTGCCGGTAATACACGTAAAGCTATTGAAAGAAAAACCGGCAAAAAAATAGTTTCCAGCCTCAATGTCAAACATCTACAAATCAGCAATGAAAGTTAAACTCTGCGGTTTTACTGATGAAAAATCAGTTGAAGTCGCAATTGCGTGCAAATGTGATTTTATCGGTTTTGTTTTTTGCAAAGATTCTGTGCGCTATATTTCTCCTGAAGATGCCGCAAAAATTTCTGCCAAGATTCCGTCTGGCATTGCTAAAGTTGCGGTTGTAGTTGACGCCGGTTTCGATTTTTTGTCAAAGATTTCACAAAAATTTTCTCCTGATTTTTTTCAATTTCACGGGCAAGAAGATGTCAGTTTTCTGCAAATGGTGAGGCAGAAATTTCCGCAAATAAAAATCATCAAGGCCTTCCGAATCAGCAACGACAGTGATCTCGATCAAGTAAAGTATTTTGAAGAAGTAGTAGATTTTTTTCTCTTCGACAGCAAAAAAGCCGGCAGTGGTGAAAGTTTTGACTGGAAGATTCTGCGGGATTTTCATGGTAAAAAGGATTGGTTTTTATCCGGCGGTCTGAATATCAACAACATCGATGAAGCCTTGCAAATCACCGGTGCAAAAATGATTGATATTTCTTCGGGAATAGAAAAAGTGCGCGGCCTGAAATCGCCGGAATTAATCGAGCGGTTAATGAAAAAACTTAGACACTGTTAGCTAATTATTTTTTCCGTGCTTTTTTGCGAATTTTTGCTCATTTTTTTGAAGAATTTTTCGCAGTATGTCTAATACAGCTTCAAAATTCTTCAAAAAAGTCGCTAAAAATTGGCAAAAAATCCCGAAAAAAATAATTAGCTAACAGTGTCTAAATAAATGTTTTTCAAAATCAGAAATTTTCTCTTCGGACAAAAGCGCGATCCTTTCGACAAAGAAACCAGAAAACACATTTCTTTAGCCGCCTTTCTTGCCTGGGTTGGCCTTGGAGCGGATGGGATTTCTTCCTCATGTTATGGTCCGGAAGAAGGATTTATTGCGCTTGGCGTTCATAGCGATCTGGCGATCTATCTCGTGATTGCCATTACTCTCACCATTTTCATCATCTCTTACGCTTACACTCAAGTCATCGAACTTTTTCCAAATGGTGGCGGAGGATATCGTGTGGCAACAAAGCTTTTAGGGCGCCATGCCGGTCTTGTTTCGGGTTCAGCTTTGATTGTTGATTATGTTTTAACCATCTCGATTTCGATTGCCGCTGCAATTGACGCAATTTTCAGTTTTCTTCCTCCCGAATGGCAAAAAGCCAAAATAGTTTTTGCCGCTATTCTGATTTGTTTTCTCGCCTTCCTGAATCTGCGCGGCATGAAAGAGTCAATTAAGATTCTGCTGCCAGTTTTTCTTGGCTTCATCATCACACATTTTGCTTTGATTGTTTATGGTATTGTGGCACATCGCTATGGCCTTGCCACCCTTATTCCTCAAGCCGTTGCCGAAACCGGAGAAATGAAAAACGCTTTTGGCTGGGTTTTTATTTTATCAATTTTTCTCAAAGCCTTTTCGATGGGAGCCGGCACATACACTGGTTTGGAAGCGGTTTCAAACAATGTTAATACCTTGTCGGAACCACGAGATCGCACCGGAAAATTGACAATGTTCATGGTGGCAATTTCTCTCGCTTTCATGGCCGCCGGAATCACCTTGCTTTATCTGTTGTGGGGCGTTGCCAAAGTTGAAGGACAAACTTTGAACGCCACTACCTTCTACATCCTCACCGAAACCTGGAACTACAATGACATCGAATTCGGTAATTTTCTGGTGCCAATTGTGATGCTTTTTGAAACCGGTCTTTTGGTTGTTGCTGCCAATGCCGGATTTCTTGCCGGTCCCAATGTCATTGCCAACATGGCTTCTGATGAATGGATGCCCAAATCTTTTAGCTCTCTTTCCAGCAGATTGGTCACGAAAAACGGCATTTTATTTATGGCGATTGCGGCAATTATCACACTGATCATCACCGGCGGCTCGGTTCATGTTTTGGTGGTGCTTTATTCGATCAACGTGTTCATCACTTTTTCGATGTCGCTTCTCGGCCTTACGATTTATTGGCTGCGCAACCGTAGAAGAAAACCGGCATGGAAAAGCAAAATGCTGATTTCGTTTGTCGGTTTCATTGTCTGCTTTGGCATTTTATCAATCACCATTTTTGAAAAATTTTATGAAGGTGGTTGGGTGACGTTGCTGATTACTTCCATTTTCATCGCTTTTGGTTTGCTGATTAAAAATATTTATCGCCGTTTCAGATTACATTTAAGCCAAAAGGAAAATGAATTTCTGGATTATAATGTGGTTTCGGAAGTTGAAATCACGGAAGTTGATAAAGAAGCGCCAACAGCGGCGATCATCGTTGATCAAACTTTTGGCAGCGGCATGAATTGTCTGCTTGAGATCAAAAAACTTTTTCCCGGAATTTTTAAGAATTTTATTTTCGTTATGGTTGGCGAAGTTGATTTCAACAATTTCCGCGAAGAAAAAAGATGGCGCGAAATGCGTAGCAAAACCAAAATGATTTTGCGCAAATACAAAAATTACTGCAATGCCAATGGCCGCTTTGCCAAAGCCTATGTCGGATATGATGCCGATATTGTCGAAAAGATGACACAACTAACCAATCGTGTGGTAAGGGATTATCCAAATACGGTTTTCTTCGGCACCAAATTTATCTTCGACAATGAAAATATTTTCACCCAAATCCTCTTCAACCACATCCCATACATCATGCAAAGACGCTTGCATGTCCAAGGACAAAACATGGTGATTTTGCCGATGAAAATTTGAGGGTATAAAAATGACATGTTTTGAAACCATCTCTCCAAGATTGTCATCCCGAACTTGTTTCGGGATCTAATTTTTCTGCCCTCACTTCAAAAGCGTCCATCATTTTTGTCACCGCTTTCTCAAAAATTGTGCCGACCATTTTGGTTAGAAAAATTGAGTTGAATTCAAACTCGATGAAAAATTCCACTTCGCAATTTTCATTTTCCAAATCACGGAATTTCCATTTATTTACCAAATTTTTGAATGGACCCTGAATTGCAATCACATCAACAAAAAACTCATCAGGCCTTGATTTTCCATGCTTCACGTCAGAGCGATATTTTTCAAAAAGATTTTTAAAATTAATCAATAAATCGGCGCGCAAATTTTCTTCTGAAATTTTTTCAACAATTTTTGCCTGTTTGCACCAGGGCAAAAATTCCGGATATTTTTCAATATCCATCACCAGATCATAAATTTTTTTTGCCGGATAAGGGAGAATTTTTGTTTGGCTTAAAGATGACATACAGCTAAATAAAATTTCTAAATTTTGACATTTCACCTTCGTTAAAATTTCCCATCATCTCTTTCATTTTTTCTGGATCAATTTTTCCCATTTTTCCCATCATTTTTTTCATCTGTTTATATTTTTTCATCAGGCGATTGACCTCCTGAATTGTGCTGCCAGCGCCTTTGGCGATTCTGTGTTTGCGTGAGGAATTTAAAATTTCCGGATCATTTCTTTCGGTTTTGGTCATCGAAAGAATCAGGGCTTCCTGCAATTTTATTTCCTTTTCGAGATTGTTCATTTTGCCGAGTTGCTCTTTTATCTTCCCGATGCCTGGCAGCAGATTTATTATGTTCGCCGCACCACCCATTTTTTTCATATTGCGGATTTGCGATAGCAAATCATTGAAGTCAAACTCACCGGCACGCAACTTTTTTGCTGCCTTTTTCATCTCTTCTTCGTCAAAAATTTCCTGCGCTTTTTCAACCAGAGAAACCACATCACCCATGCCGACAATTCTTGAAGCGATACGCTCCGGATTAAATTCATCGAGCTCTTCTACTTTTTCGCCGACGCCGATAAATTTGATTGGACAATTGGTTGCAGCCTTCATGGTCAAAGCTGCGCCACCACGAGAATCGCCATCCAAACGTGTTAAGATAACTCCGCTGATTGGCAATTTTTCCAGGAAATTTTTGGCAACATTTATAGCATCCTGTCCAATCATGGCATCAACGACGAGCAGAGTTTCCGTAGCAACAACGGCATTTTGAATTTCAACCAATTCCTGCATCATTGTTTTATCGATTGCGATGCGTCCCGCGGTGTCGAGAATTAAAACATCATAACCGAAATCAGCGGCTTTTTGTCTGGCTTTTTTTGCGAGCTCGATTGGTTTTTTTTGTGTGTCGAACTCATCACAATCAACAAAGATTTTTTGTGACAAAATTTTTAACTGCTCTGCCGCTGCTGGCCTGTAAGTGTCAAGTGAGGCGAGCAAAATCTTTTTATGGTTTTTATTTTTTAACCGCAGCGCCAATTTTGCCGCAGATGTGGTTTTGCCTGCGCCTTGCAAACCAACCATTAAAATCACTGCAGGCGGGCGTGTATCAAGGTTGATTTCTGATTTTTCGCTTCCCAGTAATTTTGCCAATTCATCATGAACGATCTTTACGATCATTTGTCCTGGTGAAACAGATTTGATCAGCTGTTGTCCCAAGGCAGTTTGTTTGACTTGCTCGATAAAATTTTTGGCAATTGGCAAAGCAACATCAGCTTCCAAAAGTGCGATTCGAATTTCGCGCATCGCGGTATTTAAATCATCTTCCGAGATGAATTTTTTGCCGGAAATCTGATTAAAGATTTTTGTGATTTTGTCGGAAAAATTATCAAACATGGTATTTTTTAGAGCCTGTTTTCAAAAATGTTGTGTCTCTAAAAATAGATCCTGAAACAAGTTCAGGATGACATGTTTTAGAAGTTCAGGATGACATGTTTTAGAAGTTCAGGATGACATGTTTTAGAATCATCTTTCCCAGATTGTCATCCTGAACTTGTTTCAGGATCTATTTTTTGGACACAAAATTTTAAGAACAATCTTGAAAACAGGCTCTAAAACTATTTGGTTTCAACATAACAATTCGGCGTTTCGTAAAGTTTTATTGCCACGCATTTGACATTTTTTTTGGCGAAAAGTTTCGGACAAATTTCTTTTAAAAGGTGGTTGGCGATATTTTCGGCGGTTGGATTTTCTTTGAGGTAATAAATTTTTTGTCCGGTTTCAGAGGAAATTTTTCCACCAAGTTTTTTATCTTTGATTGAAAGAATTGTGTTGTGATCGAGATGCTCTTCAACCCAAGAACCAAGCACTTCACGAATTGTTCCAAAATCAATTACACGTCCCAAATCATCAAGTTTTTTTGCGGTAAAACTTGCCTCCAGCGCATAGCGATGACCGTGCAACATTTTGCATTTGCTTTCATGATTGAGAATTCTGTGTGCGGCGTCAAACTCGATGCGCCTAGTGCAAATAAACTCAAATCCGTCATCAGAACCACCCATAATTTCTACTAACCCTTGATTCTGCCGGCCTTGTGCTCCGCTCCGCTCAGGAACCGTATGCATGATACGCTTCCTGTGCGGTGCTCGCACAAGACCGGCAGAATCAAGGGTTAGCGAAATTCTGGATGGTTCTGATGACGGATTTGAGTTTATAATTTTTTTCATGTCAGAGATTTTAAAGAAGTTAAAATTCGATCACAACGGTCTCATTCCTGCAATAGCCAAAGATGTTAAAAGTGGTGAGGTTTTGATGATGGCCTGGATGAATGAAGAATCCCTGCGCCTTACTCTTGCAAGTGGATATGCCACGTATTTTTCGCGTTCACGAAATGCTTTGTGGAAAAAGGGTGAGACTTCCGGTCATGTTCAAAAAGTAATCTCAATTACTGCTGATTGCGATTTTGATTGTCTTTTGCTTGCAGTTGAACAAAGCGGGCCAGCATGTCATACCGGCAAACCAAATTGTTTTTTCAATAAAATTGCATGATTACAACTTGGCTTGAAATCAGTAAAAAAGCGCTTCTAAACAATATTTTTCAAATCAAAAAAATTCTGCCACAGAAGACAAAATTCATGGCAGTGATCAAAGCCAATGCTTATGGACATGGGCTTTTAGAGGTGGCAAAATTGATCGAAAACAAGGTGGATTATTTTGCTGTTTATGCTTTTAGGGACGCGCTTTTACTGCGTCAAAATGGTTTTAAAAAAAAGCTATTGGTTTTGGAGCGCGCTTTTTTGGATCAGGTTGATCTGGCGATAAAACATGATATTGAACTGACCGTCACAACTTTCGATATTTTACAAAAAGTTAAAAAAAATCTGAAGATTCACATCTGTGTTGATACCGGCTTGGGAAGAGATGGTTTTATCGAAGACGATATGAAAAAAGTGGTGAATTTCCTGAGAAAATCACCTTTGCACGTTGTTGGTCTTTATGCGCATTTTGCTTCTGCTGATGATTTTAATTTTGACGATTACACTAAAAATCAGGCGCGGCAATTATTGCGCTTACAAGAGGAATTTTTGCGCTTCAAAATTAATCCTCTAATCCATCATTGCGCTAGCGCTTCAACCTTGATAGGTAAGGTTTCAAAGCATTTTGATATGGCAAGAATCGGTGTTTCGCTTTATGGTTTATGGCCTTCAAAACAGATCAAAAAAAGTAAACAAAATCAGGTAAAATTAACGCCGGTTTTGTCATGGAAAGCAAAAATTCTGGAAGTGAAATTTTTAAAAAAAGGCAGCGCCATTTCCTACAATTGCACTCACATTTTGCAGCGTGATTCAAAATTGGCAGTGCTTGGCATTGGCTATTTCGATGGCATTCCTCGCCTTGCTTCAAACAAGGCCTTTGTGATTGTTAAAGGCAAAAAAGTTCCACAAATCGGGCGTGTGACGATGAATCTGATCGTGCTTGATGTGACAGAAATTGAAAATGTCAAAGTCGGCGATATCGCAACAATAATTGGCTGCGAAAAAAAGGTTGCAATTTCTGCCGATGATTGGGCAGAATTCTCGCAAAGTTCAAATTACGAAATTGTTACAAGGATCAACTCCGGCATAAAGCGTGTCGTTGTCTAATTTACGGAGTTAACATGAAAAACCACCTCTCATCGCTGGTTAATTTTTTTTCCGGTTTTGGTAAAAAGTCAGAAATTGACTTTTGCTCGAATGGAGTTTTAACGCTTGGTGTTGAAATCGAGTTGCAACTGATTGACAGAGATTCTTTCAATTTAACTCCGAGAGCGGAAGAGATTTTAAAAGCCGCATCTTCACTTACCAAAAAGATCAAGCAGGAATTTTATTTGAGCACGGTTGAGATCAATACCAGCAAGTGTTTTGATGTTTGTGAAGTCGAAAAAGATTTAAGCCAATCTTATGATATCATCACTAAAATCGGCGATGAGTTTGGCATTAATTTTGCCACCACCGGCTGCCATCCTTTTTCGCTTTATTCAGATTGTGTCATCACTTCGCTTCCGCGTTATCAGGATTTGATTGATCGCAACCAATGGCTGACTCGTCGTATGACGGTTTATGGTTTGCATGTCCATTTGGGAATGAAAAGCGGCGATGATGCCATTCGCTTTAATAATTTTTTTCTTAATTTTGTTCCGCATTTACTGGCGCTTTCAGCCAGTTCACCTTTTTGGCAGGGTGATGACACTGGTCTTGCTTCATGCCGTCCAACCACTTATGAAGCATTGCCAACTGCCGGACATCCTTATCGCGCCAGAAACTGGAATGAATTTGAGCATCTCTATCGCATCTTAAAGAAATGCAAGGCTATAAATTCCATCAAGGATTTATGGTGGGATATTCGTCCAAGTCCGGCTTACGGCACCCTTGAAATTCGTGCCTGCGATGGTCCTGCTACTTTGGATGAAGCTTTGGCCATCGTTGCTTTTATTCATATGTTGAGCCATTGGTTTAATGATAGCGGTGATTGGATAGGGCAGGTGCCAACCCCGCCATTATGGTTCTCGCGTGAAAATAAGTGGCGCGTGATCAGGCATGGTTTACATGCCGATCTCGTTGTTGATTTTGACGGCGCAACAAAGCCAATCAGCGAAGATATTTTGCAGTGGCTGGACAAGCTTGCTATCTACGAAAAAAAACTGGGTTACAAAAAATATGTCGACGTTTTACGTGAAATTATCAGCAAGGGAAACAGTTCAAATCGCCAGCGCAAAATACACGCTGACAACAATTCGTTTTCAGATGTGGTGAAATTTAACGTTGAAGAATTTTTGGCAAGAAAGCCGGTTTGGAATTAGCTGTGAATCTGACGCTTATCAACTGCTAAAGCTGCTTCCTTCACAGCTTCGTTGTAGGTTGGATGAGAGTGGCAGGTTCTTGCGATATCTTCTGCTGATCCGCCAAATTCCATGGCGACAACCACTTCGTGAATTGTGTTTCCGGCTTCGCGTCCAATTATGTGAGCGCCTAAAATGCGGTCGGTTTTTGCATCGGATAAAATTTTAACAAAACCTTCTGAATCAAAAGTGGCACGGGCGCGTGAGTTTGCCATCATCGAAAATTTTCCGACTTTGTAATTGATGCCGGCCGCTTTTAATTCTTCTTCAGTTTTACCGACTGATGCGATTTCCGGATAAGTGTAAATTACGTTTGGAATCGTGTCATAATTTACATGTCCGGCTTGTCCGGCGATGATTTCTGCTGCGGCAACGCCTTCATCTTCAGCCTTGTGGGCAAGCATCGGGCCTGTTGTTACATCGCCAATAACGAAAATATTTTCAACTGATGTGCGCAGATGATGATTTTCAATGAAACCGCGTGCGTTGGTTTTGATGCCAACATTTTCCAATCCAAGATTTTCTGTGTTTGGTTTGCGTCCAATCGCAACTAGAACAACATCGGCTGATAAAGTTTCTTTTTTGCTATTTTCTTTTTTGTCATCGGCAACAGATTCAATCTCAACTTTAGCGCCGTTTTTTTCGTTCTTCACTGCAACAACTTTTGTCGAAAGACGGAATTTAAAACATTGTTTTTCGAGAATTCTCTGGAAGTTGCGCGAGATTTCCGCATCCATTGAAGGCGTGATTTTGTCGAGGAATTCAATGACTTCAATTTCAGCGCCAAATCTGCCCCAAACAGAGCCAAGCTCAAGCCCGATAACGCCAGCGCCAATTATGATCATTTTTTGCGGGACTTTTTCAAGATCAAGTGCGCCGGTTGAAGAGACAATCACCTTTTCATCAATATCAACACCGGGAAGTTTTGTCACTTCCGATCCGGTGGCGATGATGAAATTTTTAGCGGAAATTTTTTCTTTACTGCCGTCGGATTTTGTTACTTCGATCGTATTTTTATCCAAAAATTTTCCTGCACCTTCGATGTAGGAAACTTTGTTTTTCTTGAATAATCCGGCGATACCTTGAGTTAAGCCAGAAACAATTTCGTTTTTGTTTTGCAGCAATTTTTTTATGTCAATTTTTGGTTCGGAAATTTGGATTCCTAATTTTTCAAAACCATGTTTTGCATCATGAAATTTATGCGAAATTTCAAGCAGAGCTTTTGAGGGAATACAGCCGATATTCAAACAAGTTCCGCCCAAAGTTTTTCTTTTTTCCACACAGGCTGTTTTAAGCCCAAGTTGTGATGCGCGAATTGCCGCAACATATCCGCCCGGCCCGCCGCCGATTATTACTACGTCAAAATTTTGTTCGGTCATTTTTGAAATTTTAAAATTTGAGCAATAAAAAACCGGTCCGTTTGTATTAGGACCGGTTTGTTTTTGAAGAGTTTATTTACCCTCTTGCTAAATATTACCCCTCACCCCAACCCTCTCCCACAAGGGGAGAGGGAGTTGCACCGAATTCGGATTAACTCCCCCTCTCCTTGTGGGAGAGGGTTGGGGTGAGGGGTAAAATTGAAATTATTTTTTAATTTTCTTTTTTGCTGCTTTCTTTTCTCTAATGATTTTAACGTCAGAGAGTTTGCCGGAATCAATCAACTTATTTTTGATTTTTGTTCTTATCTTTTTTCCAAGAGCAGTGAGTTTGGCATAGCGACAATTAATCAGGAAATTGTCAATATTGCCAAGCTTGTTGATAGTTCTAATGGTTGATACAGCTAGCTTTAACCTTATGTCAACGCCAAGCGTATCGCTCTTCAAAGAAACATTTTTTAAATTTGGGCGAAACTCTCTTTTTGTTTTACGGTTAGAGTGAGAGACTTTGTGTCCACTCATAACAGAAACAGCAAGCAAATCGCATTTTCTTGACATGTTTTTAAACGTTTTGAAGCGGATTAATTAAGCGCCGCAATCGTAAGCGCCTTTGCCAGTGATGGCGGAAACGATTGATGGAGCGCCAAACATCGCGGCGATACCAGCGGCAACACCAATCATCAAACCCCAGGATACTTTACCAGTAAAGAAGCCGATACCAACAGAGATGATGGCAAAAGCAGCGAAGGCTTTACCAGCATTGCCGGTGATGATTTTTAATACGTTACAAACCGTATCAACCAAGACATTTGAGCTTGTAGTGGTAGAGACGGTGGTTCCGCTTTGTGCAAATGCATCAGATGAAATTGCAGGGACAACTAGTGGAGCTAATGCAAGGATTAGAAATGATAGAATGGTAATTTTTGCCACAGAAGAAAAAATCTTTTTCATAATTAGTTTTTGGATTGATTGACTGAAATAACCCAAACAATCATGGTTCGCATGACGATTTGTAAGGCGCGGCGCAACTTGCCTGACTTGTTTTAAAATTGCAACAGAGAATTTTATTTCACTTCAAGATTTTTATTTCCCATTCCAAATCGACACCGGTTTTTTCTTTCACTGATTTTTTTACTTCATTGCCTAAATCAATCAAATCCTTTGCCTTCGCTTGTCCGCGATTGATCATGAAGTTGCAGTGTTTTTCTGAAATTTGTGCATCGCCGATAATTTTTCCGCGATATCCGGCTTCATCAATTAACTTCCACGCACTCAATCTTGGCGGATTTTTAAAAGTGCTGCCTCCGGTTTTGGCGCGGATTGGTTGCGCTTTTTCGCGTTGCCTGTTTAATTCAGTAATTTTTTTTTCAACTTCATCGAAGCTTGATTTTGCTGCTTTGAAACGTCCTTCGATAAAAATAAAATTTTTTGAAATTTTATTGCCGCGATAAAAAAATCCAAAATCGGAATTCGATAATTTGTGCAAATTTCCATCAAAATCCATTGCGATAGCGCTGATTAGATTTTGTGCGACATCAAAACCATAACAGCCAGCATTCATGGCGATTGCGCCACCGATTGAGCCGGGAATTCCGCTGAAGAATTCTAAACCGGAAAGAGCAGCATTTTTGCAATAAAGCGCGACATTGCCGCACAAAGCGGCAGCGCCCGCTGTCACCATTTTCTCTTCATGCGAAATTTTGGCAAATTCAGCGGGAAGTTTGATGACAACACCTTTCACGCCTTCATCAGAAACTATAACATTTGAACCAGCGCCTAAAATCTGGATTGGAATTTTTTTGGGACAATTTTTTAAAAAATACTGCAAATCAGCCATATCAGCGGGACGAAACATAATTTCGGCATGGCCGCCGACATCGAACCAGTTTTTTAGTTTGGCGTTTTGGCGATACGAACCGCGAATGTTTGGTAATTGATAATTCATTGATGAATCAGATTCAAAATTATTGGAATTCTTCCTTCGTTTTCGGCCTTTTTTTGGTATTTGGTTTTGGTCCAATTTTCAGGGAAAATCTGCCAGTCTTTTTTGGAATTTGCGAGCCAGAAAAATTTTTTGCTGTGCAAAATTTCTGATAAAATCCAGGTTTTGTAAGAGTCGTGGTCTGTTGCAATTATTAGTCTTGCAGCTTTTTTCATTTTTGGCGAAAGAATTTCATCAAGAAATTTTGTAGTGATCAGACGGCGTTTGAAATGCTTTAATTTTGGCCAGGGATCGGGAAATAAAATATAAATTTCATCAAAAAAATTATCGGGAAAATTTTGTAAAAAAACGCGGACATCTTCTTGCGAGATTTTGAGATTTGAAAGTGGCTCTTTCTCAAGTTTAGCCAATAAATTCACAACTCCGTTGAGGTGAGGTTCGCAACCAAAAAAATTTTTATCAGGATTTTTTTTGGCTTTTTCAAAAAGAAAATCACCGAAGCCGAAGCCGATTTCTATTTTAGATCCCGAAACAAGTTCGGGATGACAAGTGTAAGTCATGTTGTGAATGCAAACCAGATTGTCATCCCGAACTTGTTTCGGGATCTGATAAGTTGACAGTAGGTTTTTCAGCAAAAATTTTTTGTGATCGGAGAGTTTGCGGCTTTTGATGCGGCCAAAGCTTCTAATCCATCTGTCTCCTATCTCTTGCTCTCCGCTTCCTTCAATCATCTTCCGAGTTTTTTAACTCTTTCTTCATGCCTTCCGCCTTCAAATTTGCCGTTTAAGAAGGCTTTTGCAATTGCTAGGGCTGATTGGTCTTTAGTCATTCTGGCGCCAAGGCAAAGCACGTTGGCATCGTTGTGAGCTCTTGCAAGTTTTGCTGATTTTACATTATAGCTTAATGCGGCGCGCACATGTTTGAAGCGATTTGCCGCCATGCAAATTCCAACACCGCTTCCGCAAATTAAAATCCCGAATTCTTTTTTGATTTTTTTGACGAGCTTTTGCGCGTAATCAGGATAATCCACTGATTTTTCTGCCGAATTGCAACCAAGATCAGCAAGCTTGAATCCTGATTTTGTGAGTTCTGTGATTAGAAATTTTTTTAAGTGAAAACCGGCGTGATCGGAGGCGATGAAAATTCGTGCTTCGTGCTTCGTGCTTCGTGCTTCGTGCACTTTCTTTAAATTAACGTTTGCGGTAGGTTTGGCCTTTGCGTGCCTTTTTGAGGCCGTATTTTTTGCGTTCGACAACTCTTGGATCGCGAGTGAGAAAGCCACCTTTTCTTAAAGCCTTGTGTGTATCGCAATCAAACTCAACCAAAGCTTTGCTGATGCCGTGAGCCAACGCTCCGGCTTGTCCGCTTTTGCCGCCGCCTGTGATTGTGGCTATAACATCAAATTTATTTTCACCTTTTGCTGTGGCAAAGGGAGCTTTAACCATGCTTACCAAAATTTCGCGGCCGAAATAGGTTTTGGCATCGAGACCATTAACGGTGATTTTGCCATTGCCCTTTTTTATCCATACGCGCGCTGCGGCGTTTTTTCTTTTGCCGGTTGCGTAAGAGCGGCCGGAAGCATCAATTTTTGGGGTGGAGACTTTTTCTCTCACCTTTGTTTCTTCTTCCTCTTTTTTGATGATTTTTTCTTTAGAGCTTATCTTCAAATTCATATCTTAGTTAAATTTTTTGTTTTTACGATTCATTGAAGCCACATCCAAAATTTGTGGATTTTGCGCCTGATGTTTGTGATTGGCTCCTTTGTAGATGTGGAGTTTAACCATGATGTCGCGTTGCAGAGGTCCGCGGGAAATCATTCTTTCAACGGCATAATGCAAAACTCTTTCGGGAAATTTTCCTTCAATGATTTGGCGTGCGGTTTTGTCTTTGATTCCGCCTGGATAGCCAGTGTGCCAGTGATAAAGTTTTTCGGCGTATTTTTTGCCGGTGAGTTTCACTTTTTCGGCGTTGATGACAACGATATGATCGCCGCAATCAAGATTTGGCGAGAAGCTTGCTTTATGTTTGCCGCGCAGAATTTTGGCGACAATTGAAGCAAGACGGCCAACCACCAGATTTTCCGCATCAATCAGCCACCATTTTCTTTGAATTTCACTCGGCTTTGCCGTGTAAGTTTTTAGCATTTTCTAGAAAGATTTAAGAGCCAGTAAGAAAGGGCGGCGCATTAAAGGCATGGCAAAACAAAAGTCAAATTGAAATTAGCTTTTGGAAAATTTTTTAAAAAATTATGTTGCAAAAAGATCAAATGTTTTTTCTTGTTTTGCGCTTCAACTAAATACCAAGTTTGGTATATCCTGTGCGGGACTGTCGCAAATCCCCATTTCTTGCCATTTTTAAACGCGATGAGCCCTTGTAAATCAAGAGTTTAGACTTTGCAGAAAGTTGATTTGCGACATGGCCCGTGTAAGCCTGTTTTATTAAATCTTATTTGAAATTATGTCTAAACCTCCTTTTACATTTACCGATCCTTTTAGCGAGCTTCCAATTGACCATGAGAATGCTTCGTCAAGTAATCATAAGCTTTTCACAAATATCAGAAGGATAGGAGGATTATTTTTGACAAATCAGATTGGCATGACTGCAACCGGAGTTCTGGCACAACCAATCATTACAGTTGGTTTAAGATTATCCGCTAAAAAGGGAATTGAAGGTCAAACTTACAAAGGAGCTTTCGGGTGTCTTGCTTCTTTAAAATCTGAGTTTGTCTCCATGACAACATTTGGCTTTTTACGAAGAACCACTTCCGCTATTCCTGTAGCTTCTGCAATTATGGCCGGAGGGGATCATATGAATATTGATCCATTTTCCAGGTCATTATTGTCAGCTGCGGTGGAAACCGGTCTGGCATATAAAACCGATCCGGAAGAAACGTTTAGATTGGTAAATATCGGCCTTGATCAAGAAAAAATAGGACGAAGAAGGGAAGTAGCCATTGCTAACAGGCCGGCAAGCATGTCTTTGCTTTTTACCAGAAATTTTCTTTATGCCATGGCGATTTATGGCATTGATCCGATAAGCGCCGTTCTTTTTCAGGAATATGGTAAGTTTTTAAGCGATAAAACCGGTATGAAAGATGATCAAATCAAAAAGGTGATGCAACATAGTTTGCGTCTGGCTTGTTGTGCTTCCACAACGCCTTTGCATAATCTTTATAGCGCCTTTGCTTCAGGAAAATATTCTTCCATTCCGCATGAAATGTTTGAGCCAAAAAATTTGTTCAAAGGTGGCGTTGCAAGAGTGGCAGCTCTCATGGCTGCGACTACTTCAATAAGTAAGGGAAAGGAATTGGCTGGCGGAATATCGAACTTGTTTGATGGTCTCAGTTTTTTTGAAAAGCGCGCTATTTCTGATATTGCCGCTATACGTCAAATTAATGAGCCGCCAGTTTTTGAATTGGAAAAGAAAGTGGAAGAAGAAGTTCCGGGAGCCGCAGAAAGATCAGAATCTTTGGTGCGGGAATTATCTGTGGCAATCAACGCTGCGCAACCATCAAATACAGTCAGTTCTGTAACGGCAACGCCTACCGTTCGCGAAGGAGATTTAAGACAGGCTCCTTAACACAAATCCCCGCGCAACATGCTGAAAAAATAAACATCAACGAATTGGCCAAGATGAAGGCGATGTTGGCGCAGAATGCCTTCGAGAACAAATCCGCATTTCAACAACAACTCTTTTGACGGGATATTGTAAACCGAAATCGAAGCTTCAATGCGATTTACGCGCAAATCGTCGAAAGCATATTGAACTATGCGCTCAATTGCCCGTGTCATAATGCCGCGTCGCCAATATTCCTGTGCCAAATCATAACTTAATTCGATGCGGCTTTGATATGAGTTAAAACTGCTTAACCCGATTGAACCAATCATCTTATCGGTTTGCTTGTCGGCGATGGCAAAATAAGCGCCGTCATTTTGATAAAAAATTTTACGCCAGTAATGCAGCTCATGTCTGGCCTCCTCGAGGGTTTTTGGAATTTCACAGAGAATGAATTTGTTGACTTCGGGATTGGAATAATAGGCAAAAAAATTCTCAACATCCTCATCGCATTTTTCACGCAAGACAAAGTCGCCAAGATCGAAAAAAGGGAAAATTTTTTGAGTTGAGGGATGCATTTACGATTGTTCTTAGAAACTGGGTTGTTGTACAAAGTTGTGTCTGAAATTAGATCCTGAAACAAGTTCAGGATGACAATCACCTCTTGTCATCCTGAACTTGTTTCAGGATCTATTTTAGAGATACAACATTTCTGATAACAACCACATTTACGATTATTCTTATTTATGAAACTAGTCGCTCAAATGGATGAGCTCTCATCCATCAACATTGAATCCGACTCAACCTTTGCCATACTTCTCGCCGCGCAAAACCGCGGTTATGAGATTTTTTATTATTTGCCGCGTGAGCTAAATTTTGATTTTGCCGCGCGCAAAGTTTTTGCGCCGCTAAAAAAAATCCGCCTCAAAAAGGAGAAAAAAAATCACTTTGAAATTCTTGAAACAAAGGAGCGCGATTTAACCGAGATGGATGTTGTTTTAGTGCGGCAGGATCCGCCATTCGACATGAACTACATCACCTCAACCTACATTCTAGAAAAAATCAGAAATCAGGTTTTGATTATTAACGATCCAAGCGAAATCAGAAATTGTCCGGAAAAGATTTTTGTCTCCGAATTTGCCGATTTAACTCCGCCAACCCTAATCACTTCTGAAATCAAAAAGGTTATGGAATTTCGCAAGACACACGGCAAAATCATTCTCAAGCCGCTTTACGGCTGTGGTGGTGAAGGTGTGATATTGCTTGAGGAAAATGATCCAAATCTTGCTTCGGTTTTTGAGCTGATGACTAAAGCTTATCAAACTTCTCTCATCGCGCAGAAATTTTTGCCGGAAGTCAGATTTGGCGATAAAAGAATTATTCTGATTGATGGAAAATTTGCCGGCGGTGTGGCACGTGTTCCGCAGAGTGATAATGTGCGCGCCAATCTTCACACCGGCGGCGTGGCGCAAAAAATGCAATTGTCGCAAAGGGAAAAAGAAATTTGCGAACGTATTGGCCCCGAGATAAAAAAACGCGGATTATTTTTTGTCGGAATTGATGTGATCGGCGATTATCTAACCGAAATCAACGTTACTTCCCCAACCTGCATTCCACAAATCAACCAGCTTGATTCAGTGAGGTTGGAGGAGGTTGTGCTGGATGGGATTGAAGATTGGTTGTAGTTCCGCAGCTTTATCTACGCCAATTCCGGATAAGGCATCAAGCCAATCTCGATTAGTTCCCTCTCCCCTTGTGGGAGAGGGTTAGGGTGAGGGG
>Ga0209541_10004733_pt1 | contig 24041 bp, 4 predicted proteins | sample RifCSPlowO2_01_FD_184027 | JGI IMG/M metagenome (GOLD analysis project Ga0209541, IMG submission 184027) | Groundwater microbial communities from Rifle, Colorado - Rifle CSP2_plank lowO2_0.1 (SPAdes) (version 2) | ecosystem: Environmental > Aquatic > Deep subsurface > Groundwater | place: Rifle... | reverse complement strand
GGGGGAAGGAATTTTTGCCCGCCCTCGCTTTCCGCCACCGCCGAATTTCGTGCCAGTGAAACTGGCGCGCCGCTTAATTAAAATACTATCACAATTCCATCAACAATTTGGTTCTCTCTTGGATTTCAGATTCTACTTTTTGTTTTCTTTCTTCACCACTCGATCTAAATTCGCCGCGATATGATTCAGCACCCTTACTGATAATTCCTTCGCGTACTTTGTCAAAAGATTCACGCATAGCGGGTGATGAGTCAATAATTTGTTTATAAGCGGCTCGGGCAGATTCTTGATTGATGTTCCAAAAAGAAACAAACGAACCTAAAAATTCTTCGCCTGATTTACCTAACGGAATATTGTCAGCTTGTTCGCGAGGTAACGCAAGAATTACATCGACTGTTTCTTTTGGAAGTGGTAATCTTGCCCGAGCCGCCTTTTCTATCAAACTTCGCTCATCAATTTGGTCTAATCCTACTGCACCAGCAAATCTTTTAACATTTTTCAGTTCTGAAATAATTCTGCCCATAGAAGTTAAGTCGGCGGACACCATGCGGCTTTTTCCATACTCTTCAACCAAATTGGTTGGAATTGTAAGTTTTTTTCTTTCTAAGAGTTCAACTACTTTTGGTGCGGCTCTGTAATTGCCAGCCCAAGCTGTATAAAGGGCAGCGATACCAGCCTGGTCTATTTTTTCTAACGGCGTAAGAGTTGCGAACCCATCTTTTAACTCCGCAAAATTTCTTGAAGACATAGAAGCATATAAGAAATTTTGCGGATCAATTCCTCTTTGTCTGGCAACATCAACGCAGATTGTTATAAAATCTCGAGCATCGCTTGCCAACTTGAGAATTTCTTTATCTTCCGTATAAGTCAAAAGTTCCGGCTCTACACCCCCAACGCCCCGACCTTCGATAATGTAGGCAGCGACTTCGTCGCGAAAATGGCGAAAAGCTTTTGTTAATTCCGGTGTTGATTCTGCAGCTTCTCTCAAAAAATCGCCTCGTCTTTGAAGAAAATTCCAAATAAAATGATGAGTTTCGTGGCGTACCGATCTGTTTGCTTTCGCTTGTCCATTATCTTCAGCCATGCTTTTTTCTAATGAAAGTCTTTGGATCATCAAAAAGCTTGGTTCGCCACGATTATCGCTCCCAAAATTTACTGCATGGCCTTCGGCATGAACAATGCCATGCTCTTTAAGAAGTCTGAAAAAATCTTTTTCGGCCTGGATAATGGCAATGCCTGGCGAGGGCTCAATAAATTTTGCCTTATCAATTTGCTGGAAAATTTCTTCCATTTCTTCTGCACTTCTTCCTTCGGAAGCCATAACCGCTCCGAGTAAGTATCGAACTTCATCTCCTCGATGCTGTTCAAGGAGAGCGTGATTTTCGTTTAGTTCTTCCTGAAATTTACCAAGCCCCTCGCCATAAAGTTTTTTCATAGGCCCGGGTAAGGACTCAACTAAACTAGCAGTTTGTGCTTGCTGTTCTTCCGGTGTTTTGACTTCAAGATAAGTGTCCAAAAATGAGTTATAAAACTTACCAGTTTCTGCGGCAATTTTTCTTTTTGACTCTAGCGCCGAAGTCAAAGCTCTCTCGCTTTCTGCTTTAGGAGTTTCTGGCTCGGCTTGCTGTAACACTTCAACCTCCTCAACACCAGCAAGCCTGTCAATCGAATCGCTTAACGCTTGCCTATACAAATCTTTCAATTGCGCTTCATCCTGCAACCTGGCCGCCCCCGCTCCAAACAAATCCGCCAACCCCCGACCCACTTGGCCTGGCAATCCCCCTTGCTCCTGCATCCTAACAAACCCTTCTCTCAACCTTCTTAGCAGCGGCGACTCGCGGGTAACCGGCGCGAACCCCTGCCAAATTATCTCCGGAACCCTGGCTCGAATATCTTCTCCTTGTAACGCTGCCGCTATAAGCTGCAACGACGCGCTCACCGGAGCAGTCAATCGGCTCATTCCGGTAACCAGCATCTGTGGCCCACCCACCACTAACTCAAATCCGTCTACTACCGCTGCCGCGTTCCTCACCCACGGCTCAAATACCAATTCCACTCCCCCCAGTCCCTGCTCCAAACTGCTAATTCGCTCCAACTCCAGCTGAATATCCTCTCCCGTAATCCCACCCAAGACCGCGAACGCCTGATCTCGCTGTTCATCATCAGCTATAGCCAAGACGTGATCATACACCTCTGCCAAATTCCCCGCCGGTTCATAATCGGGCGCTATCCGAGCAATCCGCCCGTTAGCCACCACCCCCGCCGGCTCTGTCTCACCCTTATATAACCCCCACTTCTGCAACTGATACAAAACCGTATTCCATCCCTGATACCATCTTGGCTGCTTGTCAGCCAACCAGCTAGTGAATTGTTCCGCCCACCCCTCCCCCACCCTCACCAATCCCTGCGGTGCCAACACGCGGGATTCAAATATAGCCATTTGTACCTCCGGGGAAAATTTCTCTGCTGGCATAAGGTCTAATGCTGCTTCCTCAAGATTATCAAAGAAAGACAAAAATACATCCCAGCCACCCAATTCATCCACCAACGACTTATATCCTTCAGGTCCGATGGATAACAACAATCTATCTATCTTTTCATCCGCTAACCCCTTAACCCTTAAAGTCTCCCTGATATCATAATCAAAAGTAGTAAAACCATCGCCAAAAGCCCAATATAACTCACTCCCAAACTCTTTTGCGCTGGGAATAGTCTCGCCCGCCAGCCTCGCTCTCTCCCTGGCTATAAAGTAAGTGATTAACTCGTTTCTACCCTCATAAATCAGTCGCCCCCGCCCTTTATAATCTCGCTCTCCAAAATGATCCTTCACCGCCTGCCAAAATTCACCGTTATTGGCCAAATCATGACTTTGGTGGCTTAACTCATGATCCAGAAACCGTTGAGCTTGGTGGTCAAAATCAGGGGATTCTTCGTTTAAAACAATCACGTCATACCGAGGCAAATACAGCCCAGCCGGCACTACTTCACTTTGGTTGCGCCTAATCTTATCCATTATCACCTCGTCGACTACCAAGAATCTATCTGTCTCAGGATCAAATTCGCTAGGATCCGAAATGGTATAACCGCCGTATTTCTCTTCGATTAGGTCAATAACTCTATAAGATTCTTGTACCAAGTCCCTTATTTTACTTATACTCTCTTGCCTCATGGCCAGAAAGCTCATCACTACTTCTAACTGTCCAGCTCGCTCCTTGGGCCATTTAACCACCCCTCTATCAATTAACACAAAAAGCGTATCAGCTTGAGCAGTTATAGCCCGATTCTCATCTGATATCACTCCTGAAGAAAATTTTTGAGTTAGTAATTCTTCTCTAATCGCCTCGGCCATATCAACCTCTTCTGCCTCCACCTTCAACTCCTGGCCTTGTAGGCCCTCCCACTGCCGCAACTGGCGGTCCAAATCGCCTAATGCCTTCCACCACTGTTTACTATTTTTATCCCACCAACTCTTAACTACCCCGGAAGCCCTCAAACCCACTTTTTTCTTTCCTAATACAAACTCGCTGGCTATATCCCCCACCGCCAGCCGATGCCGCCATAAATTGGTGAGCAATCCCGCCGGCAAGGGCAGGGCTAAATTCCCAGCTACATCCGAACCTTCCTTGGCCAACTCTTGTTTCAAAGCTACAAAATCTCTTCCTCCCCCATCCACATATTCGGCAAATCTAAAATACGCCGGATAATTCTGCCTCAACCACTCCGGCACCGTTTTGTACAAAGCTAGCACATCAGCCAGATCTTCAATTTGATCGTCCCCAGGCACTGTCCGGTTAATATCTAAATTCTCTATCAATCCAGCATTAGCCAATTCCCGGAAAGCCCTTAGCGCCGCCGACTCTTGTTTAGATTCATTCTCACCCACTTCATACAAAACCAAGTGCTCAAATTCATGACGCAACGAACCATAACCTATTGCCGTTCCACCTATCACCGGATACAAATGAGATCTTTCATCTCTATAACCATCATTAAAGTGCAAATAGCCTATCATCTTCCCATCTTGACCAACTTCGGTATAGCTATAAGCATAAACGCCTTCATCCCAAAGCCCCCTGTTATTCGGATCTAACCTTGGCAACCTGCCAGCAAACTTCCTTATGTAAATTACTTCAGGTAAATCTTCAGCTGATTCACCCGTCTCTTCCACCACTTGCCTGATCGTTTCTATATCTCCCGCCGTAAAGTAGTCCGGCTGATCGCCATAACCATAACCTATCACCTCAAATAGCACTGTCTGGCCAGTACTTAGCTTCACCGATGGAATTGTCTCCGTAATCCGATCGCTATCATTTTTGCCTGCCAATATCGGATCCAAAACTTCTCCTGCATCAAATATCACTTCTTGCTCCACTGCAACATTAGACTCGGCTGTGACCAAATCATTAAAAGCCAGACCAGAATCTTTATTAATCTCAATTAGGGTAGCCTGTTTGACGCCTAAACTCGGAGTAGCTATATCATCCACCGACTCCATTCTTTCTTCGATCTTACCATTGTTCAAAACAAACAAATGCCTAGAAGTAGAACCACCATCCAAATTAACCGCATCAACTACGCCCATTTCTAATAAAGCTGATTGTAATTGCGACCCGATAACTGCATGAGTACTTAGAATTACCAATTCACCCATTCTATTAATCCCCACCGCGGTTCTGAAACTAGGTACCTGAATCCAATCCGGCAGGGGTAACGCTTCTCCATCCTTAATCAGGGCAGGCATTCCCGTTACTGCAAACTCTAACCCTGCCACATTTGTCACCTCGTCAGTTTTAACTACAGTCTTATTACCCAAACTATCTAATACCAGTGACCAAAGCTCTGCTCCAGTTCTGGTTGGACGATAAAATCTAACCTGCCCATTAGATCCGAATAAGCCAATCGGCACTATCTTGCCATCACCGGTAACTTCAAAGAAGTTGGCATTGACTTCTAGAACCGCGTCGTTATCTTGACCCACCAATCTATTAACCGGCTTCCTTAAATCATCAGGCACTATCGTTAATAAATTATTGGTGCTCAGTGGAGCTATTGCTACGTAACCATTAATATTCCCTACTCGTACAGATTGAGAAACCAAACTTAACCCCGGATTTAAATTAGGTTTTTGTCCAACAATGACCTCTGGCTCCTCGGCCACTACCTCCGCTTCCGGTACCTCCATCACCACTTCTTCTCCCCCCACCAGCCACTCATTCAAATCTACCCCTTCTGTTCGTTCCAATAGATATTGATTCCATAACTCTTCCACTTTCATTGGCGCATTAATATCCATTCGGATCAGGGCTTGATCGGGTGCCGCCTGATCCGCAATCACCCCCACTATCCGCCCATCAGCCAACAACAACACCGTCGGTTCGCCGGGCACATCCAGTCTATACAGCGTCCAGGTGGCTACATCCGCCGCGTCTCGATACACCCAATCAGTCCGTACCGCCACTCCGTACCCTGGCACTTCCATCGTCTCCGGCAAGGCCACCCGTTGTACCACCTCCACTACCGCCAACGGTGGCGGCAATGCCGGCGGCGCCTGAAACACAACTTGGCTAACCAAATTGCCTACCACCAGTCCTGTCGCTACCACAGACACCACTCCTCCCGTCACCGCACCTGCCAATCCCACCCAACTCCGGCCCCAGAATCTGCCTACCGCCTGCCCCGCTTCCCTCACACCTTGAGTCCGACTGTAAAAGTTCCGATACGGATTCCGGTTATACTCCGCCCGCGCTTGGGTCAAGACCGCGTAAGCCTGATCAATCACCTGTCGCTGCGGCGCCACCCACCCCGCCGCCACTCTACCCAACACTCCCGGTAACTTATCCCCCCAAGTCAACTGCTTAAACTTCTGCTGATAAGCTACTTCTATCTCTTGAATCTTTGCATCAGGCTTCACCCCTAAATCCGCGTACACATCTCTCTTTGTCGTCCGCGCCAATTGCCTCACCTGCGGATCTACCGCCCTCTCTGCCACTTCCACCGCTACCCGTGGCTCCAGCTTCTCCGCTAACACTTCCCACGCCTCCTGCCAATCGTCTACTCTGCTGTACGGACCCAATTTATGTATAGCCCCCTGAACTCGAGCTACCTGACTCTGGTCAAACCCCGGTTTCGCCTCGTGCAACGTCGTCTCCTCGTCCACCACGCTAATCTCATTCAGCTTATCTTCCAATCCCGCCATCAATTCCTGCTTCAACCGCTGCTCAAACAGCGCCTCCGCCCGCGCCTCCAACCACTCCACCGAAAACACATCGTTGACTTTTTCTTGGGCCTTGGCTCTAAACTTCTGCTTGGCTAAATCATAAGCTGTCTTAGCCTGATCTATTAGTTTGGCTTCCACCACTGCCTGCCACTGGGCATCGCTTACCACTCCTGTCACTTCCGCCTCCCACTCCCGCAACGCCGCCAGCGCCTCCGGCTCCAAAGCCTGGCGCAACTTCCCTTGGTCAAACTCCGTCGCCAAATCAGGCGACACTCTAAACGCCGTGTTATGCGCCACGATGCCGTTACCCACAAAATTATGCGTCCCTTCAATCTCGATGTCATAGACCTGTTCTTGACCAATTTTTTCAATTGTCTCTATTCTTTCCCACGCTAGCCCCCCATCCTCATCAGCCACTGCGATCTCCATACCTGATGTAAGAAAGCGGACTTTTGCCCATCGTTGCTCAAATCCCACCCTTGACAATTCCTGAACGAACGTGCTATAAAGACGATAGTGGGCTTGATGTTGAAGGGTACTTATTCCCTGACGCCGCGGATACAAGCGGGAGACAACATTCCCCACTTTTTTGTTGTTTTCGCCTTTCCAGATAACGGAGTAAAAGTGTTTCGGCCCGCGGCTCACGGAACGAATTAAGATTTTGATACTCACGCCATCAATTGTTTCCCGCAGTTCCCAATAGTCAACCCGTCGACGGTGTTCTATCCGGTGATTATGACGAAAGACTTTTTCTGCTTTTTCAAACACCAACAAAACTTTCGGTAAAGCAAAAAATCTTGTCAGCGCATCAAATTTGCTTCTTGGTTTAAGTTGGAGGTGATTCCAACCGGCATGGCTAATAGTGACATCCTCTTGTAACGCCTTGACGAATACCTTGCCAACCAAAACTTGTTGGTAGTATCTGCGGGCAAACTCTTTCACTGTTGTAGTAGTCAGGTCAAGGACAAAGTTTGAATCCGGCTCGGACGCAAAATGTGTCAAATACGGATGCTCGGCTGTAGTCTTGATGGTTTTGCCGGATTCCGTCGTCAACTGCCACACCGCCTGCACGCCTTTATCCATCAATCGCTTGACTCGCGCCAGCACAAACGCCCCCGTAGCTTCATTAAGCGTCACAATCTCATCCCCAGCTTTGATATCTTTGATCGCCACGTCTTCAAAATCAATCAATTTTGAATTTTTCACTTTTAATTTTGCATTTTTGCGTCGCTTACGACGCAATTTCGTATCTCCGGTGACGCACTCGGCTAAACCCTCCGTTATCGGCACCGCCGCCAGCGGACTCACCCCTCCTACAGGGCCAGGCCTTGAAGGCACTCCCCCCTCCGGCCCCCCACTCGGCGGCCCTGGCGGCGGCGAAGTCCGCGGCAACTCTTTACCCGGCTCACCAAAATTACCTCGCCGCAACGCCTCCAACATAATCTCCCATAACTCTGGTGCATGCTTTCTCACAAACTCCCGTTGATCTAAATAACCCAAACCACCAAAGTCCCCCACTAATCCATCTAGAAAATCAGCCAGGGTTGGATTAGCTGTTATCTCTAACTTAACCAACACATTCCTTATTAAATAACTAGCAACCCTTTTACCCCAAAAATAGTCTTCCAACGAACCAGCCTCTGCAAAATAAGCTTTGGATTTATCAGGCAAATCATCCCACTCCCTCTTTAATTGTTCCGTAAACCCATCAAGACCATAGCTTGAGTGCTTAGTCACATCTGAAAATATAATATCAATCGCTTTAAATAGATCCCATCGATTCAACTCATAATCAGGTCTATTAAATATTTCTGATCCGTAATTGGCCACCCGATGGGCAAAATAGGTAAACAAATCTGTTCTCAGGTTAATAGAATCGCCTTTATCTTGGGCTACCACTTGATACGGATCTGCTTTAAAGATATTGTTTCTCCAAAAGCGGTATAAAGCCGATTGATCTTCTGGATTAGCTAGTACATCCGCCAAAATCTCCAAATCTTGCAAGAAATAGAATCCGCCACTAAATGCTGGCTTGGGTACTCCATCATCGCCAATGGCTATGTCCGATACCTCAAGAGCTAACTGCAATATCTCAGGATGCAACTTTAGCGCTTTCAGGGCATAGCGGATGTTGGCCGAATCCAGGCTAATGCCCGCTTCCAGTACATCTGCCTCATTCAAGCTCTGATCGACTAAGAATTTCAAAGTATCTTGCTTGGTCCCTCGACCTTCACGTAAGTTCAAAAATGCCCCTGCTTTTCTGACCACTTCAAAACTAATTTCCTCGCCTGTCATTAAATAGCCCAATCCCTCCTCCCTTATTAATTCAGGGGTCAATAGTTTTACCTTAATCGACCCCGGCCATTTATCTGGCGACAACCGATCTAACAACTCCACTCGATGATGACCGTTAACCACATATAATCTCCCATCCTCGGGATTGCGCCAGACAATAATTGTTCCCCCCATAACTCTATCCCACTCTTGGGCCTGAATTGGAACGTTAACCACTTTCCCACTCTGTGTCACTTTGTATTGCATCTGGGGGTGAATGGCAATAACCTGAGGTGGCGCTTCTACCGCCCCCCACTTCCCCAAAGCTTCAGCTTCTCTTCCCTGTTGCCACAATTTCAACCTACCAATCACCTCGTCTATGTCGCTGAATTTAGCTTCCGGTCTCCAGGGAACAGATTCTTCCAGCTCTCGGCGCCTAATGTCACCTAATTCCTCAATCAATTCATTCAAGCTAATCTTTCCTGTCACCACCTGATAGTAAGAATCCCTGTCATTCACATCAGGATCAGCGTATAAATACACTTCCTTTTGCGACCACCTGCCGAAGTTAACCTCTGCCGGTAACTGGTTATACAAAACATCACCTAATACCTGCTGTCGACTAACCGTCTTCACTTTTTTGGACTTCATCAAAATTCTTATTACTGGGTTATCGCCAAACTTCTCTACAAAATCCAAAGTTGCTTTTTCTTCCTTAACCCTCTCCGCCAACCAACTCTGGTAAGCATCTAAAGCACTCCTGCGCCAATTCACCAAATCCAGCATTACCGGTATTCCGCCTGGTCGCACTCCCCAATTCCGCGCCACCCCTATATCCACCGTCCCTAAGTATCGCCCCAATTCTTCTGCTTTTACCCCGAAATTAGTCCGTGGATCTTTGCGCACATTTTCATTGAGGGAAGTTAAATCTTCCGTTAATCCCTTATCCGGCTCCAGCTTCTCTACAATTACATAGTAAGCGTTTCTGACTATCTCACTATCATTCACCTCAAATCTGCCATGCTCAAATACTTTGGGTAAGTTATTCAACAGTTCTCGCGGGAAACCAGAGTCACGCTCTAATAAATCCCGCTCCACCATCTCACTCCAACCATCTTCCTCGTTAATAAATCCTACTTTAATCGCTCGTCCATCTGGCAACTCCCATACTCCCCTAAATGCCCCCGCCCCTAGCTGACGTAAAGGCTTATCCTCACCCTTCAATGTCAGTGTCAACTTCGATATGGCCTGCTTTTTCTTTTCTCCGAATAGCCTAAATGGGTTATTGTTAGAAGCAAATTTCAACACCAAATCATCCCGTACTTTCGCGTTACTCCTTGCCCTATCTAAGGCCTCCCGAGTCTTCCCTATCGCGTCTCCCCACTGACTGGTAAACTCTGATAGACCCGTCTCTAATGCCTCGCCATTCTCTCGGACATGATTGACCGTCCATCCCCAATCGTCAACCGACTCTACCGCCTCGGGTACCAACTCGTGTTGCTGAACATTAACTTCATCTTCCCGGGTCTTAGAAGCAACTGCCACTAAATTATCAACCCTAGGAGTAACTTCCTCTAGCTCCACCGCCGGCCGGAAACTGGCCGCCAAATTCTCCAACCACCCCACGATTCCCTGTCTGGCATTCCAAACTGTCCCAGCAGCTTTTCCAGTCATCCGAGTCAAAAAGTAACCATAATCACCAGTGGGATAAACTTTCTCAAATAAATCCCTGGGTACGACTGACGCGATCTTATTTCTCCCTACTGTCATCAATGCCGGCGGCAATGCTGATCCTTCAGTCAACTTGACTACACCATCTATAAACCCCTGATCTTGTTCCAATTCAGCCAAAGCTCGCACTGACAAACTCTTCAATTGCGCTTCATCCTGCAACCTGGCCGCCCCCGCTCCAAACAAATCCGCCAACCCCCGACCCACTTGGCCTGACAATCCCCCTTGCTCCTGCATCCTAACAAACCCTTCTCTCACTCTCCCTAGCAGCGGCGACTCGCGGGTAACCGGCGCAAACCCTTGCCAGACTATCTCCGGAATCCTGGCACGCACATCTTCTCCTTGCAGCGCCGCGGCTATAAGCTGCAACGCCACGCTCACCGGCCCAGTCAACCGGTTCATTCCGGTAACCAGCATCTGTGGCCCACCCACCACCAACTCAAATCCGTCTACTACCGCTGCCGCGTCCCTCACCCACGGCTCAGATACCAATTCCACTCCCTCCAATCCCTGCTCCAAATTCCTAATCCGCTCCAACTCCGCCTGAATATCCTCTCCCGTAATCCCGCCCAAGACCGCGAACGCCTGATCCCGCTGTTCATCATCAGCTATAGCCAAGACGTGATCATACACCTCTGCCAAATTCCCCGCCGGTTCATAGTCCGGCGCCATCCGGCTAATCCGCCCATTAGCCAGCACCGCCGCCGCCCTGAACTGAATCGCGTTCGGCGTCAAATCCGTGGTAGCCGCTACCTCCAAGGCCCTCTTACCCAAAGCGACCAAGCCATTAGCCAAAAACCGCGGGAAAGCCGCCTGCCATCGAGCGTTAGCCTCCGCCTGTTTCTGCCTGGCCTGCTCAATCATCCTGTCTGCCTCCGACTCACCACCATCCCTTCCTCTCAAAAGTTCTGGCAGTTCTAGTGGTAGCGGCGGTGTAGGTGGCGTGGGCGCGGCCGGTTTACCCTGAGCAGAGCCGAAGGGCCCCCCTCCTCTGGCTGCCACGTTCCTTTCTAGCTGATCTATCGCTTTCCGCATATAACCCATCACGTCGTTTAAGATCGTCAACTTGCGCCGCGCCGTCCACTGGTCATAAATCAACGCTTCGTCCCCTGTCACACCAGTAATTCGCTCGCGGTAATAATCCTCTATATCCCACTCCTTCTCCTCACCGCCAATTTCCACCGTCAATATCAACCCCTCGTCCACCAATCCCGACCCCTGCAACAGTCGAATTCCCATCAAAACGCCCGCTAAGGCATTACGAGATAATTTACTTGTCTTGGAAGTAATTTGCTGGCGCACTCTTGTCCCTACCCTCAACTCCTTACTCCACCCTTCTACCTGATTTAGCCGATCTTCAACAGTTTTTTCTGCTGCCGCCCGCTGCGATGCATGGTTCACAAATTGATCCACTATCACCGGTTTTCTATTGAAAGCCTCTGCCAATTCCATAAACATTTCTACATCCTCCCGCTCAGTCTGACTCAATCTTGTCAAATCCAACTCTGGGATCTTCACTCCCCCAAAAGGCACCGCTACCCGACCGATTCCCGCCTCAATTTCTCGACTTATCATCTCTATATCTGCCTCACCCACCGTCGGATGAGCCGCTATCACTCTCCCCAGCAAATCATTCAGCCCCACCATCACTGGATGGGCTTGAGTCAAGATCTCATCCGTGGCCGGCCGGCCCAACTTGGCTTCCACCGCCAACATCGCTTCTACCGCCTTGGCCTGCTGGTCCAGTATCCGCACCACTACTGCCCCCCGCTCCGGAGCCGCCAGCGGCAAGGCGTTAGCCTCTCCGGCCAAATCCACCGCCTGTCGCACCGCCATCGCGTAACTATTCAAATGTGGCAAAATTTCTCCCAAATTCCCCGCCATATCTCTGCCAATTACGGCTATAGCTTCACCTTGTCTCTCTTCGGGTAAACCTAACACCCACTGATACAAACCTCCCAAACTATTCACTTGGTCCAAATTGGGATCGTCGACAAACACCTCTGCCAATCTATCCCTAGTTACCACCACCGCCAGCGGCAGCTGAATCCAATCTGGCAACGCATCCAGCCCCGCCAAGCTCTGCCTGGCTTTTCTGGCCTGATCTCTCAATCCGGTTATCACCCCACCTACAAGGCCAGGACTTGTAGGCTGCTCCACCGCCTTACCCACCGGCACAGCCAACCCCACCGCTTCTTCTCCATCAGCCTCATCTAACTCAAACCGTTGAACTCCGCCCCTAACTTCTTCCTGCCATCGCTGCTTAGCTTCTACCTGCTGGCTCAGGTTATCTACAAAATTCACTCCCCGCCTAGCTTCATCCAAAACATAGGCCAATTCCCTAGCTGCATCTTTCAATTTAGCCGCTTTCTCTTCTGTAGTCAGCGTCGAATGACCCGACAACCCATCCCAAACTAAGCCGGCAAAATTATTCAAGTAACCACTCGCCAGAGGTAAACCAAACCTTATCCCATACAACCCCCTACCACTGACTATATCCTCCTTTAAACCAGTACCCAAGTAAAAGTTCAAATTAAACCCTTCACCATCGGGGATATGCTGACGAATAAATCCTTCCGGATTCGTTTCGGCCTGACGCAAATCTTCCGCCAAAGCTTGCTTCAAATACGCTTCCTGCACCAAATCCACCCCTACCTTTTGCTGCCCCTGCCACGCCTTAAAATCAGGATGACCGCCATAGTACGGTCCGTCAAATTCTATTCCTGTAAATTTAACCTGATAGTGACTGCCAAATTGGATAATGTCACCAATTTTCAACTCAATTTCTTGAACCTGTCTCTCTAAAACTATCGGCTCTGCTTGACCCTGTCGATAAACTACCGTCCCTAACTGAGAACCCACATCTTGCAAGAAAAATTCTTCTCCCTGTCTATAAACCACCGCATGATTCTCGGAGACACCTGTTCTAGGGGGGAATTTAATCCGAGAATTTTCCCCTCGACCAATTGTCCACTTTACGTCTTCAACTTCTGGCAATGGAATCTTTCCGCCAACTTGATTTCTTTCTATTCTAAGCTGGTCTCGCCCAGTCTCAACTCTGATCTCTCTCTTTGGTAACGACCCCAGTTCAGGCCGTTTTAAATACTTAACATACTGGTTGATAGCATTAACGAAATAACCAAATATAGTCCGCGTGAAGGTTAAGTGGTACAATTCACTGTCAGTTACTACACCATAGATCTTTAAGTCATCCCTAAGATTTCTGCCCAGATTCCTCAGATACACCCTCTCTGCCTCACTAATATCTCCCGTTCTTGCCCACCTCCACAACACATCAGGTCCCAACACATCAGTTATCTCCAGATAAGCAAACACCTTCTCATATCTCACCATGTCAGAATAACCGTCCTGTTTACCTGACAACTTCCACTCCACGTATAGTGCCCCAAACTCATCATATTCTTGTGCTACCAAGGGGTTTTCTCTAAAATATTCATGCTGACCCTGATGAGTTTTCTCATGAGCAAGTGTAGTAGCAGTATCCTTAGCCGATAACCTCCGTGATGCTATAAAGTAAGACTTTTCTAAGACTCTTGAGTAAAAACCCACTATCCCAACAGCATTTTTCCCAAAATCTTGATAATACTCCATTATTGTCTGCTTAGACACCCCCCCATCTTCATCAAACTCCAGGGGAGACAAATTCACCTCATTTAAGCCATCCAGCACCTTGGCCTGATCAAAAAACTGTCGAACAATCTCCGTGGTTCCAGGGGGTATTTGCTGCTGTGCGTGATAATACCTAGCAATCGCTGCTATAAGTCTGTCTCTATTGGATAGGGCATTTTCTGGAGTAATATCCAGTTTTCTTACCTTCAAAATATCCAAAATCTTGATATAATCTTCGCCATTATTATTCACATCTCTCTTTATGCTCTGTCTCCAATTTGCATCACCCTTAAATCTAACCAAATAATTAATCAGTCTCTCGGATTCTACTCTAGCTTTAGCAAGTTCTCGCGAAGAAACTCTTCTTATAAACAAGCTGTACCAAACTTTTATTTTTTCACCTGTCTGAGCTAACCAACTAGGTCTTGACTCAACAACGTTATTAGAAACAATCTGACCTCTAACTAAAACAAATTCAGGCTCTCCGTTTGCTCGGAATCCATTAAACCTTAATAGAATCTTTCTCCCTGAACCAATGCCAATATATTCACCCGCCTCAATTGAGGCCGAAACGTTTGCTTGTAGCCGTCTCAACTTCCGGGGATTTTTACCGGTAAATGTGCCATTTTTAGACCCCAAATCAGTTATAACCGCCGTTTGCCTGCCTAAAATAGTCGTCTTGCCCAAGTTTCTGATGCTAAAGTGGTCTCTTGATACAATCTCATTCTCCAAAACAATTCTATTTTCGCCCTCGATTGTTCTGCCTATAACATGGGTGTTACTGACTATTTCTGGGCGCTGAGGAACCTGAGGTACAGTCGTCCTTACTGTTTCAGTATATTCTGCAAGAACATCTACTTCTTGTAGATCTTGCGAGAAAAATACATCCATGAGTAAATCTGCTTTTGTGACGCCTTGCTGTGTAAGAAAATCTCGAAATGTTTGACTAGGAGTAAGCGTGTAGGCAGTAAGTTTGCCACCTATTCCTTTCTGAGAATTGTCATACTGCCACATCACCATACCTTTCTGCGGGAACCGTGATGATTGCCCGGTAAAACCTGTATAGCGGATACCAACTCCCTTTTCTCTTGCATAACGGGCAACTTCACGCAAACGTTCTAGAGAGTCTCTTATTTCTTGCGTATTTTGTAGCCCCCCCGGAATATGTACTATCCGCTCTGGATCTTCCCAAAATGCTAAAAGGTCTTTACCAAAATTTCCAACGCCTGCTCCTGCATCTATCACTGTGATAGAGCGATCTCCCTTGCTCATCGCACTCTTATCCTCAATGAGGCGGATAAAGGTGTCTCTAAGAGTGACCGGGGAAATGTCATTAAAGAAACTTTCATAAGATGCTCCGCCGCCGCTCGTCCATCCGCGATGATATGGCACTCCCCAAGTATAATCTCCAGTACGGGTAAGACCCTCTCCTAAAAGTGGGTAGCGTTCATCAAACATTTCGTCGCCTATGAATACTTGCTCCTCTTCCGCCTTCGGCAATCCTTCTTGACCTACAGGGTCAGACCCTGTAGGCGGTTGCAATTTCTCCACCTGCGCCTGGATGTGCACCTGGGCCAAGGCCTGGGTTAAAACCGCATTTTCCTGCCGCAGTTGATCGTCGGCTAAATTACCCGCCCTAGCTTGCTCAAATCTGGCTACCAAAGCCTGATATCCCCTTTGCCCTTCTCCGGGAATAAAACTATTTACCCAAGCCATCGCCGTCCGTCCCTGCGGCGTCCACCCCCGCAAGGCTTCAAAATCTCCCTTCTCAACCGCCACCGCGATTTCATCCGCCGTCAAATCCCTGGCCACATCCGGCACGGCGCTTCTGACCACCGTAGCTAAAGTATTGACCGCAGCTACGGGTAATCGCCCTACTCCACTCACGGCTAACCTGACCGCTCTAACCAAATCTCCCGGCTGCGCCCTGAGCGCCTCTCCCAACCTAGCCAAAACCTGATTAGTCACTTGCCGCTCTACCGCCTGCTCCGCGGCTATCCGGGTTACCGCTGCCACTACCCGCTCCGGCGCCTGCCTGCCGGCCACGGTAATATCCGCCAAACTCAAATCGGTCATCATTCCCCAAGCGCTGGCCACAAACTGGTTCAAATTCCGGATCTGGTTCAACGGCTCTTTACCGGCAACTGCGGCCAATTGCGCCAAACTTTCCTGCGTATAAACTTCCGGAGCGCCGGCCACCGCTCTATCCAACACCGCCCGGCTGGAGGCAGGCAACTCCCGGTTCTGTTCCAACTTAGCCAGAAATTGGCGCGCCCGGTTCACCGACTCCAAGAAATCTTTGGCTCCGGTAGTACTGCTATCTTCCAAATTCGGGTTCAAGTCCGCGACCGCCCGGTAATCCAACTGCAACTTATCAAACAGTTCATTAATCCTGGTTCTGCCCGCCCCGGTTACCCCCCAAGACTTGAGCGCCGCCTGGCGCATCGCCTCCAAGGTCGTCGGCACCATGTTTTCCGCCACTTTCTTCACCGCCGCCAAATTCAACTCCGCCACAAATTGCTTTTCATTAGCCGCATATAAATCTAGAGACGGCCTGTCGCCGATATTAATTATCACTAATCTCTCTTGTCCTGACCTACCCCGGCCTACCGACTGTTCCGCCGTCGTCATCGTAGTCCGGTCATTAGTTATTACTATCAACACATCCGGCGCCAAAGTCTCCGCGTCCGTCCCTCTGTGAGCTCCATGTTCATACAGTTGAATCAGCCTGCCTCCGGCCCGAGCCTGCGCTAACTTGGCATTTACCGCCGCTTTATCAGCCAAAGGCTCTCTCCCGGCGCTGGTAACCAGCCAACTGGCCCCATTTTCACTCTGGCGCAAAATTATCTCCACTCCCGGCAATAATTGCTGCAGAGCCAACAGCGTATCCGCCGTGGACGCCCTGGCCCCCAACACCAGATGCATTACCCCCGTCTGCCCCAATTCTCTTGCCGCTATTGCTACGGCTTCCCGTAACGACCCGGCTTGTTCAAGTTGCTCCGGCGCGGTAATCCGGCTCCTGAAAATGTTTTTCAACTGGGAAATGCCGCTGGGCTCCACTTTTAACTCAATTCCATAGATATACTTAAACTGATCGGCCACGTACCGCGGCGTGCCGGTAAAGCCATAAATCTCCGAGAAGTTGCGCAAGAACATGGCATAGTTGGTGGCCAAAGCTTCCGGCGTAATCGACACCTCCTGGGGTTGCTGGCTTAAAGCGACTTTTAGTTCCACGTGATTGCTAGCCAGAATCAATCTCCGGCCGATCTCCTCTAAAGCCAGGGCGTCATAAGACTGCGACGGACTCCGGCCCGATACCTCACTATCTTCCGCCAACACCGGCCGGCCGTCTTTAACTCTAATATCTATCCCGGCTTGCTTGCCCAACACGTCCACCATGCTGGCTACCGCCGACCGCAACCGCAAAAATTCTTCCACATCGCCGCGGGCCAATATCGCCAATTCCCGGTCAATCTGGTTTCTCACCGCCTCATCGGCAATAAACGACCGGCCACTCTCCACCACTCTAATCCCCAAAGCCCGCCGCGCCGCTTCCACCCCTTCTATATGCAAAATGGCCAAAGCCTCTTTGATACTGCCAGCCGTCACCGCCTTGGCAAAACTGGCTGCCTGTGCCGAACCCTTCAGGCTGATCGCCTTGCCTTGACTGATGACATAATCCAGCTCCAGCCTCAAAGATTGTTGCGCTTCATCGGCCAGCAGCACGCCCCCTCTCAACTTAGTCATCAGCGCCGCCGCCCTGGCGTCATTGCGGATTGAATCAAAAATCACGTCTTTAGTCGCCAAAATAATTTTCACGCTCGGATCGGCTACTTCAGCCAAGGTGTGTTGATCCGACAAAATCAGCACTTTTCCCCCCAACTTAGCCGACAGTTGCGCCTCCACCCCGGCCAATTCCGCCGCCGTCATTTCCATAATCGGTTTACTGGTAGTAGCCAAATTGGTCACAAATTGCTCCAAGCTTCCCTGACTATCCAACACCGTCATCACCGTTTTGCCGGTTAACTTGGCTTTGGCCGCAGTTAAGGCCGGAATGATCACCTCGGTTTTGCCAATGCCCGTAAACGCCTCGTATAACTTTCCCAAAGACCCCAACTCACCCACTCGGCCTGAATTCAACAACGCATCCACGATGATTTTGACCTGGTTTCTAGAGCCGGCTTCCTCTCCCCGAAATTCCTTGCCCAAACTGGTTTCAATTTCCCTCAAAACTTGATTAACTTGCTCCAGCTTGGCTCGAGTCGCGACTCCCAACTTCACTTCTTTGGGTACCACCACCTCCCACCTGTTAGTGCCTCCGTAAGCCACTTCCGCCACTGCCGCCAACCGGGTAAATTCATTCCGGCTATAACTTACCCGATTGCCAATATTCTCCACCCAGGCAGATGCCGTTTCCAACACATTTACCCCGGCCAGCCTGCCGCTGACCCGGTCCACCAAATAATCACCCAGTCTTTCTCTAGCAGATTCGGCTAGTCTCTGATTAACTTGCGGCTCGATTGCCGTTAACTGGTTTCTGGCCGCCGCCAAATTGCCCTGTATCTCTGCCAAAACTTCAGGGGTAGTCTGCGGGTCATTCTTAGCCACTTCCAATCTATATTCCAACCGCCCCACCCTGGCTTTAGCCCCGGCCAAAATTTCTGCAGCCCCGGTTAATGAACCCGAGACAGCCAAAGCTCTCTCGCGAGCCAAAAATGCCTGCAGATAAGCCGCCGCATCCTGTGGATTAGCCGCCAGGTTGGCCTGCGCCGCTTTCAATTCTTCTAGGGCCGGATTAATTTTACCCGTCAGTTTTTCTACCGGATTGCGCGGATCATAAGTTATCAGATAATTGGTTTGGACCGCCTCTCTGATCGCTCCGTCATAAGCTGCCAAAAACGCCTTTCTGGCCGGTTCAGTCGGATTGGCCGCGTAAACTTGCAGCGCCGCTTCCATCTCCGCCGCCGCCGGTTTTCCCGTCATCGGGTCATGCAATGGGTGAGATAAAGCCACGCCGGCAAAGCCCAGTGACTGAACGCAACTGGCCGGGTCACTCCTGCCGGTCACCATGCCCCCGCACGCCGCCGCCGCCATGACCGTATTGACCCCTTTGTCAGCCCAACCGATGTTGCGGCTGAAACTGCCCGTCGGATTGGGATTAACCAGCCGGCCGGCCGAAATGGCCGTAAAGGCTAAATTAATGCCGCAACTTAATGGATCTTTGGTCTCGGCCAAAATGCAAGCATCCACCGAATTAGCCGCAAACACGCCTGTGCCGAAAATGGATACTCCCTTAGCCCCTAGCTGAAATGCTGGAGTCTGGGCCAACCGGATCGCCGCCCCGCCCAAACCTTGATACGCTTGGGCTCCAGACCGCACCGCCGGAGCCACCGTATCTTGCATCACTTCGGTGACTGCCTTGCCTGCCGCCGCTTGGGTCAAGGCTGTTTCGGCCCGGCCCAAGGCCAGGGCATTGGCAAGCTGAGCTTGCCCACTAACCACTCCCGTACCCGTAAACGCCGCCATCAGCACCGTGTTTCCCGCCGCCAAACCACACTTCCATTTATCAGTCGTACCGTCAAGCGGGCAGGCTTCGGCTGTATGCGCCAAACTGTAAGTCGTGCTGGCAATCCCCAAAGTTGTGGCTCCAAAAGTACTCACCGTCGTCAAAGCCGGCACCGACATAATCGTGGCCGCGACTGCCGGTACCACCGCGGCCGCCAGCGGAGCCCCTATTACCACCACCGCCAGGGCCGCCGGAGCCGCTCCCACCATCAGCCCGCCCCTAATGTAATCCCAACTCAAGGCGCCTCGATTGGGATCCTCCACCGCCTCCTTCTGCAACAACGCTCCCCGCATCGTTCCCCCCATAGTCACGTTGTTCCATCTAATCAGTAGGTCTTTACCCGGATCTTGTCTTTGCAGCGCCAAATTCCGCTCCAAATCCGACGGCTTCACCTCTCCAGCTAAAATTTGTTCTATCTTTTCATCATTAATAATCCCCAAATTCGCGTAAGTGTTAAACCACCCCGGCTCCGTCATCTGCCCTAACTTGTCCCATTCCTCATACGACAATCTCTCCGGGCTCAAGCAAGCCACTGGATCGTCAGTCTGTCGGCATAAAGACAAAGCAAAGTCCGCGGTTTCCCCGGACAAGCCGGGATTAATCGCCGCCACCGCCTGGCGAATTTGCTCCTGCTGTTCAGCCGTATATTTATACCCCACTAACACTTGGCCACAGCCACCTCTTTGCCCAGCTACACATCTCTGTTCGTACACCGGCACTGTCGGCCTAGATATCACAATCGGCTGGGGCGCTGTTTCGGCCGCCGCTTCTGCCGCCCGGTTTACCGCTTCCACATTAGCTTTGCCGATTTCTTTGGCAATAATCTGGGCAAAACTGTAAGCCGCGGCTTTATCCCCCTGTTCCACCAAACCAAACTTGCTGAAGATATCTTGTTCTTGCTCCTGCAATACCGCCACTTGAGACGGGTCCCGCGCCGCCGGCATCAAAGCCAGGTCTCTAGCCGCCCCGCCTACCGCCTCCACTCGCTTCACCTCCACCCGCACCGATTCTTGATACTCCACCGGCAAATCGCTGATCGTTGATAGCCTGGCGTAAGTTTCGTCTTTGGTACACAAGGGGTTACCGTTTTTAATCCGCAAACACTCTGCTGTAATCTGCCCCAAATCAGTCGTCAGCGCTTCATTAGTTTTGGCCATATATCCCCCCGTCAGCAAAATCGAATCCCCCGCCGCCCCTTTAACCGCCCTTACTTCCTCATCGGATAAGCCAGCAAACCACTCCGGATGCTCTTTCCAGAACAAATCCAACCCCTCCTGTCGCACCGGCAAAGGCTGATCATTGTGACCCAACCACTGCCGCAGTAATCTTAAAACCGTATCCACTCTTTCAGCCGAAGCCGCATAATCCCCTACCGCGTCCTCGTATCTGCCCTGATCCTCCGCGCTCAGCAACTCTACTTCTGTCTTTTCCTCAATATACTGCCATAATTGATTCGGACTGCATACTATCCCGCTATTCTTCTCCTGGGCGCAACCCTGGGCATGTCCCTGCAGCACTTCCGGCTTATCATTACTGGCCACCGTCGCCGCGATTTTCTCCTGGATCTGCGCCTGCTGGTCGTAAAACGCCTCCACCCGTTTTTTAAACTCTTCAATGTCATACACCTGGCTCACCACCATCGCCCCGTCAGCGTCAACCTGGACTTGGTTGGCCTCCGCAGCCTTCTTTATCCGAGCCACTGCCTCCGGCGATAAATTAGTCAAACTCGTTTCTTGGGTTTCCCCGCTAAAATCGTAAGCCTGATATTGTTTGTTATCCAAAGTTACGGTTTTATACCCCGTGCCCACGATCACGTTCATCCGCGCCAGTTTGGCCTCATCGTAACTTCCAAACACCGCCGTATCCGCCGGCACCCACCCCACTACCTGGAAATTTTGGTCGGGATCAATCATCGGGCACAATCCTAATTCTTTAGAGCACCTAGCAGTTTGAGCATCTCTGGCGGCTTGGGCCGCCGCCGAAATCTCCGCCGCCTTGCCCGCCGTAGCCTCTGACGCAGGCTGGGCCGCCGTTCCCGCAACCGCCGCTACTTCATCTTGGGTCGCTGCTACTTCCGCCGCCAAATCCTGTTGATTATCCGCCTTTCTAGGCAAACCTGGATTATCATCTCTTAATCGCAATTTATTAGATTTCTTATACGCGTCTTCTCTTTTGGATACTGGCTTATTTACCCCTCCCGCATGCCCCGCTGCTGCCGCTTTCTGACTTCGATTGACACTATCCGGTTCCCCCGCCTCGCGAATAATTTCCGGGTTCGGGTCAACGGCATTCGTCCATTCATCCCGCACCGGCACCGCTCCGGCATTTTCTGGGCTCCGAGCATCACCCCAACCCCGCTCCCAATCCTGGGGAGTTTCACACTTCCGATCCACATTGCACATGTTATCTGCCGCTTCCGCCTCAACTACCCCCAAAATCATCCCTAGAATCAACACCGCCAAGGTCAGTAAAATCGGGGGCAGTCTTCTTGATCTCATGGCTCTCCCAAACTCACCGTAACCACCGGAAATGGCGCTACTGTATCTTTTTCCATGGTCATCTCAATTAGCTTTCTGCCTTGATAATCCACCACTTCTACGAAATACTCATTAAATTCCCCCGGATACTGAAAATCTAGCTTGGCTAAGTCCAGCTGATAATATCCGGAATCATCAGTCATTGCGGCTACCGGAAAATACATCCGGTCAGACAAATTCGGAGACATAAACACCGTCGCCCCAACCACGGGCACACCCTTCACATCCGCTACCTGGCCATTTCCCCACCGCGGCTGTCCGCCCGGCAAAGTTAACCGCGTACTCACCCATGCCCCTAAATATGGGTTCAGGGTTAATTCCCTGGTTTCCGTTTTCACCTTCAAGCTATACCTCGTCTCCGCCACCAATCCCCCTACCTCTACTAAGTGGGTGATCTTCCTCTCCTTATCACATACCCGCTTCTCTTCTCCTTGGGGAAAAACTCTAGCCACCAAGCAGCCCGACTCTGGCTTATCTGTTTTCCACCACAAAGATACACTCGTATCCGTCACGTTAGCCACTACCAGGTTAAGTTCGCTAAATCTGGCTTCTATTTCCACATTCTGCTTCTGCCTCACCAGCATCAACCCCAAACCCATAACCACTATCAGCAGCACCAATCCACTTATACCTAAAATTGTTTTTCTGTTTGATCTCATCCGATTTTAAAACCTCAACTTCAAAAAACTAGCCGCCGGGGCAGTCGCTTGTGTGGGCATGTCATAAGAAAATACCCATTCTTTAAATTCAGATTTCAAATCACCCTCTTTGACAAACACGCTATAAGCCACCGCTTGTCCGCCCTCTTCCACAAACTCACTTATTCCCACCGGCGAGTAAACTTGGCCATCAGTCAACCACAACCCAACTATTCTTCCTTCCACCAGCGGCAAGTTTTCAATCCGGGAAAACACGAAGGTTTTATCGATCAGACTATCATGGTGTAGATAAGCTTCACCTTGAATTCCCAAAGCCGGCAAATCAATCACCGCTTTTTCCACCGTCGGGTAGGCTTGAGTTAATTTGTCGTACAAATCTTTGGATCGAGCCGCCGTCGGCAGCGGGCTGGTTTCCGGCGCTAACCTTAATTGCAGCCGCAAATTGGCGGTGTTAGCGGTAATCCCGCTCCAGGCCCGGCTAAAAATATTCTGCTGTTGCCCTACCAGCATCACCACCGCCACCAACCCCACGCCGGACAGTAACAAAGACACCCCCGCTAGCCAATTCCCGCGCTCGGGCAGCACCATACCTTAATAATAAAACTGTTTCTCTCAACAACGCAAGCCCCAAAAACTCACTTCTTTTTAACCTGTCGTCTCTGCTGCCAATACTTAGCCACACTCGATTCCCCTCCCTCTGTATAAACACCAGTCGCCAAACCTAAATCCTGAGTAATCTCAGGCAAGCCTACCCACTTAGATTCACTAATTTCCTCCACTTTATCCATACACCAATAAATGAAGGCCTGTGCCGGCTTCCTCAAATTTATTCCCCAAATAACCCTGTCTCCCACCCAGTTCTAATGTCATCTCAAACCCCCTACAACCCTAACTTTGTGTAACAAAATATTATTTTCTAGTACAGCAGCACAGCCCCGTACTACCGCGCTCATCGGATCTTCCGTCACCCACACCGGCATTTTGACTTCCTCCGCCACCAGTTTGTCAATCCCCCGCAGTAAACTACCCCCTCCGGCCATGGTCACTCCGTGCTGCAAAATGTCCGCCACCAGCTCCGGCGGCGTCTGCTCCATCGTTTCCGAAATCGCCGTCACAATCTGGCGCACCGTCGGCGCCAAGGCTTCCCTGATTTCCGCGCTCCCCACCGTTAGTGACTTAGGCAACCCCGTTTCCAAATCCCGTCCCCGGATCACCGTCTTCAGCTCTTTTTCCAGCGGATAGGCGCTGCCGATAGCCAATTTCACCGCTTCGGCGGTCATCTCTCCCAACACCAGGTTATATTTCAGCCGGGCAAAAGCCACAATCGCCTGGTCCAGTTCATCTCCCGCCACCCGGATCGAATGTTCGATCACAATTCCCCCCAAAGAGATGACCGCGATCTCGCTCGTGCCTCCGCCGATATCCAC
>Ga0209541_10004731_pt1 | contig 24049 bp, 27 predicted proteins | sample RifCSPlowO2_01_FD_184027 | JGI IMG/M metagenome (GOLD analysis project Ga0209541, IMG submission 184027) | Groundwater microbial communities from Rifle, Colorado - Rifle CSP2_plank lowO2_0.1 (SPAdes) (version 2) | ecosystem: Environmental > Aquatic > Deep subsurface > Groundwater | place... | reverse complement strand
TCAGTGGAGATGCACGAGATAGTTATTAGGTGGTTTATTCAACAATATAATGAGGAGATATTATCAGTCATTTGTTAACACTGCCTAAATTGACTCATTACGTTCAATGAAACCTGTACCTGTTATTCCGGTAGAAACTACTGGTTTAGGAATCGGAGGTATGTATACTGCTGATGAATTAACATATGTACAATCAGTTAAACCAATGACAGTTGAGGAAATAAATAATTGTCCGAAAGTTTGTGCGAATTATTTAACAACATCTAACGTTTTACCATTAGAGAACTTTGCAAAATAGGGATTTTGTGTAACGAAAACTCGCCTACTCGGGCTAGGGTCACTGCGGTTCTCAAGTTTCCTTGCGGAAACTATCCGCGGGCTAAAGCCCGCGGCTTTACGCCCTCGCTACATTGGCGAGTTTTCGGAACATAAAATCAGCGTAGACGAGCGATTCGCTCGAAATGTGCGCATTTCGGCGTGCCGGAAAAGTCGTTGCTTTTCCCAGCACATCCTCAACCTCTAAGGTTGAGGCTTTCTCGCTGATTTTATGTAAAAAAAGTGATAATAACAACAAAATCACGGCTATTGCAAAGTCTCTTTGAGAAGTTTGATAAGAAAAGATAAATTATTCAAACTTCTCATTAGATGAGTCAATAAAGCAATAAATTATTCGTATTTGTTTAACACTTTTTTATGTTCCACAACCTGCTGAAGTGGCAGAGCCGCCTTGGGTGGCAAAACCGAAGCCAGGGGAGGGATTGCCTACCGAAGCTAGATCCATTTGACATTCGGATGGTTTGTTGTCAAAGGCGTTACAGATGGCGCTCAGAAGACTTTGGGCGTCTCGACCGGTGTCGATCTGTTCGCCGTTAATGACTAGAGTAGGGGAACCTTGTATACCATATTTTTTGTTTTCGGTGTCGTGTACTTTAAATGGGGGGAAGCTGCCACTCCAACTGGTTTTCTGAGGGTCATCAAAAAGAGCGGTTACTTTGTATTGGGTATCAGTTTGACTTATACAACTGGAAAGATCTTTTTCCGTAAGACCAATAGAGGTGAGGGCTTGTTGAGAATTTCCTTCTTCTAAAAATGTACTGAGGTAGGTAAGATATTTAGGGTTATGTTCTTTTTGGATGCAATATTGCCGCAGTTGTTCATCTAATTCTTTTTTTCCGTGCATGGCGTAATTGACGAATTTGACTTGGAAATCAATTTTGTCTCCGAGTTCTTTTATGACCGGAATTATACCTTTTTCTATCTGTGTTCCATATGGACAATGGGACATGACGAATAATTCTACGATTGGTTTAGAGGATTTTTGAAGATTGGCAGGGGCTTTAGGAGTGTTTGTTGTTTGCGGTGCAGCAGTTAAGTCAATGGCTTGCGGAAACAATAATTTGCCGTCTTTAGTTACATAAGAATCCATTTCTTTTCCGTCGATGTTTAATTTAATATTGTATAAGCCATTTGATTCGGTTACTCCGGTTACGGCGGCGGTGGCTTGGCCTTGCAGAATGTTTTTATTGAGATATTCGATGGTTTGGTCAGCTACAGCGTTGCCGGTTAGACTATTGGATGTTACAGCGGAAAAATTTCCGATGGCAAAGGAACTGAGTAATAAAACGGTTAAAATCGCAGAAGTGATCTGCCAGAGACGAATGTTATTTATTTTTTTATTTTCTTGAGTTATTGATTCCATAGATATTTACCTCTTTTAATTGATTCAAGTTGTACGAGATGGCAAAAAAGGATTATTAAATAGGTATGGGAACAATCATAGAACAACTATTTAGTTCTAGATGAAATGAATAATTAGATTAAAAATTATTTCTCGAATGCTTTGACAAAACGATCGACAACAGTATCAATGAAACTTTCTTTATAGGTTATAAGAACTTTAATTATTTCTGTTTCGTCTTTCAATCGATAGAATTTGCGCTTGTCTTTTTCAGATGAAACGAGAATATTCTTTTCGGTTAATTGGGTGAGATACCAGGTTACAGAAGAGGGGGAGATTTGGAGATAGGTTGTAATATCTTTATGGGTGAGATTTTGTTCTTCTAATAATTTTAGAATGATGGCGCGAAAATTCTTTTGGCGCAAGATGCCGAGAATGTTGCGTTCGTGGTCGTTCAAACCGAGAGGATAGAATCGTTTATGGGCAGTTGATTTTTCTACTTTGATCAGATTATTTTTTTCAAGATAATTGAGATGATAATCGAGGTTGCCGATGGCAAGGTTATTCAGGCGCTGTAATTCGCGAAAATGCAAGCCGGGAAATTTTTCGATTGTGAGATATATTTTTTTTCTCACATCCAAGAGCAAAGTTTCTTTTTCAGGTTTAAAGTAGTCTCTAATCATTTGAATATGCCGATGGCAAAGAGAGCGAGGATTATTAAATCAAGAAAATGGGTAAGCATCATCAATGGATCGGTGCCAAAAGCAATGATGTTAATTGCTAATATTGTTTCTTTGATGGAAAATACCAGAAATGCGCCGCAGATGTACATGAATTTGGTTCTTTTTGTTCGAGTGTACGCGAACAGTGAGGCGATAAATAATATTCCTGCTAATAAGGCAATGATGATATGCATTATATTGTGACCTATAGCAATTAATATCATGGTTTACCTCTTATACAAATAAATTATGTTATGATATAAATAGGGAGTATAAATATGTTTGTATGTTTAATCTTAAATCATGTTGTTTAATGGCTTTTGAGAGAGAAAGAGAGAGGAGTTAGCTACAATTTACTTTTTGCTTTGAGCTTGATATGTTTCTCCTTTCTCAACAATTGTATAGCCTTGTTTTGGAATGTTGCAGAGGTGATAATCTGTTTCGGATAATTTTTTGTTGATGCGATGCAAGGCGCTACGAATACTTTTATCCGTTTCTGCTTCTCCGCCTTCTTTTTTATAGTGTGTAAATAATTCTTTGATTTCAACGCATCGGCCACGATGAGAGTGGAGGTAATCAAATAATAAATATTCGGTGGGAGATAATATTTCAGCAATTGGAAGTTTCGTGTTTGAAGATTGATTATTTTCATCATACCCAATGATATAATCATAATGGCCATCTCCGTGAGCTATTTGTATCTGTGCGTCTTTATGTTCTTTCAAGAATCCATTCACTCGTCCTTCTAAATCGTCGACAAACGGATAATCGGTTGAACGAAAAATTTTGATTTGCATGTTGATGTTTGCTTTAAAATACTATTTTATAAGCTTTTGTGTGATGAGGAATAAAAAAGATAATTTTTTGTTACTTGTTTGGAATGGATAAGAGATGATTTAATCCACTAACTTATCTAATCCTTCATAGCCAATGTCTTTGAAGAAAGAAGTGAGAAGACCGGTGCCAAGTAGTTCCGGTTTGATACGTATTGAACGGATGTCGCGGCGATTAACAGAGATGCTTAAATCTATTCGTGATTGATTGTTTATAGTATGAGAATAATAATATCCACGATGGGTTTCAATGTATTCAGCGTTAATTTTGCCGATATCAGAGGTGAAACGATATTGACCATCAAGATTATTCCAGGTTCCAGTGATAGGAAGGGGTAATTTAGGATGGAATTCTATGGCGATTTTTTCTAGGTGATGATGAATTATATGGTTTTGAGGCAGGCGTGGGGTTTTATATAACCAATGGAGAATGCAAAGGCCGTTTTCTTCTGCAGAAAGTGGTTGATGATGTTGGGCAGTATAGGTTAAGAATCGGGGATCTAATACATTACCGCGATTGGCGTGTTTACTTAAGCCGGGTGCGATAATATAAGATTCACTGCTGTATTCGTGAAATGAAATGCGCTTGGCTTGAAATTGTTGTATAAGAAATTGTTGAATTTCTTGTTGTTCAAGAGGTGTATTATGTTTTAATGTGAATTGATATTGGTCTGCTACTTTTTTGAGAATTTCTTCGAAGGTCATGAATTTGCGAGGGAAGAATTTATTTATAAAGATTGTTGAAGATGGGTCTTTAGGACGTTAATATGTTTCTATTTTTAATCCTTTGATTCGTTTAAAGTGTTTGGTGTTTCTTGTCAAAAGGGGTTCGTTGTGGTGAAGGGCGATTCCGGCTATCATGCAGTCGCCTTCTTCAATTATTTCACCGCGGCGTTCTAATTGAGCAAAAATAATGCCGGCTTTTTTGGCGCTTTCCACATCAAATTGCAGCAGACCTTGCGAATTTAGAAATTGTTCCATACGATTTCTTTTTATTGGATTCTGGAGGTCTTCTAAGCCTTGCCAGAGTTCGAAAACGGTGATAGTTGTGGTACGCATAGGCTGGCTTGTTTTATCTAATTCTTGGGCTTTAATGATGGCTTCAGGCTTATTTTTAAAGAGGTCAATGAGAAATGAAGTATCAAGAATCATTCTTGCAACTCCTGGCGTATATGTAATAATTTTTGTCTTGATTTTGCACGCATGTTTTTTATGCGTTGTTCAATTCGATCAGCTTCTTGTTCACTGAGAATTCCCGCCATGGAGAGTAAACTTACTTTATTAGTTATGCGATTGATAACTTCGCTAAAACTTTCATTTTCTTCTTTAGTTGCAGCTAAGCGTTCATAGGCGTCTTCGGTTATAGTTAAGGTTTTTGTTGCCATACACGTACATACACGTACGTGTAGTATATAAATGTTGCGGAGGAATTTTCTTGATTAGATCATAAACTTAAAATTGCATCTTATTTTTGGTCGTAACCTTTTTAAATAAAATACATTCTTGAGTTAAAATGGCACGAGAAATAGTATATTTAGAACATGACTCTTATCAATTTAAGTTTGGATTAGAGGATTTTGGATTGTATGGGAATGTGAGCGTTATTGAAACGGAGCATGATTATAGGCAGCACATTGATAGTCTTGTTCAGGGTAAAGGTTTATGGCCGTCATTAGTTATTTTAGATTGGAGAGTGCCGTGGACTAAACCTGCTCGTGAAATGGTTCCTGCACCAGAGGATGTAAAGAGTGATGGTTATTTTGAAAATGCGGGAGCGCGTTGCTTGGATTATTTACGAAAAGCGGAGTTGGCTGTGGGACGAGTGACGCCGGTGCTGTTTTATTCTGTACTTGAACAAGAAGATATTTTTGGGAAGTTGGCAGAGCGAGGGTATACACCGCAACAAGGGAAGTTTGATTATTTGAGTAAAGATGTTGATGATTGGAAGTCTAAATCTTTGAATGATGTTGTTTTAGGGTTGCTGCGAAATTAATTTCTAAACATATTAGCATACAACTCAAAAAGAGGGTATCTGCTGTGATGTTGTACATTATCAAGATATAACGCAGTAGCTAGTTCGTCAAATATTTTATCTGGGTCAATGATTTTAAGTTTACGCAGTCTATGTTCTGCGAGCTGAAACCATGGGCTACTATATCTTTTTAAGTATTCTTTTTGATAATATTCCATATTTTTTATTTTTATTTGTTCGATTCGTGATTCATATTTTTCGCGTTGAGGGGTGTTTGGTTTTGGTTCAAAGACGCCCCATTCTTGTTCAAGCCGTTCAATGAATTGGCTTTTTTGTTCACCTTGTAACTGGGCGTGATCGCAAATTATGCCAGCACCGATATCTTCATATTCCTGCTCTTCACTTTCATAAAAATTGCAGGTATTATCTGGATTCGTTCTACTTAGAAATATACATGTGTCTAAAGGATAGAGATCATCACTACAATCGATATTAAAATAACTATCCAGCAAATGGAGTCTCCTATTTGGTTCTTGTTTGGGTGTGAGTCTGAGAAGATTAGAACGAAAATGCTCGAATGCGTAGGGTAATTCAAGGAGGTGTTTGGGCGGTAAACTATTATTGCTGTATATACTTTCTAGCGGATAAAAGATGTTATGTTTTTCATCGGTGATATATTCTTTTCCGTCGGTTGTTTTGTAGAGTCGAATGGTGTCTTGAGCGGGTGTGAGTTGGGGAAGGGGTGTTGGGAACATGTTTTGGAAAAAGAGGTTATTTTTGAGGAAACATTCGAAAATAAAGATTTAAAAAATTAAATTGAGGTTTCATTCTTTGTATCTCATCTAAATATTGGTGTTCAGCAAATGCATCGAGGTAGGCATCGACGTTATGTTTATTTATTTTTGATGTGGATATATTCTGTTCTGATTGTAAGTAATGTTCTCTTGATGGTAAATTATTTATTTTATATTGGGAAATGGCTTGTTGATATGCCTCCCATCGTGGTGAATTTTCTTTTGGACGAAATACGCCCCATTGTTCTTCCAATTGTTTGATAAATTCTGTTTTTTTATCTCCAGAAAGTTCGGTTACGTAGAGGATTCTCAGAGTATCATTTAATAGCTGTCCATCTTTTTCTTCATGAAAAGAGTACATGTCTGTTACTTCTGGATGTGGCTGTGGTCCTACAGGAGTTCCTACTGGATATACTTTAGTATTTACTTCTCCCCAACGATTTATCCATATATCTCCTTTAGGCTCAGGATTTATTTGACAAAGATGATAGGGAAGAATGTCGTAGTTTTCACCAGGAAGCATATTTGCAGGGGAAGTCTTTGTTTCAAAAAAATGGGGGCGACCGGTGACAGGGTGACCAGCTGGACCATATCTTAATGGATAAAAAATATTATGTTCTCCGTCGGTAATAAAATTCATACCAGTGGTGGCATAGAGACGAACTCTTTCAGGGCTAGGGATTTCTTTTGACATGGGATTTTCTGTTGTATTTATTTTTTGATGGGGTAAAATGGCAATAGTTTATTTATAAGCATTATGGAAATATGTATTTTAGAGTGATATCTCTTTTACCATATATGGGCCTTCTTTGTAATATCCAATTTTTTTGTAGTATTCTCTGACGCCAACTCCTGAGATGACGACGATTTTGTTCTTTTGATGTTGTTGTGCGATTTCTTCGGCTTTTTGCATTAATTTTTTTCCCCAGCCTTTGTGCTGGACCATGCCTTCATCACCAATGGCAGTGGCAGTGCCGTAGACATGGAGTTCGCGGATTAATGCGGATTGTGCGGTGATTTCTTCGCGGAGGAATTGGGAGGGAAATCTGAGGCGGCAGAAGCCGATGAGGATGTCATTTTTTGGATCTTCTGCGGAGATGAAAAATTCGGTGCCGTTGGAGGCTTGGTATTCGTTTACTTTGATTATGATGTTGTCCCAATTAACATCTTTGCCTTGGGGTTCACGACAGCGGATGCATCTGCAAGTAGGGTTGTATTTTTGGAAGATGTATTGGCGGAAATTGGTGAGTGCGACGCCGGCGGTCCAATATTTTGTTGGTACGTCGCGTTGGATGCGTTGGATGCGGCAGTATTCGGGGACGTTTTTTTTCCATTCGACGATTATTTCAGCGGCTTGGTCTGTGGTTAGAGGGGTGAATTTGCCTTGCTGATGCTGATAATGAAGAGGAGTGCCGGGGGCGACCATACAGGGATAGATTTTAATCATATCTGGCTTATAGCCTTGATCGGTGAAGAGTTGATTCATGCCGGCGATGTCGCGTTCTTTATCGGTGAGTGGAAGTCCAGGCATATAATGGAAGTTTATTTTGAAGCCGAGGTCGCGTAAGATTTGTATTGACTTTTTGGAGTCGTCTGCGGTGTGGCCGCGATGGGTGATTTTGAGGACGTCATCGTAGACGGATTCTATTCCTAATTCTACGCGAGTACAGCCTTGGTTGAGCATACGATTGCCATGTTCGAGAAATCCCCAGTCTGGTTTTGTTTCAATGCAAAGAGCGACGCATCTTATGTTTGAGGTTTCGTTCTTTTGTTGTTCTTGTTCTATGGTGGAGGTTGTTTGGGATTTTAGTTGGAGGATTCTCTGCTGCACTCTTTTTGTTCGTTCTTCATCATGTATATCTCCTGGCAATTCAAAAAATTCTTTAAATTCTAGAAATTTAAACTCATTATGTTCATCAAAAAAAAAGGTAGAAAAATCATTCATCCCTTTGAAAATGCCTAAGATAAATTCATTTTGATATTCAAGAGAGGTGGCTGGAAATGTTCCCCCCATAATAATAATTTCGATTTTATCAAAACTATGACCCATAATTACGTATTGTTCTAAACGATTAAATGTGATGAGATAAGGATCATATTGATTACGCATGGCGCGCATGGTTGCGGGTTCGTGACCTGTATAGGATTGAGGGACGTCACCCCAAGGGGAACCAATGCCGCCAACACAAAAAGTACATTTGCCATGTGGACAGCGAGAAGGCGCGGTCATGATGGCGACAGGAGAAACACCTGAAATAGTTCTTGTTGGTTTTGTAAGCAGGATTTTTTGATATTCTTTTATTTTTTCAATAGGTAACGACATTAAAATTTCGATATTGGTGGGAGATTTTTCTAAACCGTATTTTTTGGCAAGTTCACGTTTTATTTTGTTGAGATCTTCTTGTGTCTTAATCAAATCTTTCTTTATGCGTTCGGTTATTTCGGTGATGATTGTTTGATTGTTCATTTTTTTATTTCAGTTATAATTTGTGTGGTGGTGATTTCTTCCCAGTTATCTTTAAAATTACTAAAGATAATATGGCAGTTTACTTTACTAAATTCAGGAATAAGTTTAGTTATATGGCTATATTCTTTCCATCTTTCATGTATTATTATAAAACCTATTGTGTCTTTTTTTCCAGAAAGAAATGAATTAACACAGTTATGATAGGCTTCTAAAAAATGGGCTCGAACTATTCCACCAAGACCTGCGTGCTTAAAATTTAAATAATTATTTTTTCCAGGAATTGTTTGTGTTATTTCAATTACAATACGTTTATTTGCATATATAAATTCTAGATCGTGATCAAATGATTTTGGAGTCATAATTCTTGTGGGTATGTTGAATCCTTTTTCTTCTAGCTTTCTTGCTAATATAGCTGCGTCCTGATCAGGATATAAAGAATATATATCAAGATTAAACTGAGAAGGAAATAATTTAACTTGAACTGGAAAGCTTAGTTTATGTTCTTTATTCATTAATTTTGAGCGTTCTTCTACTGTCAGTAAATTTATACCAGAAATACATGTAACTATTTCTTTTTTTCTAATGGTTAAAATGTTTCCTTCTAGTACTTTATGGATAATAAAAAAATTATCTTCTTTCGTTACTTTTACTTTAATGGGTTTTTGGCTAATTAATTGGTTACAGAGCATGCGAGAGTTTGCCATAAGATAATAAGTACCGTTGCTTGGTCTATATCTTATGTATCCTGTAAGTATTGCTTCTTTTGGATTAGGTTGAGGTTTATTTTCCATTTGTTTTGAGTTGTTCAATGATTTCTTGGTAAAAGTCGGGCATGGTACTTGTCGCATTATTTGTCATGGTACTTAGAATTTAGGGGGATTTTTTATAAGGGTTTTGGGGTTATTTTATTTGTTCATATTTTCTTTCCAATTACACATTCGAGTGTTGCAACTTCGGTACAGGATGGTTCGATTACAGATGCGATTTTGGGGAATTTTGGTTGTAGTCGTTGATGGAGTTGGTATTGCGGCCATTGGGTATAGAGACAACTGCCAAAATTAATAGTTCCTTGATTTTGTTCAAAGACATATGTCTTGGGATATTGTTGTATTTGTTGATTTGTTCTTTTACCTTGCCAATGCGCGGAGATTTTGTTGTATTCGATTGATTTGGCAGAGAAATGTTTTTGAAGAGAATGTTGTAATTTGGTGTGGAAATAGTGGTTTGTATCAAGTTTTTTTGCGTGTTGTTCAAACAAAGTTAAATAGTCGATTACACCATCGAAATCGCAGTTATATTTCTGTTTGTAATGCTCAAATGCGAAGAGAAGGTCAATTTTTTGAAGGGAATCCATTTCTTCTGTTGTCATATTCACATCTGCTAAAAAAGCATCGAGATGTTCTTTGGGTAAGTAATAGAATGTTTTTGTTGTATTGCTCATGCCAGGTAATATTGAATTACTTTGGCTTTTACTATAACTGGGGATGCGCTGTTGTTGGAATTCTTGGTGGAGCAAGTTATAGTCAACACCTAAATCAAGGAGATGGATGAATGTGCCGTTGGGTGAGAGTACGCGCGCGAGTTCTGAGATGGCGGTGTCAATATCAGAGAGGACATCAAATGAGCAGTAACCGATAATGGTGTCTATTGATTTATCAGGGAAAGGTAAGTTGTATGCTGAGCCTTCAATATATTTACCATAGGGATGGTGTTGTTGTGCGACTTTTAGAAATGCGGGCTGGGATTCGAGTTGTATCCAGTGGTTGTGGTATTCTGAAGGTACATTTCGGGCAAGAAAGCCGGTGCCAGAGCCGATTTCAAGAATAGATGTTGCAGGTTTGAGGTAGGTATCACAGATGGTTTTGAGGGCTTTTTGTGTGGCTCTGAGGGTGAGATTGCGGTGGTGTTCGAAATCGGCTAGGGTTTCTAGTCCTTCTTTAGCGGGCCAGATGTCAGTTGGTGATACAGTTGACATAAAGAATTATTTTATCAATTCAATAGAAATATCAGCGATTTTGGGATATTTTTTATACCAATCCGGTTTAGGGGATGAAAATGCCCCTTGGAAACCTAAAGAGGGTAGATTGCCTGGCTCTGTAATATCATATATTCCACTTGGGTCTACTTTTAATTCATGTTGAAGGTATTGTACTTTGGCTTGATTTAAAATATCATATAATTCTTGTTCTTTTATTTTTATTAGTGCATTAAGTTCATTACGATTAATACCCTCTCCTTTTTGGCTGGCTTTGTAGTAAATGCAGGATGTTAGTGAATGGATTAATCCTCCGCTTATATGTGTGATATTTTTGTCATAAAATTCTTTGAAACCGGGTATAGTCGCATTGAAGTTATTTATTAAATCAAAATTTATCTTATATAATATGTTATTTAGTTTTTCTACTTTTTGTTCCAGTTGCTGGTAAGAATCATGTCTTCTTTCTATTCGTTGTATATCTGAGTGATATTTTTCGTCAATACCGGCAACGCGTTGTACGGTGAGGGGACGAGTGGCAAAGGCGCCAAAGTATTGTGGTGTTCCTGAAGCGGGTTCTATTCTTAATTGCGCTGCGCAGCCGTACTCAGCTTCAAATTGGCGTAGTATTTCGGTAAGTAATGCTTGATCAACCATTTTAATGATAGAAAATAGGGCTATTTATAAAATTTTCCTCTCAAAAGTAGTAATTATTTTAAAAACTGTGCTTGTTCTTGCAATGTTCGTTCCTGATAGGAGGAGTAGGCGTTATTGGTGAGGTCGTAGTGGAATGATTTTGGGTTAGAGGTACAGTTTGGCCAAGAGATGTCTTGAATGATGTTTTCAAGAGTTTGTTTGAGTGATTGGTAAAAATCTTCAACTGAGCCAAGATTTGTCTGCGGTAAGTCGGGATAACAGGTGGTGATTTCCCAGCGTTCGTTATCAAGTTTGTTCTGATAGGAACGAAGGTAGGTTGTTAAAGGTGATGATGCGTGTAAAGCTTTTTTTTGCGCAAGACAATAGGAGATGTAGTCGGATTTGAGGTCGGGCTGGGTGGTTCGTTCGTACAATAAAGGAATTTTGACGCCGTAGAGTTTTTCGAGGTAGAGTGAGGCGATGGTTTGTTCTTCTTGATGGAGGAGATGTTGCAATTGATAGGAGGTTTGAGTTGCGGGAAGTTGATTTGTTTCATATTGTTGAAGTAGGTGTTGGCGTTGTTTTTTTGTTGAAGGGAGGGTTAGAATGTTATCAGGGTGGAGGATTTGGGTGTGTGGGGAGATTGGTGTTGCAGAGGGAAGTCGAGATATATTTGAGAGGTTGGTTGTTGGAGATGAGCAGGCGAGAAGGGTTGTGCAGAGGAGGGTTGTGAGGGTTGATTTTTTCATGGGATTTTTACTTTATATTTTTAATATCTGCTTCAAATTCGTTGCTGTCACAATAAGGACGGTCTAGGCTACGACTGAGTGCGTTTAACGTGTCGTGAAAGTGTTGTTTTTCTATTTGGTAATCAGGGGATGATTTAATCCAAGGGAATTGGTTTTCGGTTTTTACAGCTGCGTCTTGGTAGATTTGCCAGAGACTTGAAATTAAATCATAGGATTGTTTCATTTTTTCTTTTTGCGCTTTACAAAGTTCATCAATATATGGTTGATGGGGGTTGTTTTCGTATTGAAGGATACTCTCTTGGTATCTTTCTATTGTTTTTTCGCGCAGGGCTTGGATTTTTTTGATTGCGGCTTTTTGAGTTGCGTATTCGTAGCATTCAGTTGTGGTTGTGGGTTTGAAGCGGGCAGAGGCGCGGTAGAGATCGTCGTCAAAGAGATAGGGTTGGAAGGATTGCCAGCATTCGGCAGGCGAATAGGAGGAGGAAAGAGTGTTTTGAATGGAATGGGGTTGAATGGGTGTATTTTGAGTTATGGATTGGGGGGAGGAACAGGAGAGGGTAAGTGCGGTGATAATTGAGGGGAGAGATGGACGCATGATGGTAGGTTAGTTTATAAATCGTATTTATAAATCTTTTGGTTTTATTACTACTATTTAGTGATTTTTGGGAGAAATGTTTATAAATCAGATGTAGTTTTAATAGTCTATGTCAGATGTCGTACTTATAGATAGATTAGGGGATATTACGTTTGGATTGCCAGAGGATTTGGCACCGCATAGAAAGCCGTGGGCGTATTATGAGATTTTAGGAGTGGAACGGGGGGCTTCTACGAGTGAGATTAAAAAAGCAGTGAGACGGTTGAGTGTGGATAATCATCCGGATAGATATGCAACAAAAGGGGCTGAGATTCAGCAAAAAGCGGGAGAGCGACAACAGTTAATCAATACGATTGGAGATATTTTAGCAGATGATGGTGGAAAGTTAGGAGAGGAGTGGAGCAGACGACGACTGTATGATCGAATTTCTGGCTATGGGGAATTTTTTGGCGCGACGCATATTGAATATAAAAGCAAGCGAACAGTGACGGTTGCAGAGAATTTACTTGATTTGTTAGAGTTGGAGAAAAAACATGTTGAAGCGGAGTATGAATTTAAAACTGACAATCCAGAGATTGTGGAGTTGGTTGAGCAAGTTACCTCGGCATTGAAAGAAGGACAGAATTCTGAGGCAGAACGAGTGCATCGTTGCGTGGTTGAGAAATTGGCAGCAAAAAAAGGGATGTCAGTTGCGGAGTTTGAGCAAAAGCAGAATGAAGAAATTGAAGAACGGAAGAACAGGGCACGAGAGCGGAAGCAGCAGGCAGTGAAAGGATTGGAAGCTCTTTTTGAAGATAGAACAGCATTAACGCATACATTATTTGATATTTGGTATACTGGGGAGAAAAATAGTTCTTCAGTTGTTACATTTAATACTTCTGGCAGATGCATTCTTCCTGTGCCGGGATTTAAGAATTTAGGTGATGTTGTAAAATTAGGATTATATGGTAGTCCGGTGTTGGTAGGATTGCGAAAAGTGCATTTCAAAGCGGAATATGCGAACGTACTTTTGAAAGATGCGTATTTGGAAGGTATTTTTCAACTTGTGCATGGAGAGGTAAAAGCGGAGTATGAAGGGAGTTCGTATGGGTCGGTGATACGAGTGAAGGCGCCGAAAGTGAATGTGAATGGGGAGTTTGAACGCAAAGGAGATTTATACATTCCACAACGTTTTGCGGTTGCGGGCTGGGAGACAAAAAAACCTGCAGTTGATATTGCGGTGTTTGATGGGAGTGTGGAGTTGGTATTGAAACGTGCGGAGATGCAGGAGAGATATTATACTATTCCGTATAATGGAGGAGGAGGAGGTTATAATAAAGGTAGTATTGATGATATTACTTATAGTACGCGTAATCAGTTTAAAAAAATGTTTTAGTGTAATTAAAAATATATAAAAAAATGAATTTTAATAACAACGCATCAAATGTACAATTTATTGGGAATAGGGTTTTAGAAGAGGTTATTGCGTCTGATATGAAAGAGTTGCAGGAGATTGGAGGTTCGTTTGAGGCGATTGCGCAAAGGATGAAGTATTTTCGAAATTTTTGTTATACTGATGAGGGGGAAACGGATTATATGATAGATGGTTTTGGTTCACGAATTAATATATCTAAACCTGATCAAACATTTTTATGGGATATATTTGATTCTCCTTCTGGAACAAGACATCAATTTGCAGCACAAGAATATGAGGCGGAAAGATTAATTGAGAATAAATATAGAGTGTGGGATATTAATGTTATGAACGGTTTACAGTGGTGCCCTTTTACATCTGAATGTCGAGTATATGGTGCTAGTGATGTGGTTGTTGCAAATATGCAGACGAATAGAGTGTTATTAGTTAATGATATCACGATTCATTTGGTTGCGAAACATCAATTATTAGAGAAAGATAATGCGTATGGAATTAGTGCAAAAGAGTTTTATGAAGAGTTTATGTGAGATTTTCCATAGCACAAGATTCAATACACTATTTTGCCTGCGCAGTATCCAATAGAGTAGCCGAGGCCGTATAATAATGGAGCGGTTATGGCGGCGGAGAGTGCACCGAGGCTTGTGTAGATGATTTTTTTTCTGGTATTATTTCCATTGGTGTTTAAGGCAACTAAAGTGGTTGTGCCTAGGGCATTGATGGCAATTGCAGAGGGGAGGGAGTTGGGAAGATGGGTTTCTTGAGGTAGGTTTGTGGCGTTTGCGACACCTGTATATGCGCCTAGGGTGAGTGGGGTGATGTAGGAGAGAACGGTGAGGACGTAGGAGGTGTCAAAGAGGAGGTCTTCTTTGGTGTAGGAGAATTTTGGTTCGGAGAGGTGGGTTTCAAGGGACATTTTGGCCTATAGAATGCTTTGTTTTTAAATGGTTATGAAAAAAAAAGATAAAGCTTTATAAACAAAGAGTTAAAATTAACTATAGTTAACAAAGTTTATAAACTGTTAAAATACTGAATATAATACCAAAAGAATACCAAAAATAGGAGAGATATTATGATTACAACAACTTCCCACAAAACTCTGTTGCATCCGCAGGAGATTGAGACGTTTTATGTCTTGCCGACGTTACGTAGATATATTGCGCTTGGGTTAAAAGAGCGGGGGATGAAGCAGAAAGATATTGCGCAAATGCTTGGTATTAGCAGTGCGAGTATTAGTCAATATACAAGTACGAAGCGGGGGCATCAGATTCAATTTCCGCTAGAGATTATTGAGGAGATTAGAAAAGCGGTATTGAAAATTACAGATAGGTTTACGTATTTCCAACAAACACAGCATTTATTGTATGTGATTCGTGAGCAGAAGGTGTTATGTCAAATCCATATGCAGTTTTCAGATGTGCCGGCGTTGTGTGAACCGCTGGCTATCGGTTGTCATCGTAAGAAAATTGAGCATTCGGATACTTTACTTCATCAAAATATACTTCCAGTTATTATAAATTCAAATTAGCACTATGGTACAACCAACAAAGGTAAACATAAGTAAGACAATGTTTGAGAAAGCAGATAAAGATACGTCTAAGTATACTGCAAATCCAGGGATTACTGAAGAAGTTGTGCGTATGATTTCGAAGACAAAAAATGAGCCACAATGGATGTTGAATAAGCGGTTAAAAGCGTTTGCGTTATTTAAAGAGACTGAGATTCCAACGTGGGGGCCGGATCTTGAGTTGTTAGATTTGAATTCTATTGTGTATTTTATTGATCCGAATGCTACAGAAACGGATAATTGGGATGAGGTACCCGCAGAGATTAAAAATACGTTTGATCGGTTGGGAATTCCAGAAGCGGAGAAGACGGTACTTGCAGGAGTGGGTGCGCAATATGATAGTTCCGTTGTGTATCATAGTATTCAAAAGTCGCTGCAGGACAAAGGGGTTATTTTTGAGAATATGGATGTGGCGATACAGAGGTATCCTGAGCTTGTGCAGAAATATTTTATGACGAGCTGTATTCCGATTACTGATCATAAATTTATCATGTTACATGCGGCAGTATGGAGCGGGGGGACGTTTATTTTTGTGCCGAAGAATGTGAAAGTGGATTTACCATTGCAGGCATATTTTAGGATGAATGCGCAGAAAGGTGGACAGTTTGAACATACGTTGATTATTCTTGATGAGGGGGCGGAATTGCATTATATTGAAGGCTGCAGTTCTCCTCGATATGCGCAAAGTTCACTTCACGCAGGATGTGTGGAAGTGCATGTGATGAAAGATGCAATCATGAGATATACATCGATTGAGAATTGGAGTAAGAATGTGTATAATTTGAATACGAAGAGAGCGCTTGTTCATGAGGATGCGAAGATGATTTGGACGAATGGTAATATGGGTTGTCTTACGGGAGATTCTAAAATATTTACACGTTCTAATGGTCCAATTCAAATTCAGGACATAAAAGAGGGTGACAAAGTATTAGTATGGGATGAAAAGACAAATTCTATTACAGAATCACCTGTGAAAGAAAAAATGTATAGTGGGGTTAAAAAAGTATATAGACTTGAGGCGGGAAGCAGAAATATTGAGGCTTCAGGAAATCATCCTTTCTTGACATTAAATCGGAAGAAAAATAATCCATCTCACCGAAAAGGATTTTTGCATTTTGAATGGAAGCCGTTAGAGTTATTGAAGAAAGGAGATGTTGTTGGCATTATCAAAAAAGCCCCATTAAAAGGTGAAGCGTATACTTTACCTTCATTTGATTATGATTACGAAATTAAAAGCAAGAATCAATATGCGGATTTTAGCTTAAATGCACGGACGCTTTACAATCAAAAAATAACGTTTCCTTCTCAGACTACTGCTGATTTTATGTGGGTAATGGGAAATTTACTTGGTGATGGACATATAGATTATAATAGTAATAAAATTAACATTGCAATTCATAAATCTGCGAATGATTTTAGGCCGGAGTTCATACGAGTAATTAAAAGTTTATTTAACTATCAAATAAAAGATACTTATGAAAGATATGTGGAGATATATTCAAAGGTGCTTTGTGAGTTGTTTACGCAAATAGGTTTTGATGGATGTGCTGGGACAAAGAGTGTTCCTTCTTGGGTATATCAATTGCCAGAAGAACAAATACTTGCGTTTCTAGCCGGATATTTTGATACTGATGGTCATGCCGGAGCGTCAGGTATTTATTACACAAGTATAAATAAAAAAGTGCTAGAAGATATCCAGAATTTAGCAATTATGTGTGGATTTGGTGTTACGAATATATTTGAGCATCGGAAAAAAGGAAGAGCGATGGTTGTAGGAAACGAATGTACTGTACAGGATTCTTGGAGAATATTACTTAATGGCCAAAGAATACATGATTTGCCATCAAGAAGTATGAAGAAAAAAGCTAAAATTGTTAAAATAAAAGGTTTAAGAAATTATGGGTGTGTAGAAGGACTTAATTTTAGAAGTAAAACAAATGAAGAGATTGGTTTTGTTAAAATAGATGAAATTATTCCTCTTGGTGAAAAGAAAACGTATGATCTTGAAATAAAAAAATACCATAATTTTATTGCAAATGGTCTTATTGTTCATAATAGCGCGAGAACAATGTTGTATCCGTGTTCGGTGCTGGTAGGTAGAGGGGCGAAGACTGAAAGTATTGGGATTGCGTTTGCAGGGAAAGGTCAAAATCAAGATACAGGTACAAAAGTGATTCATGCGGCGTCAGATACAAGTTCATTTATTCAATCGAAGAGTATCAGTAAAGATGGGGGAGTGTCAAGTTATCGTGGGTTAGTTAAGATTATTCCTGCGGCAAAAAATTGTAAATCACGTGTGCAATGTGATGCGTTGATGATGGATGGGGAATCGGTCTCAAATACGTATCCGTTTATGAAAATTGATAATGCGACAGCGCAAGTGTCACATGAGGCGACGGTTGGAAAAATAACGGATGATCAGATATTTTATTTGATGTCGCGAGGATTGAGTGAAGCGGAAGCGACGAAACTGATAATATCTGGTTTTATAGAACCGATTGTGAAAGCGTTGCCATTGGAATATGCAGTAGAGTTGAATAAATTAATTGAACTTGAAGTTGAGGGGTTGTAATGCAATTAACTCCCGTAAAATATGGATTAGGTATTTATCCTTCGTTTAAAGATTTTTCTGTGGAAAAATTTTTGGTGATGAGAAAAGAATTTAGATGTGAAGTTATTGCAGATGTACCTTTGGGTGTGAAATATTATACTTTAGAAACTTTACCTTTAGAGTTGAAGAAGAGGTATTTTTCGAAATTAGTTACAACTGATTATACAAATTTATTTTCGTATCACTATGAGTCTATTACCAAACTTGTTTATGTTTATATTCCTGAAAAGATGATTTGTAATGTCCCTATCACTTTGAAAACAATTCATGAACAAGGGGCGGGGGCGGTTCATTATATTATTGTCGCTGGAAAAAATAGTAAAGCGATGATAGTTGATGATTTAAATATGAGAGAAGAAACGTATGCGTTGAGTACGGTACATGAGATGTATATTGAAGAGGGTGCTGAGGTTGAATATTATCATGTGAAACAAATGGATGAGAAAGTGCATCATTTTAATACAACGATTTGTACTGCGGATGAGAAAGCGAGAGTTGCGGCAGTGGAATTTTTGATTGGGGGTTCTTTTGTGCAGCATTCGTATAAAACGTTACTGAAGGGTGGATTGGTGGAAAATAGTTATGCGTGTGCGTTTTTGGCACCAAAAAATAGTGAGTATGATCTGTTTGCGGAATCTGCACATCATAAAGCAGATACTAAAAGTATGATGGTTGTAAAAGGTTTGGTTGCAAATCATGCGAAAGTTATAAGCCGGAGTAATATTGCGATTAAACGAGAGGCAGTACGTACACTGAGTCAAGAGCGAGCAGATTTGTTATTATTAGGGGATATGGCGCAAGGGGAAGCTGTACCGATGCTCGAAGTTGAAAATAATGAAGTGCAATGCGCGCATGGTTCAACGGTCTCAAAAATAAATGATGATAATATATTTTATTTACAATCGCGGGGAATTTGTGCTGAGGCGGCGCAGGAGATGTTAAGTGTAGCGTTTATTGGCAAAGTGATTGATCTATTTCCAGAAGAGATTCGTTGTGTGATTGATGATAAGATTGAGAAATATATTTCAAAGTAATTATGTCTATAAATACTGTCTATGTGAAAAAAATGAAACTTACAAAAAATACTAATCGTGTGAAAAAAAAGAATGAGAATGTAGTTGATAGTACATTTAAATATAATCAATTAGCGCAAAAGATCAAGAAAGATTTTCCGCTGTTGATGTCTTCGGTAAAACCGTTATTTTATCTTGATAGCACGGCGACAACGCAGAAGCCAGAAGTTGTGATTGATGCGGAAGCGAAATATTATCTTACTACGAATGCGAATGTGCATCGAGGGTTATATACTTTGGCAGAAAATGCTACGATTCAGTATGAGAACGCGCGGGCTCAAGTGGCATCGTTTATTAACGCGCGAAGTGAGGAGGTTGTGTTTACGAGTGGAACAACGGCGAGTATTAATATGGTTGCACGGATGTTGGAATCGCAGGTACGGGAAGGTGATGAGATTGTGGTGACGATTATGGAGCATCATAGTAATTTTTTGCCGTGGCAACAGTTGGCGTTACGGAGAAAAGCGGTGCTTAAAATTATTCCAATTACAAAAGAGTATACTCTTGATGTTGATGCAGCACGAAAAATAATTTCGGCTAAGACAAAAATTGTCGCGTGTACGTATGTTTCGAATGTACTTGGTGTGATTAATCCGATTGCAGATATAATTGGGATGGCGAAAAAAGTTGGGGCTGTATCGGTAATTGATGCGGCGCAAGCGGCGGCTCACATACCAATTGATGTGAGGAAGTTGGATTGTGATTTTATGGCGTTTTCAGGGCATAAGATGCTTGCGCCAACAGGTATTGGCGTATTATATGGCAAGCGACTATTATTAGATTCATTAGAACCGGTTAATTTTGGCGGAGAGATGGTGAAAGAAGCGACGTTGCAGAACATTTCATGGAATGATTTGCCGTGGAAATTCGAAGCAGGTACACCAAATATTGCGGGTGCGATTGCGTTTGGGAAAGCAATTACATATTTGCAGGGGCTGCCACAGGAAAATGTTCATCAACATCTTAGAGAATTGACAACGTATGCGCTTGAACAGATGCAGAAAGTTCCAGGGGTTGAGATTATTGGACCAAGTGGTGGAAATGTTGTGAGAGCGCCGGTTATCTCTTTTACGATGAAAAGTGCGCATCCGCATGATATTGCTCAGATTTGCAATACATTTGGTGTATGTATCCGAGCAGGGTATCATTGTGCGATGCCATTACATACAAGTCTTGCGATTTCTGCTACGGCGAGAGTTTCGTTTTATATCTATAATACAAAAGAGGATGTTGATATGTTAATTACGGCGCTTAGAAAAGTGAATGAGGTGTTTGCGTAATGAGTGGTTTGTTAGTAAATGATAGTAGACGTGAAGTGAAGAGTGAAACAGTAGATGATGATATGTATCAAGAGAATATACTGGATCATTACAAACATCCGCGACATAAACGGGCGTTGACTAGTTGTACGTTTCAGCATCATGAAGTGAATCCAGTGTGCGGGGATATGTTAACATTTTATGTTGATGTTGCGAATGGAATGATCACAGATATTTCGTTTAGCGGGCATGGATGTGCAATCAGTCAGGCTTCAGCGTCGTTGCTAGCAGAATATTTGTATGCGAAACCAGTGTTGGTGCTTGAGAAATTGAAACCAGAAGTGCTGTATGAATTGCTTGGGATTACCATTAGTCCTGGACGAGTTAAATGTGCGATGTTATCATTTGTGACGGTTACAAAAGCGTATGAAAATTATGTTAGCGGTAAGAAAACGGATACTAAAATAAAAGTGAAATAAATATAATAAATTGAGAGATAAAAGATAATACAATGACAAAATTAAACAATGATATGACTCGGAACGGAAAATTGGAATTATGCGATGTACATGTGGCAATTAAAGAGAAAGAAATTATTAAAGGGGTTTCTTTAGAGTTTGAGCCAGGTAAAGTGTATGTGATCATGGGGCCAAATGGGGCGGGAAAGAGTACATTAGCACATGCGATTATGGGGCATCCAAATTATACTCTTACGAAGGGAAAGATTATACTTGATGGTAAAGATATTACTACTGAAAAGACGGATGAACGATCGCGACGAGGGATATTTTTATCTTTTCAATATCCAACGGAAATTCCAGGGATAAAATTAACACATTTTTTACGCACGATTGTAAATAATGGACGTGAGAAGAAATATTCAGTGATGGAGTTTGCGAAATTATTGGAAGAGAAGTTGAAGCTGTTGAATATGGATATGTCATTTGTGAAACGGTATTTGAATGATGGGTTTTCAGGTGGAGAGAAGAAGAAGTCAGAGATTTTGCAGATGATGTTGCTTGAACCAAAATATGCGTTACTTGATGAAACGGATTCAGGATTAGATGTGGATGGGATTAAAATTGTGGCGCAGGGAATTAATCAAGTGCGTAAAGATAATCAAAATTTATGTGTTATTGTGATTACGCATTATATCAAATTTTTAGATTATTTGCAGCCCGATGTGGTGTGTGTACTGCATCAAGGGAAAGTTGTGAAGAAAGGAACAATTGAATTGGCAAAGGAAATTGAAGCGAAAGGGTTTAAAGATTTTACAGGATGAAATTTTTTGAGGGTGAGATTATGACAGATGGACAAAAAATAACAAAAGAAGAATTGATTGAGGTGTTTAAGAAATGTATTGATCCAGAGTTAGGTATTGATATCTGGACACTTGGTTTGATTTATAACGTAGATGTGAAAGAAGGGAATTTGCTACATATTTTAATGACGTTTACCTCGCCGTTCTGTCCGTATGGGCCGGCGATGGTAGAAGAGTTGAAAGATCTGCTTGCAGAGAAAGGGATTAGAGAAGTGGATATTCAAATTACGTTTGAACCGCCATGGCAGCCGTCAGATGAATTGAGGGAAATGATGGGGATGTAGGGATAAAGATAATTTTTAATTTACTTTCTAATTTAATTTCTAATTATATTTCAATTTTATTTATAGAGGGGGTTGATTAACTATATAAATCTACTTCAACCCCTTCTAAGAAGTACTCTGTCACTAGCGTCAAGTCACTTCGTTCGTGACTTGCCTTGCGGCAAGTTCCGAGGTTGCTGTGACAACTTCTGTCACTGCGGTTCCGAACTTGCTTTTTAGCAAGCTTTGAGGAACCCCGAAAAAAGGGTTAATCAAAGTCCTCTATATTCCACTCGTTTTCCGTTTTCAAAGTAACTGTTCATACTTAAAAAACCTGCTTTATGGGTTCTGGCATTGTAGTGATGCAGTGAAATGTCTTTTTGTTGTTGCAAAGAGATAAAGACGTCACTTGGGTCTTTTAGATTGTCATTTGGGTGTTCTTTGATGCATAATAATGCACTCCAAATGCCGCCGGGATAGATAGGCATGGGGTATTGGTAGGGTGCGACTATTACAAATTGGTCTTTGAGTACATTTTGCATTTCTTCAAGCCATTGTTTGTTGCGAATCGGAGATTCAGATTGCATGACAAGCATACCGCCAGGATTCATGAGACCATAGGTTTTTTGAAATATTTCATCTGCAAACATGCCTTCGGTTGGACCAACGTTCGGATCGCAGAGGTCATAGAACACAATGTCAAATTTATCTGTGGAGTTGTTTAGGAAATTTTTGGCGTCGTCGAACACTAATTCTACTTTGGAATCGTTAATTCCGGTGGTTAATTGAGGAAAATATTTTTCGGTGAGTCTTGTGACTAATTCATCTATGTCGCATTGAACAATCTTGTGTACAGAGGAATGTTTGAGTGTTTCACGTACAATACCGCCATCGCCGCCACCCAAGATTAAAACGTTTTGAGAACGAGGATATAATGATTGATGTAAAAAGAGAGGGACATGAGCCATAAATTCATGGTACCAGCGTTCAGAGTTGTCAGAGATCATAGTCATGGCGTCAAGGACTAAGAGGTTGCCTTCTTCTTTAGTTTTGAGAACTAAAGCGTCTTGGTATTGGCTTGCACCATAAAAAAGTATGTCTTCTACTTCAAAATTGAAGCCGACTTCACCATCACGTTTTTCAGTGAAGAAGAGTTTGTTGTTGTGTTCATAAAACGCATTATCTTTTAGCAGATCTTGTCTTGCGCTAGAATAGCGGCATCTTGTTAATTGTTCGATTGTGGCCATGATGTATTTTTCCTCGTGTTAGATTTTTTTTTTGTTTGATTTATAAGTGTTTAAAAATAACAATAAAAAACAATGATTTTGGAAGAAATAACTTACTGCGCAAGGCTTTCTTCGAATTCTTCCGCGCAGTTTGCAGAGCAGAAAGCGTATTCTTCACCTTCAAATGCTTTGGTAACTTTTTTCTCAGGAGAAACGGCGCCACCACATTCAGCGCATTCAGTTGTTTCTTCGTCTTCTAAGTAGCCTTCCATGAAGCTTTCATCGTCACCAGATGCGTCAGGCTCTTCACCGGTTACTTCTTTGTTTTCTTTTTCTTCACCATCAAATACATAGTTTTCCATGTGTTCGGACTTTTAGTACTGGTTTTTAAATCTTTCGCATATGAGGTATATGTTTTTTTAAGAAAGAAATTTTTGAAGTATGTAGTTCTCTCTTTCTTTACGACAACAGCACTTTTTTTATCTTACTTATGGAGCGTTCCCAAGAAAATGAATAGGTAATCGTTTTTCTAGCGTTAAGTCTAAGTGTTTCTCTCAATTTATAATTGTTCATGATTTTTTCGATCTTTTGGGCAAGCATGGCGGAGCTTTCTTTGGCGAAGAAAATGCCGTTATAGTCTTTGACAATGTAATTTTTGATAAAGCCAACTTTAGAGGCGATGACGGGTAAACCGGTGGCCATGGCTTCTAAAGTGGCAAGAGAGGTTGTTTCGGTTGAACTAGGCATGACAAACAAGTCCATGGCTTTAAGATAGTCTGGAACGTTGTCAACGAATCCGGTGATGGTGCAGTGGTGGTGGGCTTTGCATTGATTTGTTTGATTTTTTGGACCGTCGCCGACAAGCAGGAGATGAATTGGTTTTTCTTGCGAGAGTTG
>Ga0209541_10004728_pt1 | contig 24057 bp, 34 predicted proteins | sample RifCSPlowO2_01_FD_184027 | JGI IMG/M metagenome (GOLD analysis project Ga0209541, IMG submission 184027) | Groundwater microbial communities from Rifle, Colorado - Rifle CSP2_plank lowO2_0.1 (SPAdes) (version 2) | ecosystem: Environmental > Aquatic > Deep subsurface > Groundwater | place... | reverse complement strand
TTAAAAAAACCAATTACAATACCGGGAAATAAAATTGTAAAAGAGATAAATATACCTTTAATAAAAGACAAAAAAACAGCTATCGCTATCCAAAGTATTGGAAAAAATAATTTTAGAGTATCTTTATTATCAGAGAAAGGCTTTAACCACGAAGAGATAAAAAATTTAATTCCTAATTTTGGGGATCTAGATCTAAAATACGAAACTTTACTTAATCGGATAGAAAACCCTTCATTGAAGTCTATAGATATAATTTTAGGAGAAGAATTAAAATTAGTCAGCTTCGATACAGTACTATCGGAATTATTTGTAGAAGGATATCGTAATTTGAAAGGGGAATTAGCAATATTCCAACTAACAGAAAGACTAGCTTGGGAAATAATTCCTGAAAAAAGTTCCTTCATAGTAAAAGATTTCTTTGGCGAAAAAGGTTTCTTTCTATTTAATAAAGATAGAGGGATCAGTATTTTCTTAAAAGAAAGCCTTATACTAAAGGACCTTAAAGAAAATTTAAAATTTTTAGTGTTAGAAGAAACTGCCAAACCAGATGAAAATCTTTTAAAAAAACTTAAAGAAAAAGATCCAATTATAGGCCTTAAAAAAAATGATAAAGAAGTACTCGACTTAATGAAAGAACTAAACACCAAGAATTTAGCATGGCTCTTAAAAAGTAATGATATAAAATTAATGAAATGGGTAGCAGTTAATTTGGAGGGTATAGAAGATAAAGATTTACAGTCAAAAATTGTATTAGACCTGATCGAAAGCAAAAATGAAGAAATCATAAAGTGGGTAAATCACGCTAGACCAAGCATCAGAGACCCAAGTGTTAGACAAAAAGTATATATATCTGCCGTTCCTTATCTTGATAACAAACAAAGATCATACATTGCTAATAATCTAGATCAATATGCTGTTGACACACAAGCAGAGATAGCTAAAATTCTTGCAAAAGATAATCCAGAAATTCGTACTACTGTAGCATTAAAGCTTTATACAATTGAAAATAAGGAAGATCAAGCAAAAATAGCCGAAAGTTTATCAAAAGATCCCGACTTAAACGTAAAAAAAATGCTTGCAGGCAGCTTCTCTGACATACAAGATACAGAAGCACAATCTAAAGTTGTTTTTGAATTAATTAAGAATAAAGATGAAAAGATTAATAAAGACTTGAAAATGCGTATTGAAGATTTAAAAGACAAAAACACAAAAAAACAAATTGCATTCTTACTTGATGAATATAAATTTTTTTCTAGTTCTGATCCAGAATGGTTTTCAGAAAATCTTGATAAAATAAATCCAGAAATTAGAGATGAAATAGTAAATAAACTACTTTCAAAGCCAGGTGTAACGAATATAATAAAAACAAACTTAGTTAGAAAGCTAGATTTAATCAAAAATCCAGAAGTACAAGCTAAAATAGCAGAAGAAGCTTTTAAAAAATATATATTAGAAACAGAGGCACAAAAAAGAGATAGAATAAATGAGCTAGGAAGGAGTTTAATTTATATAAATGATCCACAATTAGCATTCAAATTAATAGAAAAATTAATCAAAGAAGGCTACCCAAGAAGCAGTATCAATTCCCATATAACTCAAAATTTGGAGTCGATCGAAAATCCAGAAGTACGAGAAGTACTAGTAACGTCACTTATTAAAGATTCTGATCCAAAAGTCAGAGCTATGGTTGCTACAAACCTATATTCTATCAAAAATCCAAAATTACAAGAAGAAATAGGAATGTCACTTGTTAACGATCTTGATCCAAAAGTCAGAGCTATGGTTGCTACAGACCTATATTCTATCAAAAATCCAAAATTACAAGAAGAAATAGGAATGTCACTTGTTAACGATCTTGATCGAGAAGTCAGAGCTATGGTTGCTACAAACCTATATTCTATCAAAAATCCAGAAGTACAAGAAGCACTAGTAAGATCACTTGTTAAAGATTCTGATTCAAAAGTCAGAGCTAGGGTTGCTACAAACCTATATAAAATCAAAAATCCAGAAGTACAAGAAGCACTAGTAAGGTCACTTGTTAAAGATTCTGATCGAGAAGTCAGAGCTATGGTTGCTGCACGCCTAGATTTAATCAAAAAACTAAAATTAGAAGAAGAAATAGGAAGGTCACTTGTTAAAGATCCTGATTCAGAAGTCAGAGTAGCAAGTATTAATAGTCTATACATATATAAAATCAAAAATCCAGAATTAGAAGAAGCACTAGTATGGTCACTTATTAACGATCCTGATCCAAAAGTCAGAGCTGAAGTTGCTGCACGCCTACCAATTATCGAAAATCCAGAAGTACGAGAAGAAATAGGAAGGTCACTTATTAACGATCCTAATCCAGAAGTCAGAGATGAAGTTGCTGCACGCCTATATTCTATCAAAAATCCAGAAGTACGAGAAGCACTAGTAAGGTCACTTATTAACGATCCTAATCCAGAAGTCAGAGCTAGGGTTGCTACAAACCTAGATTTAATCAAAAATCCAGAAGTACGAGAAGCACTAGTAAGGTCACTTGTTAAAGATTCTGATTCAAAAGTCAGAGATAGGGTTGCTACAAACCTAGATTTAATCAAAAATCCAAAATTACAAGAAGAAATAGGAATGTCACTTGTTAAAGATTCTGATCGAAAAGTCAGAGTATCAATTATTAATAGCCTACACCTACATAAAATCAAAAATCCAGAATTAGAAAAAGCACTAGTAAGGTCACTTATTAGAGATCCTGATCTAGCAGTCAGAGAAACAGCAAAAGAAATTTTTAAAAACTTTTTTATAAACGAGTAATTTTAAGCAATTATACAAAAGAGGTACAAAATGTTAGGAAAATATCATGTTCTAATTGCTTTACTTTTAACATCACCATTTTTAGTTTATATTATCAAAAACTACAATGTTCTTCAACTATTCACAATCTTAACTATAATAATCTTCTTAATTGGTTTAGTTATAGGTTCATTATTACCAGATGCAGTTGATGCAGGTGATACTTATTTAAATCATATAAGATTATTTAAACCAAAGGGAATAATTAGAAGAACAATTTATTTCCTATCTTTCATATTTCCAATTGCAAGTAAAATTACAAGATGGACTTTAAAACCTTTAACCTGGATTCTAAAATTTATTATTCCTTCTTTGAAAGATGGTCATCGAGGATTATGGCATTCTTTACTAGGCATAATTATTATTAGTATTGGTTGGTTTTATCTTTCATTCATAATTTCAAAATTCATAAATTTTCAGTTATACTATCTAGCAATTGGAATATTCACAGGCTCTTTTATTCATTTATTAGAAGATTCTTTTACAGTATCAGGAATTAATTGGCTATACCCATTAAATCTGCATATTAGAGGAAAAATAAAAACAATTAGTAAACAAGATCCAAATTATAGAAGTTTAAAATTTCTAGAAAGAAATCCCACAATATTTTTTTATTTTTTAATCACAACAATAATAATCTTAGTTCAATACACAACCACATTAAACACAACAATTCTAAGTTCATTAGTCCAATTAGGAATAGCAGGGATTATTTTCAGAATAAAATTTAGATTAACCTCCTTCTAAATAATCATAATCTATCTTTTTATTTAAAAATTCTTTAGGAATTTCTGAATAGTTCAACATCTTTCCACCTTCAATCCTAGGACAGGCAGTATTTACCCAGCAGTCTATCCCTTTAAAATTCTCCAATTGCTGTTCATTTATATTGTCAGAAACAAAAATATAAACTTTTTTCCCTAAAATAGAATCTTTTAACATCAAAGCCTTATTTAAATTCTGCTGCAATGGTTTTGCACTTACCAATAAACCAATAGTTTTAGCATGCATAAATCTCAAAACTTTCCCTTTTCTTTCTTTTCTATATTTTTCAATCTCTTTCTCATTAATTTTCTTAAATTCATGAGTAATTGGATTCAAAACGTAAACAGGCTTATTTAAAACCGTCAAGGCCCAAGGATGAAACATTCCTAAGCCTATATACAAAAAAGCATCAACTTTATTTTGAATTTTTTTAGCGCTTTCAACATTACAACCTAAAATTTGGCCGCCTTTAACAGAGTTCTTTAAATTTTCACATATCTTACCCAATTGATTCACAAATTGAGCAGTAGTCATAACCGCAATCCTTCCATTAATCTTAACATTCTTTAAACTAGGTAAAACATCTAATTTCACATAAGTTGGCACAAATAAGACCTTCATAACAATATCAAAAACTAAAACTTTTTAAAACTATACCTCGATTAAAATTTCTTCTTCTACACCCTTAATTAAACTCCAGTCAAGTTTTATAAGTTGCTTTACAGCTGGATTATTTATATTCAACTTAAAAAGATCTGATTTCCCTACCCTTCTTGTTTTAATTATTATTTTATTTTTAACCAATTTATCCCAAAAAGTTTGTAAAGTAGAGTAACTAACACCAGAATTTTTAGCTATCTCTGTTAACGGATAATCAAATAATTGAAAAGCAATTAAAAAATCTAATACCTTAATTATAGGATTTTTTCCAAATACTTCCACGAATATTGTTTCCGATTCCATTTTAATGATTGAGTCAGTTAACTAATCACGCCCCCATTTATAAATGTTTCGATTATTGTTTTTAAATTTCAAAATTAGAAATATTTAAATATTACAAGTTATAAACAAAAGAATGGATAGTAATGAAGAAAAAATTAAAGCAACAATATTATATAATCTAAGAAGAAAAAAGATGATTGGTGGGGCACATACTCATTTTGATACATTAAGAAGAGGTTTTCCTTCTCACTTGGGTAAAGAGATTAATAAAGTAGCAAAAGAATTAATTAAAGAAGAATTTGTTATCCCTAAACCAACTTCTTATGGATTACAAGTATCACTAAACAAAGAGAAAATAAAAGAAATAGATGAATTTATTAAAAAAATCTTAGGATTCAAATTTTAAAACTATACCTTCAACTTTTCCATTTTAGCTTTTTGAGATATAATAGCAGAATTCCCAGAAGGATCCTCAATTATAATCTTAATCGGTATATCCCCTAATTTAACCTTCCATAATTTTTTAAGTAAATTCTTAGCATTTTTCTTAACATCTTCCTCTTCACTTAAATCTCTTTGCTCTTCAATAATTTTCTTAAATCTATCAAGTACACCTTCAATATTACTTACAAAACCCTCAGAATCAGGACCTGGTTTAACCTCCATTTTCAAAGTTGGTATTTTGACAGTTGCTTCAGAGCTTTTAACAATCCTTATCTTCATATCTTCTTCACCACTGGTCTCTAAAGTATATCTACAAGGATCTTTTTGTTCAGCAGCCTCAACATCAGATTTATTATATTTACAGTCAGAACAATTCATACCAAATACAAAAGTTTTACCAAAATAAGGTATTTCAATCTCCTCTTCAATTAATGTAAGAGTTTTATTCTTACAAAAAGGACATAGTTGATTTTCTAATTTATCCATTATAAAATTAAAAAGAAGTTAAGTTTATAAAAGTTTTCAAAAAATCGCTTCAAAAATCTTCATCCCTAATTTGATTTCTTTCCTGAGGAACATTAGCAGGTCTAGAATTCATTGCTCTAAAAACCTCAGCAAAGGAAGGAGTAGCAACAATCCAGTCTTCTCCAAAACCAGCAATATCACCTTCAATAGCATCGCAAACTTTCTTCAATTTAGAAATAGTTCTTTTCAATTCAACTAAATCTTTATCCTTTAAAGGTTTAATATTAATCAAAGTAATTGTATACCCCTCTCTTAAAGAATCAATAGCATCTTTTATATCCCCAAATTCCCTAATAACAAAAGGCTTAACTAAAACCTTAGACCTGCTCTTCTTCTCAACGTCAGAATCTAATTCTAAATAGTCCTCTTCACTTAAAGCCTGACTTCTTTCAACCTTTTCGCCCTTTCCGAATAATCTAGAGAATATTGACATTTAAAGCACCATAATTTAAAATCCTAGGCTATTTAATTTATAAGCTTTTCTATAACCTCTCACATAGATTCCAATATACTAACCAAATGCCATATTTGCGCTCTAACATCAGAAGAAACACTAGGATCAGTAGAAAGCTCATCTAAAACACTTAACAAACGATTAAACTTAACATCCGCTTCAATACCATTCTCTTTTAAAGCTACACTTTCAATACTAATCCTCTTTCTGATATTCTTAGGAATAGTATCATCTAATTCTAATTGGGATAATTGAGAAACAACATTTTGAATAACTTCAGTCTTCATTTTAAACTCCTAATGCTTTAATTCTTTTATAATCTCTTCTTGTAAATTTTTAAATCTATTCCTCGTCTCATTTTCTTGCTTTTCAATACTTTTTATTCTTAAATTCAAAATTTCTTTTTTTGATTCCAATTCTTTTTTTAAGTCTTCTTTTTCAGTTAATACCATAATAGGCCCTATGATCTTATAAGGTTTATCCTTAATCCTGCTTAATTCATCTAAACTGTTCTCTATTTCTAATAATTGATTTTGAAAATTCTGTTTCTGAACCAATAAAGCCTGAATATTCTGCTCTAATAATTGCAATTGCTCTATTTTGTTTTCAGTTTCTTTTTCAGCCATTTTAAACTGCCTTTACAACTGTCTCAACATTTCTTGGTTTATATAAAATTTTAGAACCGCAATAAGGACATCTAATCTTCTTCTTAATATACTCCTTCTTGATTACCTTTTCACAAACAAAACATTTATACGTCGCCATTATTAAACCTCATAAGCTTTTCCAGTAAATTTTGAATCACACTTCCCACATTTAAATATCCCAAATGAAATCCTTTTAGCTTTTAATCTTCCACAATAAGGACATTTTTGCTTTTTCCTTTGGATTTTTTCAATATCCAAAACTCTATGCCTTATAGTTAATCCATATTTTACACCAAATCTACCAGTAGAACCAACAGTTTTAGTTTTTGTCATCTTACTCCAATCCACTTTAAAATGCATTTAATATATTTATAAGGCTTTTGTTTAAAATGGGGTAGCCAGGATTTGAACCTGGATCACCACCTTACCTTATCTTTTCTTTAGCCAAGCTTTCTTTTTTTAAAAGAAAAGTTGCCCAAGGGTGGAAGCTTAACCAGATTGGCCCACTACCCCTTAAAATAAAACTCTAAAATCAGAATTTATAAATTTATTCAAAAAGAATTCATTTTTTCTTAAATTCAGGTTTAGCTGGAGTACCTTTAGCAGTAGTAGCTTCTTTGCCTTTAGCTTCAGCACCAGGCTTAACTTCTACCTTCGCACCAGCTGCTTCAACCTTAGCCTCTGCACCCGGAACAGCTTCAGCAGCAGGAACAGCTTCAGCAGCAGGAACAGCAACAGCAGCCTTTTCAGCTTCTTCCTGAACCTTTAATCTTTCAAGCTCTTTCTTTAATTCCTTATTAACACTTTCTAATTGTGTGTTTAATTCTATTTTTTTCTGTTCACTTATTTCAAATTTTCCAGAACCAATAATAGTATCATAATCCCCGCTCATTAATTCAGAATTTACTTCTTTAGACATCTTACCCTCAACTAAAACACCCATACTAGCAGCACTTCCAACCACAGATTTAATAGCAGATTTCAGATTATTAGTAAACATAGAGGCTTGTTTTAATTTAGCTATCTTAATTATCTGCTCAATAGCCATATTTCCTTTTTTCTCAATATTTGGAGTTCCAGAACCCTTCTCCAAACTAATTTCCTTTTTGATTAATTCAGAAACAGGAGGCGTTCCAACCTCAATCCTAAATTCCTTAGTTTTAGCATCAACAAATAGTTTAACAGGAACTTGCATTCCTTTCATATCCTTGGTTTTATCATTTATTTTTTTCATAACCTCAGCTATATTAATCTTCATAGGCCCTAATTTTTGTGAAATTTGAGCATTAGGTACAGCCTTTCCACCTTCAACCATAAACTCTATCTTTTCCTCTGCCATTATTCTTCTTTAGCCTCTTCCTCTTCACTTTCTCTTCTTATAACTTTAACAGAATCCACTTTTAATGTCAATGGAATTGGGACCGCACTCTCTAATAATTCCACAACAACCTCTTCTTTCTGCACATCCACCCTTGTAATCTTAGCCTTTTCTCTTTTAAATGGACCAGATATAATCTCCACAATATCATTTTTCTGAATAGCAACAGCAGATTTTACTTGCTCCAACATATGCTCAATTTCACTATATTCAACTATCTTAGGTAAAACTCCTCTAGCATAAGGGACTCCAGTAGCAGCCTCTTCAGCACTCTCAAAATCCCTGGCTTCAACAAATATATAACCTCTTAAACCATGAGGTCTTAATAAACTATAAACTGCTAAATTCTTTTTAGACAAATTAACTATTAAAAAATCAAATACCTGATCCTCTCTATTTGCTGTAGTCCTTAATGCAAAAATCTTCGTTTTTTCCTCAGGTTTCTCAGTTAAAACTTGCTCTGTCATTTTAAAACCCCTTAATTAGATAGCTTAAAAGTTGTACCATAAAACCTATCAGCCCTATTATTGCTATTCCTATCAAAGAAACCTTTATAATAATTTTGAATTCCTCTTTACCAGGTTTCTTAGTTAATTGTAATACTCTAAAACACTCTCTTAAAAAACTTTTCAATTTAACACTCAAAAACCGAAATTTACTAGGTTTAGTGCTTTCTAACTGTGTAAATTGTTGATTTTCTTGAACTTGCTCATTTTCCATATTTAAAGCTTGTAATATGGTATTTTTAAATCTAGTGTATCCACAAAATTTACCTTACTTGTATATTATGGCCCGCTCAGAGAAACATTTATAAGCTTTTCATCACACATAAGTGGTATGGGTAGAAGGAAATATGATTTACCAAGCTTAAATATAGAACAAGGAAATGCTATAAGATCAGCTTTGCGAAATAAGGAACTAACTCAAGATAAGTTAGGAAAACTCACTGAGCTTCCTTCCTATAAAATATCAAAGATCTTAAGAGGAAAACAACAAATTACTCCTGGAGAGGCTAAGGCAGTATATGATGCTATAGATGACCCTTCATTAAGTTTTTTACTAGAAAATGAAATATCAAAAGTACCAAAATCCACCATTGATTATTGGATACAGCTTTATGAGAAAGACGAGCAGATAGTAAGAGAGATATATGTAAAAACCTCTTCCCATGCAATTAAAGGGAAGATACTTGAAGACCTTGAACAGTTAATACAAAATTATCAAGTTTAAGATCTTTTACTACCTAGGAATTCTCCAAAGTTCAGCTTTTAAACCAAAATCTTTATACCTTTTACAAAACCTACAATTTAAAATATGATCCTCAAAAAAGCTATTTTTAGGTCTTTTATCATCAGAAGAATACAAACAACATTCCAAATATCGCTTTAAATTATTATAGTCCTCAAAATCTATATGCTGCGATAAAAAATTTAGTCTCATTTGCATAAATTCTTCAGCAGTATTATTATTAATCTTACTAAACAAATATTCCCTAAACTTCTCCTCTTTTAAAGAAAACCACTCTGTTAAATTACTAAAATAAGAACGACAATTAAGACAATCTTCAAAATGAGACTCAAAAACATAACTTACCAACCTTAAATCTAAATTTCCAAGACCATTAAAATCTTGATCATCTTTAATTTGAGAAAACTCCACATCTATTGGATTTCCATTATTAAAATTATTTTTTAATAAAACATATATTCTAATTTGATTATCTGAAAAACAACTATTCTTTTTTTTAACCTCTTTAAATCCAAAACTCATAAAATTAAAGAATATTTATAAATTTTTAAACTTATGCCCCTACACCAAATTTAGACATTATGTTTTCTAACTTTCTGCCTTTCATTAATTTTGATACCTTTTTAACCTGTCTATACTGCTTTAACATGTCTCTTACTTCTGTTTCACTAACGCCAGCACCTTTGGCAATCCTTTCAACCCTTTTTCCAGAACTTATAATCTCCGGATCTTCTAATTCTTTTTTCGTTAAAGAATTCATAATATACTTCCACTTCTCAAATTTTACATCTTGAGTTTCTAATAATTCTTTAGGAATTTTTAAATTTCCAAATCCAGGGATCATCTCAACAACTTTAGATAAAGGCCCTAACTTTCTCATCATCTCTAATTGTTTGTATAAATCTACAAATGTAAATTCTCCTTTCAAAAATTTCTCACTTATCTCTTCTTTTTCTTCCTTTTCAACACTCTCCTCAACTTTTTTTAACAAAGCCTCTAAATCCCCCATACCCAAAATTCTTCCAACAAAACCTTTAGGATTGAAAGTTTCTAAATCATTTATTTTTTCTCCAACACCAATGAAAATTACTTTTGCACCAGAAGCACCACAAGCACTTAAAGCCCCTCCAGCTTTAGCACTACCATCCATCTTTGTTACAATTACATTATCAACACTAACAGTATCATGAAAAGACTTAGCTTGCTCAAAAGCACTTTGACCAATATCAGCACTAATAACTAAAATTACTTCATCAGCCTTGCTTTTTTCTTTTAAATTTTTAAGTTCTTCCAACAAATCTTTACTTAAAGCATCTCTTCCAGCAGTATCCATTAAAACAATATCAAAATCTTCAACATCCTTAGAATATTTATTGTAAATCTTCAAAGCATTCTTTTCTTTCTTTTCTATGAAACATTTAATCCCAGCTTTACTGCAACTTTGTTCTAATTGTTCCATTGCAGCAGGCCTATGAACATCTAAACCAACAGCACATACTTTATAACCTCTCTTGCCTAAATAACTTCCAACCTTAATTACTGAAGTGGTTTTTCCAGAACCGAATAAACCAACAAACATAATCTTATAAGATCTTTTTTTACTTTTAATCTCAAATTCTTTCTTCTCTCCACCTAATAGATTAACTAATTCTTCATAAACAATATTAATTAAATTTTCTCTTTCATTTATCGCACTTGATTTTTTCTTTTCTAAAGCTCTTTTTTTAATTTTTTGTGTTAATTCAAAAACCAACTTAACATTTACATCCGCACTTAATAAAGATCTTTGAATCTCCTTGCACAACTCATCTATAGCTTTTTCATCAACAAAGATTAATCTAGTTATCTTGCTTAAACTTTCCTTTAATTTATTTCCCAAACCTTCCAATACCATTTTAAAAGGAATAATAATAGAATTTAAAAACCTTTACCTTACTCTTCAAAACAACATTCAAATACCTCTTCTAAAGTTTCTTTTATCTTTCCTTTAAATCTTCCTAACTTATCACCCAGTTCTTCTAGCATTTTCTATCTTCAGTTCTCATTATAAATTTTCTAAATCTATTTATGATGGCTTTCATGTTCTTCCTGAGACATTCCAGTTCCACCCATCATATTTCCCATACCCCTACTCATCATGTCGCCCATTTTCCCACCCATCATTTTCTCGCAATGCTCCATCATCTTTTCAATTCCATCCAAAGCTTCACTAGATCTCATATTCGCAGCAACAGCAATTCCCCCAATTAACAATAACACAACAATCCCTATCCCAAAGTAAATTCCTTTCATTCTTTTCATGTTTTAACCTCCTCCATTTTAGGTTTATTTTCCTCTTTACCGTCAAATTTCTGTAATAACCAAAATAAGCCGTATAATTCAAAAGCCCCCTTCTCAAATTCATATGCAGCCTCATTATCCTTCCCAATAAACTTTGTTGCAGTTTCCATCAACCTCATTGTTGCAGCCAACAAATGTTTGCTAATGCACCAAATTTCACCATCAGTATTCTTAATAATTTGTTTCATCAATTTTACACGAAATTTCCTTACAGCAGCTAAAATCTCCAGATATTCCTGCTTTTTAGTCTTCATAGTTGTAAAAGCAAAATGTTCTTCTAAGCTTATAAGATTCATAACAGCAATACTCAAATCCTCTCTATGAGTCAAATCAGCCCTATTAACTTCATCCTTAGATTGTTTCATATCAAACCTCCAACAATAACAACACTAACAATTAAGGATAATAAAATTGTAATTACGCCCTGTAAAGGAACTAAATTTTTTTCACCATTGTAATTCTTCAAAATGCTATGCCCAATATGTCCTAGCCAGCTTGCTGAACTTCCAATCAAAATTCCAGTCAGTAAAGTAGGCATCCCCAATAAACTCCCGGGAGCATCAAATAATTTCCCAAAATATAAACTTACAATAGTTATAATTAAGGATAACATAGATAAAACTAATCCATGATAAGAAAAGGAAATCTTTCGTTTCTTTAAAATATTGCTCATCCACAAACCAGTTGAAATTGCAAATGCCCCAATAAATAGGCCGACAATAGCATCATTAATCCCATAAAACCTCGCTACTCCAACAGCCATCCCAGTTGCCGCAGTACATAAAGGACAATGTGCATATACAGAAGGGATAGAAATTAAACTAATAAAAAATAAAAGAAATTTTTTCATTTAACATCCCCCAGTATTCCCTTGGCCATTAGGAAAGAATACAAATTTCCACTTATCAATTTCACCCTGAATCTGCTCCCTACTATAATTTTTTGAAGATAATAATTTAGCCAAACCGTACAAAGCTACATGATGACCGCATTCACAATTATCTTTAGCTTGTAATGTTTTAAAACTACAGCAAGGTATTTCAACATTCAAGCCAACAGTCTTTTTCGTTTGCTCAGAATTTAATTGAACACTTTGTGCATAACTCATAAGTTGGTTATAACCAGCCTGATCATAAGTTATTCCATATTCAGATTTCTCCCCAGTTCCAATAACAGGCGAATCGTGCGAAGGCGCTACTTCCTGACCGCAACCCCCTACACCTTGACTCTGTCCAGCATCTTTACCATGATGCGCTTCCATCATCTCTTCATAAGAATTAAAACCTTGATAAGGCCCGGTAGCAGCCCCAGTAATTTCAACGCCTTTAGGCTTACTAATCCAATAAACCGAGAATACTAATATAGCTACAAGCACAATAACAATGCCTACCCCAGTCTTTTTACTTATATTTATTTGAACATTATCCCCTTTTTGTTTACAGCACTCATGATTTTCTTCTTTATTCATTTTAAAACCCCAATTTTTCAGAAATGAAACACCATATATACTTAATCATGAAACTAGTTTCAATTAACATTCTAAGAAATTATTTTAAAACAATTATATTAGTCATTCCACGGCGCTTTCTTTCAATAAGCCCTTTCATCTCAAGTCTATCTAAAATTCTCGTCACTTTAACTTTTGAAAACTGTAATTTATCCACAATTTCATTCTGGAACATCATCCCACTAGATCCAAAAATCGTATCATAAACCTTTAGCTCATCACCGCCCAAATTTTTAACAATCTTCCTTGCATTTGAAACCTTAATTTCTTCTGGTTTCTTTTTAAAAAATAAATATAATCCAAAAGAAAAAATTGCAATAAGCAAAAAACCACCAATATACTTAGGAACCGATAACCTATTTAATTGTTCATAAGGACATATAGTGCCTTCATGGACACATTCCCCTTTGGGACCTATTCTAATTTGAGATTTAACAAAAGATTCAGTCTGATAAATATACATCAAACCAATAAATAAAAGAAGTATAGAAAATATCATTAATCCAATCCCAAACTGTTTATTTGATAACATTTACAAAACATGTAAAGCTTATAGTATTTAAATATTACTAAGTTTCATAGAAAGGTCAATAACCCAGCAATTCCAATAGTAACAAAAAACACAACTTTATTCCATAATAAAACCTTACTTCCATCTAAACCAAAAAAGGGAAGCATATTAAAAAATGCCAGCCACGAATTAATATGATAGCCAAAAGTACTAAATGAAGTATCAATAAATATAAATAAAACAGCTAAAATTATATTAGTTATTGGGCCAGCAACCGAAATCTTCCCATTTTCATCATATTTTACATTTCCAACCACATGCACAGCCCCAGGAGCCAAAAATATAAACTTAAAAAAGCTTAAAACAATCCCAATTAATAACATTTTATCAAAAGACCTAAATTCAGCAAAATAACCATAATTTACAGCAACAAATTTATGCGCCAACTCATGTAAAATAAAAGCTGCTCCAACAATCAAAGCGATACTTGAAAATTTAATTAAAAAATCATCAATACTAAAACCAAAGTAAACTATAAAAAATGCAATACTTACAGCTAACCAGGCTTTTAATAAATCAAATGCCTCTTCCCTTGAAAATCTAAACTTTAACATAGATTTTAACATATTCATTTACTTAAAAACCTTACCAGTTGCCATACCCCAAAATAATAAATCTAATTCATCCATTTTAATTCCAATCTTATTACTATATTCTTTAAACTTATTCTCAATCTCAAAATATTTCTTTTTAGATAAGCTTTTAGGAATTTCATCTATAACATTTAAGTTCGTTAAACATCTTAATATATGCCTATCCAGTATAGCTAAATTTTCTCTTCCAATATTTCTTAAAAAATGCGAACCTTCTTTCAACCCATGACCTTTAATATTTTTAATTAACCATTCTCTTAATTTTTCATTATTCTCTTCTTTTAAATTCTCAAAAATTTTCTTCCAATTTTCCCTTACCAAATTCAGATAATCCCTCTTACGATTATGAAACCTTACTCTCCCTTGTAAAAACCTTTGTAATTCTTTTAATTCTAAACCATTTTCAAAAAATTTCATCTTCTTTAAATCTTCCACAATTTTCCAGCATCTAAATCCATTCGATTGAGGTGTTAAAATAGTAAAGCACAACTCATGAAATAAATCCTTTTCATTTTTAATCGCTTTAAAACCTTCTAGGGCTTTTTTTATTTCTTCTTTTCTCTTATTGTACTCTCCTAAAACGGTTTCATTATCCACAAAAATAAAAATAATAAATAGATATTTAAACTATTCTAAGTATCTTAAGTCAATTCTGTCAGTTAAATTAAACCTTCTGCTAATTAAACCCTCTTCAAACATAAAATCGATTTTTTTCTGAACCTCCCCAACCCAAAAGGGGTTTATCATTAAATCCACTTCTTCAATGCGTTTAACATCAAAATTTGGCTCTATTATCTTAAGATTTTTAACTAAATTTAAATCAAAATTAGAGTCCTCTGAAAACCATTTAAAAACCAGATCTTTATTAGCCGCAACATAATAATTTGCAGATTTTATGGACTTAATAAATCTTTTAATTTCTTCAGGATATTTTTCTGCATAAGATTTCCTAACAGACACAAAACCTATATCCTCAAACTCCTTTATAAGATACGCAATCTGGTTCATTTCAAAAAGAGTTATAGAAGGTTCTGCCCAAGCAACAGCATCTACATCTTTTACTTGCAAGGCAGTAGCATGATCAGAAGGTTTTAGGTTTATAAGTTGTAAATCCGTCTTCGGATTTAAACCTGCTTCTTTTAAGGCTCTGATTACAGGGGGATGGAGACCAGTTCCATAAGGAACTCCCAGTTTTTTCCCTTTTAAGTCTTCAATTGATTTTATACCAGATCCTTCTCTTGCCATTAAGCCTTCTTTAAAATACAATAACCTCGCTACTATAACCCAATCATCAGAGTTTGACATTAAATTTATCGTCGGCACAGCTCCAACAAATAAGGAGTTTAGCTCACCAGCAATAGCCGCCTCAACCATGGGGGGACCATATAAAAAAGAAACCATCTCCCCATTAACATTATTATCACTAAAAATGCTTGTTCTTTTCAAGGCTTCAGCCAAAAATCCTGGCTCTGCCCAAGTGGTCATCCATCCAACTTTCACTTTAAATCCCACATCATCAGTTTTATCAAAAGCAAACTGAAACAAAGTAAATATAATCCCAATTATAATCAAAATAACAAATCCAAACTTTAAAACATTATTCATTTTCATTCCTTCTAACATTTAATCTTTTTCTTAACACTTCTCTTAATTTAATAAAGGCTGGGAAGTTTCTTAGTTTTGTCCACTTTCTTGGCTTTGGCAATTCAACATTGAAGCTATCCTGAATCTTTCCGTTTTCCAAAATTAAAATGTTATCAGCAAAAAAGATTGCTTCACTAATATCATGTGTTACAAGTATAACACTTTTATTCTCCTTACAAACAATATCGTACAATTCTTCCTGTAATTTCTCTTTAGAATAAACATCTAATGCACTAAAGGGCTCGTCTAATAATAATAGTTGCGGATTAACAACCAATGCTCTTGCAATAGCTACTCTCTGTTTAAATCCACCAGATAATTGTTTAGGTAATTTATTTATATGTTGATCAAGTTGAAGCATTTCTATATACTTCTCAACCATTTGATTTCCTACATTCTTAGAACTTGATAACAAACCCACCATGATGTTGTCATAGGAAGATTTCCAATCCAATAAGACAGGATCTTGGAATACAACAGATGAAAAAGATTCATTTCCATTTTGATTTATTTTTATTGAACCAGAATTAGGTCTGATAAATCCCGCTATTAAATTAATTAATGTGGTTTTACCTGAACCATTTGATCCTAATATTACAGTTACTTTCCCTTTATATAACTCAAAGGAAAGATTGTTAAGAACATTAACCTTACTGTCTGGAAAATACGTTAACTTACTTATTTCCAAGCAAGGTAAATTATGCTCTTTAATCATATTCCCCCCAATAGATTAATCTTTTCTCGACATAAAGCACTATCTGATGTAAAAGATAACCAATTATTCCAATTACGACCATAACAGCAATAACTTTTTCTGTTTGTACTAAGACTCTACTAATTTCTATAAAGTAACCTAAACCAGAATGTGCTGCAATTATTTCTGCTGCAATTACCGCCATCCAAGCGAAACCAATGCTTGTTTTACAACCAGTTAATAAATATGGTAAAGAAAATGGAAAAACAATATGGACAAAATTCTGAAATCCATTCAGCTTATAACCTTGTCGCAATCTTATAAATTTATTAGGTACTGATCTTACCCCAAAATAAACATTAGTGAATATTGGGAAAAAAGCCGCAACAAAGATTATAAAATATGATGAATTATCCCCAATTCCAAACCACAAAATCGCTAGAGGAATCCATGCTATTGGGGGTATTGGTCTTAGTAACTCAAAAATTGGAGTAATATATGGTTCAAGTTTTTTGGACAAGCCTAAAACATAAGCAGTGCCAGAACCCATAACTAAAGCAACTAAAAATCCAATAATATTCCTTTTAACACTAGCATAGATATGGGTAAAAATCTGGCCACTTAAAAAAAGGTCTAAAAATACCTTTAGTACCTGTAATGGTTTAGGCAAAATTACACTGCTAATAATAACCGCAAGGATATACCATACAAAAAATAATATTAATAAAGAAACTCCAAGATATTTTACCCTATTAAACCCTCGTATAACGGTCATAACTTTAATCAGGCTTGAAGTTAAATATAAAATTTAATTACCCCTCTTGACGGTAGAAATTAAAAAGATTTATAAATCATACCCACTATTCTTTTTAATGGATACAACTATTCTAGAGGAAATGGGTTTATCAAGAAGGGAGATAGCAGTTTATCTAGCCTTAATAAGATTGGGTAGCTCAACTACCGGTCCAATTGTAAATTCCTCTGGAGTTTCAAATGCAAAGATATACGAGGTTCTTAACAAATTAATCAAGAAAGGTCTTGCCTCTTACATTTTTAAGGGAGGGGTAAAGCATTTTCAAAAAACTAATCCATCTAGTCTATTAAATTTTTTTGATGAAAAGAAATGGGCTCTGCAGAAATTAATCGAAGAATTAGATAAGATACAAAACAAAGAAGAAACAGAGTATGAAGCCACAGTGTACGAAAGCGTTCGGGCAATAAAATCCGCATTCTATAGTATGTTTGACTATATTGGAAGAAATACAAGTTATAGCGTCTTCCCTCTAGGGGAACAACTAGCCACAGAAGAACTAATCCAATTTTGGTCGCAAGTATTCCGTAAAAGAGTGCAAATGAAAATTAGTTTAAGAACTCTTCCAAACATAAAATTAAAGAAAACTTTTAAGAGATTTTATACCTATAAGCACATGAAAATAAGATATACTCCACAACAACTCCCAACAGGGGTCTTCATTTTCAAGAATCACGTATTAAACGTTATATGGGGCGAAAAGCCAATTGCGTTTTTAATAAAGTCAAAAGAAAACTATCTAAGATGGCAAAACTTCTTTGAAGAGCAATGGGCTAAAAGTATCGCTTAAAGAAGACCAAGCTTATATTTTGTATAATCTAAAGGATTATAAAATTTTCCATCTAATCAAATAAATGATTACCTACAAAGAACAACCAGAAAACCCAGAAAATGTAAAAGAACTATTAATCCCCCTAGTTAAAACCTGGTTTTTCAATAAATTTAAAGAATTTTCCCTACCTCAATTATATGGGGTTTCAGAGGTCCACAAAAGGCAAAATATCTTAGTTTCAGCCCAAACCGGTACTGGTAAAACTTTGACTTCCTTTTTAGCAATCTTAAACGAATTAATAGACCTATCACAAAAGAATTTGCTAGAAGACAGGATTTACTGCGTTTATATTTCTCCCTTAAAAGCACTAAACCAAGATATAAAAGTCAACCTGCTCAATCCTTTAGAAGAAATTGAAAGATTATCAAATAAAAAATTAGGAATAAGAGTTGGAGTTAGAACCGGAGATACTTCAATAGCAGAAAGATCAAAGATGCTAAAGAAACCGCCACATATTTTAATTACAACCCCAGAATCATTAGCCTTAACATTATCATCACCAAAATTTATTCAGCATTTAAAAAAAGTTGACTATTGTATTACGGATGAAATTCATTCCTTGGCAGAAAATAAAAGAGGCGTTCATTTATCAATCTCCTTAGAAAGATTACAAAAAATGTCTCCTGGAATGTGTAGAATTGGTTTAAGCGCTACAATTGCACCTCTAAATGAGATAGCACAATTCTTAGTAGGTACAAATAGAGATTGTAAAATTATAGACATCTCAGGATTAAAAAAATCTGATCTAAATGTTTTAACACCCTCAAAAGATCTTATTAATATAACATTTGAAAATTTATCTAAAGATATGTACAAATTAATAGACTCTTTAATACAGCAACATAAAACCACTTTAATATTTACAAACACAAGAGCAGGTACAGAAAGGGTTGTTCATCACTTAAAAGAAAGATTCCCTAAAAATTATATAGCAATAGAAGATGGAACAAATAAACAAATTTCCTTAATTGGGGCTCATCATGGTTCATTAAGTAAAGAACATAGATTTAAAATTGAAGACGATCTAAGAAAAGGTAAGCTTAAAGTTTGTGCATCAAGTACCTCGTTAGAATTAGGGATCGATATTGGTTACATTGATTTAGTTATTTGTTTAGGATCTCCAAAATCAGTAGCTAGATTAAGTCAAAGAATAGGTAGAGCCGGGCATAAATTACATGATATAACAAAGGGAAGATTAATAGTTTTAGACAGGGATGATCTAGTAGAATGTTCAGTAATGTTAAAATTAGCATTAGAAAGAAAAATCGACAAAGTCCATATACCAGAAAATTGTTTAGATGTTTTAGCACAGCAAATTATTGGTATTGCAATAAATGAACCTATAGATATAGAAGAGTTATATTTAATGATAAAACAATCTTACTGCTATAAAAATTTACCAAAATACGATTTCCTAGAAGTTATAAAATACCTAGCAGGAGAACACTCTTCCTTAGAAGATCGCCATGTTTACGCTAGGATCTGGTTTAATGAAGGTAAAATAGGCAAAAGAGGAAAAATGACTAAAGTTATCTACATGACTAATATTGGCACAATCCCAGATCAAAGTGGTATAAAAGTAAAATATAAAAACAATTATATTGGAACAATAGACGAAAGTTTCCTAGAAAAATTAGAGCGGGGGGATATATTTGTTTTAGGCGGGAATACCTACCAATTTTTATTTGCAAGAGGAATGTCCGCAGAAGTTTTACCGGTTCCAGGAAAAACACCTACAGTTCCATCCTGGTTTTCAGAAATGCTCCCATTATCTTTCGACTTAGCCTTAGATATTCAAAAATTCAGAAAATTAATGTCAGAAAAAATAAAAAAACCAAAACAGGAAGTTATAGATTTCATAAAAGAATACCTCTACTTAAGTGAGGCACCTGCAGAAGCAATTTATGACTATTTCCTAGAACAATATAAATTCTTAGAAATTCCAAATGAGAAAAAGTTAATTATAGAAGAATATAGGGATGAACATGGAAAAACATTTACAATATTCCATTCATTATATGGTAGAAGAGTTAATGATTGCTTATCAAGATGCTTAGCTTATATAATTTTAAAAACACAGCATCTAGACGTAGAAGTGGGTATAAATGATAATGGATTTTACTTATCAGCAAGAAAACCAATAAAAATAATGCAGGCTTTAAGATTATTAAAAACTGAAAATTTAACAAAAGTAGCAGAAAGAGCAATAGACAAAACTGAAATTCTAAAAAGAAGATTTAGACATTGTGCAGGTCGTGCTTATATGATTTTACGAGAGTATAAAGGTAAAAGAAAATATGTAGGCAAACAGCAAGTATCATCAATGATTTTAATGTCAGCAGTTAAAAGAATTTCAAATAATTTCCCAATTTTAAAAGAAGCAAGAAGAGAAGTTTTAGAGGATTTAATGGACATTCAAAATACTGCCTCAGTCTTAAAACAAATAGAAGAAAACAAAATAGAACTAAAAGAAAAATTTACCTTAATACCCTCTCCTTTCGCCTTTAATTTAATATCACAAGGAATTTCAGACATTTTAAAAGCAGAATCAAAGCAGGAATTTTTAAAAAGAATGCACAATATGGTTTTAGCTAAAATTAATTTAAAGAAAAATTAAATATAATCAAGTGGATTCTTAATTTTACTTAAATCTCTATTTGAAACCTTTATATCAAAAAGTGCTTGGCCAATTAATTAACATCGGCTATGAGATACACTTCCGCCAATCTTGTTACATCTACCTCAAGTCCCTTGTAGAGTCTGTATATAATTTCCCCCCCTTTCCATTATTTCACCACTAATAAAAGACAACTAAAAATAACGAAACATTTTTATACCACTGGTAATTATTAAGACCACATGGTAGATAAAACAACCGATAATAAACTTAGAATTTTGAGTCTTTACCGTTCGAACTACTTAGCACAATATCACACCAGAGAAATGGCCAAATTAACCAAAAAAAGCCATGTTACACTTCTCCCACATCTTAATGCATTAGAAAAAGATAAAGTCATTACTGCTAAAATGATGGGAAAGAACAAAGTTTACACTTTAAATTTGGATAACGCTCTCACCAAAAATTATATAATCATCAGCGAACTTTTTGAATCAATACTTTACCAAGAACAAGTCTTCATCATTAAAAAGATAACCACTGAAATTTTGAAACTTAATCTTGCCGACTCAGTTATCTTGTTTGGTTCTTACGCTAAAAAAACATTCAAAGAAAATAGTGATATAGACCTGTTTTATTTAGGAGAACTGAAAGAAACCGAAATCACGAAAATCAAAGCCCTTGGAAAAACATACGGAAAAACATTAAATCTCAAAACTACAACAATCCAAAATTTTGAGAATGGACTAAGAACCAAAGATGCCTTAATAATAGAGATCATAAAATACCATGCTATTTTACAAAACCCAGACATTTTCATCAATGCAATATGGAGATATTACTATGAAATCAAAAAATAAAGATCCAAAAAGTCATATTTCTTGGTATTGGAAGCAGAAACGAGGAATAAAGCTGGAAGAACCAAATAGTAACCTTTGTAACGCCTACATCGAAAAAACAAAGAGTGCGCTAAATATGCTTGATTCTGCGATTGAAAAAGACGAAATTGACTGGATAGCAACAACAGCATACTATTCACGTTACTTTGTCCTCTATGCTTTACTCCAGAAATGTGGTATTAAGTCAGAAATCCATGATTGCACTCTTTCGTTAATGCATTTTCTTTTCGTTGAAGAGAAAATTATAGAAGAAAAGTTGTATAGTGAACTATTATTGGCAAAAGATTTGCGTGTTGATACACAATATTATGTAACAGAACAAATAGACAAAGAAAAACTGAAAACGGACTCAGCCACAGCAAGAAACTTTGTTTTGAAGATGGAGGAAGTAATTGAAAACATAACTGACGAACAAGTCCAAAAAATCAGACAAAAACTAACTAATGCCCGCCCCCACGTTTAACGTTACTCTGGAAAACCCCAGCAGCACCTAGAAGTACAACAACTCAAAAACTCTTCTTCAGTTAATCTTGATTTCTCGATAATCTCCAGTTTATTGTTCTCTAATTCTTCAAAAAGAAGCCTTGGAGCAAAAATATTCAATTTATCATTAAAGAAAACATCGAGGGGTTTACCAGGAACTGCTAACATTGCTAAAATCACATTTGTATCAATAACAATCTGCATTATCACATACCCCTAAACTTTCTCGCCATTTCCTTATTAATCTTACTTGATATCTCTCTAACATCTTTTTCAGTAAGCTTACTTTTGCTAGCTATTTTTTTTAATACATCTATTTCCTTTATCTTATCTTCAAAAGACTTTCTAGCCACAGCAGACCAATTAACCTCTTCCAAGTCCACCATTCTCTCCTTTAATTCGTCCGGAATTGAAACAGATAGGTTTGTCATTTTATCCTCCATTATTATTTTTAATATTTATATTAACATTAATATTTAAACCTTTCGTTTTTAGTCAAACAAGCTACAGTGGGAAATAAAAGGCAGACTACACAATTTAGTCAAACAGGAATTTTTAAAGAGAATGCACAATATGGTTTTAGCTAAAATTAATTTAAAGAAAAATTAAATATAATCAAGTGGATTCTTAATTTTACTTAAATCTCTATTTGAAACCTTTGTATATACCTCAGTAGTTTTCAGATCAGAGTGCCCTAATAATTTTTGTATATACCTTATATCTGTTCCAGCCTCTAATAAATGCGTTGCAAAAGAATGTCTTAACATATGTGGATGTATCTCAATACCAATCTTTCTTCCGCTTATTTTAAGTATTTTCTGTATTGACTTTTTTGAATACTTCCCCCTTCTTCCCTCTAAAATATACTCTGTCTCAAAACTACAATTGCTATAATACTTAAGAAGATCCATTTTCAAAGAATCCGAAATAATTGTTATCCTGTCCTTTTTTCCCTTTCCTCGCCTTACATAAACTATATTCTTGTCAAAATCAATATCAGATCTTTTAAGATTCAAAAGTTCGCTCAACCTTAATCCTGTTGAATACAATAATTTTATTGCAATTCTATGCTTTATATTTTTAGTTGAAGCTATTAAATCTTTAATTTGCTCTTTTGCCAATACTTTTGGTAAGCTCTTTTCTTTCTTCTTTATAGGAATATCCTCTTTTGTAAATGGCCTTTTTAATATATCACAAAAGAAAAATTTTATAGTAGCATACTGTAACCTTGAAGAATTTATTGACAAGTCTCTTGATAATAAGTAGTATTTAATTGAGTTGAAGTCCATATTAAGCCTATTTTTGTTAACAAAATCAATGTATTTTTCAATCCAAAATAAGTAAGTTTTGATAGTAACCCTGCTAAATCCCTTCAAAACACATAAATCAGTTACTTCCTTAATATATTTTTCTTTTTCCCACTGATTATTTATATAATCCATACAAGAACTTATAGCTTTACTGGTTTATTTAATGCTCTACTAATTTTCCGTAAAAACCACTAAGTTTTCAAGAAAATACAACAAAACAACCGTATTAAGTATATAAAACCCTAAAATATAATGTTAAAAACTACAAAGAAAGTAGATGTAATGTATGTTCAACGAAATTTTTTCTTCGGCTAAAATTTAAATCTCTTATTCGCCAATCCCCCACCCAGACGGCGCGCTAAAACGATAACTTTAATAAATTGCCTTTATTTAAATCTATTAATATGACCTACTCCCCGCCATAAATGGTTGTCCTTCGGACAACTTTTTTGCTTCGCAAAAAAGCGGGGTTTCTATCTAATCCGTGTCTTACTGGAGAAAATCAAATCCATGCTTTATCT